>Ga0187827_10004638_pt1 | contig 16771 bp, 14 predicted proteins | sample ETNtaG_39_FD_167969 | JGI IMG/M metagenome (GOLD analysis project Ga0187827, IMG submission 167969) | Marine microbial and viral communities from oxygen minimum zone, Eastern Pacific Ocean - ETNP2014_SV_150_PacBio MetaG (Illumina Assembly) | ecosystem: Environmental > Aquatic > Marine > Hypoxic...
CTGGTGATGGAATGTATTATGATGGAGGATCCATGTTATGGGAATTTCCATTTATAATAGATCAATTAAGTGATGATATAAGAATTATTCATATTAATACTTTATTTAGAGCAGAAGAATCAAGCACTATACATAAACTAGTTGATAGAAACTTTTCAAATTCTATTTTTGCAACCTCTAAAATAGTGTCTTCAAAACATAAAGATTCTGGAGCGTTTATTGTAGAAGCTAATAATTTATTTTTAAATGATATAAATTATGTATCACAACATAGAAAAGGCAAATATACATTTGATAAGAAAAATAGCTATTATAGTATTATTCAATCTTTTTCTACCAATACAGAAATAGGAATAATGGCTCACTATCAAAGCAAAAAATGGACAGGGACTTATACACTGCCTAATTCTCACAGCATGTTTCATAATTATCATTTAAGTTTATCTATTTTACCTAATAATAATTTTAAACCAAGAAAAGCAGATGATAGAATAGGTTATTTCACAACAATTTTTCAAGATTATACCAATACGCTTCAGGAAACACAATATGTTAGATATATTAATAAATGGAATCTAATAAAAGATTTAAATATAATCCCTGGGCAGCAAGAATATACTTCAACAAAAAAATTACCTGCTGTGCCAGGAAGTAGAACTACTACTATATTAATAGAACCTGTTGAACCAATTGTTTTTTGGATAGAAAATACTGTCCCTGAAGAATTTAGATTAGCAATAAGAGAGGGAGTATTAGCCTGGAATATTGCATTTGAAAATATTGGTTTTAAAAATGCTGTTGTAGTAAAACAAATGCCTGATGATGCTACATGGGATCCGGGAGATGTGCGATATAATACTATACGCTGGTTTGTTCAGCCGGGTTCAGCATATGCAGTTGGCCCATCAAGAGCCAATCCTATAACAGGAGAAATTTATGATGCAGATATAAGAATAAGCGCTGATTTTGTAAGAGCTTTTTATAGTGAATACGATGAATTTATTACTCCTGTAATAATAGATAATCCAATTGCTTTTTGGAATGATGAAGATACACATCATGAATCATCTCATCAATGTTTATATGCAGAAAATTTAAAAAATCAGATGATTTTTAGCTGGCAAGCAATGATTGCAAATGGAATAATCAAAGACAATAAAAATAACTTAAAAGATTATATTCATAAAGGATTAGTTGATTTAGTATTACATGAAGTAGGACATACATTAGGGTTAAGACATAATTTTAAAGCAAGTTCAATCTTTACCGTTGAGCAATTAAGCAATCCATCATTTACAGAAAAATATGGTATAAGTGGTTCAGTGATGGATTATCATTCTGTATCATTATTAGATAATGGGCATACAATGTTTCAAACTCAGCCAGGGCTATATGATATATGGGCAATCGAATATGGATATATTGATGAGCCGCATTTAGATCAAAATTCTTTATTAAATAATATTGCTTCACAATCTAACAACCGCTATCTTGCATATGGTACGGATGAAGATGCTTTTGGTTTATCTTCAAGAGGCATAGATCCATTATGTAGCACATGGGACATGAGTAGTGATCCTATTCTATTTTATGATAGGCAAATAAAACTTGTACAAAAGCTATGGAATACTTTATTGGATAATTTTGAAAAAAAAGGTGAAAGATATCAAAAAATTAGAAATGTATTTTCACAAGGGATTGGTGAATATAGAGCGGCTGCAAGAACAGCGAGTAAATTTATAGGTGGCATTCATTTTTCTAGAAATCATATTGGAGACCCTGGAGATCGAAATCCAATAATTGTTGTTGCGCCTGATAAACAAAGAGAAGCACTGCAATTTATATTAGATAAAATTCTTAGTGCAGATGCCTTTCAATTTGATCCTGAATTACTAAGCAAGCTTTCTCCGGAGCGATATGAAAATTTCAGAGGAAATGTATGGAGCATGGACCGACTTGATTATCCCTTGCACAATATTATTAAAAAAGTTCAATCAATAGGATTGTATTCTCTGTATCATCCTAGGCGATTATCAAGATTACAGGATAACGAATTACGGTATACTGCTGATGATAAATTTGCGATGCGAGAATTATTTTCAAGTACTACAGCTTCTCTATGGGAAGAAGTATCCAATAATAAAAATATAAATAGTTTTAGAAGAAATTTGCAAACAACACATTTAGGATTATTGGAAATTATAATATTGAACGATAATATAGGATTTCCCAATGATGCAAAATTATTAGCTAGATATAATTTAAAAGAAATCTTGAAAGATATATACCATACGTTAGCAAGCACATCAATAAATGAATATACCAAAGCACATTTAGAAAATTCAGCAGAAACTATAGAAACAATACTTGAAGCAAAGCTCAGCCTGAATTAATTATTCTTTCCATCTATTTTTCAACACATATAAAATACCTATAGTTTTCAATTATATTAATTTTTTAATAATTATTTATCATAAATAATTATTATTTAATAAACTTAAATTATTGTATGAAAAAATCACTTATTATTTTAGGACCAACAGCATCTGGAAAAACTGCACTTGCGGTTAAGATTGCAAATAAATATAATGGAGAAATTATTTCAGCAGATTCAAGGCAGATATATAAAGGAATGGATATAGGTACAGGAAAAGATCTTCAGGAATATATGATTGTAGATAAAGCTATTCCTTATCATTTAATAGATATTTTAGACCCAATAACAGATTATAGTGTATTTGATTTTAAAAAAGATTTTTATGATTGCTATAACAGGATTATTAAAAACAATGCATTGCCAATTTTGTGTGGAGGCACAGCTTTATATATTGATTCTATTTTATTTGATTATAATATGCCAAAATCAAAGCCAAATAAAATACTAAGAAAAAAAATGGGAACTATGAGATTAGAAGGATTAAAAGATAAATTAATAAGTATAAAGAAAGATGCTTATGATAAAAATTATCATATTTCACAGCGGAGAATTATTCGTACAATTGAAATATTAACTCAAAATCAATCAAATGATATTGATATGAATAAACAGGGAAAAAATAAATTTAAAAATAGCCTAGTTCTAGGTATAAAAGTTGAACGTGGTATATTGTTAAACAGGATAAAGAAAAGATTAGAGGTACGTTTAAATAAAGGCATGATAGAAGAAGTGCAAACATTATTGAATACAGGGATCTCACCTGAACGCTTACACACACTGGGGCTTGAATACCGATATATATCTGCTTATTTATCTAAAAAAATAGATTATAAAACTATGCAATCAAAACTTAATACAGCTATTAATCAATTTTCAAAAAGGCAAATGACCTTTTTTAGACGAATGGAAAAAAGAGGAATTAATATTAATTGGGTCCCAATTGAGAATTCAAACAAAATATATAAAATTGTTGATCAATATTTAATATAATGGATTATAAAAAAACATTATTAAAATATAAAAATCAAAAATTTATATCATTAGGGAAAGCGCATAAATTTCCGGACAAAATTTTATATAAATATTTTATTATTATTCCTGCAATATCTGAAAATAAATATTTGTGGGAAACATTAAATAGCATAGAAAAGCAAGATAAAAAATTTAAGAACAATCTTCTTGTCATAGTAGTTGTTAATAATGTTAAAAATGATAAACCAGAAGTTATTAGTAATAATGACGCAACCTATAAGCAATTAGTTGTATCTGATTATGATTTTGAATTTATTGCAATTGATGCATATTCTTCTAAACACAGTTTGAATAAAAAATATTCAGGCGTTGGTGTGGCAAGAAAAGTAGGAATGGATTATTGTATAAATTATTCTTATCAAACGAGCCTATTATGCTCATTGGATGCTGATACAATTATTAATTCAGATTATTTAGATGTTATAGAGAAAGAATATAATAAATATAAATTCCAAAGTGCGGTAGTTAATTTTAAACATCAAAAATCAAAAAATAAAAAAATTAATAATGCTATTGATGAATATGAAAAGTTGTTAAAAAATATTGCTAATAAAATTAAAAATAGTGGTTCTCCCTATGGATATGTTAGCATGGGTTCTACAATTATTTGTTCTATAAATGCATATATTGCAGTCGGTGGGATGGTAGCGAAACAAGCTACAGAGGACTTTTATTTTTTACAACAATTAGCAAAATATAATAATATACATCAAATAAAAAATGTTTTAGTGCACCCTTCATGTAGAGTTGAAGAAAGAGTTTATTTAGGTACTGGTTATAGAATGACTAATTATTTACAAGGGAATAAATTTAATGATTTATATATATATAATCAGGGATTTATAGATTTAAAGTTTTTATATGATATAATTACAAATAATTGGAATTCAAACCCTAGAGTTATTAAAAGTTTAATAACAGAGAAAAATTTAATCATATGGAAATATTTAAATAACAATTCTTTTATTAAAGCATTAAATAATATAAAAAAGAATACTATTAATAAGACACAATTCATGAATCAATTTCATGTTTGGTTTGATAGTTTTAAAATTTATAAATTTTTAAAACTGTATGTAAAAAATTGAATAATTAGTAATTTTATATTTAATTAATGAATATATAAATATGAAAAAAATAACATATTTAGATGGAATCGCTCTTTATGAAGCTTTTGCGAATGGAATTCTTAATTTGGCAAAACATCAGGGGATATTAGATGAAATTAATGTTTATCCTGTTCCAGATGGTGATACTGGGACTAATATGGTTTTTACTCTGCTACCTATTGTAGAAGAATGTAAAGAACAAATCAATTCTCATGTAGGAGAGACATTCACCATTATGGCAAACACGGCATTAGATTCAGCACGTGGCAATTCAGGTACAATTATAGCACAATTTCTTTATGGAATGAGTCAAGTGAGCAAAGACTTAGATACAATTGAGGTAAAATTTTTTGCAAAAGCTTTAATTAATGGTCATAATAGTGCCAGAGATTCATTAAACAATCCTGAAGAAGGAACTATTATTACGGTAATGAGGAAAGTTGCAGATGAAGCAGAAGATCTTATAAATCATGAATGTGATGAATACTATACTTTTTTTAGAGCAATATATAAAAAAGCTGAAATTGCATTAAAAGAGACAAAAAATACATTAAAAATTTTAAAAAAATCAGATGTTGTTGATGCAGGAGCCTTAGGCTATGTTTTAATTATTCAAGGTATATTGAATATTTTAGAAAAATCAGAAGGAGGGCGCATTCAAACAACGCATCTTGATATTAGCTATGAGCGTTCTAAAATTGCAAGTTTATCTAGAGATGTCGATTTTACAATACATAATAGATTTTGTACAGAGTGTGTAGTAAGTGCAGATAACATCAATAAAAAAGAATTAAAAGACAAAATAAAATCTTTTGGTGATAGCATGGTAATGGCGGGATCAAATCATCGTATTAAGGTTCACATACATACGAATGAGCCAGCTAAATTATTTAAAATTTGCAATGTATATGGCAAAGTTACAGATAGGAAAGTAGACGACATGACAAAACAGGAAAAATCTACACATCATACTGGAGCCAGCTCAATAGCAATTATTGCAGACTCTGCTGCAGACATGCCAGAAGAGTATATTAAGGAGATGCATATTGTCCCTTTAAAATATAGTTTTGGTAGACAGCAGCATATAGATAAAGTAACGCAATCTTCAAAAGAATTTTATGAACAAATGTTTACAGATTCTAATCATCCCAAAACATCACAACCTGCTCCACGAGATTTTAAAAAAACCTATAATTTTATTTCTTCTCATTATAGTTCAATATTATCCATTCATTTATCTCAAAAGGTAAGCGGGACATATCAATCAGCTACGATTGCTGGACAGAATTTGCCTATTAAGCGTATTGAAATTATAGATTCAAAAACAGCTTCAGTGGGGCTTGGTTTATTAACAATGCACGCTATAGAATTAAAACAAGAGGGAAAATCATTAGATGAAATAATTATAAGCCTTAATCAAAAGATGAATAAAACAAAAATCTATCTTATTATTAAAGACTTATCTTATATAGTAAGGGGTGGTCGTTTACCTTCAAAAGTTAAAATAATAGCAAATCTACTACGCTTAAGACCGGTATTAACAATTAAAAAATCAGGTAAAATGAGCATAGGAGGGATTGTTTATGGTAAATCAAATATGGTAAATAAATTTTCAAAATTTATAAATTCAAAAATTGACTCTAATAAAAAATATAGAATGCTTGTTGCACATGCAAACTGTCTAAATGATGGAGAAAAACTATTGAATAATATTATTAATTACAGACCAAATAATATTGAAGATAATCATTTAATTGAATTAAGTGGGGCACTGGGTTGTCATGCAGGCCCAGGCGCACTAATAGTAGGGCTACAGGAAATGGATTTATAAATATGTTAATAATATTAATAATCGGATGTTATTTATTAGGGGCTATATCAGGAAGCGTTGTTCTTGGCAAAATAAAACGTATTGATATACGTAAGCAGGGCAGTGGAAATGCAGGAGCAACCAATGCACTTAGAACAGTTGGCCCTGTATTTGCATTAGGTGTTATGATTATAGATGTAATGAAAAGTTTTATACCTATAATAATTATGGCTAATAATTTAAATGAGTATAATCTATCTGAAACACATTTAGTTTTGTGTGGACTTGCAGCTGTTTTGGGACATGTTTATCCTATATTCCATCAATTTAAAGGTGGAAAAGGAGCCGGTACTTTAGTAGGGGTTATTCTGGCTATCTTCCCGCAAAGTTTTATTTATATGTTATTATTGTGGATATTTATTTTAATTCTAACGGGGTATGTAGGTTTAAGTACAATGATAGCTGGAGTTGGATTAATAGTCGTGACCTATTTTTGTTATCCAAATGGAATACTATCACCATTTGGTTATTTTACAATAGGAGTAGCACTTTTTTTAATATTTACACACAGAAGTAATATTAAAAGAATGCTTAATGGTGAAGAAAATAGGTTTGAAAAAATAATGTTATTAAAAAAAATATTTAAATAGATTAGAAATTTTTAAAATTTGCAATAAAATGAAATTGTTTTTCTCCATTATAAGGGTTCAATCCAAAGCACATATCAGCACCGCCATATTTAGCTATTTTATATCTTACTCCTACACCAAAACCTCTTAATCTATTTTTATCATTAAAATTATAATATGTATTGGAGCCCAATCCATAATCAACAAAAAACAATAATTCAGTATTAAAGAATTTTGAATCAGATAATGGAAATTCAAGTTGCAGGGAAGAAAGTAGCATATTATTCCATTTAATTTTATCCTGTATTGTTATATCATTATTTTCTGGCTTGATTGCATATCCCCTTACATAATCTTCATTGCTAAGATAAATTTTTTCATATATTGGAATATTAGAAGATGAATTTAAAATAATTTGATTTTTAAAAACAATTCTAGGTGTTTGATCAGAATGTGCTAATTGCAAACTGTATTTATTTAATATATTTAATAAATGATTATAATTATTATTTTCATAATCATAATCCCCAATAACAAAACTATAACTAATTTGAAGATTGTTATTATGATTTAATGTGTTTTTTAAAGCTAAATTAATTTTATTATATAAAATAGTATTTTTTACTTCCCAGGTATTTAAAACATCCTCTTGATTTATATAATCTGCTTCATTATAAAATAAAGCGGTTACAAATTTTATATTGTTATTAAAAGTAAAGAATGTAGAAAAACCAGATTGAGTTAATATATAATCATTTTCAATACTACTATAATTGGATTTGAAAAATCTATTTGTAAAACTATTATATTTTTTATCTAGGTTAATTTTAGAATATTCTAAGAAATAACTGGTTATTTCTCCAGTCATAATTCCAAAATCAATTTCCTGTGGCAGGTTTTTAATATTTTTTATTTCAACGCCAATCCCATATGACCATCCTAATACTTCATCTTTTGAAAGCAGTGGAGTAAATAAAAAATTAGATTTTTCTTTTACTATGATATAGTATATTGATTCATGTGGATATACAATTACATTATTAAATAATTCTAAATCCAATAAATTTTTTTTATCATCTATTACTAAATTCATATTAATACTATCTCCAACTTTATGGTTTAATGTATTGAGAATAATAGTTTTTGATGTTTTTGTATTGCCAATAATAACAATTTTTTCAATTTGATTTTGGCAAATCAAGAAGGAATTTAATATTAAGATAGTGAAGAATAATTTTTTCATAATAAAAAAACCCCCTCTAAAAAGTATTAAAGGGGGTTTTAATTTTAACTAGACTAATGTAAGGGGATTATTTTCTTCCTCTTGCCATTTTAGCTCTATGAACATCGCCATCTTTACCAACAAAGTATAACCAACCTGGTTCTCTAGTAATGCCAGCGTCAGCAACTTTTTTTGCGTTTCCACCTTTATTGCTACCTCTTGCCATTTGTGAAGCCCATACATTACCATCTTTACCTACATAGTATAGATAACCTTTTTCTTTTTTTACACTACATTTGTTCATTTTTTCAGCCATTTTTACATCTCCTTCTATTAATTATTTACTAATATATATAAAATTAGTGACTAATAGTACATCTTTCTCTTCGATAAAACAAGGAATTTTTATAAAAAAAAATAAAAAAGCCATTTTTTAAGAAAAAAAACAAATTTTTTTATCTATTTTTTTCAAAATTTTTCATAACGGAACAAAATTCTTCAAAAGATTTGCAGGTAAAAAATTTTGATGTTAAGATATTATCTTTTATAGAGATTGATTGTGTGTATCCATAATGATGTCCTGGATAAATAATTGTATCTTTTGATAAAGTTAGTAATTTTTTATATGTACTATTATATAAGTCTTTAATATTACTCAAATTACTAACTGTTCTTCCCGTTCTTCCAACAAACATTGTATCACCAGTAAAAATAAAATTATCCTTTTTATTCCAAAAACACATACTATCAATAAAATGTCCAGGTGTATGTATAGCTATTAAAATATCATTACCAATGGCTATAACCTGATTATGAGATAAGCCTATATAATTAAAATTAGCATTTACAGGGTTATTATAACAATAATTAGAAATATTGGAATACAAATTAATAAAGTCGTGAATATATGCAATATGATCATGATGCGTATGTGTTATTAATAATTTTGATAATATTAAATTATGAGAAGTAATATATTCTATAATAGGATTGATTTCTACTGCAGGGTCAATAATAGCTGCAATACTGGTTTTGTCACACCATATCAAATATGATAAATTTTTATCAAATCCTCCTTGAAAAACTTTAATATTCATAAATTGTAACGAATATATTTTGCATTGAATTGAATCAATTTGAAAAATTCTTTCAGTTTAAAGAAAATATTTCTATTGGTAGAAATTTCACGATGTTCATATAAAAAAGAAATAAGCAATGTGCTGTTTTTAAGGTTTTTATCAAGGAAGAATGATTCTGTAAAAGGAACCATTGAATCATTTGCTCCATGCATTATAAAAACATGATCTTTAATAGATTGAATCCAATTTTCAGGAGATAAGAATTTTAATAAATCCATATTTTTTTCAATCATTGCATCAACCATATCTTTCATTTCATCAGTTAAAACTCCATGTAAAATATTTTTAATCAATTTTTTTTCTTTTTCTGGCAATAAATCAACTTCTTTTTTTAATAATTCATCCTCATCTTTAATGCGATATTTTAAAACATTTATAATTTTTTCTTTATCATAAGGTGAAGGAATTGAATCAAAAAAATTATAAAACATAACAACCGGGCCCCATTCATGCGGTGTAATTTTATATTCTTTATTTTTATATTTAATTATTCCTGTAATAAAAAAATCAAGCGCAGTATCAATAGAATAATATGTTCCATATGATAAAATTGATTTCGGTTTAGGTGATTGCATTCTTTCATCCAAGCTTGCTCTTAAAAGCGAAGCTCCTCCATAACTTAATCCTACAATCATAATATTATTTTTTGATTTAATTTTATTATCAGCCAGCTCTTTATAACAATGAGCAAACCAATCAATATTTTCTTTTTCTAAGATTAAATTTTTTAAAGCAGGAATTCGTGGCAGATATACATTGTATCCAACATCTCTAAGAGAACTTCCAAGCATAATCATTCCAGGATGATTTTCTGCATAGGGCGATGCGCCTGGAAAAATTATAATTGATTGGGCATTGCTATTTTTAGTTTTAAAAATTCTTACAATTGTTTTATTGCCATCTAAACCGGGATATGTTTCATCATCGTATTTAATTGATGGAATATTTTCTTCTTTAAAAGTAGCTAAATAGCGAACATATTTAATAGCTCTTATATAGGATTTTAAGAATTTCATCTATAATAAATTTAAATAATCTAAATGAAAAATGCCCAGAAAAAATCTGAGCATTCTTCTATGGTAGCCGGTAGGAGAATCGAACTCCTGTTGCATGGATGAAAACCATGAGTCCTAACCACTAGACGAACCGGCCAAAATCACGTAGGAATTTAAATTATTTATTAGATTTCTTACAATAGTATTTTATATTTAATATCAATAAATAATCAGAAAACAGTTTGAAAAACATATTATACTTTAAAAATCAATATATTGAATCTAAACGAAAAGAGATTCAGAAATTTTCTAAAAATGGAGATATTGAAAAATTACATCTTTTTTTTATTGAAAATGATATTGATACTCATATTGATCAAGATATAATAAAACCTTATACTATTGATTGGTCCAATATACCTGGAGGTTTTGCTGAAATGCTAGTTAGACCAACTTCAATTATGCAATGTGGGATGATATTAAAAACATGCCAGTTATGTAAAATCCCAATTACAATTTCTGCTGGACAAACCAATTTAACTGGAAGCGCAACTCCAAATGGAGGTGTAGTTTTATCAACACAAAGATTAACATCCCCAGATATTGCTATAAATATAAAAAATAAAACAGTTTTAGCTCCTGTAGGCATACCTCTTGAGATAATGAGAAATGAAATATTAAAGAAAAGCCACAATAAACTTTATTATCCAGTTGATCCTACCAGCAGAAACGATGCTTTAGTTGGGGGAACATTATCATGTAATGCTTCTGGATTTGTCCCTGGGGAAAAAGGAGCTACTCGATATTGGGTAGAGGAAATTGAATTTATGCTGATTAATGGATTTTCATTAAAAATAATAAGGGGGAAATACTTATCAAAAGATGGTCAATTTATTATAGATTGTAATGGAGATGAATTAATTATTCCAGTTCCAAGTTATAAACGCCCTAAAATTAAAAATGCAAGTGGCCCATATTCTGCATTAAATGAAGAAATTGATTTTATTGATTTAATAATTGGAAGTGAGGGTATTTTCGGAATGATAACATCCTGTAAATTTAATTTAGCAAATAAACCAAAAGATTTTTTAGAATTATTTATAAGATTAAAAAATGAAAATAAAGCAATAGAATTTCATCATTATTTATATAATTATTTTAAACATGATATGAGCAAGGTGACTGCACTAGAATATTTTGGATATAATTGTCAGCATTACATGAAACATAAAAGTTTTTTATTTAATAATGATGAAGAAGTAGGGATATATGTACAGGTTCCTATATATAATAGTACCCAAGAAGAGAAAATGCTGGAATGGATATCTTTATTGGAAGATTTTGATTTGTCAATAGATTTAGATAATGTTATCAGTTTAAACGATCCTTTTAATTGGAAAAGATTTTTTGAAGCACGTCATTCTATCCCTGATAATGCATTAACTAAAACTCGTAAATTAGGAGGTGTTAGTCTTATAACAGATACAATTGTTCCACTAGAAAATTTTAAAGAATATTTAAATAAAATTCATATGAAATTACAAAATGAAAAGATTGAATATTTATTATTTGGGCATCTAGGTGATTGTCATTTACACTTTCATTTAATCCCAAGCAAAAAGCAGGATCAATTATGTCTAGATATATATGATTATATGATTGATTTATCTACACAATTAGATGGCGTATATTCTGCTGAACATGGAACGGGGAAAAGAAAACGTAATGATTTTAAAAAATGTTATGGAATAAAAGCAGTTCAAATGATAAGGGCATCTAAATTAGCTATAGACCCAGATTTTTTACTTAATAAAGGAAATGTTATAGATTAAATTTACGCATGGTTGAAAAGGAAAAAATATACAAAAATGGTTTGATAAGCTTCGTCTTAATAGTTGGGAAGTAGAAATATTAATTGTTGGTAGAAAATTTTATTTTTTGTTCTTTATAATAGTTACTTTTAGAATCCAGTATTATTGCTTCTTCTATAATTTTTATTGCTTCTTTATTTTTATTTAATTTCCATAGAATTTCAGCTTTTGTATCAAGTAAATATGGATAGGATTGATTAGTATCATCTATTAATGAAAGCCCTGTATTGATTTTATCTAATGCATCATTTAGGCTTGAATCTAGTTCCGCCATTTTCCATGCATTCCTATTTAAATAGCTCGCATAATCATTTATCGCAGTTTCATAAAATGATGATTCCGTATTTTTTTTTAAATATTGTTTTATTGCCTCTGTATTATGTTTTTTTAATTCTAATGTTGCTATTGCATATTTTGCATATTCATTATCGTTCTTTGATTGATTAGAAGAGATTAAAAGTTCATTAAACAAACTAATTGCTTTATCATGCTCTCCTTTATCTGAATATTTATTTGCTAAGAGTTTAATAAGTTCAGCGCTATGATTTCCTCCATTATATTTTCCTAAATAATCTGAAAGGCTATTGGTATTATTAAGAGCATTTTCAATTTTTATTATAAACTCATAGGGGGGGAGATATCCATAAAATCTATCAATTTCATTATTGTCTTTATTAATAAATAATATTAAAGGTAAAGCATGCCCATTATATTTTTGAAATAATTCCATACCATACTCAGAATCAGTATCTATTTTTATGGGGATCAATTTTTCATTAGAAATTTCTACAACATTTTTATCAGTAAAAGTCTGTGCATCCAGCATAGAACATGCCCCTCACCAGTCAGCATAAAAATCAAGCATGATTATTTTATTATCAATATTTACTAAAGCATCATCTATACTGCCAGGAAACCAAGGATATGATGGTTTATTACATGCAATCAGTAGTATAAATAAATAAAATATTTTTTTCATTAATGACGATGATTTGGGTCACTATGATCATGCCCATGATGTGCATCCTGTATATCAAGTAATTCAACATCAAAAATCAGTGTTGCATTTGCTGGAATTATATTCCCTCGTCCTCCTGGTCCATAAGCCAGATGTGGAGGAATAACAAATTTTGCTTTTGCCCCAATATTAAGCAATGCTATACCTTCTTCCCAACCAGCAATAACTTTTCGCTTTCCAAGTGGAAACTGAATAGGCTTATTATTATCATAAGATGAATCAAATTTAGTCCCATCCATTAAATATCCTGAGTAATGTACTGAAACTATATCACCAGCTTTCGCAGTTGCCCCTATTCCTTCATTAATAATAGTATATTGAAGGCCAGTACTTGTTTCTATAGCATTATTCCCTAAAATTTCATCGATTTCTTTTTGTAATTGGGTAGTTTGTTCTTGAATTATTTTATTAAGTCTTTTCTGTTCTGATTCAAATATATCTTTAGCATTAAATTGCTCTGCTTTTTCACCCACTCGGATTATAGCAATAGATTCAATGATATCATCTTGCTCTATTTGATCTACAACATCCTGACCTTTAATAACATTTCCAAAAACAGTATGTTTATTATCAAGCCATGGAGTTTCTATGTGAGTAATGAAAAATTGACTTCCATTGGAACCGGGCCCGGAATTAGCCATGGATAAAATTCCAGAGCCAGAATGTGTTAAGTTTGGATGAAATTCATCCGCGAATTTATATCCAGGGTTTCCTCTTCCGTTTCCTTGTGGGCATCCACCTTGAATCATAAAATTTTCTATTACTCTATGAAATTTTAACCCATTATAAAATGGAACTCCTTGTGGCTTAGCAGAATTAGCAATAGTCCCTTCAGCTAAACCAATAAAATTTGCAACAGTAAGAGGAGTTTTTTCAAATTCTAAGCTTAAAAGTATTATTCCTTTTGATGTTTGCATTTCAGCGTGTATCATTTCCTGTATTTCATTAGCATTAATTAAACTAAAAAACAGTGTTAAGTAAAATGTTATAGTATATGTATGTATATTCATTATTCTCCAATTATTATAGTAATTAATTCTATTATATCAACAATATTAATAATGTTATCCTGATTAACATCAGCCAATCCAAGCTGTTGATTATTTAAATCTATATTCCCAATTATATAATTTACTAAATATAAAATATCAGTAATATTAATAAATCCGTCTTCATTTATATCTCCATAATTATATATATTAAAATAGCATCTATTAATAAGAGTGGAATCTATAATAAAAGGATTAGGGATATTTTCTTGATAAGTAGCAATTAAATTTGTTCTAACTATTTCTTCAGTAGTAATTATATCTTCATTATGCCAATTAAATAATATCTCTTTTTGTTCTTCAAAAAAAGAATCATCTGCTTCATCTTCATAAATAGTATAAAAATAAAATATAGCTCTTGCAATATCTCCTTTTACATCCTCTCTTGGCTCAAAATATAATGTTTGACTTTCTGAATATTCATCAATATTACTTGATGGAATATTATTTATTTGATAAGTAAGCCAAAACCATGTATCAGTATTATAATCATTAATATTATTAAAGGGTTTATTCCCTCTACTACCATTAACATTGCTTTTACAAGGACGAAGATGATGCATGTCAGATTTCATTGGACTACTACCCTCATACATACTTTGTGGCCATATATGTTCACAATCCATTCCATTTTCATAAAGATGAACACTTGGGTCAACATTATTGGGTAGATAAGTAGAATAGTTTGTATATATACAATATACATTTCCATCAGATTGTTGATCTATTTCAGAATATAATATATCTCGTGCATTATTATAGCTTAAAACAGAATTAGTTTTATAATTATTCTGGAGATAATTAATTAAGTCTTCACCATTAAGACCTTCCCCAATAATTTCCTGAGAAAATAATGGAGTAAAAAATATTAATATATAAATAAAATATTTATTCATTGCTCATTAAATTAGTAACAAACCCCATAAATTAATTATAATGATTATTAATCGAAATAATATATTTAATAAGTTTAAATGGTTAAAAGATAAAAATAGACCGTTTATTATCTCAGCAGATTATGATGGATTAGTCTGTGCCGCATTTCTATCACACCACATGCAGTGGAAATTAGTAGGATACTATAATATGGAAAAAATATGGATTTCTAAATATGGGATAGAAAATAAAAAAGAACTTATATGGGTAGATTTAAATATTTTACCTAAATCAGGTAAATCAATTGGTGGTCCAATAGGAATGATTGATAAGACAAAACCACCAGGGCTGAATTCATCATGCAATTTAAATACATTGAGAAAATTAACACATAAAAATTTCAATCAGAAATTCCCATTTTCAACACTTATTTTTCTAATGTGGCTTTTTAAAATTAATATAAAAAAAAATCTAATGTCTAAATTATTAATATTGCATAGTGATTCTTCATGGATGAAAGTTCAAAAATATTCAACAAACGTTCAGCAATGGATAGAATTACTTGGCAATTATGATTGGAATCATTTAATTGACAATGTTGATGATATTAATTTTGAAAAATTTATAGATCAAACATTTTATCCTTCGCTTGTTAATTTAGATGCAAGCACAGGATTCAGTAAATTGAAAAGTAAACATTTAGGCATTAAAAGCAGAGAATGTAGATTTAATCCTGATTGGGATGAAAATATAATATTAAATCTTTTTGAATTGTTTACACAATATTTAAGCTGGGATACTCCGAAACTTCCAGTAATAACTCATAGAATTAATGGTCAAAAGCTTATTATATCTTTAGATGAAATATTAAAGCCTGGATTAAAAAAATTTATATCAGATAATAAGATATTTTCATATGCTATAACGTCTCCTAAAAAAATAAAGTATACTATCTTTAGTCCTTTAAAATGAACTTAAAAAAATTAATAAGTAAAAATGGTAAACCTGATGTATTAATTGATAATTATAATAATAAATTTAATAAAGGTATAGCTATATGGGGAATTTTGGACAAAATAACGTTTGATTATAATGGTATTAAAAAAAATAATAAAATAATAAATTCTGACCCATTAAAATTTTTAGATCAAACTATTAAAGAATGGAAAAATGGTTCAAATGATATAGTAGCAGTTGGATTTATTAGTTATGATATTAAAAATTATTTATATCCACATATCAAATTTAAAGAATCAAAAATATTACCGTATTATTGGTTTATTAGACCTGAAAAAATTGCTTATTATGATATTAATTCTTTTATTAACATAGACACAACCCCATGTTTACAATTAGAAAAAGATATTTTAGATATTAAGTCCTTCAGTAATAAAATAAAGAGAATTAAAAAAGAATTAAAAGAAGGGAATGCATATCAAATAAATTTTACAATGGAAAAAACTTTCAATATCAATAACACTCCATTTGAATTATATTTAATGATGCGGAATATATCAAAACCAGAATTTGGTTATTATATTAATATGGAAAATAAACAAATATTAAGTTTTTCTCCAGAGCAAT
>Ga0187827_10004648_pt1 | contig 16751 bp, 15 predicted proteins | sample ETNtaG_39_FD_167969 | JGI IMG/M metagenome (GOLD analysis project Ga0187827, IMG submission 167969) | Marine microbial and viral communities from oxygen minimum zone, Eastern Pacific Ocean - ETNP2014_SV_150_PacBio MetaG (Illumina Assembly) | ecosystem: Environmental > Aquatic > Marine > Hypoxic...
TATAGTCCCAATTATAGCGGTTACAGAGAATAGCTTCCTTACATAAGTCTGCCCGTACACCACATCATCAACACCCTCAATATAATTTCCGTCTTTATCCATAAACCGTAGAGCTACCTGCTCTACTTTTTCGGGATCTGAAAGTGTCATCTCAAATGAGGCAGGCATAGGGTTCCCCTGTATCTCTTTTAATATATCACTGCCTTCATTCTGCTCCTTAAAGCGTTCCAATGCCTGTTCCTTTGATACATAATTAATGCCAGCAGTCTCTTCCCAGCTTGTTATCTCATCTTCTATATATTGTTTAAGTTGGGGAGTGATATTATCCTCAAGGTAAACTGCTAGCTCTACCTGTCCTCTTATAGAGCTTATTATCCCCTGGATATCATATACCAAGATTGTAAAAAACCCTACGATAAACAGGGTTATAGCTACAGTAGTTATTGCAGTAAAACCCATAAGAAAATTTCTTCTGAAGCTGATGAAAGTCTCACTAAAATAATATCTTGGTCTAAACATGGTCAGTCTCCGTAAACTCCTCTCTTCTGGTCTCTTATTATCTCTCCCTCTTCTAGTTCAACCACCCTTCTCCTCATGGAATTTACTATACTGCGGTCATGTGTTGCCATGACTACAGTAGTACCCATAAGATTTATCCTCGAAAGTATCTTCATGATACCTTTTGAAGTGGTAGGATCCAGATTCCCAGTAGGTTCGTCAGCAAGAAGTATGGGAGGCCTGTTAACAAATGCCCTAGCTACTGATATTCTCTGCTGTTCCCCTCCGGAAAGCTGGTGGGGATATGAAATTTCTTTATTATGAAGCCCTACTAGTTTTAATACCTGAGGGACTAGTACCTTGATTTCATAACCCGGTTTACCAATGACTTCAAGAGCAAAAGCTACATTTTCGAAAGTTGTCTTATTAGGAAGAAGCTTGAAATCCTGGAATATACAGCCTATATTCCGTCTGAGCTGGGGTATCCTACTTTTTTTAAGATTACATATATTCCTCCTTGCAATAAATATGTTTCCTGTAGTCTCCAGAATCTCCTTTATAAGAAGTTTAATGAATGTTGATTTTCCCGATCCGCTAGGGCCTACCAAAAATAAAAACTCACCCTTTTCAATACTGAGATTTATATTTTTAAGAGCAACTACATCATTTTCATATATCTTACTGACTTTTTTAAATTCAATCATTTTCATAATTTTAGAACCTTATTTTAATTATATAGAGTTTACTCTGTGGCCAGTTTTTTTTCAAGAAAACCCCTGATCAGAGGATCTATATTACCGTCAAGAACTGACTGTATGTCACCTATCTCCACCTGGCTCCTGTGGTCTTTCACCATCTGGTAAGGCATCATAACATAGCTTCTTACCTGGTTACCCCAACCAATATCTTTTTTCTCCCCTCTTAATTTATCTATCTCTTTTTGTTTTATTTGTTCTTCCAGTTCGAGAAGTTTTGATCTTAAAATCTGCATAGCTGTCTGGCGATTAAGAAGCTGAGACCTTTCATCCTGGCACTGGACAATGGTATTTGTCGGAAGATGAGTTATTCTCACTGCAGAATCAGTGACATTCACGTGCTGTCCTCCTGCACCGCTTGCCCTGTATGTTTCTATCCTAAGATCTTCTTTATTAATCTGTATGTCAATATCGTCTTCAACCAAGGGTATAATATCCACCGAGGTAAATGAAGTATGCCTTCTTTTGGAAGAATCAAAGGGCGATATCCTCACCAACCTGTGTATTCCCTTCTCACTTTTTAACAGCCCGAAAGCATTCTTTCCTGAAATGGTAAAAGTGATATTTTTTATACCTGCTTCATCACCTGACTGCTTGTCAGTGATACGGTAAGAAAATCCCTTTTTTTCAATCCATCTGGAATACATCCTGAATAACATCTCAGCCCAATCAGCAGATTCTGTACCGCCTGCACCAGGATGTATGTTCATGACTGCCGGATAAATATCATATTTATCACCCAGCATAGCTTTCTCCTCCAGCTCTTCCAATTCCTTCTCGGCTGTTCCCTGGTCCTCTTTCAGTTCTTCCAAAAGATTTTTATCCTCCCCACTCTCTAAAAGCTCAATTGCTGCTGAAGCATTTTCAAGTCTTTCTCCGATATTTTTCACAGAGTCTAGCACTTCTTTTATTTCAGTTATCTCTTGAGTTACCCTCTGGGCACTTTTTTTATCATCCCAGAATCCTTTAGCTATGGTCTTATCCTGAAGTTTTTTTAGGTAGTGAGTCTTTTTATCTACTTCAAAGACAGTCCATTAAATAGACAAGTTTTTTCAACAGATCTTCATACTTACTCTTTAATTCGCCCTGCATATAGTCCTCCGTGATATGCCAATTGATAAACATTCTTAAAATATGATAAAATACATCCATATTTTATCATATTACAAAACCTATCAAAAATATTTCCTTTAGCTGCCAATTATTCCTTCATGGAAAAAACATAGTCTTCAATTATAATAATAAATATATTAATATAAGTTACAATATAATCATTAGATATAAGTATATTTTACGGTCATGTGAGCAAGGTCAGATGAATGAAAACTGCATAGACTGATTGGCAAATATAATATTCGAATACCCTAAACGGATGTTTATCAAGACCCATTTACTTTTTCTGATATTAAAAATAACAAATAAAAAATCTTTAAAAAATGGTATCGTCTACCCTGGCTATTAATCATATAACCGGTTCAGGCCACATGCTATCAATGGCTTCCCTAAAGAAAGACCAAACAAAAGAGGAGCGCTGGACAAGCTATCTAAAGGTACGACATATTTCAGCCATAAAAACAGAACCTCATGATCCCGGTCTTTATCTCAAATATTTTAAGGGTTCTTCAAAGAGATCTGGTTTGGAAGAAACAGCATAATGGAAGAATTTTCCTGAATTTCTTTAAGAGAGTCCATATTTATATAAATAATCCTATCGACTTCACTTCAGAAAGTGTGGTAACAGACTTTGAGAAACTGGCTAGCAGTAAGAACTATTAGAAATACTGAAAAATATTAACCAGAATCTTGGAGAAGAGTTCCTGAGGTTGGAGAAAATCAAATGATACCAGCGATTACTCTGATGATTATAAAAATTTTATAATGTTCCAGACCTGTTCAAGACTTACTGTCCGCAACACTTTTTATACTTCTTGCCACTGCCACAGGAGCAGGGGTCATTTCTTCCCACTTTACCGGAAGGAGGTCTTGCCGGCTGTTTTTTCTTCTCTTCAGAGGCTGACGGCCCACTGGTAGAGATATTCTCTAACTGCTGCTCCTGAAGTCGCTGCTGTTGCTCTTCAGTAGATACGATCCTGGCATTGAAGAGAAGCTTTATAGCATCAAATTTTATCTCATCTATTAGCTGTTTGAAAAGATTGAATGCTTCATGCTTGTATTCTACAAGGGGGTCTTTCTGTGCTATTGCTCTGAGCCCTATACCTTCCTTGAGATAGTCCATCTCCAGCAGGTGCTCCCGCCACATATTGTCTATGACATTGAGCATCACTACTTTCTCAAGTTTTCTTATGGTATCGGGAGTATATTCATCTTCCCTACCAGCATAAAGCTTTTTACCTCTGTCTGATATTTCTTTTTTTAATCTTGCCGTACCCCATTGCTCCTCTATCATTCTATCTCTGTCAAAAATATCAGCAATGCTCTCTTTCTTAAAGATTGAACCTAGAAAATTATCCAGCCCTTTCAGGTCCCATTTTTCAGGATATTCTCTTTCATTTATATGAAAATTAACACTTGTTTCCACAACATCTTCCAACATTTTTAGGGTATTTTCCTTAAGGCTATCTTTTTCCATTATGTTCTTTCTTCGGGAATAGATGACTTCCCTCTGTTTGTTCATGACATCGTCATATTGGAGCGTATGCTTTCTTACTTCAAAGTTCCTGCCTTCAACCTGACGCTGGGCGTTCTCAATGGATCTGTTTATTATAGGGTGCTGTATAGGCATGTCGTCAGGAAAATTAAATGCCTGCATCACTCCGTGGATTCTTTCAGAACCAAAAAGCCTCAAGAGATCGTCTTCTGTACTGAGATAAAACTGGCTGGAGCCTATATCTCCCTGTCTACCGCTTCTTCCACGGAGCTGATTATCTATCCTCCGGGACTCATGTCTTTCCGTACCCAGCACATGTAATCCTCCAAGGTCAGTTACCCCTTTTCCCAGGACTATATCGGTACCTCTTCCTGCCATATTTGTGGCAATAGTAACAGCCTTGTTCTGTCCTGCAAGGGCGATTATTTCAGCTTCTTTTTCATGATATTTTGCGTTAAGCACCTGATGTGTAATGCCTCTCTTTTTAAGAAGCCCTGAGAGCCTTTCCGATTTCTCAATGGATATTGTACCCACTAGGACAGGTTGACCTTTTTCATATCTTTTAATGATATCCTCTACGACTCTATCGAACTTTATATCCTCATTTTTATATATAAGATCAGGAAAATCTTTCCTTATCATGGGCATATTGGTTGGGATCACTACTGTATCGAGTTTGTATATATGCCTGAATTCAGCTGCTTCCGTTATAGCAGTCCCAGTCATACCTGCAAGCTTTTCATACATCCTGAAATAGTTCTGGATAGTTACAGTAGCCAGGGTCTGGTTTTCATCTCTTATTTTTACCCCCTCTTTGGCTTCAATAGCTTGGTGAAGACCTTCGCTGTATCTCCTTCCAGGCATAAGCCTTCCCGTAAACTCATCAACGATAACTATTTGACCGTCTTTTAACATATAATCCACATCTCTCTTAAAGAGATTATTTGCTTTTAGCGTCTGATTCAGGGCATGTATCATCCGGAAGTTCTGGGGACTGTAGAGGTTTTCAAGTCCGGTTATCTTCTCTACCTTTTCCACACCTTTTTCTGTTATGGCTACAGTCCTTGTCTTCTCTTCTATCTCAAAATCTTCTTCTTGAGAAAGTCTGGGTACGATACGGGCAAACTGCTGATTCAGATCTGTAGTTCCGCTGGCAATTCCCGAAATGATAAGAGGTGTCCTAGCTTCATCTATAAGGATACAATCAACTTCATCTATGATAGCAAAAGGATGTCCATTCTGGACCATATCTTCAGCCCTTAGAACCATATTATCCCTAAGATAATCAAATCCGAACTCATTGTTGGTACCGTGGATAACCTCGCACTGATACTGCTGCCTTTTATCTCCTTTGTCCATACCATTCTGGAGAAGCCCAACCCTGAGACCAAGGAAATAATAGACCGGTCCCATCCATTCACTGTCCCTCTTAGCAAGATAGTCGTTAACTGTTACCAAATGGGTGCTTTTTCCTGTAAAAGAATTAAGGTAGACAGGAAGTGTTGCAACCAGTGTTTTTCCTTCGCCAGTTTTCATCTCTGCTATCTTTCCTTCGAATAAAACAGCACCGCCCATTATCTGAACATCAAAATGCCTCATGTCTATTTTCCTTTTTGCTGTTTCCCTGACCACAGCAAATGACTCAGACATCAGGCTTTCAAGACTTTCTCCATTATTATGTCTTTTTTTAAACTCTGCTGTTTTTGCAGAAAGTTCCTCATCTGAAAGGCTACTTATACCCTCTTCCAGATCATTGACTGCTTTTATAAGTTCCTCATATCTTTTGAGATTCTTTCCCTCTCCAACTTTGAGTAGTTTTGTCAATTTTTCAAACATTTAACACATCCAGTCCTGGATTATCAAATATCAAATGGTAGGCTCGATAAGTCCGTAATTTGAGTCTTTTCTTCTGTATATTACAGCGGTCCTTTCGCTCTCTGAATTTATGAATACAAAGAAATCATGACCCAGAAGCTCCATTTGTGTTACAGCCTCTTCAGGGGAAATAGGTTTTAAAATAAATGTCTTTATCTTTACAATAGAATTTCTGATCTTTCCCTCTATCTTTTTTAAATCTTCTGTCCTCAGTTTGCCGAAATTTTCAGCTGCTTCTTCCCTGCCATGGTTTTTCCTACCCCTTTTGGTCAACTTATCTCGGTATTTTTTTATCTGTCTTTCCAGCTTGCCGGCAGCCTTATCGATAGCTTCAAAGAAGTCGGAACCTGTATCGGTCACTCTGATGACGGAACCTAATACAAATACTGTTATTTCTACTTCTTTGTTCTCTCTTATCCTCGGGTTTTTTTCCAGTTTTAACTTGACCTCTATCTTATTAGTCTTGTCCAGAAACTTATCAACTCTGCTTTTTATCTTTTTATAGGAATACTCTTTGACCTTATCATTGAGGTCTACATTCCTTCCTTTTATGATATACTCCATCATTTTCTCCTTCTTTTTGATAAAATACGACTGGCTGCAACTAATCGCCAAAAATAGTCAAGCTACAACACTTTTACTTTTTTTGCAAAATAACCCCGATCATCAGTGGCAAGATCAAATTCTACTTCCTGCCCCTTTCCCAGAGTTCTGAATCCTTCTGACTGTATCGAAGAATAGTTCACAAATATCTCAGCTTTTCCCACAGGTGTATCATAACAGGCTATAAAGCCAAAACCTTTCTCGGGGCTGAACCATAGTACTTGTCCTGTCAATCTTTTCATTATGCTACTCTGACCAGAATCGATAAATATATAACATTCACTCTGTTTGAACTCAGCATCCTCCAGATTTCTTAAAATGCTTCCTGTAGCCAACACATCTCTATCACCAGGATGTCTTTATTCCTTTAGATCAAGCAGTCCATCAGTTTGAAGCAATCAAGTATATTTACCTTTCTTTCTACAGGGTCCACCCCCTGCCTTTCCAGTTGTCTTATCCATATATATTAGCTTTAAAAGGTACAATTTGTCTATTTAAGAAGCTTCCTGCTAACATACCAGTATGCTCTCCCGACACAGTGTCAGTATAATCGGTGTCTCTTCTGGCAAAATTTTTATCATAAGTATCAAATAAAAATCCGGCTAGACCTTCTTTGAGTCCGAAGATCTTTTTATATTTGAATTTTCTTATTATCTTTTTCATTTTTACCGAATAGGTCATAAATGACCTGTGGGTTTTAAAAAGATATTCTTCAATCCTGCACAAGTTGTATGCACTCCTGCCATCTTTCTGTAGTGGCTTCCCGCAGAGATAGCAGCTTACAATGCTTCTTAATGAAATTATTTTATATATGCACTGCTGACTCATATTTTTGGTCGATATTTTCTCGCCAACTACACATCCAGGAGGTATGGCTCTGTCCTTAATAAAATCGGTTATACTTGTCTTTAACAAATCGACCTGTCTATTTATCTTCTTCGGTCTTTTTTCTGTCAATATTTATTATTTCGTTTGACATAATCTTTACAGATGGGTGGATCTTTATCCCATCCTGGATAACGCTTTTTGAACCGATGACAGCATTTTCAAAAACCGAAGCATTATCCTTTATTTCTGCAGCATAGCCAATTATAGCACCTATAAGAGAGGCATCCTTTCCTATGTATCCACTGCCCCATTTTATACCCCTATAGAGTATAGCTCTTTCATCAACTATTGTATTATTTCCTAAAATAATAGGCCCGTAAAGCTTGGCACCCTTTTTAATAGTACATTCGTCGCCTATACAGACTGGCGGGATTATAGTCACATCTCTCTGGATGGTACAGTTCTTCCCTATCCATACACCTTCTTTAATCTTTTTTCCGGGTATTCCAACGGATACTTTGCCTTCCAAGGCATCGAAATTACCCTGCTGATATTCCTCCAAGCTGCCAACGTCATTCCAATACTGTTTATGTTTATACCCAAAATATGGGATACCTTTTCCCAAGAGATTAGGAAAAAGGTTTTTACCAAAATCGTAAAACTGACCTCTAGGAGGTATGTATTTAAAAACATCAGCCTCAAAAAAATAAATCCCGCTATTGGCAAGATTAGATCTTGTCTCCCCGCTTAAAGGTTTTTCCTGAAAACCAGTAATCCTTCCATTCCTGTCGAGGATGACTACGCCATATTGCGATGTATCTTCAACTTCAGTAAGAATAAGCGTCCCCACACCTTTTTTCTTCTTGTGGTACTCATAAGCCTTTGTGAGATCTATATCTGTAAGTGCATCACCGGATATGACCAGAAAGGTCTGCTCCTCAAAAAAATCCTCTACATTCCTGACTCCTCCTGCAGTACCCAGAAGCTCTTTCTCATAAGAATATACTATATTTATTCCCCACTTTGACCCGTCTCCAAAGTGGTTTTTGATCTCATCCGGAAAATAATGAAGATTGCACACGATATCCTTAAAGTCATGTCTTGCCAGAAGATCGATAATGTGCTCCATGACTGGTTTATTTACTATGGGAGCCATTGGTTTTGAAATAAGGTCTGTAAGAGGCCTTAATCTTGTTCCCAGTCCGGCTGCTAGGACCATTGCTTTTTTATTTCCCATGGTCACCTCTAAAACTACCTTTTATTCATTATCAAATATCTTTTTTATATTTTTGTCAAATGGCGGATAAATAACTTCTGCTTCCGTTATTATAGCAGTAATATTCTCTGCCGGGGTAACATCAAAGGAAGGGTTTTTAACCGGCATATATTCAGGGATTATGGTAGTTCCCATTACTTCTCTGATCTCTTTTTCGTTTCTATGCTCAATGGGTATATCTTTCCCGATTGAAGTATTTTTATCAATGGTTGATAGGGGCGATACAATAAAAAATGGGATGTTGTAATATTTTGCCAATATAGAGAGTGCCAGAGTACCTATCTTATTGGCACTGTCTCCATTGGCCGCGATCCTGTCAGCTCCAACTATAACGGCGTCCACTTCATCCCTGGACATGAAATACCCTGCCATGCTATCAGAAATTATAAAGAATGGTATTCTTTCCTGATGCATTTCCCAGGCTGTAAGACGGGCACCCTGTAGAAAAGGTCTTGTCTCATCTACTATAACATTCTCTATCTTTTTAGCTTTATGAAGGGTCCTTATTACTGCAAGTGCCGTTCCATAACCTGAAGTTGCCAGCGCCCCTGCATTACAGTGTGTAAGAACTTTTACCTTGCCAGAGATATCCCTAAAGGCCTTTAGCCCGTTATCACCAAGAAGATAATTTATCTGGAGGTCTTCTGCTTCTATTGTCTCAGCTTCCTTAACCAACTTTTCCTTTATATCTTCTATGTCAAGACTGCTGCTCTCTCCGATTATCCTCTTCATTCTACTAAGGGCCCAGAAGAGGTTGTTCGCTGTAGGGCGGGTCTTTGAAAGCTCGTCGATCTTTTCATCCATAAAAGCCAGAAAATCTTCCCTGTTTTTTCCAGTAAATTCCAGCGCAGCTATGGCTACCCCATACGCTGCAGTGACTCCTATCGCAGGAGCACCTCTTACAACTAACTCTTTTATAGCTTCAGATACTTTTTCTGTATTAGTACATTTAAAATATACTTCTTTGAATGGTAGTTTCCTCTGGTCTATCAGCTTCAATACCGGTCTTTCCCATATAAGAGTGCACACACTGGAATCTCCTGAATATTTGTTTAGGTTCCCATTTCCCATGATCTTTGATACTCCTCCTGTTCGGGAGTGAGTTTATCTATTTCAACTCCCATGCTTCCCAACTTTAATTTTGCTATTTCTTTGTCTATCTCTTCAGGTACCACATACACCTTCTTTTCTAGCTTATCTCTGTTCTCATAGATATATTTGGCAGAGAGAGCCTGGTTGGCAAAACTCATATCCATAACACTGGCAGGATGACCCTCGGCGGCTCCCAGGTTCACAAGCCTTCCCTGGGCCAGAACATATATCCTTCTTCCGTCTTTCATGAGATATTCTTCTACAAAGGGCCTTACTTCCCGTACTGATTTGCTGTTTGCATTAAGATAATCAAGATCTATCTCGGCATCGAAATGCCCGGAGTTTGCCACTATGGTCATGTCTTTACAATTTGCCAAGATGTCTTTTCCGATCACATTTATATTTCCAGTCACTGAAAGGAATATATCTCCGGCCTCTGCCGCTTGCATGCCAGTCATTACATCAAAACCGTCTAGTTTGGCCTCTATGGCCTTGAGTGGATCTGCCTCAAGCACTATAACAGAAGCTCCCATACCGCTAGCTCTCATGGCTACTCCTCTTCCGCACCAACCATACCCTGCAATAACAAATTTCTTTCCTGACAGTAACATATTGGTGGCCCTCAAGATCCCGTCAATAGTACTCTGTCCTGTGCCATAACGGTTATCAAAGAAATGTTTTGTCTTGGCATCATTCACAGCTATTATAGGATAATGGAGGACCTTATTGAACTCCATAGATTTAAGTCTTACAACTCCTGTGGTTGTTTCTTCAGTACCTCCATATATATTGTCCAAGAGGTCTTTCCTCTTGCTGTGTACAGTAGATATGACATCAGCTCCGTCATCCATTGTTATTTTGGGACCTATATCAAGAACACTATCGATGTGGGAGTAGTAAGTTTTATTATCCTCCCCCTTGATAGCGAATACATTTATGCCATAATCGATTACCAGTGATGCTGCTACATCATCCTGGGTAGAAAGCGGATTAGAGGCGCACAAAGCTACATTTGCCCCTCCAGCCACTAATGTTCTCATAAGATTTGCAGTTTCAGATGTGACATGAAGACATGCCCCTAAATTGACCCCCTTTAAGGGCTTTTTAGCTTCAAATTCATTCCTTATGTCCCTTAATACAGGCATATCCTTTTCAGCCCATTCGATCTTGTTCTTGCCCAGCCCTGCTAGACCGGTGTTCTTTACATCATAATCCATTAAATTACCTCTCTTTAATTAAAAATATTGAATAATCATCCTGATCCTATGCTTGATAGGTAAAGACTTGACAATTTTGTTTAATTTTAGATAAATCCCAGCCATCAATCAAGTTTTGCTAGCTCTTTCTTTAAAAATTCTATCTTTTCCACCGGAGTAGGATCTACTCCGGTAAAAATGGCATGGTAGACTGAGGAAATATCACCCAGATAAAGTGTTGACAGCGCCTTTGCCAATTTCGACTTTCCTTCTACTGGTATCTGTATGATGCTATCTACTTTTTCTCTTACCTGTTCAAGAGTGATTTCGATCCTAGTTTTTAACTTAGGTGTTTCGTCAGGATCCCTAAAAGTGATGACCACAAACTTTTTGGTGATGTCTGAGAGTCTTTCCCACCCAACTGTCTCATTATGGTTAAGTTCTGAAAAATCATGCCACCAGCAGGGCGTCTTACCATTTTCATTAATTTCACATTTTAACCTGTAAGCCAGTGCCGTGTAGATACCTTCTGTTCCGTATATGATAGGAAGTCTATCCCCGATATCAATAGCAAGTTTCTTTGCCAGATTTTTTTCTGCAGGATTGTTCCTGTTATATGTAACGGATTTGTCTTTTATCATTTTAAAAGCTTCTTCTTCGTCTTCTGCTTTGATTTCTATAAATCCCAGTTCTTTCAATGCCAGATATGCAGGATAGAAGAGGTACCCTATTGCCCCCCTGGGCTGCAGGCCTGAAGGGATCTTTACCAATGTATAACCGAAGTTCTGGGCAAGTCTTTCCAATTTCCCGCCGGAGCATTTCACAATTATTTCTGAACCCTGATCTATCGCTTTCTTTACTGCAGATATTGTCTCTTCAGTATTTCCGGAATAGCTTACAGCCATTACTAGCCAGCCTTTTCCTATAAAAGCAGGGAGGTCATACCCCTTCACTACTGCTACCGGTATTTTTATTTCATCAGCAGTAAGGGCCTTTATGATGTCGCCAGAAAAACCTGATCCTCCCATCCCCAGTATGGCCAATCCCTTAAATTCATTTCCGGAAAGTCTGGAGATATCTGTATTTTTAATTATTTCTTTTGAACCAGTAAGCTGTCTGTAAAACTCTTCTTCAGCTTTTAGCATACCTGAGGGGTCGATCTCATCTATTTTTCTAATATCATCAAGATTGTTCATTTATATCCTTTCAAATCTATAACGAATATTTTAAAAATATGATTATTATATTTTCCAATACCGATTGGTGATATCACAGCTTATCCACTATCCTTTTGCCCAGGTCCTGCAGCTGTACCGAACTTTCTAGACTGTCACTCTCACTATATACCCTTACAACAGTTTCAGTCCCTGAAGGCCTGATCATCACCCAGCTATATTCATCTATTGGGTATTTGTACCCATCAATGGTTATGACTTCTTTTGCGCCTGCATTTTTAAGAAGTTTGGGAATGCCGTTTTCCAGATTTTTTATCAGCTTCTTTTTCCTAACTTCGTCTATCTCATAATCAGTCCTTTGATAATCAAAGAAACCATATTCATCATAAATATCGGAGAGTATCTGGTTGGCTGTTTTTCTCTCCCTGCAGATTATCTCAAGCAGCCTCATCCCCATTATCATACCGTCACGCTCTGGGATATTTCCATAGGACCATAGGCCTCCACTTTCTTCGCCACCCATAACTACATTACCTTCCAGGATCTTTTCACCTATATATTTAAAACCGACAGGGGTCACCTCAAGGTCAAGTCCGTTCTTTTTGCATATCCTATCTATTACCGAAGAAGTGGTCACAGTCTTTATTACTCGGCCCTCAAGCCCACTCCTGCAAACAAGATCCCTAAGCACCATAGCAAATATATGATGCGAACTTATATAATTGCCATCTTCTCCCAATGCACCTATCCGGTCTCCGTCACCATCTAGGCAGACTCCGAACTGGCAGTTATTTTCTTTTAACACGCCAATAGCTTCATTCAGATTATCTCCTATAGGTTCGGGATTTAAATTTCCAAAACCGGGATTAAGGGTGGAATGTATATAGGTGACATCCGTTGGTTTAAACCGATCCAGTATTTTGGGAAAAATGTTCTGAGTTGCTCCATACATTGGTTCAAAAAGGATCCCGAAATCAAAACCCTTTATTATATCCATGTCAACTTGACTCATGACATGCTTTATATACTCACCAGTAAAATCATCAAGTGTGATATTTTCCGGTTTGGACTTTATGGAACTTGAAAATACTTTACTTTTTTCTAGTTTTTCGTTTACCAGTGAAATTTCCTTTTCGATATTACTTATAATATCTATTGTCGCCGAACCACCAAACGGACCTTTTACTTTATAGCCATTGTAATAATACGGGTTATGACTGGCGGTTATTATTATTCCCAGATCAGCTTTTTTTTTCACTACTGCAGTCGAAAGCGTAGGAGTGGGAGTTATCTCTGTTGAAAGTATCACATCAATATCATTCAAGCTAAAAATATCAGCAGCAGCTGCTGCAAACTTATCAGACATGAATCTTGAATCATAGCCTATGACTATCAATGGTATTTTATCTTTTATCTTCTTTTTGAGATAATTTGATACTCCTTGGGTGACTATACGAACTTTTTCCATTGTAAAGTCTTCTGAGATTACACCTCTCCAGCCGTCAGTACCGAATTTAATCTTCTGGACGCTCATTTTTTAGATTTCTGCTTTCTAGTTATTTATTTATTTTGCCAGGCCCTTTAACAAATCATAATCAGCTTTTACCATGAGGTCAATAAGCTTATTAAAACTGACTTTGGGTTTCCAGCCTAGCACTTTTTTTGCCTTAGTGCTGTCACCTACCAAAAGATCTACTTCTGCAGGCCTCAAGAAGCTGGGATCAGTTTTAACATATTTTGTATAATCCAGGTCCAGACTTTTAAATGCTGCATCCACCCATTCTTTGACTGTATGGGTCTCTCCAGTGCTGATCACGTAGTCACCTGCCTTATCCTGCTGCAACATCAGCCACATGGCTTCTACATAATCCCTAGCATAACCCCAGTCTCTTTTAGAATCGAGGTTTCCCATATAAAGGGTGTCTGCCATGCCCAGTTTAATCATAGCTGCATGATAGGTCACTTTTCTAGTGACAAATTCCAGTCCTCTCCTGGGAGATTCATGGTTGAACAGTATCCCGCTTGCACAGTACATATCATAGCTTTCTCTGTAGTTTACAGTCATATAATGCCCGTAAACCTTGGCTACACCATAAGGACTCCTGGGATAAAAGGGTGTAGTCTCTCTCTGCGGTACTTCCCTTACTTTCCCAAACATCTCCGAGCTTGACGCCTGATAGAACCGAATCTTCCTGTCAAGATGTCTTATGGCTTCCAACATCATGGTAACACCTATGCCTGTACACTGACCCGTGAAAACCGGTTGGTTCCAAGATGTGGGTACAAATGACATTGCCGCCAAGTTATATATCTCTTCAGGCTTTGCTTCTTTTAGGCACTCTATTATGGAAAGCTGATCAAGAAGATCTGCCTGCACAAATTGAAGTTTATCCCTTATATGTTCTACCCTGTCAAAATTCTCTACAGATGATCTTCTGACCATCCCATAGACTTCATAGCCTTTATCCAGCAGAAAATCCGCTAGATATGAGCCGTCCTGTCCAGTTATTCCTGTTATAAGAGCTCTCAATGAACCTCCTTACTTCTTTTTAAGGATATTATTAAAACAAATCATTATTTACAAATCAAAATTTAATTTGTCTCTCTTCTATGGTAGAGTTTACATTTATTTTTATCCCGTGGTCCAGTATGTTTTCTTTCTGAATGACTGTATTATCCCCAATTACAGACAATCCGCTTATATGTACATCTTCTCCAAGCTTAACATTATGGGATATTATAGAATCGGTGATATGGCAGTTTCTTCCGATGATGCAGTTATCAAAGATGACGGCTCCGGATATCCTTGCACCCCTACATATGCAGCAATTATTGCCTATCACTGAAAGTGGTGCCACTACAGCCCCCTCTTCGACAACTGTACTTTCTCCAACCATTAGTGGACCTGACTGGAAATTGCTACTGGCGTACCTTACACTTTTCCCAATATACATCTCATCTTTTAGCTCCGGATAGGGATATTCGTACTTCATTTTTCCCATGGCAATATCATGATGGGCAGAAAGGTACTTTTCAGGTGTACCCACATCAAGCCAGTAGTCATTTGTTACAAACCCAAATACTTTATAGCCTTTTTTAAGTGCTTGTGGAAAAAGTCCCCTTTCAAAAGAGTATTTCTCTCCGCTGGGAGCCATTTTCATCATATGAGGCTCAATAATATATGTGCCTGCATTGACAAGGTTTGTGGCTATTTGGTCTATTTCTGGTTTTTCCAGAAATTCCCTGACTTTCCCATTATCATCTATAGGGACAAGACCGTAAGAAGTGGGATCTTCTACAGGTGTCAGGGAAATAGTTATATCTGCATCTTTTTCCTCATGAAATTTTTGCATCTTTGTAAGATCCATGGATGTTAAGATATCACCATTGAAGACCATAAAAGTCTCTCCCTCCAGACGACCTTCCACATTTTTTACTCCCCCGCAGGTACCCAGAGGACTGTCTTCGGTCACGTATGTAAGGCTTAACCCGAATTTCTCTCCATCATCAAAATAATCTCTGAATATCTCTGGTAGATAACCGGTCGAAAAGATAATATCTGTAAGATCATGAAACTTCAACCAATTTACAAAAGTGAACATGAAAGGCCGGTTCATCAAAGGAAGCATCGGTTTGGGGTTTAAATAGGTTATAGGTCTGAGTCTTGCCCCCTGACCTCCTGCAAGTATTACCGCTTTCAAATTTCATTTCCTTTCTCTGAGTTTATCTTTTCTCTCCACCAATCCAGGCTATCTTTAAGTGAATCTTTAAGGCCATATTCCTGCTGCCATCCGATTGCAGTAGTAAGCCTAGTGTTATCTCCGAATATAGTGGGTATTTCAATAGGTCTGAATTTATCCTTGTCCAGCTTCACCTCTATATTTTCCCTATTAGAAAGAGAGATAAGCATCTCAAGAAGAGTGAATACTTTTACAGGCTTTCCGGAACAGACATTATAAGCTTCTCCGGGTTTTCCTCTATTCATTATATAACAGTAGGCCTTTGCCACATCCCTAACGTCCAGGAAGTCCCGACTGGAATCCAGGTTCCCAACCATTATAACCGGAGCTTGTTTCCCGGCTTCTATAAGGGCTACTTGCCTAGCAAAATCCGAACATACAAAACCTTCGGACTGTCCGGGTCCGATATGGTTAAAAGACCTGGCAACCATAACCTTAAGACCGTATGCCTTATAATATATATCAGCTGTAAAGTCCATGGCAGCCTTACTTACCGCGTAGGGATTTTCTGGATATATTCGGTCGGTTTCCTTTATGGCACTACCTTCTGGTTTCTCACCATATGCTTCAGCAGTACATACTACCAGCATACTAGTATCTGGGCTATAGACCCTGATACTTTCCAAAAGATTTGTTCCAGAGAATACATTGGTTCTGAATGTAGATATTGGATCATCCCAGGAGCGTTTTACGGAACTCTGTGCGGCCAGATGGTAAATGTGGGCAGGCTTACAACCTTTTATCAATTTATTGACTTCTTTACTATCTGTGAGATCAGCTATTTCTTCACTAAGTTTAGAATCCCCAATATTAAGATCTTTGGTACATTTATGGAGGTCGACACCAAAAAAATTATGTTTTCCTTCCAACGATAGGTATTCTATTAGATGCTTCCCGGCAAAACCCGAGAGGCCGGTAATAAGTATCCTCAAAACAGGTATCTCCTAAGGTCTATTATTTTAGACTATTTTAATATAAATCGGCATTATAACAAACTTAATTATAGATCAAACTATTGTATTTATGCATTTATCAGGCTTTTAATTGTAGCTATAAATAACCTAAAAGCGAGTGCTGTCATAATAAAAGGTATCAGAAGCACGCG
>Ga0187827_10004649_pt1 | contig 16748 bp, 17 predicted proteins | sample ETNtaG_39_FD_167969 | JGI IMG/M metagenome (GOLD analysis project Ga0187827, IMG submission 167969) | Marine microbial and viral communities from oxygen minimum zone, Eastern Pacific Ocean - ETNP2014_SV_150_PacBio MetaG (Illumina Assembly) | ecosystem: Environmental > Aquatic > Marine > Hypoxic...
CGTACCTTTTGTCAGAGCACGGAACTGGAAAGACCCTATGGTTCCTATGCGAAACGGAATGATAGCAACAACCCTCATTATTGTTGTTGGGATGTACTTCCTTATCGATTACACCATTTTGAGTTTGAATCTGTATTTCGCTGCACTTACTGGAGTAGTGGCTAGTTTACTCATTTTCTTGGTGACTGAGTATTATACTTCGCACAAATATAGACCTGTTAAAGAGATATCGGAGTCTTCAACTACTGGTTCAGCTGTAAATATTATCAGCGGTTTCTCAGTTGCACTTGAGAGCACAGCATTACCTGTCATAATTATTGTTGGTTCTCTTTTGGGAGGTTACCATTTTGGTGTTTTGTTCAGTGCCGAAACAATTGGTGTAGGTGCGCATCTTGGTGGAATTTATGGCACTGCTGTAGCAACTATGGGTATGCTTTCAGTTGCAGGTATGATTCTTGGGATGGATGGTTTTGGTCCAATTGTAGATAATGCTGCAGGTATAGCTGAGATGTCTGGTGCACCTAAAGAGCTAAGGGAGAGAATAGATTCATTTGATGCAGCAGGAAACACTACTAAGGCATTAACGAAAGGATATGCTTTGGGCTCAGCTGGATTGGCTGCACTCCTATTATTCCAAGCGTATCTTGCAGAATATGCTAAAGAAATGGGAATGGATGTTTCTTCGGTAGTAGTTGACTTGGTTAGACCTGAAATGATAGCAGCGCTTTTTATCGGTGGGTTGCTTCCATTCATCTTTTCAGCTTTCGCTATCCGTGCAGTAGGTAAAGCAGCATTCAAAGTTGTAGAAGAGGTTAGGAGACAATTCCGTGAAATACCTGGGATCATGGAAGGAAAAACTAAACCAGACTATTCTAAATGTGTAGAGATAAGTACAATAGCTGCTCAGAAAGAGATGATTATCCCTGCTCTAATGCCTGTGATTACTCCCCTCATTATTGGCTTCCTACTTGGTCCACTTGCGGTCGGGGCTTTCCTAATTAGTGCAACAGTTACTGGTACTCTTCTTGCATTCATGATGAATACTGGAGGAGCTGCATGGGATAATGCTAAGAAATTTATTGAGACAGGGCAATTTGGAGGTAAAGGTTCAGAAGCCCACAAAGCAGGTGTAGTAGGCGACACAGTAGGGGATCCATTGAAAGATTGTGCAGGGCCATCACTTCACGTACTCGTTAAGCTCATCAACACAGTCTCACTTACCTTCGCAATGATGTTCGTACTCTACGGAGTACAACTATTTGGATAACTACTAATACTGAATTCTATTCATTACAGAGAACTATTTTAAAACTTTGAAGATATCCTCAATTCAAAGAGACAGGTAAATATTTCCGTACCGTATTACTTTCCTTGATTTCTGCTACTTTCTTTTGCTTTTCTTTACTTTCCACACTTTCCACAAATCAAGAACATAAAATTGGCTTTATCATTTGCTTGTTAATTGATTACCTTTCTGAACAAATACAGTGTAGCACCTAAGGTTAAAACTGCGATTAAACCTATCACTGCATAAGCTGAGATTATGGTGTTCCATTCATATCCGGTTAACATCAATGCTCTTACTGCGTTTACGGTATAGCTTATTGGATTAAAGTTTGATACGTTCTGTATCCATTCTGGCATGAAGGCGAATGGAGTTAATGCTGTACTCATAAACAGAAGTGGAAATGTTAAAAAGGCACCTATCCCGAAAACTGACTCGGAATTTTTTGTTCTTAATCCAATAGCTAGAGAGATTCCAGACCAAGCAAGACCAAAGAATGCAATAGTTGCCAATATCAAAATGAGACCACCAATTCCAGTAACTGCAGAAGTACCAAGTAGATATGCCAATCCAAGAATTATCAATGATTGGATAGTTACCCTGAATGCGTCGCTTGTCAATCTCCCCAGTAATATTGCTGACCGGCTAACTGGTGTTACAAGCATTTTATGAAGATATCCAGAATCGATATCATCTACAATTGAGGTCCCAGATTGCAAAGCACTAGAGAATGCATTTTGAAGAAGTATACCTGGTGTTGCGAATGCAAGATAACTTTCAGCTGGAAAATCGGGTATACTTGCGAATTTTGAGAACAATTGTGTGAAGAGTAGGAGGAAAATTATGGGTTGAAAGAGTGAGAAAAAGAGTAAAATAGGATTTCTAATAAGTTTCTTTAAAGATCTCACAAAGAGATATCTGGTATCGTGTATCAGAGTCATTGTTTACCTTCGCCTCCTACTAAACATTCCACCTTTAGGATGCTGGACAAGTTCTTCGGGTCGTATTCTTCTTCCAGTATGTTTTAGGAAAATATCGTCAAGAGTTGGAGATGAAAAACTTACGGAATTGAGTTTTATCTTTTGTTTATCAAATGCACGTACAATATCTGGAATTATGAATCCTGCGTTCTTTGCATAAACTGTTAATCCTCCATCAGAATCAAGGATATTTGTTACTCCTTGAATTTCTCCAAGAATTTTTTTTGCTTTTTCGTTTGTTACGTTTTTAGATTCGTCATTTTCATATGATAATTTGATAGAATCAGCACCAACTTGCTGTTTAAGCTCTTTAGGCGAACCACTTATCACTATTCTTCCATTATCGATTATTGAGAGCTTCCGGCATAGTCTATCTGCTTCCTCCATGTATTGAGTTGTAAGAAACATCGTGATATTTTCTTCTTTATTCAGTTTTTCAAGATATTCCCATATCACATTACGTGATTGTGGATCCAATCCAGTTGTAGGTTCATCAAGAAAGAGTAGTTTAGGTTTATGCACAAGGATTGAAGCAAGATCAAGCCTTTTTTTCATCCCTCCAGAATAATTACGTGCACGCTTGTCCGCGACTTCTTGTAGATCCATAAGTTTCAGGAGTTCATCAACACGTTCCCTAAGCATGTTACTTCGCATTTGCTGAAAGTGACCTTGAAGAGTTAGATTCTCTCGGCCAGTTAGGTCTGCGTCGATAACCGTTTCTTGGCTCTGAACACCAATGATTTTACGTATATTTTGTGACTCTTTATCTACATTATAACCTGCTACTGTAACTGAACCAGACGTTTTTGCTAGTAGTGTAGTTAGAATCTTAATTGTTGTGCTCTTTCCAGCTCCATTCGGACCCAAGAATCCAAAGAACTCTCCTTCTCGGATAGTGAATGAAATGTCATCAACTGCCTTTGTCCCATCACCGTAAACTTGGATGAGGTTATCGACTTTGATGATTTCAGGCATTTCTTATCTCACTTACTAGATTAGAGCACTCCTGGTTGAAAAGAGATATTATAAAAACTCCATATCCCTAAGGCGATAATTCAATATCATGATGAATGATGAGATATGATAAAATGAGATAAAGTATGAGTCCAGAATTTAATCATTGCCTACCATCTAAAGACTTAATTCCACAGCAAAAAAAGGATTCACATAGTGGAGGGATGGCGGAACGGTAACGCGTCCGCCTGCAGAGCGGATATAAGTGGGTTCAACTCCCACTCCCTCCTCCAATTTCTCATTAATATAATTCGTTCTTAATCGAAAATATCTGTTTTCTTCGAACGATATTAGGCACGTCTTTTTGTTGTCATATATGCAGCAGCAGCAATTGTAGCAACTGCTATTCCAATCGCACCGTATTGAATTGCTAATGGTAGCCCTACAGTTACTTCTGATGTGATTGTTGTTTGTGGATAATGGGTGGAGGTTACTGTTAATGTGGTTCCCGTGGTTACTGCAGATGCTACTGTTGTTGTAGCAGTTTGTGCTGGAAGGGTGCTTGTTACAGTTGCTGTAGCAGTTGTTGTTATTGTGTTCGCAGCTATCGTTGTTGTAGCAGTTGTTGTAGCAGTTGTTGTAGCAGTTGTTGTTATTGTGTTCGCAGCTATCGTTGTTGTAGCAGTTGTTGTGGTTAAGCTCGTTGATGTTACGGTAGTGCTTACAGTCGTAGTAATGGTTGCAGGGACCATAGGGTCCGGATCCATCTCTCCCCCTAAGGCGACAAGAACTGCATGCACCTCTTTATGTTCATATGACCCGACATCGACGGTCTCCTCAAAAGTTTCAAAACCTTCCATTTCAACTCTTATAATAGCTCTAAATGGGTCTCCAACGAAATGTGTGTAAGGGGTTTTTCCCACTTTTAGTCCATCTACGTATACAGTCGCTCCTGAGGGTTTGCTCGTGATGATTGCTTCGCATTCCGTGACGGCGTATGTGGACGGGATCAATGAACCAATCATCGAAAACAAAAGCATAGGAATTAATGCCATAATCAAAAAACCTCTAAATTCATTTAATTTCAAATTCTAACTAATCTCCATAAAAATCAGATTTATAACCGATATTTATCTGTTTCGCGAATAAACTTCAATGAAATATCAAAATTATGTGAATGAAGAATATTTATTGAACAAGTTATTTAAAGAAAAGGTATGCTTAGAATGCATAATAATGTAGATGACTATAGCAAAAGACTATGCATGTTATAGATGCTATTAGAAAGAGAAGAAGTATTAGGAGTTTTTTGGATAAGCCTATTCCAAAGGAAAAGCTTGAAAAAATACTTGATGCCGGAAGACTTGCACCTTCAGCCAACAATAAACAACCTTGGAAATTTGTGGTAGTGCTTGACCAAGAGATACGGAAAAAACTTGCAGATGCTTCGAAATACCAAGAATTTGTAGGTGAAGCACCTGCCGTGATTACTGCTATTGCTCTTAACCCAGACTACGTTATGTCGTGTGGAGTTCCTGGTTACGCCTGTGACATTTCAATTGCTCTAGACCATATGATGCTTGCAGCTGTTGAAGAGGGTCTTGGAACTTGTTGGATCGGAGCATTTTATCAAAAAACAGTAAAGAGGATACTTGGTATACCTGAAAAATATAAGGTGGCAGCTCTACTTCCAATCGGCTTTCCAGCAGAAAGCCCAGAACCCGCGTGTAGAAAATCGCTTGAACAAGTAATCTGTTACGAACACTTCACAGAATAGAAATATCATTACAATACAATATTCATCTATTCGATTTAGATATATATTAGATAAACTATTTTATAATCATGGATCACACACCAGTACATTTCGAAATTCCTACTAATAACGTAGAAAAGCTAAAGAAATTTTATTCAAACCTCTTCGGATGGAAGATTGAAAAAAGTCAAGGACCATTAGATTATTGGACTATAGAAACAGTACCTGTGAATGAACAAATGAAACCGTTGAGACCAGGGATAAATGGAGGAATGTACAAAAGCGAATACCAAAACTTCAAACAGATAAACTATATCTCTGTTGAAAACATAGATGATTACATCAAAGAAGTTGAATCATTAGGAGGAACTATCCAAGGAGAAAAAAAGCAGGTTCCTAATGTAGGTTGGATAGCACACGCATTAGATCCAGAAGGAAATCCATTTGCAATGTTACAACCAATAAAAGTCTAGATATTTTTTTACCTTTTGAAATTATTTAGTTGATAGGCTTTAATCGATAGATTTTGTCATCAAAAGATAGAATGTAAATCTCGCCTTTTTCATCTTCTCCAAAAGATGATATCTGAAGATCAGAGTCTAATAATAATTTCAGATTTGTCACTTTTAAACCATCAAAATCTAGGGCCCATATCAAACCACTACAGAAATCACCATAGATATAACTACCATATATTGAATCCCAGAGGCGTCCACGATAAACATACCCCCCAGTAACAGAACACCCTTCATTATGGTCATATTCAATTATAGGTGATGCAAACTTTTCGTTGTTGCACTCAGAAACCGAGTCTGGATAGCAATGAAAACCTTCCAGCACATTCCATCCATAATTTCCACCTTTCTTTACAATATCTACCTCTTCAAATTTATTTTGACCTACGTCACCTACCCAAAGTAGACCGGTTACAGTATCAAAACTAAATCGCCAAGGATTGCGTAACCCATAAGCCCAGATCTCACTTTTTGCATCATCTAAACCTACAAAAGGATTATCTGGAGGAATACGGTATTTCTCCTTATCAGATGATTCACTCACATCTATTCGCAAGATAGAGCTAAGAAGAGTTTCTTTATTTTGTCCATTTCCGTGAGGATCTCCTGCACTTCCACCATCACCCAATCCTATGTATAGGTAACCATCTGGACCAAAGGCAATATGACCCCCATTATGATTCGAATATGGTTGATCAACTTGAAGGATAACTAATTCACTGTCGATATCAGCTTTTTGTTGGTCATCAAAAGACATAGCGAATCTCGAAATTATAGATCTCGAAGGAGATGAAGCCGTATAATAGACATAAAAAAAACCATTACTTTTGTAGTTTGGATCGAATGCCAAACCCAATAATCCCTCTTCACTACCAGAATCATTAACCCTATCTTTTATGTCAAGAAATACATTTGAAGACTCAACATCATCATTATTTGGAAAAATAAATATTTCCCCCTCCTGAAGAACAAGAAACAAATAACCCGAACCATCTCCAGCATGTGTTAAAAAAACCATCCTCTGGAACGAAATATTTGGAAAGGCTACTTCTACGGACCACTTCTGAATAGAATTTTCTTCCTGTTCAATACTTTTCCCGGGTAAGTCAAGAAGCTCATCTTCTTGAGGTGATTCTGATGTTAAGACCAAGAAGATCACAAATCCTATAGAAACCAACACTATCATAGCTGCAAGAGGCAAAAATTTGGAAACTACCCTGCTGGATTGCAATTTGAGACAACAAGCCCCTTATCCCGAATATATAGGTATTTTCTTTAGAATAATTACAAAATTGAATGTCTGTACTTTCTCAGAAAAACAGCTATAGAGTTTTTTCAATACGTTTATACGTCTATCACCTTTCAATTTACCAAGATTGATATGAATCTAAAAGTTACTATTGATGAAAAATCAGTAGAGTTAAACTCTTATGTAGAAATGGTATTCTCAAAAGTTATTATCGCCTTGATAAGTACTTTAAGAGGAACAGAAAACTGGGAGAAAGTGCAACTCGAAATAGAAAGTTAGAAGATCTGGAACCCTAGGTAGAATATAACAATTATAATCCAGATTTCTTATTTTTTTAGAGTTTAGATCGAATTGCACCTACAGCTTTATCTCCTGCAGACCTGGGTAGACCGTCAATACTGATCACACCGAGACTGGTCTGTAATTTAACATCGCTGGATCTCATTGTCCGATTAGTATGAACATCTTGGATTATACCATAGCCATATGAATCCACAGCATAACCAAACCATACAGGAGAAAAAAATAGCAATCTGTCTATCTGTGATTAGTAATGTTCTAGGATGAATCTTCTTCGCAAGCCTCCTCTGGCGTACCTTCAATAGGACAGTCTCTGTCACTTAGAATAATCTTCTCTGCGTCTGCCAAAAGAAAAAAATCATTAACTAATTCTGTGATAAACTATAAAAAAATTTATTGGTGAGCCACACGATAATACATCTTTATATGGATGGAAAAGAACTTTAGGATAAAGGTATACTTGCCGCAAATGAGAAAGTCGTTTTTCAGACTACCCAAAGAAGAGTAAAGAATGCTATTCACCCAACATCCATAATTGTTACAGACAAACAGATAATCATCCGCTCACCAAAATTAGGTGGAGCAAAAGTAAGCGCCTTTGGCTACGGAAGACTCCAGAACGTTAAAATTAAAAAGAAGTTTTTCACAAGCTCAATTGAAATTAAAACAATGACAGACAAAGTAGACGTAGGCGGTACGCCGAAAAACTCTGGATCCGGAATTCTACGAGCTATGCGATCTGTAATGTAAAGTTCTAATAACTTCGAGTTGGATCCTTAACTACGGTTTCTAACTGTTGCTCTTTATGTCGACGTGAGAACTTTCGTCCCCCAATCATAGTTAAGAGAGATCTAAGGAAGACCAACCCAAAAGAGAACATAACCAAATCACCCAAAATAGGGAATTTTATGCTTGTTGAAGAGATCAAAGAGAAAAAGATAGAAATTAGATGGCCAGGTACATCAGAAACTCCACCCATATATTGAACTGAAATATTTGTGTTGAACATAGGAAGAGATATTTCGCTTACCATGTTTATGAAAAGAAGGAAATACCAAACTTCAATAAAAACAATAATAATGCCGACTAATCCTTTAAATTTCACACGTTTATCAGCATATTCCTTAATAAAGAGTAAAAAGGAAACAAGAAGCCCCACAGCAATTATAATATTACGATCTATAAGTAGAAGATAGATACCGTATGAATTCGCGATACTGTTTCCGGTTAAAGGAAGCACAATAGTTAGAATAAGCGAAACGGTACCACGAAACATTGCTCTAAAGGTATTCATTATTTAGATCTCACCTCAGACGAAGTAAGAGTGAATGATACAAACGCTATCCGTGAAGACGGTAGTTTTAATGCCATATCACCTTGAAGAGAAACTGTAACATTGATGTTTTTAGCGTCTTGATATTCTGAAGTAATCATAGGAATTCTTATTGTCCCAGTAAAGTTGTTTCCTGGATCTACAGTGATAAGTTCATCACCAACGCCTAAATGATCCCCAAAATTAAGCGTATCAAATACTGTTATCGTCAGATCAGCATTATTCAAAGAGAACAAATAACCATTATTATTGATATGAATGTTCACAACAGCAGTTGTAGTAGCACCAGCCTCAACAAATTGAACCCCATGCGTTGCCTGCATTGAATCAACACTAATTCTTGATGCATCATAAGACATCGCTGCTGTAAGCAAGCTAATTGTTATACATAAGATAAATAAGATTAACCGAACAACCCTCAAAACCTGAGACATTATTAGCTAATCAGCAACAAATCTTAGATATAAGAACTGCGGAATTATACCTGAATCAATAACCTATCCTTAATTCAATAAGTACCGGCTTTATACTGAAAAAAATCAAAGAAGAACGGAAGGGGTTGGATATACCTAAAAAAACCTATTACGTTTTAATCTATTAAGAAAGTCTACTGAGGGGCCCATTTGAGCTGGATTTCGGAGTAATCGACTTGTAGTAAGTTCCCCGTAAATGGAATAACCTGGAATAGACTTACTACGGAGATTATCCAGCATCTCCAAATTATCTGGAAATAGAGGTTTAATTCCAGCCATCTCAGTAAGATGCGGTACCAAAGGCGTAATTTTATCTCTCTTTGAAAGAACAGGGAACAAAGTATTTGAATCCTCTTTTGTTTTTAGGAATGGAAAAAAAGATTCATCTTCACCTGTAGCATCAGCCTGTTCATCCCTTCTATGCAATCTCTTTAACCTCCATTCTAGATCTTTGTCCAACTATATCAACTACCCCAGACAAATCACCTATTTAAAAAAATACCGGACCAATCCAAAAAAAATGGCTCTAATTAATCCGAACTTAAATTTACGTCTGAAAAAAGGAAGTAACTGAACTTCTAAACCAATTCAAAGCAATCTAGAAATGGAATGATAAATTGCCACAATCCATGGGTGGCAATACAATACCTTCCCTAGATATTACTTTAGTAGCTGAAAATGATACTTGGAATGAATGATCCCCAAATATCATGTTTTTTTATAAAAACATCAATCAAAAATTAGAATCACCGAGACACTATTATTCAGACTCATTTTTAGTAAATCTAGAATACTCTGGTTTTGTTATCCCAATATTAACAAAGCTTAATGGGAACCGTTTACCTAAATGAATATATGATAAATCAATTAATTAATGTTTATCAACCTTGTTGTTTGAGCTCTATAGATGGAAAGGATAAACAATTATGAGAACAGATACTATTGTTATGTGCCCAATATGTAAAAAGATGCTGCCTCACACTATTGCGTTAAAAGAACACAAACGCAAAGAACATGCGTATTAGCTCGTGGAAACCAAGATAATAGGAACCGAAAGTCCATTTAAAAGCAAAAAAATCAATATCATTCTAAATTGATCATTGCATAGATTAAACAACTGAAAAAAAACGCATGTGTCATTAATTCCTAATTTTAGCTATATCAAACAGTGACCTTAACAATTTGGAGATCTGGTGAAATAATACTACTAGATGTTACTGCTACAAATAGAGAACAATTCGGATAATAAACAAATATTAAAATAGTATAACAAACCAAATTATATTATATTGAGCGCAAAAATTGGTAAACCCGCACCGCCATTCGAGATGGCAACATATTTTCCAGTTAAAGATGAAGATAAGAATGTTCAACTAGAGGACTATAAAGGGAAATGGCTTATCCTGTACTTCTATCCGGCTGACTTTACTTTTGTTTGTCCAACAGAATTAAAGGAATTAGGAGAACAATACAGTACAATACAGGAACTAGGAGGAGAAATTCTAGCAGTAAGTACTGATACAGTTTTTACTCATAGAGCTTGGTTGGAAACTGAGAAACTTCTAAAGGATGTGAAGTATCCCTTGGCTGCAGATCATACTGGTAATGTTTCGATTGACTATGGAGTAGATGATGAAGATACTAATCTTTCTCAAAGAGGTGCATTCATCATTGATCCAGATGGGATTCTGAAAATTATTTATACAGTGGATACCCCTATCGGAAGAAATTCAAATGAAATTGTAAGACTTCTTAGAGCACTCAAATTCGTTAGAGAAAATCCAGCAAGAGCATGCCCAGCAAGTTGGAATGAAGGAGCAAAGACATTAGAACCCTCAATAAAGATGGTGGGTCATGTCTATGAAGCACTTGAAGGAACGTAATAATGCAATAGATTTTATTCCATACTAACAAAAAAAATACAAATCTGTTAACCGAGCTAAAGACATACCCAAGCGAGAGCAATGCTTAAAGAACACAGGAAACAATTTCAAATAAGATAAGTGGTCCAGTCATTGCAGATAGAATCTCCTAAATGGACATTCATTTTCATTGCTTTATCAGTGGCAGGTTTCTTGTTTCAGATGGTTACTAACTTCTGGGGATATTTTGCTTTCTTCCCGGCTTTTGCTTTTGAATCACCCTGGATGTTTGTAACTTCCATCTTTCTTCACGCAGATATAGAACATCTTTTCTTCAATATGTTAGTTCTATTCTTTTTAGGCATTAACCTTGAGAGAAGTATTGGCAGGAAAGCATTTGTGATTCTTTTCTTCGTTTCAGGGATAGTTGGTAATTTAGGATATTTAATCACTGCAATGATGTTGGGAGGTAACGCATTTACACCAGCAATAGGTGCATCTGGTGCAATATACGGGATAATTGGCGCTCTTGCAACCCTTGCTCCCATGATGATGGTGTTCATTGGAATGATGCCAATGCCCATGATACTTGTTGCAGTATTTTGGGGATTCATGGATTTTGCTGGTCTTTTCGCACCATCAGATATTGCACATGGAGCACATTTGGGAGGAATGTTTGTTGGAATCGCCTTTGGACTCTATGTTAGATGGAAGGTCCATCTAAGGGTTAACAGATATTAAAGATAATCAAGAATTTCATTTAATGATAATTACAGAGTAAAAGTTCATAAGACTCTATTTATCATGTCGAAATTAAGGTGGAATCTCTTGATATCTCCAGTTTTAGATAATGTTGATAAAACAATTCTAAATTCGCTTCAGAGGAATGGGAGAGTCCCTTATTCCGAGATTGCGAAAAAAGCTGGGGTATCTGAAGCAACAATAAGGTACCGTATAAAACGCTTACAAAAAAAAGGAGTAATCAGAGCTTTTACGGCTATATTAAACCCGGCATTAATAGGGTTTTCAATAAGTGGAGCTATTCTAATGAAGCTAAAACCTACTCACGTCAAAACAATAACTGAGAAATTAATAGTTCTACCAGAGACGAGTTACATTTATCGTAGTACAGGTGAATATGATATCGTCACTGTTGTTTATGCACATGACATCAATCATTTTAACGAATTTGTAAAAAAAGTAAAGATGATTAACGGTGTAAAAGATGTCCGAATTTCAGTCACGACAGAATTGATAAAAGCTAATCCAACATTTGCACTATAAGTCCCTTAAAATATGGAAGTTGGTTGGGAGAATAGTGGAAACAAAGTATTGTATCTGGATAAGCAAAGATTATTGATAAATATCAAAATGGATGGAGTAATTTATGGTTAAAGAAAATAAAGAAACCCATACATCTAAAAAAATGTATAACCGTGCTAGACAGACAATACCAGGAGGAGTTAATAGTCCAGTAAGATATTATGCTCCATTTCCATTCTTCACTGCAAAGGCTAATGGTTCTAAGATAGTTGATATTGATGGTAATTCGTATATTGATTATTGTATGGCATATGGTCCTTTGATTCTGGGGCATGGAAACCCTAGAACAATAGAGGCAGTAAGAAAGCAGATTCCAAATGGGTCCATATTTGGTACTCCAACTGAAATAGAGATAGAATTTGCAGAGATAATTGCTAAATCTGTTCCTTGTGTCGATATGATTAGAGTGACGAATAGTGGAACTGAAGCAACCATGCATGCGATACGATTAGCACGAGGATTTACTGAACGTAATCAGATTGTTAAGTTTGAAGGATGTTATCATGGAGCACATGATTATGTTCTCGTTAAAGCGGGTTCAGGAGCCTCAACTTTTGGAGATCCAGATTCATTTGGGATACCAAATGATACGATAAAGAATACGATTCTGTTACCCTTCAATAATATAGATGCTTTCGAAAAAACTGTTGAAAAGAATGGTGATGAAATAGCAGCTGTGATATTAGAACCCGTGATAGGAAATGCTGGAGTAATCTTACCGAAGGATGGTTTCCTTCAAGCAATAAGAAAAGCTACTGCTGAGAAAGGGATATTACTAATATTTGATGAAGTGATTACAGGGTTCAGGTTAGGTCTAGGTGGAGCACAAGAATACTACAATGTGAAACCGGATATAGTGACATTAGGAAAGATAATTGGTGGAGGATTTCCAATAGGTGCATTTGGTGGAACTAAGAAGATTATGTCTCTCAATTCACCAATTGGAGATGTTTACCAAGCAGGAACCTTCAGTGGAAATCCAATATCTATCACTGCCGGGTTGACTGTTCTAAGACAACTAATGGATGGAAGAAAGAGAATTTATGACGTGTTAAGAAAAACTGGAGAAAAGATGAGGAACGGTCTGAGAGAACAAGCTGAAGATGCTAAAGTCCATGCACAAGTTAACGGGTTATCTTCTATGTTTCAGATATTTTTAACGGATAATCCAGTCAACAACTATAAGGATGCTAAATCTTCAGATTTTAATAAATTTCAACGATATCACAAAATCCTTCTGAACAGAGGAATATTTGTACCTCCATCGCAATTTGAAACATGTTTTCTTTCAACTGTACATACAAATGAAGACATTGAAAAAACAATTGAAGTGATGGGTTCTGCACTAAAGGAGATTACGAGGGGTTAACGTGAGGCTCGTTGCTGGAACAAGGGGAAGTAAGCTAGCACTTATTCAGACAAACGAAGTTGTTCGAAACTTAATGCAAGTGATAGATGAGATAGAAGTGTCTAGAGCAATCATAAAAACTTCTGGTGATAAAATGAATGAGCAATCTATACCTTCAATAAGTGGTGAAGGTGCTTTTGAAAAAGAAATCAATATTGCAGTAGATAAAGGCGAAGTGGATTTCGCGGTCCATAGTATGAAAGACCTTCCTATCGATTACAATACTAATTTAATGATCGCTGCAGTTTCAAATAGAGAATCACCATATGATACGCTCGTATCTAATTCCGGTTACAACATCACAGAAATTCCTAGTGGAGCAATTATTGGGATAGGAAGTCCCAGGAGAGAGGCCCAGTTACGATATTTAAGACCTGATTTGGGTATTAAACCAATAAGGGGAAACATAGATACAAGAATAAGGAAACTTGAAGAAGGATTTTTTGACGCGATTATTCTTGCTGAAGCTGGATTAAATAGGCTAAATATAAAAAATAAAACAAAACGGCTACCACCAAAAGATTTTCCAGCCGCACCAGGACAAGGCGCAATTGCGATTACGATTAAAAGAGATAGAGAAGACCTGCGAAAAATATTCAATCAAATTAACAATTCAAAGAGCAATGCAGAAATAACGGCGGAGAGAACATTTCTATCTCAAATTGGAAGAGGATGCAAAGTCCCAGTAGGAGCATTAGCAGTATCAAAGAGAGATAATCTGTGTATGTACGCCATGCTTTTTTCATCTGATGGGAAACATAGAGTTCAGTCCACATTTCATGGTAGATTAAATAATCCCGAAGAAGTGGGAAAGAAAGCAGCTAAAGAGCTTACCAAGGAATCAGAAAAAGTTACGAAGATGGTGAAACATATTGAGTAAAGGCATAGTCTTTCTTGTTGGAGCAGGACCTGGTGATCCAGATCTAATTACTGTTAAAGCTTTTATGATTCTGAAAAAAGCTGATGTTATAGTTTATGACCGCCTTGTGTCCAAAGAACTTCTTAAAACACTTCCAAATAGAACAGAGAAAATATATGTAGGAAAACATTCAAGCAATCATCCAATTCCACAATCACAAATAGTTGAGATGTTAGTAAGAAACGCAAAACAAGGCAAGAAAGTTGTCAGATTAAAAGGTGGAGATCCTTTCCTATTTGGAAGAGGAGGAGAAGAAGCAGAATATCTTAAGAAAGAAGGAGTGAAATTCGAAGTTATTCCAGGTATATCTTCTGCTTTAGCTGCACCAGCCTATTTTGGAATACCAGTTACCCACCGATACCATTCATCATCAGTAGCTATTGTAACTGGTCATGAAGATCCAGATAAGAAACATTCAAGAATAAATTGGGAGAAATTGGCAACTGTTACCGACACAATTGTTGTGTTGATGGGCATAAAAAGACTAAATGAAATTACTGATTCATTGATAAAAGGTGGGCTTGATCAAAAGACACCTGCAGCTATTATAGAATGGGGAACTACAAAACAACAGAGAATAACTGAAGGATTACTCAACGACTTGCCCAAAAAAGCTTCTTCCATGGGAGTAAAACCTCCAGCAGTAATTGTAATAGGTAAAGTTGTTAAGCTACGCGAAAAGTTGTCATGGTTTAGTGACATAGATACATGACATTAAAGGGAAAACGTGTTGTCATAACAAGACCGAAACAGCAAACCGACATACTATCCGAGATGATTACCCAACTTGGTGGGATACCGTATAACATTCCAACTGTTGAAATAGATTCCGTTCCAATTAATGACAAAGTTATGAAACCGATTCAGCGTATAGCTGCTGGTCAAGCAGATATTATTATCTTTATGAGTCAGAATGCTTTTCTAAGTTTCATATCAATTTCTGAAAAAATAGGCCTGAAAAAAGAGATAAAGAATGCCATCTCAAAGATGCAGGTTTTCTCAATAGGTAGCAAAACTAGATCGCTGATCATATCCAAAGGTATTAATGTAGAGGGAGTACCTAAAGATTATAGCTCACAAGGTTTAGCAGATGCGCTCTTAAAACATGACCAGCATGATAAGATTATTGCTATACCGAGAACAACTAATCCTACTGATTATCTTATCAAACAGATTAAGGGAGATTATTCAGAGATAATTCAATTCCCAGTATATGAAACAAAACTTCCAAAAGATACAACTGATGTTTTACAATTGATCTATGACATAACAAAAAGTAGAGTAGATATCATTACTTTTACTTCTTCAGTTGCAGTTCAAAATCTCTTTAAGATTGCCGAAAAGAATCGGATTACAGAAAAGCTAAAAAAATCACTTAATGATGGAGTAGTTGTAGTGTCAATAGGTTCAGTTACAAAAAAAACTCTGGAAAATTTTGAGATAGATGTACAAGTTACTCCGAGTAAATATACATTAGAAGAAATGATGAAATCTCTAAACAGATTCATTGAAAATGATAATGAATAGCATTGATTAGTCAGCGATAAATCTATTTATCACATGGTAATATCTAGAACCCAAGCATCTTCTTTAGATTTTTTATTCGATTACGTTCCTTTATAAAAACACCAGGTATAATGAAAGATAGATGAATCAATAAGAAAACAGAAACCTCAGGATTATTCCCTATAGCAATTAGAATAAAATAAGGCAGCCAAGCTGATGCACCTATTAATATCATTCCCTTGGCAAGACGATCTAGGATAGTGGACAATAAAAAGAAAACAAATTTGCCTTATGTATAACTTTATTCGTGTACCATAAAGTCAATTTTCAAAGTATTATGATTGATAGATACTCTAATTCCATATCTGGACTAAAAGATTTTTTTCAGTAATCTGACTTTGTATTTAGATTGATGAAGAAAGAAAAATAATATTGCAAAAAAATGGGAAGGTCCCAGTGGTTTACTGGGAAGAGTATACTACTCTTTCTTCTTCCGGTTCGGTGAAACTTTCGTGCGTCTCAGTGTTCTCGTCTGTAGGTGTTTCTTCAGTTTGTTCTGTGAGATCTTCATCAAATGAGACTGAATCTTTAATTTCTATATTATCTGCATCTTCTGTGTCAGAAACTGTCTCTGTGTTGTCTATGGATTCTGTTTCAGTTACTTGAATTTCTTCGGTAACTTCAGTTATTTCTTCAGGGGTATCAAAACTACGTGATTCCTGTTCAACTTCTGGTTCTTCTGTTGTTATGTTATCAGAAACTTCAGTTATTTCTTCAGGGGTATCAAAACTACGTGATTCCTGTTCAACTTCTGGTTCTTCTGTTGTTATGTTATCAGAAACTTCAGTTATTTCTTCAGGGGTATCAAAACTACGTGATTCCTGT
>Ga0187827_10004650_pt1 | contig 16747 bp, 13 predicted proteins | sample ETNtaG_39_FD_167969 | JGI IMG/M metagenome (GOLD analysis project Ga0187827, IMG submission 167969) | Marine microbial and viral communities from oxygen minimum zone, Eastern Pacific Ocean - ETNP2014_SV_150_PacBio MetaG (Illumina Assembly) | ecosystem: Environmental > Aquatic > Marine > Hypoxic...
TTGCAGGCCTATATATTTCCAACTACTCCAGAAAAAGGAAGACAAGGTATTTTAACAAAATGGAATGATAAAACTAAAAGTGGCTATGGTCTTTTTGTAGATGAAAATGAATGTCTTTCAGTAATAATAGGAGATGGAACTGGACAAGTAATGAACTTATCTAGCGAAAAAAAATTAATGAGAAAAGTTTGGTATCTAGTTGCTGCGAGCTACGATGCTGAAACTGGTAAAGTAAAATTATATCAAGAACCATGTGTTACACCAACCAACGGTGGATTAGGCATGTCATTACTTCATCCTGCTGATGAAACAACATCATTTGTTGAAGCAACAAATAACTTAAAACCACGTTCTAACGATGCACCTTTTTTAATGGCAGCATGTACTCTTAATGATCGTTCTGGAAGACATATACAAGGCGCTCATTATAAAGAAGCAATAGAACCAGTTGAATTGCCAGAACAAACTTTAACTTATAATGGTAAGATTGACAGACCAAGATTAAGTAAAAAAACATTGTCAAAATCAGAAATTGAGTCTTTAGCTAGAGGGTACGGTGGTTGTACTGCTGAACTTAGATCTGAAGTAATTGGAGCTTGGGATTTTCACGCTAACATTACTAAAAATATTGCCTCAACTTACATTGTTGACACCACTTCAAATCATTTAAATGGTTTTATAATTAATTTACCTTGCAGAGGTATGACGGGTTATAATTGGACAGCAGACGAAATGGTATATCATCATAAACCTGAAGAGTATGGAGCGATACATTTTCATGATGACGATATTGATGACGCAAGATGGGAAGTAGATTTCACTTATAAAGTGCCAGATTTAATTAAGAGCGGAGTATATGCTGCTAGATTAAGAATTAACGGTGAAGATTCATCTGAAACAGAAGATTTCGTTCCATTTGTAATAAAACCTCCAAAAGGAAAAACAACTTCAAAACTTTTATTTGTTCTTCCTTCAAATAGTTATATGGCCTACTCAAATGACAACCTAGGAACAAATTCAGTAGTTGCACAATTACTAGCAGGTAAGGTGCCAGTAATGTCAGCATCTGATTTATATTTAAATGAACACAGAGAATATGGACTATCAACTTATTCTAAACATTCAGATGGAAGCGGAGTTGCTATTTCATCAAGGTTAAGACCAATACTTAATATGAGACCAAAGTATAGACATTGGTTGTCTCCTTCGTTATGGCAACTAAATGCAGATCTTCATTTAACTGATTGGCTAGAAGAAAAAAATTTAGACTTTGATGTTGTAACAGATGAAGATTTACATATCGAAGGTGTTGATATGTTAAATCGTTATAGATGTGTTTTAACTGGTTCACATCCAGAATATAGTTCAGAAAAAATGTTAGCTGCATTTGAATCGTATCAATTAAATGGTGGAAGATGGATATATTTAGGCTCAGATGGTTTTTATTGGATTAGCGAATACCATCCAGATAATTCAAATATTATTGAAGTTAGAAAAGGTGAGGCAGGAACAAGAGCTTGGACAGCAAATCCAGGAGAATACAATAATGCTTTTGATGGAAAATATGGAGGAATGTGGAGAGCAAGAGGAAGAATTCCATCTAAAGTGTGTGGTCTAACTTTTACAGCATATGGATTTGATGTTTCTTCATATTATAAACGAGAACCTGATAGCAAAAGACCTGAATGTTCATGGATTTTTGATGGCGTTGGAGATGATGAGATAATTGGAGACTTTGGTTTAGTTGGAGGAGGCGCTGCTGGACTTGAACTTGATAGATATGATTTAGAATTCGGAACACCACATAATGCTTATTTATTAGCAAGATCAGAAAATCATACAAACTTAATGTTACAAGTTAATGAAGAAATTCATTTCTCAGTTAGAGGTTTTTATGGTGGAGGAACTGAAAACCCGATGGTTAGAGCTGATATGATTTATTATAAAACACCAAATGACGGTGCTTTGTTTGCACCAGGATCACTTGCATGGTGTGGAAGCTTATCTTATAATAATTATAACAATAATGTCTCTAAGATTTTAGAAAATGCTATTAGAGGATTTTTAAAAGAGGGACCCTTACCATAATGAACAAACCTGAATTTAGTAGACCAGTTGGAACAGATGGAAAAAGCATTGTAGGATCAGATAATACCACACCTTTAAATCAACTTGAAAAGAATGCTTTAGGAAATTTAAATGAAGATAAATTAAATGAACTAGCTAAAAGTCTTTTTACTTTAAATAATAGAAAATACGGACCTATAGCAGGAGCTTACATGGTAATGTGTACTGAGCCTGATAAAGAGTGGTGCGTTGCTCAGCTTAATGCCGATAGAGCAAAACCTTTCATTATATTTGAAGATAAAGCTTTTACTTCAATCGAAGCAGCACAGAAAGAAGCAGAAAGAATTAAAAAAGAACGAGGTGAAACAACAGCGCCAAGGCGTTGTACTTAAATTCGAGAGGGATATTAAATGTCCGAAAAATCTCTTTGGTTATTTATTTTTTTATTATTGTATGCCGCTTATTGTTTTTTCTGGGGAGTGAGAGGATCAAGATATAGTTCTGATAATCCAGAAAAGTATTATTTAGCAAACAGAAATATTTCTTCGTGGATTTTTTTCTTCGCAGCTACTACTGCTACCTTTGCTGGATTAACAATAATTTCTCAAACAGGTTTGATTTTTCACGACGGTTTTCAATACGTTGGCACAGCATTTATTGCTATAACTGTTCCTTTAGGAAGTGTATTTTTTTTTAAGAGACAGTGGATGTTAAGTAGAAAGTTTGGATATATTACTCCAGGAGAAATGTACTATGATTATTACAAGAGCGATACAATTCGTGTTCTTTCAGTTTTAGTCACATTTTTTGTAGCAATACCTATTCTGGCAGTTTTATTTGGTGCTACCGGTTATTTGGTAAATACAATAACAGATGGATATGTTTCAAGAGAGTTAAGCATGTGGATCATTTCAACGGTTGTTTTATTTTATGTAACAAGAGGTGGATTTAAATCTACAGTGAGTGTAGGCGTGGTTCAATCTTGGCTATATTTTTTAACAGTAATTCTTCTGGGCTTCATTATTTATTTCTTTGTAGGTGATATTGAATCTTTTGGTAAATCATTAGCAAAAATAGCAAGCACATCAGTTAGTACCTGGGGGAACACCAATGGCTATGGCGGCGGCGATTATAACAGTTATTTTGCTGTACCTGGTGTTATACAATGGGTAGCAGGATTAGGCAAGAATGAAGCAGTGGGTGGACCTTGGACTGCAATGATGATTTTTACATTTACTATTTCATTTATGGGAGTAATTCTTTCTCCTTCTTTTTCTATGTGGAGTTACTCTGTAAAACATCCAAAAGTTTTTTCTTATTACCAAATTTGGGGATCTGCAGTTGTTGTCGGTTTATTATTATTTATATTTACAACGTACCAAGGAATTGGTGCAAGTTTATTAGGAGCAAGCACAGATATCAATAACAACAATCTTTCTATAAATACATTATTACCTGAAGTTTCTAAAAAAGATCATTCATTAATAGTTTATCATATTATAAGTTTAATGGATAAGCATGCTTTATGGTTAACCGGTTTACTTGCAGTAGGCTTGATTGCAGCTCTTCAGTCAACAGCAGCTGCTTTTTTAATGACATCTGGAAGTATTGTTACTAGAGATTTATATAAAGCCTATGTTAATAAAGATATAAGTTGGGAAAAAGAACTTGCGGTAGCTCGTATAATAATGCTGCTAATTTTTTTAGCGTCACTTTATATTGCAACATTTGCAAAACCTGCAATGGTAGTTTTTAGTAGCATATCGATTTCTATAGCATTTCAGTTCTTGATTTTATTACTAGGAGCACTTTGGTTTCCCTGGATAACAAGAGGGGCAGCAATTTCCGGAGTAGTTATTGGAATAATTATTGTAATTTTAACTGAAACTCTTGGGCAGCAAATTTCGGGCAATAGACTACCTTGGGGAAGATGGCCACTAACGATACATTCGGGTGTATGGGGATTGTTATTTAATGTTTTTATTTGTTTTTCTATTTCTTCTTTTTCATCTATTACAAAAATTGATATTTACAGATCGCACAGGCAAAAATTTCATGATTTCTTAAATGAACATATGGGCCTTCATCCAAGCAGAACAAAGTTGAGATCTTTTTCATACGTCATTGTACTAATTTGGCTTTTTTTTGGAGTTGGACCTGGGCAAGTATTAGGTAATAATTTTTTTGGAGAATCTAGCGCAGGTTATGAAGCTTGGATTCTTAAAATACCATCTATTTGGGGATATCAACTTATTTGGTGGTTTTTAGGTATAGGATTAATTTGGTTTTTGGCAAACAAAATGGATTTATCGACCTTACCCAATAAACCCATTCAACCAAACGATAGTTATAAAGAGCCAGATGAAGTTCAAGGAGAAGTTAACTATATTGATAAAGTTGGTACAGGCTATGGATGGATATTGATCCTTGTAGGAATGGCAATATTTTCGATAGTATTCTATATTTATTTTGTATAAAAAAATTATGACTTTAAATACTTTTAATTTTGACACAACGCCTAGTCTTCGGTTTGGTAGTGGCCAAGCAAGAGATTCTTGTAAAGAAATTTCTAAAAAACTTGGTCCTCGTATACTTTTTATAACTGATAAAGGTTTGATGTCTTTAGGGTTAACCAAACCAACCATAGAAGAACTTAATAAAATTGGTTCTGTTGAGATATTTGATGAAGTTGAATCAGATCCATCTCAAAAGACTCTTTTATCAGCAATAGAAATTGGAAAGAAAATTAATGCAACTGGTATTATTGGGTTTGGTGGGGGATCATCTATGGACGTTGCTAAACTTGTAGCGTTAATACTCGGTTCCAATGAAGATTTAGAATCAGTTTGGGGAGTCGCAAACGCTAATGGACCACGTTTGCCACTAGTTTTAGTTCCTACTACAGCAGGAACAGGTTCTGAAGTTACACCTGTTGCAATTATTACAGTAGGAGAAGAAGAAAAAAAAGGAGTCTCGTCTTCAATAATTTTACCAGACTTAGCAATTTTAGACCCAGATCTTACTTTAGGTTTACCCGCAGGTACTACAGCATCAACTGGTATTGATGCAATGGTACATGCCATTGAGGGATACGCTTCAACCAATAAAAATAATAACCCGATATCAAAAATATTAGCGATAGAGGCGCTTAAATTGCTTGGAGGTTCAATAGAAACAGCAGTTTCAAATGGTTCTAATGTTGAGGCTAGAGGCAACATGCTTATCGGAGCAATGCTTGCAGGAAAAACTTTTGCAAACTCTCCGGTCGCTGCTGTTCATGCACTAGCATATCCAATTGGTGGAACCTTTCACATTTCACATGGACTTTCAAATTCTTTAGTTTTACCTTATGTGCTTAGATTCAACAGTGTAGATGCAAAAGCAGCAAAAGATTATGCCGAACTAGCACCTTATGTTTTTCCAGATTTAAATACTGACAAAGGGGCCCAAGCAATTAGCGCAGAATTTATTGACAGGATGGAAGAATTATCAAAGAGATTAGGTTTGCCGCAAAAATTAAGAGAAGTTGATATACCAAAAAATGCATGTGAAAAAATGGCACGTGATGCAATGAAACAAACAAGGCTATTAGTTAATAATCCCAGAGAAGTAAAGGAAGCAGATGCTTTTAACATTTATCAGGCAGCTTGGTAGGGTAGGTATTTATGCAAGAAAAAGACAAAAACATTTTTGAACAAACTAAAAAATTTAATTCAAGCATTAGATTATACATGTTTCAAACAGGAACAATTAAAACGAAATTAAAATTTATAAAAATGAATCATAGCGATGAACCCTATGAAATACCCGTACCATGGTTTTTAATTAAACATTCCGAAGGTGACGTTATTATTGATGGTGGAATGCCAATAGAAGCAGCAATTGACAAACATAAACATTGGGGTTCTGTGGTCGAAGCCTATGACCCGGTGATGAAAACATCAGAATGGTGTAGGGATCAAGTAAAAACTGTAAATACAAACCCTGATGATGTCAAACATGTTATACAAACCCATCTTCATTTAGATCATTCAGGTGCGATAGGACATTTTCCAAATGCCACTCATATTACGCAAAAATTAGAATACGATTATGCGTTTAATCCTGATTGGTTTTCTGGTCCAGCTTATATCAGGGCAGATTTTGATAAACCAAACATTCGTTGGAAATTCTTGCAAGGTAGAAAGACAGACTTTTATGATGTGTATGGTGATGGAGTTATAAAAATAATATTTACGCCTGGTCATACTCCTGGTCATCAATCTGTTTTGGTTAATCTTCCAAAAACTGGTCATATGCTATTTACAGGTGATGCTTGTTATACTGGAGATCATTGGTGTGATAAATGTTTGCCTGGTCTTGTCTCTTCTTCTTCTGACGCAGCAAAATCAGTTAAGAAATTAAGAAGAGTAGCCAAAGAACACGACGCAAAAGTTGTTTGGGGTCATGATCCAGTTTCTTGGCTTGATTGGAAAAAAGCGCCTATGTTTTATTATGATTAAATTATGTTTTATTTTTTATAAATAATGTTTTGCTATGGATAAGAAATGAAAAATAATACAACACTAATTAATTCACTTCTATCAATATACGAAATAAATACACATTATAAAAATATTGGTTTAGTTTTATTTGGCACTTTGCTTTTGACAATATCTTCAAAAGTTCAAGTTCCATTTTGGCCAGTTCCTATGACTATGCAAACATTTATAGTGTTTATTATTGGCATGGCATATGGCTGGAGATTAGCGTTTTTTACATTAGTTGCTTATCTAATTGAAGGAGCGTTAGGTTTGCCAGTTTTTGCTAAAGGTGGTGGGATACTTTATTTGACGGGACCAACAGCAGGGTACTTGTACGGCATGGCAATAGCCGCAGGCGTTATAGGTTTTTTTTCAGAGCTGGGCTACAACGAGTCTTACTTTAAAAGCTTAATTTCTTTGATGGTTGGTACGGTTATTATTTTTGTATTTGGAGTCGGATATCTTGGTTTAGTTATTGGATACGACAAAGCATTAGCCGGAGGACTATATCCTTTTATACCAAGTGAGTTCTTTAAAATTGGCTTGGCTGTAATTATTATTCCAACTCTTACTAGATATATTAATAAGTAGATTTACAAAAATACTTTTTTGTTTTTTTTAGAAGATTTGACGATTGCGTCCATAACTTTAACATTATGAGCAGCTTCTGAATTTTTTATTCTGTATTTTTTTTTGTTTTTACAGCTATCAGCAAATTCTTGTAATTCCAAAAATAGAGTATCTTTATTCGATAAATTTAGATTCTGTGTTTTTCCGTTTTTGTTAACTATTTTAATTTTATTTTTATCTACATCTGAAAAAATATTCATATTGGTACCGAATATGTTAAATGTTGTAGTGTAAGGGCAAGCAAAAATAGTAGTTAAATTTCCTGTGCAATTTTTTTTAAGTTCAAAGAGAGCAGAGGTAGTATCATCCATATTTACTTTAACAGCATATTTTTTAACCAATGACTGCACTGATTTAACTTGTCCTCCAAAAAAGCATATTAAATCTATCATATGTATGCCTAGTCCAGCTATTGCTCCCCCTGGACTTTCTTTTCTGTTCGCACGCCAAATTTTTTTTTTGTATTTTAGAGCTCCAGATGCAGAAAAGTTTGCATCGATATGTAATATTTTGCCAATTTTTTTTTGAAGATTTAGTTTATTAATAAAATCAAATACACTAGAGAATCTTCTATTGTGGCCTACAGATAAAACTTTGTTATATTTTTTTGCTGCCAAATACATTTTTTTTGCATCTAAATATTTTGTTGCCATGGGTTTTTCTACAAAAACATGTTTCTTATTTTGCAGCGCTTGAATTGCATGTTTTGCATGTAGCGAATGTGGAGTTGTTAAGATTACGGCATCTATATTAGGATCATTAATTATAGAGTTATATGAATCATGATAATTGGTTTTATATTTTTTTGAAAAATTAATTCTTTTTTTTTTACGTTTTGAATAGCAGCTAATAATTTTAATTTTATTACTTTTTCCTTGAATTGATTTTGCAAGTTCATCCGACCACCATCCTAATCCTATTGAAGCTGCTTTAATCATATTTATTTTATTTATCGTAGGGCGTTGTAGATTTCATATAATCTTTCTTAACAAATTTGTTAAACCATTTATTAAGTTTTGGACTATCTGCTTTCCATTTATCATTAAATCTAAAAATTGTGTAATCTAAAGCACAAGCTATGGCTATCTGATCCATGGTTAAATAATTTTTGTCGTAACTATTCCAATTACTTTCCAACCATTTAATTGTTCTGATAATTCTTGTTTCTTGTTTATTAATAAAATTGTTACTTTTTTCATTGTCAGGTCTGATTGTTTCCATACGTCTTTCTAATACAGACTCCATTAATCCGTTAGCAATTGATGTATTTGTCATTATTTTCCAGTGGTTTTTTTTAGGAAATAGGGTATTTTTTTTTGATATTGAGTCTAAATACAAGCAAATATTATCGCTATCTATAATAGTTGATTCATTAACCACTAATGTTGGTATTTTTCTTAAAGGGTTGTGTTGGTCTAGGAAATCAGATTCATAAACATTAATAATTTTTTCTTCCAAATTTATTTCTTGTGCTAGAGCAGTTATTTTAGTTTTTCTTCCAAAAGGTGAGTTAGGACCATTGTACAATGTTATTTGATTTTGCATATAAATTACAATTTACTGATAAGAAAAAAAATATTTATAACTAAAAAAGTTATAATTTCCTCTTTAAGTTCTTCATAATTTATATTTCTAGAGTTACTAGTAGATAAAATTGAATCAACCAGTCCCTGTGTTTCTTCTTTTGATATACCTATTTCTTCAGAAAGACCTGATATCATTTCAACGTATGAATATTTATTTAATGATTTTTTTATCATAATTTTTATTATTCAATAATTATTGCTGCAAAACCAGGTTCGACTCCTTCTTGGTCATTATGAATATTAACTTTTACAACTTTTCCATCAATAGGAGAATTATGATGAACTTCTGTTTTCATAACTTCCATTATAAATAAATCATCATTTTTTTTTACAATATCTCCTTCTTTGACTAAAACTTTCCATATATTTCCTGGGACTGTTGTTTTAACTTCTGTTGCCATTGTTCATTATTCTGTCAAATTTAATAATTATTTAAAAAAAACGAACTTTTATGTTGATTCCTTTTTTCTCCATAATTTTATTTCTAATTTTTTCATTAGATTGCTCTTTGTCAAAATCTACAATTTTAATATCTTCAATTTTTATTTTTGATTTTTCTTTGATTAAAAAATTTTCCTTACTAGAAGACTCTATACTTGCTTCACTACAAATCATAGTTTGTTCAGCTCTTAATGCTTGGGCATTTTCAACTGTTACTTCAACAAAATTTAAACTATCTCCTGGTTTAGCTTGTCCTAGTTTCCAAAAAGAAGCTGATGGAACAGTGTAAGGTACGATAAATCCTCCCATACTAGGGCCATCATTCACTAGTATAATTGGAGTTTGTCCAGCTAAATTAATTGCCCCCACAGGATATCCTTGGTCAATAATATTTGAAGGAAACGTTCCATGTTCTAAACCTTTATGTATTGCTTTTTCTGCGAAAGTCCAATTAGGTCCTTTTAATCTATAACCAGTTCTGTCACTTTTGGATTGAAGTTTCCAATCGGAACTTAAAAACATTTTATGGCCTTTTTCATCAATCCAATCATCGTTAGGACCTTTTACAACTTCTACAAGCCATTTTTTATTTTTAGAAAAATCAGGTATAGAATCTTTATTAATTTTTCTACCAGCAACTGACTTAGATTTGTTTAAAGGAATAATCTGGCCATCTTGAATTGCTTTTCCTTCAATACCACCCACGCCAGCTTTGTGAAAAGTTGACCTTGAACCCAACCAAGGTTTGGTATTAATTCCTCCTGAAAAAGCTATATAAGATCTTGCACCTATGGTTGCAAAAGTCATTTCTAAAACTTGATCTTTTTTTACTTTTAAGCTTTCCCACAAAGGTACTGATTTTCCATTTATTTTTGGAGACATATCGGCACCAGTAATTGCAATAATCCTATCACTATTAAATTTAAGAGTAGGTCCCATGAACTGACACTCTAAAGCTGCAGTTCCAGGCTCATTTTGTACCAAAACATTAGCTAATCTAAAAGACCAGCTATCCATTGGACCAGAGGGAGGGAAACCAAGATTTAAAGTACCAATTCTTCCAGGATAGTCTTGCACAGATGTTTCCAAACCTTTTTTAATTACTTGTACCATAATTTTTAAAACCTTTTTGTTTCATCAATCGTCGTTAACCATTTTTTGTAATTTCTCACAGAGAATTTTTGATATTCAATAATATTATAATCATAAGTTCCATCTTCCACTTTATTTGATACGTGTTCAAATTCATCATAAGTTGTTGGAACAAATTTTACTCTATCTCCTGGTTGAAAAAGACATATGTTTTTTTCAAATACTGGAAAACTTTTTTTTGTATCCCAGATTGGAACGGGAATTATACCAAAAATTTGGTAACCACCAGGCAATCTGTCTGGATATATAGATGTAGAAGCGCCCCCCATTCCTACTGTTCCTTTTGGTGTCCATGTTCGTGGAGGATTATATTTTGGAACTGTAAGTTTACATCTTGGGTCAAGAGCCATCATAAACGGAAGGCCTGGCCAAAAACCTATAGCAGAAACCCAATATTCAGTGCCGGAATGGACTCTTACAAATTGGTCAGTACTTTCAAGATTATTTAATTCAGTAATAAGTTCTGGATCTGGTTTTTTTTTTGCAATTTTGTTTGTATAATCTTCAACACATTCCTGTGTCCATTTATCAAGATAAACTGTAGGAAAAGAAAAAATTCTACTATTAATTTCTATATCTTCAGTAGGACCCAAAGAATCTATAAGAGATTTTATCTCATTTTTTAAATCGTTAAATTTTATCTCTTCAGGATCATAATGTACTAGCATTGAAGCAAAACATGGTGAAGTTTCATAAATTCCCTTAACTTTATTATCTTTGATTGCTTGAGCTAAGTTTTGAGCAGTAAAATTTAATTCTAAATTCATAACATTGCCAAACTCAATAAGCATGTATTTATCACCAGCAGGTAAAAATTTAGGTGAATCATAAATTTGACCTGGAACATTTTTAACTTCAGTTTTTTCTTCTGTTTCTTTTTTTTTGTCTTTTGAAGAAACAATATTATCAAAAGCTTTTAAATCTTTCTCTGTATAGCCTTGACCATTTTTGTTTTTAGGAGTTTTAGAAATAATTTTATCGAAAGCTTTTACATCTTTATCGCTATATTCCTGTTTAATCTTAGAAGAATCTTGTTGTTTGGTTATTGAAATATCATCTTTTTTTCTAATAAATGAAGCTAAATTATCTTCGATAAATTTTGTGTTAAAATTCGCATCTTCAAAATTCTTATTTTGAAGGACAGTTATTAAAAAAGATTTATTTGTATCAATTCCTTCAATTTCAATTTCTTTTAAAAATTGTATCATTTTATTAATACTTTCTGCTCTATTGGATCCTTTAGAAATAATTTTTGCTATCATTGGATCATAATAAAAAGATATTTCATCTCCTTCATCAACACCAATATCTAATCTAATATTTGTCAAACCGACATTTGGAATTTTAATTTTTGAAATTTTTCCAGGCGAAGGAAGAAAATTTTTTGATGGATCTTCAGCATACAATCTGCACTCAATGGCATGCCCTGTTCTATTAATTTTATTTTGCTCTGTTAAATCAAGATCAATGCCTAATGCAAACTTAATTTGCATCTCAACCAAATCAGAATTCGTTATGGATTCTGTAACAGGATGTTCCACTTGAATTCGCGTATTCATTTCTAAAAAGTAGAATTTTTTTTCGTCTATATCGTAAATAAATTCTATTGTTCCGGCACCTTCATAATTTTGATTGGTAGCAAAATTTACTGCACTTTCTGCCATTTTATTTATAATTTCTGTTTCTACTTTTGGTGCTGGACTTTCTTCTATAATTTTTTGAAATCTTCTTTGTATTGAACAATCTCTTTCATAAAAATGAACAGCTTTTTTTTCACCAAAACCAAATATTTGTATTTCTATGTGCCTTGCATTTTTTATAAATTTTTCTAAAAAAACATCACTATTGCCAAATGCTTTCTTTGCTAAATTTTTTGTTTTTTCTACAGATTTAACTAATTCACTGTAATTATTTACAATTTGCATTCCTATTCCACCACCACCAGTGCTCGCTTTTACTAGAATAGGAAAGCCAATCTCATTACATTCTTTTTCCAAATCATCTTTTTCTAAGTCTTTGTTTTTTAAACCTGGACAAATGGGCAGATTGCTTTTTAGGGCCAAATCTCTAGCTATATCTTTATTACCCATAGACACGATGGTATTAGGTTTGGGGCCAATCCAAACAATGCCAGCATCAATTACTTTTTGTGCAAATTGATCATTTTCAGCCAAAAAACCGTAACCAGGATGAATAGCATCAGCTTTTACTTTTTTAGCTGCTTCAATTATTTTGTCTGAAGATAAATAGCTATCTTGAGCTTTTGAACTACCTATATGAACCGATTCATTAGCTTTTCTTACATGTTTACTATTTTTATCTACGTCAGAATAAACCGCAATTGAATGAAGATTCAATTTTTTACAGCTGTCAATAATTCTGCAAGCTATTTCTCCACGGTTAGCAACTAATATTTTTTTCATTTACTTATTTTTTTGAGAGAGCGTCCTTTAGCTTTGTAATAATTTCAACAGCATTAGGTGTATCGGAATGTACACAAATCGTATCGCATCCTACATCTATGTCAGTACCACTTGTGGTTTTAACTTTTTTTTCTGAAACTGCTCTTAAAGCACGTTCGACAGCTAGATTACTGTCATAAATAGCATTTTTACCTTTTGCTATAACTAACTTACCATTTTTATCGTAATCTAAATCTGCATAAAACTCTGCAACAAAATGAAGTTTCCTTTCTTTTTTATAAATTTTTTCATGGGCAGTATTTGCCATCCCGTAAATACTAACATTAAAAGGCGTAACAGCATCTGCTATAGCTCTCGACATTTCTTCATCTTTTGAAGCCATAACATATAATGATCCATGAGGCTTGATGTGATTTAGTGGCATATTTAATTCATCTAAAAAAGCTTTAAGTGCTCCAACTTGATACATGATCATATTTTTTAAATCTAATTTTGGCATTTTCATTTCTCTTCTTCCAAAACCTTGCAAATCAGGAAAAGATGGATGTGCTCCTACTTTGACTTTATGTTTTTTTGCTAACTCAACTGTTTTTCTCATATGATTAGGATCTGAAGCATGAAATCCGCAAGCAACATTAGCAATATCAATTAATGGCATTATTTCTTCATCATTACCTGCATTATAGATTCCAAAACTTTCTCCCATGTCACAATTGATTTTTGTCATTCAAACCTAGCCAATTAAATTTGTGTTCTAATGTGTGGTGATCTAGCATATAGAGCAACCATTGGTATAATTAATAAACCTAATATAAACTGTTGTCCTTGCCAACTTAAACCCCAACCAATTAGTACAGTTGTAATTAATTGCAAAATCAAAACTCCAATTACACTTAATCCGTATCCACCATAACCTCCCAACAAAGAAGTACCTCCAACGACAACTGCAGCAATTGTTAAAAATAAATATGTATCACCAACTCCTATAAAACCACCTCCGCTCCAACCTAAAAGTAATGCACCAGTTAGAGCTGCAAAAAAACCACTAATTACATAAGCTCCAACCCAGTACCCTCTTTCGGAAATAGATAATCTTGCTGATGATAAACGACTTCCTCCAAGAGCATAAAGATTTCTTCCCCATTTAGTTAAACGAAGAGCAACAATTATAATTATAGAAGCGACAATCCAAATTAAAATAATAGGAGGAATAGGCAGTCCCACAGTTTTACCATTCATAGAAGCAATATTTCTCATCCAATCTGGAACAACACCAAAAACCGTACCGGCTGAAAAAGTACCCATTGCCACAAGAATTTGAACACCTCCCTTAACAAAAAAACCAACTCCTAAAGTTAATATTAATGCCTGACCTTGAAGTCTAAAACTTAAAATACCATTTGCTAAACCCACTATTAGACCTAATAATAACACAGCAACCAAAGCCAACCATGGAGGCACTCCTTTTGAAATTAAAGACATTAGAGCAACATTGGATGCTCCTATCAGAAATGGAATTGATAAATCAAGACCACCTAACAGAGCAACTAATGTTTGACCCACTGTTGCTAAACCCAAGAAGGCAGCAAACACTAACATTGATTTCATGTTAAGAAGCGAAAGGAAACCAGGTAGAGTAAGAGAGCCTATTATGAATATGCCAATTAGTACAGAAATACCTATAAACACACTTTTTTGAGCAGTAATATGTTGGCCTACAACTCCCATTAATATTATAAATGCTAGAAATATTAAAAAAGATACTAGGGTACGACCCGAAAAAAAACTTTCAGCAATAAATGAAACAAAGATAAAAATAAGTATTAGCAATATAAAAGCTAATGTTTTCCATTTATGATTACGAATATTTTTGAAGAAGAAATTTTCTTCGTGCTCTTCTTCTGTTAAATCTTTTCCTTCAACTTGTTCTTTTTTAGGAAATTGCGAAAGTATATTTTGTTTTAAATCACTATCTATCCACCTAACAGAAAAATGATGCCAACCCCATAAAATTAATCCAGTTACTGCTATTGAGAAAGTGACTATATTCATCCAGTCAGCACCATCATACCAACCTAGTACTGCAGTTCCTATACCGCATAAAATTGCAAACAATAATCCTAAACCTTTAAAGAAAAGAAAAGCTGACCTTCTCATTTTATTTCACCTCTTCCCATTGACTTAACTGTCTATCACGCGCTATTTTTTCTTTGTAAACATTCATGAATTGCCATACCAAAGGAGTAAGAGGTATACCAATAACAAATACAGCTATAATTTTGTAAAATGAATATCCGACTGAATAAAATATTGCAGACCACAAAAATCCAGCAAAAATAACTATATACATATATGGAGCAAAACGTTTGTAACTTGCCTTGTGTCCCATATTCAAAAATAAAAAATATTGTAATAAAAAAACTACAACTATACTGTAAGCAACCTGAGCAAAACCTGAAGTTAGATTTTCATAAAAAAATCTTTTAGGTCCTGTAAATTTTATTTGAGAAAGATCACCAATATTTAATTCACTTATAATTTGTGGTTGATAAAGAGAAGGGTCGTTAGGTATAAAAGTATTTCCTCCAACAAAATAAGTGGCAAGGATAGCCAAAACACCTAATCCAAAAATATAAACATTTGTCAGATTTTTTATTCTTGAATGAACAAAAGGAGCCGTAATAACAAAAAGTAATAATATAGTTAATATAACCCCGTAACCCTGGATACCAAAAAAGCTTTTACTAGTGCTTTCTATCAAATTATTATAGGAAACACCTTTTAAAAAAATAATTATTAAGGAGGCTAGAAAAAAAAGCATAGCAGTTGATTTTGCGCGAATACTAAATTGAGGCAACATTGCTACAACAATTAAAGAAGCAAGAAGAACAACTCCAGCAATATAAATTATGCTGTAGGTTGTTCCCGAAATAAGTGCGGTATCTGAAATATTTGAGAAATAATTAATTTTTTCAAGGCTAAAATATTGAGGAGAAGAGGTTTCAATACTACTAACTTGATTTGATTGTAAACTTATCTGTTCGGTATCTTTAAGCAAATCTTTTTCTTTATCTTCGGGATCGAATATTAATCCTGCAACTATGATGGCAACAATAACTACAAAAGATATAGTCGAAGGACCCCGATGTTCAGAAAGGAGGTAAAAAAGAAGAGCAAGACCTGCTAATCCAATAATCACATAAAATACTAAAGTTCCTGGAGTTTCGGTGAATCGGACAACAGAGTGTCCAGCTAATGAACCACCTTGTGTAGTGCCTGTTCCTGTAGTCGTTCCTGCTTCACCTTCTTCAACAATAATATTTCCCGTTGCATCTAATTTACGTACTTTTTGTCCTCGTTGATAAGCTTTAGAAGCTTCATCTATGTCTTTTACAACTTCAGTTTCAACAACAATAGGTTGATCATAAACTGAATGAAGTACTACAAATAAACCAGCAAAAGACATTAGAATGAAAAAAACCATAACAGACAATCCTTTAGTTACTCTTTGTACGTAAGGGAGAAGAAGACTTACAAGCAAAGCAATAACCAAAACAGCTCCATAGGATAAGTCAGAGACAAAACTTTGCAATCTTTCAAATCTAAAAGTAACTAAAATATAGTTTATTAAATAAAGGGTCCCAGCACCTAAAATTGCCCCCAAAGCACCACCCCGACCACCAATAAGACTCGCTCCACCAAGAATTAATGCGGTAACTCCTAAAAGTGTATACTTAGTTCCTTGTATAGGGTCTCCAGAGCCAACCAGAGCAGTAAAACATATTGCAGATAATGCAGCAAAAATTCCAGCTATTAAGTGTGCAACTATTCTTACCCAGTTAATTTTAACACCACTTGTAAAAGCGGCACGCTCATCTGAACCCATTAACTTTAAATGACCCCAAAAAGCTGTGTGGGTGATGAT
>Ga0187827_10004651_pt1 | contig 16742 bp, 16 predicted proteins | sample ETNtaG_39_FD_167969 | JGI IMG/M metagenome (GOLD analysis project Ga0187827, IMG submission 167969) | Marine microbial and viral communities from oxygen minimum zone, Eastern Pacific Ocean - ETNP2014_SV_150_PacBio MetaG (Illumina Assembly) | ecosystem: Environmental > Aquatic > Marine > Hypoxic...
GTCATATATTATAATTTTATCTATGGTTTGAATATTCTATTCGCAATCGCAATAAGCTCTCAGCGGATAGCGCCAGAAGGTCCGCGGATAGCGCCAGAAGGGTTGCCGGAGGGGACGCCCTAGGAATCCTTGGTCAATGTGTTAATTTTTTGTTATATACAATGGGTTACTTGGATAGTTAGGACGCGCGAGCGACGGCGAAACCTGGTCCGTGCCGGCGTAGAAGAAAACAGGGCCGCACGCTATCAAAGCGACGGGAAACGGCATCTTGAGGGTAGACACAAAGGGCTTCGCAACAGTCCGGCCAATCAGGGAACTCGTTGGGCTGATCGTGGCAACGGTTGCCACCGCCTTACTTGTAACGGTGTCCCCGGCGGAGGCCAAGTACGCTTCGCTGATTCTTGATGCCGACAGCGGGCGGGTTCTGCACGCTGTCAACGCCGATACCCGCAACTATCCGGCGTCGTTAACCAAGATGATGACGCTTCATCTGGTCTTCGACGCCCTAGAGGACGGGCGCCTGCACTTGGACAAGGGTCTCAAGGTCACAACCCGTGCGGCAGGTCAACCAGCCTCGCGGCTGGGTCTCCAGCGGGGCGAAAAGATCACTGTCGAGGAGGCCATCCTGGCCCTGGTCACCAAGTCGGCCAATGATGTCGCCACGGTGCTTGCCGAAACCTTGGCCGGAAGCGAGCGCAGTTTCGCGCTGGTCATGACGGCCAAGGCACGCAAACTGGGCATGTCGCGAACGACTTTCCGCAACGCGTCGGGCCTGCCGAACAGGGGTCAACTCAGTACGGCGCGCGACATGAGCGTCCTGGCCCGTGCCCTGTTGCGCGACCATGCACGTTATTACCATTACTTCTCCACCGATCACTTCACCTACTCCGGCGCCACCCACGCCAACCACAACGAACTCCTCACCTCCTACAAAGGCACCGACGGCATCAAGACCGGCTATATCCGGGCCTCGGGGTTTAATTTGGTGGCCTCGGTAAAGCGTGGCGGACGGCGCTTGATCGGGGTGATGTTCGGCGGCAGCTCTCCGAACGCCCGCAACCGGCTCATGAAGACCCTCCTCGACAAGGGGTTCGCGAGCCTGGCATCGATTGCCCCGGTTCCGATCGTCCGCCAACCGACGAAAAAGGTGAAAGTTGCGAAAGTAAGGAAAGTAAAGAAGGTCGCGAAGAGCGGTGGCTCCGACGCCAACCGGCGCCCAACAGGCGACTGGGGTATTCAGGTCGGTGTCTACAAAACCCGCAAGCCGGCCTATGAGATTGCCCGCAAGGCCGTCACCAAGGCCCCCGACATTTTGGAAGGCGGCCGCGTCACGGTGGTTCTTTTGGAGAAGCGCAACCGCCCCCCCCTGTATCGCGGGCGCGTCCTCGGCATCGGCAAGTCCCAGGCCTACCAGGCCTGCCGCGTTCTCAAGCGCCAGAGAATGCACTGCATGGAATTGCGCATGACCGACGATGTGACGATTGCCTCTGCCAACTGAGACTTTGCCGTCCCCTTTACATCGGCCCATTCCCTTCAACCAAGAGCATCGAAGGACGATTTAGCCGTTCGGGCGATCTTGGGCCCGTGATTTCAAGGGAATTGTTTTACTCACCGATCACCATTATTTATTAGGGACCGGAGTGACCACGAACCATTCGTTAATGAGCCGCGTCTGGTACAGGGAACCCGACAAACAAATAGATGGTGAACACAATGCATGTGATCCGAGCCCTACTCATCCTTGTCGCCATCACTTGGTCCGCCGCCGCCGTTCAGGCCCAGGACAAAGCCTTTTCCGCCTTCTTCGGCGAATACGAGGGCAGCAGCATCTCGTCGACCGAACAAGGGCTATCGAAGCGCGACCTCAGTGTTTCGATCAAGTCCAAAGGCAAGGGTTTTAACCTCAAGTGGACGACCGTCACCCACAAGCCGGGCGGCAAGGCGAAGCGCAAGACCTATTCCATCGACTTCCGGCCCAGCGGCCGTGACAACATCTTCGCTTCGGCGATGCGCAAAAACAAGTTCGGCGGCAGTGTGCCGCTCGATCCTCTGAAAGGCGAACCCTACGTCTGAGGCCGCCTCCACGGATCGACGCTGACCGTCCATGCCATGATGGTCACCGACGACGGCGGCTACGAGATGCAGGTCTATGATCGCACCCTCACCGCAACCGGGTTGGACCTGACCTTTTCACGTATCCGCGACGGCGAGCAGTTCAAGCTGATCAAAGGCGCCCTCACGAAGGTCAAATAGAAGCGCCGCGCGCAAGGAAGTAAAGATGCAAAAACCAGCCACCATGCGAGAGCTGGAGGAGTTGGGCCGGGTGCGCCTGTCGAAGTCCTTCTTTATGCGCAACTTCCTGCACAGCGAAATTTCCAACTTTCACGGCATCCCCAACATCCCCGACGATCCGGACCTTGCCATCGCCGCGGGCCGCAAGTTGTGTGAGGAAATCTTAGAACCCCTGCGCGCGACCTTCGGCGATTTGGCCATCCGCTCGTCCTTTCGTTCCGCCGCGGTCAACGGCTTCGGCCACGAGAACGGGTTCAGTTGCGCCAATAACGAGATCAACGCGTCGCGCCACATCTGGGACCGCCGCGACGCCGAGGGCCACATGGGGGCCATGGCCTGCGTCGTCGTGCCGTGGTTCGCCGACCGCGCCGCCCAGGACTCAGATTGGCGCGCCATGGCGTGGTGGGTCCACGACCACCTGCCCTACAACGTCATGCACTTCATGCCCAACCTGACCGCCTTCAACGTCGCCTGGCACGAGAACCCCATCCGGCGCATCACCAGCAACATCGCGCCCGAAGGCACCCTCACCGAACCCGGCATGGATAACCACGAAGGCGACCACGCTGAATTCTATCCCAGCTTCCCGGAATTAAAGGGCGGCTGAAACTCCGAGGCGTTCGCCTGATCTCTTATTGGAGCACCTTGGGCCAATTCGCGTTTGCCCGCTTAATATTTCCCGGGATGTCTTTCTCCCAGTTGCGCTGAACGCCCTTGCTGTAATTGAGATAGAGCTTGTTGTCGACGATGCGCCAAGCCTCTGGATCCGTCGACGCTGTGTAGCCCTGGGAGACGGCCCAAGCACAATACCCCCCGTATTGGAGGGCGTAGGTTTGGGGCGCTGCCTTGAAGGCCTTGAGGTTGGCTTGGTTGGCAAAGCGCCAGGTGGCGCCGTTCCAGTCGTATTCGAGATCACCCAGGCCCTCGACCGGCTGTCCCCGGACAAAGTAGGCGACCGCATCGAAGCCGCTGAGCGCCACGTTGCTAAAGGTACCGGTATACACCGGGTCCTTGGCGGCGGCCGGAGAGACGAAAGGATGTAAGAGCAGGAATAAGGAAGCAAACAATAAGATCGTTGACCGGCGAAGAGTCATCTCTGACCGTCCTTTCAGGGGCGTCCCCTACCAGGCATTCCTCAGTTCGCGCAGCTTGACGAACACCGTCTCGGCGTCGGGCTCGTCAGGGAGGTCGGGGAAGGCCTCGCGCAGACCGGCGATCACCGTTGGGCTGTGCAGTCGGAAGAAGGCGTTGATCTCTTTCTCCAGGGCCAGGGTTGATACCAGGGCGTTATTGGTGTCTTGGGGCTCGACCTGAGCCAGGAGTTCCGCAGCCCGGGTGTTGTCAGGCTCGCGGTCCAAGGTGAATTCCAAGTTGTTGGCGATGTAGTCGTGGCCGGGATAGACCAAGGTGTTATCGCCAAGGGTGGCGAGCTGGCTGACGAAGGTGGCGTATAGCTCGTGCGGGTGGCCGCCGTTGTGGCAGTTGCCGGCGCCGGCGTTAAACAGCGTATCGCCGCAGAACAGAGCCGGCGCGTCGGTATGCGAAAGCAGACAGACGTGGCTCATGGTGTGGCCCGGCGTGTCCAGGGTCTCAAGCTCCACCGTCCCGCCGACCATGACCACTTCGCCGGCGGCCAGGCCGCGGTCGATGCCGGGGATCTTGTCCTTGGCGTTGGCGTGGGCGAGCAGGATGGCGCCGGTGGCGGCAATCACCGCCGCATTGCCGCCCGTATGGTCACCGTGTTCGTGGGTATTGAGCACCTGGGTGATGTCCCAGCCGTGCTTCTTTGCGGTAGCCAGACACTTTTCGTGGTCGAGGGGATCGATCGCCATCGCCTCGCCGCTTTGGGGGCAGGCGATCAGATAGTTGAAGTTGCGGTATGCATTCCCGGTCCAGATCTGCTCGACGATCATGGTTCTCTCCTCGGACGATGGGGCCAAGCTTCCGAGCTTAAATCATTTCCCATGGCGACGAAACCAGTCGACCCCGCTCATTCTTCGGACACTTGTATCAGCGTCCGCGCAAGGTTAAGTGTTTCCTGTCACCCACCCAGGCAGGAGAGAGCCCGTGCCCGCTTTTGGCCATGACACCCTGAAGACGCGTCGCACGCTAAACGTCGGCGGCAAGGACCACGATTATTTCAGCCTTGCGGCAGCGGCCGAGGGGGGCCTGGGTGACGTCACCCGCTTACCCTTTTCGTTGAAGGTCCTGCTTGAAAATCTGTTGCGCTGGGAAGATGGCCGCACGGTCACCACCGAAGACGTCGCCGCCGTGGTGGCTTGGCTCGGCGATCGGCGCTCGGACCGAGAAATCGCTTATCGCCCGGCCCGCGTCCTGATGCAGGACTTCACCGGCGTTCCCGCCGTCGCCGACCTGGCCGCCATGCGCGACGCCGTCGCCAAGGCCGGCGGCGACCCCAAGGTCGTCAACCCGTTGTCACCGGTCGATCTGGTCATCGACCATTCGGTGATGGTGGACAGTTTTGGCAGCGCCGACTCGTTTAACACAAACGTCAAGCGCGAGTTCCAACGTAACGGCGAGCGCTATGCCTTCCTGAACTGGGGACAGACCGCGTTCGACAACTTCCGCGTCGTCCCGCCTGGGACCGGCATCTGCCATCAGGTTAACCTGGAATCCCTGGCCCAGACGGTGTGGACCCAAGAAGCCGACGGCGTCACCGTTGCCTATCCCGACACCGTGGTCGGCACCGACAGCCACACCACCATGATCAACGGCCTGGCCGTCCTAGGCTGGGGCGTCGGCGGCATCGAGGCCGAGGCGGCGATGCTCGGCCAGCCCATCTCCATGCTCATCCCCGAGGTCGTGGGATTGCGCTTTGAAGGCCGCCTCAAAGAGGGCACTACGGCGACCGATGTGGTGCTGACGGTGGTTCAGATGCTGCGCCGTCACGGCGTGGTCGGCAAGTTCGTCGAGTTTTTCGGCCCCGGCCTCGATTCCCTAAGCCTGGCCGACCGTGCCACGATCTCCAATATGGCGCCCGAGTACGGCGCCACCTGCGGCATCTTTCCCATCGACGCCGAAACCATCCGCTTTCTTGCCTTCACCGGCCGGGCGCCCGAACAGGTCGCCCTGGTCGAGGCCTACGCCAAGGCCCAAGGCATGTGGCGCGACGCCGCTTCGCCCGATCCCCTGTTCACCGACACGGTGGTGCTGAACCTGGCCGATGTCGAACCGTCCCTGGCCGGTCCCAAGCGGCCCCAGGACCGGGTGCCCCTGTCAGAGATGGCGGGCTCGGTGGCGGCGGTCCTCGACGACGCCGGGCCGGGCCAGGCAACGCCGATCGCGGGCACCGACGCCGTGCTCGAACCCGGCGCCGTCGTCATCGCCGCCATTACAAGCTGCACCAACACGTCCAACCCCTCGGTGCTCATCGCCGCCGGCCTGGTGGCCAAGAAGGCGCGCGAGAAGGGCCTCATGAGCAAGCCCTGGGTAAAGACGTCGCTGGCGCCGGGCAGCCAGGTGGTAACCGATTATCTTGTCGCGGCTGGCTTGCAATCCGATCTTGACGCACTTGGATTTGGCCTGGTGGGCTATGGTTGTACGACGTGCATCGGAAACTCGGGACCATTGGCCGGGTCGGTCGAGGAAAGCGTCGAGACCGGCGGCCTGGCCGTCGCCGCGGTGTTGTCGGGAAACCGCAATTTCGAGGGCCGGGTCCATCCCCTGACCAAGCTCAACTACCTGGCCTCGCCGCCCCTGGTGGTGGCCTATGCCCTGGCCGGATCGTTGACGGTCGATCTTTTGAACGAGCCCTTGGGCGAAGGCACCGACGGCCAGCCGGTCTACTTACGCGACATTTGGCCGGCCAATGACGAGATCCGGACGATCCTCGACGCCGTGTTGACGCCCGAGATGTTCCGCGCCCGCTATGCCGACGTCTCAACCGGGCCCGAGGAATGGCAGGCTATCGAAACCACTGGCGGCCTGACCTATGGGTGGCAGGACGACTCAACCTATGTGCGTTTGCCGCCGTTCTTTGGTGGCGGCGGAGAGAACGGTGGGGCGGGCGATATTCTAGGCGCCCGGCCGCTTGCCATCCTTGGCGACTCGGTGACTACCGACCACATCTCTCCGGCCGGTTCGATCGTGGCCGACAGCCCGGCTGGCGCCTATCTGACCAGCCACGGGGTCGAACCCCGGGACTTCAACTCCTATGGCTCCCGGCGCGGCAACCACGAAGTGATGATGCGCGGCACATTCGCCAACATCCGCATCAAGAACGAAATGGCCCCCGGCACCGAAGGCGGCGTGACCCGCCACATGCCTTCGGGCGAGACCTTGGCGATCTATGACGCCGCCGTCAAATACCAGGCCGACGGCGTGCCCTTGGTGGTTTTCGGAGGCAAGGAGTACGGGTCGGGCTCGTCGCGCGACTGGGCCGCCAAGGGACCGCTGCTGCTGGGCGTAAAGGCGGTCATTGTCGAGAGTTTCGAGCGCATTCACCGTTCCAATCTGATCGGCATGGGAATGATGCCGCTACAGTTCAAGGACGGACAGGACCGCAAGAGCCTCGGCCTCGACGGCACAGAGACCTTCGACATTACCGGCATCGCCGACGGCATCGATCCGGGCATGGACGTGGCGTGTCGCATCAACCGGGCCGACGGCGCCACCGAGACCGTGACGCTCACGTGCCGCATCGATACCCTTGATGAGGTCGAATACTACAAGGCCGGCGGCATCCTCCAGCACGTTCTCGCCAACCTGGCCAACGCCGCCTGAAAACACACGATCCCCTCACCGTCATGTGATTGGCGGTGAGCCGGCCGATCCGCTATTTCTGGGCCATGCTTTCTAAGCTCAGGGGATTAGCGTTCGTGCTCGCGGTGTTGGCGGGTCTCGGCTTGACCGCAGGGCCCGCCCCGGCGGCCGAGGACGCGCTGAAGATAGTCGAACTGTTCACATCACAAGGATGCAGTACGTGTCCGCCGGCCGACGCTTTGCTGGCCGATCTCGCCGACCGCAAAGATGTGTTGGCTCTCTCGTATCACGTCGATTATTGGGACTACATCGGCTGGAAGGACCCCTTCGCCAGTCCGCTGTATACTCGGCGCCAACATCTCTACCGCCAGATATTCGGAAATCGCTACGTCTACACGCCCCAGATGGTCGTCAACGGGACATTCGAGATGACCGGCGTTGACCGCACCCGGTCCCTGGCACGGATTAACGCCGCGCCGCCGCCCGCCCAGGTAAGCCTTGCCATGCACGACGACGGCGCCGGCAAGGTGACGGTCTCGGTTCCCCGCACCGCCGATGCCGACCCGGCCACCATTTGGCTGGTGGTCTATGACAACGAGCACGTGACGGCGGTTAAACGGGGCGAAAACCAGGGCCGCTCGATCCGCAACCGCAACGTGGTGCGCGGCCTTCAGCGCATCGCCATGTGGCACGGCCAGGCGCTAGAACTGCCGATGATGATTTCGGAACTGGCGCCCGACGGCGGCGACAGTTGCGCCGTCTTGTTGCAATCCCAAAGGACCGGCCGCATCCTGGGCGCCGCCCGGGTCGCCCTGACCAGCCCGCGTTAGAGCATTAACTCCGCCACAACAGCCGGTATTACCCGAAATCAGGAGGCTCTATGCCGCTGGCGCGTAGCTGTTCGGCCAGGGTCTCCTTCAGGCGCTTCAGCCCTTCCTCGGTGGAGGCTTCGCACCGGGCGACCAGGACATCTTGGGTGTTGGATGCCCTGAGCAGCCACCAGCCGTCTTCGGTGTTGACGCGCACCCCGTCGATGTCGTGCACTTCGATGCCTGAAACCTTGGCGAGACGGCCCTTCACTTCGTCGATCACCGGGACCTTGCGGTCCTCGGCGCAGGGAAAGCGCAGTTCGGGCGTGTTGATCATTTGGGGCATACGGTCGCGCATCGCCGCGATGCTTTCGCCCGACCGGGAGACGATGGAGAGCAGGCGCACCGCCGCGTATAGCGCATCGTCGAAGCCGTAATAGCCGTAGAAGCGCTTGGCGAAGAAGATATGCCCGCTCATCTCGCCGGCCAGCGGCGCGTCCATCTCGGCCATCTTGGCCTTGACCAAGGAGTGTCCGGCGCTCCACATCACGGGCTCGCCGCCCATGCGGGCGATCTCGTCGAACAACGCCTGGCTCGCCTTGACGTCGGCGATGATCGGGGCGCCGGTGTCGGTGGCCAAAACCTCGGCCGCCAGGATGACCAAAAGCTGATCGCCCCACAGGACCCGGCCTTGACCATCGATGATGCCGATGCGGTCCCCGTCGCCGTCAAACCCGATGCCCAAGTCGCATTGCTCGGCGGCGACGGCGTCTTTCAACTGCTCCAAGTTGGCCTCCACCGTCGGGTCCGGGTGGTGGGCCGGGAAGGTGCCGTCGATGGTTTCGTTCAACAACACGTGGCGGCCCGGCAGGCGGGCGACCAGGGCCTCAAGGACCTCGCCGGCGGCACCGTTGCCGTTGTCCCAGGCGACGTTCAGGGGCTTTGTGCCGGCGTAGTCCCGGGCCAGGCGCTCGACGTAGGCCGCGGTCACGGATTTCTTTTCGGCTTGCCCGGCGCCGGTGACGAAATCGCCGGCGGCGATGAGACGCCCGAGGTCCTGAATCTGGGTGCCGTGGAACGAGTGCCCGCCCAACACCAACTTGATGCCGTTGTATTCGGGCGGATTGTGGGAACCGGTGATCATAATCCCGGCATCGGTGGGCAGCGTATGGGTGGCGAAATAGAGCATCGGAGACGGCCCCAGGCCGATGCGGGTCACTTTCAGGCCGCATTGGACAAGCCCATCGGTCAATGCCGCCTCGAAGGCCGGCGACGTCAGCCTGCCGTCATAGCCGACCGCTGCCGTCGTGCCGCCGCCGCGCCGCACCACGGTGCCGAAACCCCGCCCGATGGCACGCAAATCGTCGGCATCAAGGGTCTCGCCAACGATGCCGCGAATATCGTATTCGCGCAGGATAGTCGGATGGAGGGTGCGGGCGTCGCTCACCGGTTGTTCCCGTTCACACCGTCGCGGAAGGTGGCGGACGCCCAATACTGGAATAGCGGATACCGGCCGCCGCCATGTCCTCGGACCGATAGATGTTCCTCAGATCGACCATGACGGGGGCACGCAGCAAGGCCTTCATGCGCTCCACATCGAGGGCCCTAAACGCATTCCATTCGGTGAGGATGGCCAGCGCGTCGGCATCAACCATGGTGTCGTAGGCGTCGGTACACCACTCAACGCCGTCGATGAGAGCACGGGCCTCGTCCATGGCTTCGGGGTCGAAAACCCTGAGCTTGGCGCCGGCGGCCTGAAGTGCGGGGATAATGTCGAGGCTGGGCGAATCGCGCATGTCGTCGGTGTTGGGCTTGAAGGCCAGCCCCAGGACAGCGATGGTCTTGCCCTTTACCGAGCCGCCGCACGCTTCGATTACCCTTTCCGCCATTTGTTTCTTGCGCTTGTCATTGATGTCGACCACGGCCTCGACGATACGCAAGGGCGACTTCGCCTCCTCCGCCGTGCGCACCAGCGCCAAGGTGTCCTTGGGGAAGCACGAGCCGCCGTAACCCGGCCCGGCGTGCAGGAACTTGGACCCGATACGCCCGTCCAGGCCAATGCCCTTGGCGACCTCCTGGACGTCGGCGTCCACGGCCTCGCACAAATCGGCGATCTCATTGATGTAGGTGATCTTGGTGGCGAGGAAGGCGTTGGCCGCGTACTTGATGAGCTCGGCCGTTTGGCGCGCCGTGAACAGGATCGGCGTCTCCATCAGAAAAAGGGGCCGGTAAATCTGGCGCATGACCTCGCGCGCTTGTTCCGAGCCGCCGCCGATGACGACACGGTCGGGGCGCATGAAGTCTTCGATGGCCGAACCCTCGCGCAGAAACTCGGGGTTTGACAGCACATCGAAGGTGGCGTCGGGCCGCTTCTCGCGGATGATTTCCTCGACCTTATTGCCCGTACCCACCGGGACCGTGGACTTTGTGATGACGACCGTAAAGCCGTTCATGGCGGTAGCAATCTCGCCCGCCGCGTCCCAGACATAGGACAGGTCGGCGTGACCGTCGCCGCGCCGCGACGGTGTCCCGACGGCAATGAAGACGGCATCGGCGCCGGCGACCGCCGGACCAAGATCGGTAGTGAAGGTAAGCCGACCGGCCTCGACATTACCCCCGACCAAGTCGTCCAGACCCGGTTCGTAGATGATCATCTCACCCCGGTTTAACCGTTCGATCTTGCCGGCGTCCTTGTCGACGCAGGTCACATCGATCCCAAATTCAGAGAAACACGCACCTGACACCAGGCCCACATAGCCGGTGCCGATCATCGCAATTCGCATGGATTGGTCCCCCTAATTCCGAGGCTCAGAGATATTCCTTCATGGTCCGGCGCATCTCCTCGCCGAGGTCGTCGCGTGCCAGCGCCATGAATAGATTAGCCTGGACGAACCCCAGCTTGGTGCCGCAATCAAAGCGCTTTCCGGCGAAGCGCAGACCATGCAAGGGATGGTGTCCGATGGTGGCGGCGATGGCATCGGTCAACTGTATTTCGCCGCCGGCCCCTGCTTCGTGCTTGTCCAGGTGATGGAAGACCTCGGGCTGGAGGATATAGCGCCCGACGATCGAAAGTGTCGAGGGGGCTTCGGCGGGGTCGGGTTTCTCGATCAACGCCTTGGCGCGCGCCAGACGGCCGTCGTCTTCTACTACATCCAAGATGCCGTAGCGCTGGGTCGCTTCGCGAGGCACCTCTTCGACAGAAATGACGGTGCCGCCCACCTCGCGATGGACATCGACCATCTGCTTGAGACAGCCCGGCCGTCCCACCATCAGGTCGTCGACCAAGATGACGGCGAAGGGCTCATCGGCAATGAATTCGCGCCCGCACCACACGGCATGGCCCAGGCCTAGTGGGCGCTGTTGGCGCGTATAGGCGATGCGCCCCGGTTCCAACACGCAATCCAACACCTGGCGCAGTTCTTCTTCTTTGCCCCGATCACGGAGCATCACCTCCAATTCGACCGCATGGTCGAAATGGTCTTCCATGATGCTCTTGCCGCGCCCGGTGACGAAGACGAACTCTTCGATCCCGGCTTCCAGCGCCTCCTCCACCGCGTACTGGATGAGCGGCTTGTCGACCACAGGCAGCATTTCCTTGGGCATCGCCTTGGTCGCCGGCAGGAAGCGCGTTCCCAGGCCGGCTACAGGAAAAACCGCCTTGCGCACGGGCTTTAACATGATCTTCCTCGACGGGATGAATGCGGCCGATCGACGCGCCTGTTGTGCCACAGCCGTTCGCCTCCCGCAACCCGGCGGCGCGTCTTCGGCATTAGGTGTCGAGCAGCAGTTCCTTGGCTTCGTTGAGTTTGGCCGCCAGATAGGTTGAACCGCCGTGGTCGGGATGCAGCCCGGCCATCAGCCGGCGGTGCGCCTCTTTGATCGCGTCGGGACCGGCATCGGGCTCTAGGCCGAGAATCTGCAAAGCCTCGTCGCGGCTCATGGGTCCGTTGGCAAAGCCGTCTCCGGATCCCCCACCACCCGGCTGGGCATGGACGCGCCAGTCGGGATGGATCCGGTCCAAGTAAGCCGTCAGCACCTGCGCCGATTGCTCGTCGGCGGTCTGACAGATGCCAAGCAGCCCGATCAGGTCGTCCAGCCCCAGGTCCTCCAGGCGCCGGCCGGCATGGGGGCCGTCGATGACCTCGCCGGCGATGGCGCCCGAGTCATGGTCCAGGGTGACGCGCAGAAAGCGGGTAGCGATTTCGGAAACCTGACCCGACGGCGCCCCGCTGCCGCCCGCCATGCGCGAGAAGTTCTTTGCCCTGCGGGAGAAGGCGCGGGCGCGCAGAATCCAGGGAAGCAGGGCCGGCAGAGCCAAAAACGCCCAGTTCAGACGCCCGGTGACGGCAAAGAAGGCTATGGTCGCCATGATCAGGCCCAGGGCGACCCTTTTCGCCGTTCTCGCTAAGACCTTGGTATTGGTGCCGGCGAACCAGCGGACAGCCAAAAGAAGCCCAATAAGGAGTGCGAAGCCAAGGATGAAATAGGGCAACACGCCGTCCGCCTCCTCAGGTCGATCCGTTTGAGTTCTTGACTTGGTGGGCGATGCGCAAGGCCTCGCCGCCGCGCCGCTTGGCCAAGTCTTCCAGGGCCGGTCGACCGCCGGCTGCGAAGACCGCCACCGCGCCCAGCAAATCGCGCAACGTTTGGGCGCTGCTGGCATCGAAGCTGCAACACGCACCGTTGGTTAAACGAGCGATCTGGCGAAAGGCAAACTTGGCGATGGGATCTTCGCCTTCGTGGAACAAAAACGCGGGCACGCCCAACAGACCCAGCTCGCCGGCAACGGCGCCCAATTTATCCACGTCCTCTTCAATGCTGTCGCCGACGAAGACCAGGGCGTTGACCTTGCGCTTCTTGGTTTCGTTGATAGCGTGGCGCAGGACCTTGCCAATCTGCGTTTCGCCGGCCAGGCAAAACGTGGCGGTCATGCGGCCGAGGAGATCCCCCGAATCGGTAAGCCAGGGGCTGACCTTGAATTCCCCGAATCCACGATAGAATGCAAGCTGTATCTCAAGGCCGCCAAGGTCGTCGGTGGCAGAGAACATTTCGCCCTGGATGTGGGACGCTTGATCCCAAGTGGGCTGGCGGCTGGCCGTCGCGTCGAGGGCGAAGAGCAACCGTCCACGCTCACCCGTCGACGGGCGGACGGGAACCGCCGCCACCTTGCGCAGGAAAGCCTCAACCTCGGCGTCGGAGGATTTCCTGACCGGAACCTTCTTGTCGTCGCTGGCCATCTATCGTTTCTGTCCCAGGGTGCGTCGCTCCCTCCAGGTTACTCCGTGGCCAGGACGGTTGCCAGAGGGGGTACATTGGATGGGAGAACAACGGGTGGAAGCACGTTGAGAGCCGCGACCAGGGCCCGTACCTCCTGGCGCGCCGCGACATGTGACAAAGTCAGCCGCGATTCCCCGGCCACGCTGCCCAGGTCCATCACGGTCAGTCCCTTCAGGAACAGTTCGCGAAAAACCACTCGCTCGCCAAAACCAGGCGCCAGGCGAAAGCCGATGCGTCCCGACAGGTCCCCGAGGATATCGGCCATGACGTGTTTGTTGCGGGCGTTCAGGTTACTTAAACGGTTGCGCATGACGATCCAGTCAATTGCCGGAAGCCCCAGTTGGACACGTTTCTTTCTTTGGTCCCAGATCATTTCGGCGTATTGGCTGGGACCTGCGATGTGCAGTGTCTCGCCGTCGATCCGCGCCAGGACATCAAGGTCCAGAAAACTGTCGTTAAGGGGCGTGACCAGAACATCGGCCCAGGTATGGCCGACACGCGATAGCATGGTGTCACTGCCCGGCGTATCGATGACGATCACATCCATGACCGGACCGAGGCGCGCGATCAAATCACCCAGCCTTTCTTGTTCCACCCGGCCGGCACTCTTATTGCCGTAGGAGTCGGGAGCCAGGCCCGTGTGCTCGGGTATGGGCAATTCAAGGCTTTGACGGTGGGCAAAGGCACGCCGGTTTTCGATAAAGCGGGACAAAGACCCCTGGCGCACGTCCAGATCGACTGTCGCCACCGTGTGGCCTAGTTCCATGAGCGCCACGGCAAGGTGCATGGCGGTAGTCGATTTGCCGCTACCACCCTTGGCATTGCCGATAACGATAACCTGCGCTTTCTTGGAATCTTCCATGCCGGACCTTAGCAACAAGGCCAGCGCACTAAAACTGTTACTTGTGGATCACGCCGTCGGGACGGAAGGCATGGAAGACGAAGGCGAAAGTGACGTCGTGGATGACGTCCTCCAAGGTATCGCCCTTGCGCCGCTGGACGACGATGTTGCCAACATCGCGCCCTTCGGCGATGAGGCCAGAATCGAGGGCCGAGTTCTGTCCCTCCGCCCAGCGGATTTCGATGTCGCCCTGGGTGATCGTCCCCTTGTCGCGGAGAAGGGGCAGGCTCCAGGCTTCGTTCTTGACCGCCACGACGCGCACCATGGGCTCGATGCCGGCCGGCAGATCGCCGCGAAACAGGAACGGCCGCGATGCGCTGTCGTAATTGGCATAGGGATTGCGCCCGTAGGGGCGCATGCGGGGGTTGGTTGGCACCTGCACCGTACCCTCAGGCGCGCGGGCCCGGAATCGGGTCAAGGATTCAAGGCGCGAAGGCAGCATAGTCAGGGTCTTGCCGGTCATCTCGCCGACGATGGCTTCGCCCAGAAACTGCTGCCACCAGCTTTCCGTCTGGCGATCGTACATAACCAGGTCCGAGTTGCGCAGCTTGCCCGTGGTGCCGAAATCCAGGAGCCGGCCGTCAAGGCGGCGTTCGAACACGATGCTCGAATTGCACAGCGGACAATAGGTCACCGTAACGGGCACCCCACCCAAGGTGTCGTTGACGATCTCGTGGTACATTAAGATACGCAGCGGATAGGCGCGGCTGACACCATTGATGGTGACGCCGACCACGGGCTCGGTCTCGGCAAGATCGGAAACCTCGCCGAGCGGCACGAATTTGGGATTGTCGATGGCGGGGATGCCGTCCTTGGGCGGCCCGCCCGAGAGGATCTCGGCATAGTCGATGGAATGCTTGGAGAAGTCGGTGCGTGACCACTCATAGCTCCAGGACCGGGGATTGGCCGCCGCAGTCGAGACGGTGGCTGCTGCGATCAGAACGGCGACGAGCCATGTCCAGAAGCCCGGGTGCCGAAGACGGGCGGCGATGGAAGTTCTTGTTCCCAACATGGCTCTAGAATGCCACCTACGTCCGACCGACGGCAATTCACATCGCCTTCACATGTTGGTGAGGTGACACCGCCTCAGCACCGGCTTGACCCCACCACGGTCCTTGACCAGACTGCCGACGGTCAAGCGGCTCGAGGGACCATGGTGCACGCAATCGAAAACGCGGTGATCGGGGCCGGTGTCATCGGCTTGGCGGTGGCACGCGCGCTGGCCCTTGGCGGTCGCGAAGTAGTCGTTCTTGAAGCGGCCGAGGCGATTGGCACCGGCGTCAGCTCACGCAACAGCGAGGTCATCCACGCCGGCATCTACTTTGCCCCGGACGACTTGAAGACCCGGCTGTGCGTTGCCGGCCGATCGATGCTTTACGCCTACTGCGCCGAACACGATGTCGGTCACCGGCGATGCGGCAAACTCATCGTCGCCAACGGTACCGACGAAACTAAACGCCTCCAAGACCTGTTCCGGCGTGGCGCCGAGAACGGCGTCGATGATCTGGAATGGCTTGATGGCGCCGCCGCGCGCCAACTTGAACCCGCGCTTCACGCGTCGGCCGCCATTCTCTCGCCATCCTCGGGCGTGATCGACAGCCACGCCCTCATGCTTGCGCTGAGGGGTGACGCCGAGGCGGCGGGTGCCGCCGTAGCGCTTTTAAGCCCGGTAACCGGCGGTTCCATCGAAGACGATGGCATCGTCTTGGACGTCGGCGGCGCCGAGCCGACGCGGCTTTGCTGCGCCCGGGTCTTCAATTGCACCGGCCTGAATGCGCAACGCATCGCCCTCGGCATGTCGGGCCTGGACAGGCAAACCATTCCCCAGCGCTACATGGCCAAGGGCACCTATTTCACCCTGAGCGGAAAATCACCCTTCCAGAGGCTGATCTATCCCATGCCGCTGGCCGGTGGCCTGGGCGTTCATTTGACTGTGGACTTGGCCGGACAGGCGCGCTTCGGTCCCGACGTGGAATGGGTCGAGGAGGAAGATTACAGTGTTGATCCCGACCGCGCCAAAGTCTGTTACGATGCCGTGCGCACCTATTGGCCGGACTTGCCTGATGACGCGCTGCAACCCGATTATGCCGGTATCCGACCCAAGGTTCAGGCACCCGACGAGGCGGCCGCCGATTTCGTCATCCAGGGCCCCGACGATCACGGCGTGAAAGGTTTGGTCAACCTTTACGGCATAGAATCGCCTGGTCTCACTGCTTCCCTTGCCATTGCCGGGCGGGTGGTGGAGCTTGCGGGATGACGGGGCGTGAAGCCTGAAAGGATGAAAATGGCGATAGCGGCATATCCTCGCGCCTTGGCGGCAATGGCCTTCTCGGCGGTCATCGTGTTTTCCGCTCTGGCGACGGCCCAGACCGACGGTCAAGTGCGCAGCCAGGGCCGGGTGATTTCGCCCGACGAAAATCAATCACCGACCATCGGTCCTATCGGTCCCCTGTTCGAGCCGCGCGAGGAGATGCGCAAGTTCATCCAGAATATTTCCACCTTCGCACGACGTTACCGGCGCAACTTCACCGTCATCACTCAGAATGGCTTGGCGCTGCTCACGAAGTCCGACAGCGGTGACGAAACCCAGGCCCTGCCGGCACGCACCTACATGCGGTCAATCGACGGTGTCCTCCAAGAGGCTATGTTCTACGGTCTGCCGGAAATGGACAAGCCGACGACCAAGGACCGCCGCGACGCACTTCTCAATTTGGCCGGTGTTGCCAAGACAGGGTGGCGTC
>Ga0187827_10004652_pt1 | contig 16735 bp, 17 predicted proteins | sample ETNtaG_39_FD_167969 | JGI IMG/M metagenome (GOLD analysis project Ga0187827, IMG submission 167969) | Marine microbial and viral communities from oxygen minimum zone, Eastern Pacific Ocean - ETNP2014_SV_150_PacBio MetaG (Illumina Assembly) | ecosystem: Environmental > Aquatic > Marine > Hypoxic...
CCTTAAACAACTGTCCGATTTTCTGGGACCACCTCAAAAAGCTCATAGTTTTTATGGGGTCCATAAAGGTTTCCATGTCTCCACCGGCCTTCTGCTTATCCCCTTCTTCCTGGGATCCATATGCACAGTTTTTCTAACCAAACATTTGGATCCGATCAATGGGGGAAGGTCAGGGCTAAGCCGAGGCCGGACAACCGGGCATCGCTGGCTCAGTTTTTCCTTCGTCGTATCCTGGGCACGGACCCACCACGGCGCCAGATAGTGCCAGCCCGACTGCGGGCGAAGACAGCACTATGGGGTGACTGAAACAGAGTGACGCCGCGCCGTTTTAGAAACGGCGTCAGGGCAAGCCCGGCGGCGAATCCACCCAGATGTGCGACAATGGCAATGTTGCCCTGGGTCTGCATCGCCGCCGGAAGAGCAAACAACTGCTCAACGATCCAAAGGCCGAGCATCAGGAAGGCAGGTACGTTGATCGTGCCGACGAAGATGAACAACCAATAGAAGACGCGGATGTTGGCGCGGGGCCAGATCAGGAGATAGGCAGCGATCACACCGCTGATCGCACCGGAGGCGCCGACCAGGGGTACCCGGCTGGCTGGATCCAACGCCGCATGGGTGAGCGTGCCAACAAAGCCGCATATCAAGTAGAAGAGCAGATAGCGGAAACGCCCCATGGCGTCCTCAACGTTGTCGCCGTAAAGCCAGAGGAACCACATGTTGCCCACTAGGTGCACCAACCCGCCGTGCGAGAACATACTAGTGACCAGCGTAGCCGTAGAGGGGATTCGCGCCAGTTCGCTGACCAACTTGGCCTGTTCGAAAAACACAGCTGGAATGAAGCCGAAACTCAGCGCATAGGCTTCGTCTTCATGTGGTCCCAGCGGGAATTGCACTAGCAGATAAACCGCCGTACAGATGCCGATGATGGCGAGTGTTGACAGTGGTGGCCCGTGGTGGCGCGGGTTGTCGTCTCGATAGGGAAAGAACATGCGGGTGACCTGCTCACACTCTTTGTACCAGTTGCCATATTAGTCTTGGCATCATTTTTGGGAAGGGCTGATACACCCTCAGTCGAAATGGCCTGCCCTGTCCGTTATCAAAACATTTGGGACGCCTGAGCTTGTCTCCGGGGTTAGGCCCGTTTACATTTGCCGGAGAATCATCCGGAATTCAGGCGCGATAGGCGAATAGCGATGGACAGACCAAATCATTTCCTTTTTCAGGTTGGCGGCTTCGGCGACCGGCAAACGCTGGAAATGAGCGAGGACGGGGAAATCATCATCAAGCCCGGTCAGGCCGGCATTGCATGGTTTTATGAAGGCGAGGCGCAACTGAAACCCGACCCCGGAAAATGGGCGGCGTTCATGGCCAAAATCGACGAGCTTCGCGTTTGGGACTGGGAGGCTTCGTATTATCAACTGGACATGTGCGACGGCACCCAGTGGGAACTTGAATTGACCATGGGCGACAAGAACGTCAAAAGCTACGGTTCCAACAAGCGCCCGCAAAGTTTCGATCAATTCAAGGAAGCGCTAGCGGAACTATTGTCCTGAACTAGGGTCTGTACTCTTAAAACCGAGGGTCTGCTTATTGCCGCAAAGCGGACCATTGCAGGCCTCGACTCGGAGTGCCGCTTGTGATGCGGTGGGGACATTGGCTCATCGGATGGGGACATCAATGTACTGCCTGTTATTTGTAGGGCAAGCGAGTTCGTCGCCGCAGAACGGAAATTTATCCCTGATGTCCCGGCCGGGTTTTCAGAAATAGGCGGCCAGATTCCGCCTTATTCGATCCAACATGGGAACGCCGTCCGGCTCGCCTTCAAAGTCCCGGCCGGTCACCGTCTCGAACAGGTGAATGTAACGCTGCGAGAAGTCGACCAGGGTGTCGTCGGGAATTTTAGGTATGGGGTCCTTGTATGGATCACACCGTTCGGTGACCCATAGGCGCAGGAATTCCTTGTCCAGACCGTCGGGCTCAAGGCCCGCCGCGAGGCGTTCTAGATAGCTGTCCGCGATCCAGTAACGGCTGCTGTCTGGAGTCAGTATCTCGTCGGCGAGGTAGACATCGCCGTTTTCGTCCAAGCCGAATTCGAATTTGGTGTCGACCAGGATCAAGCCCCGCCCAGCGGCCAGTTCACGGCCCCTGGCGAAGACGGACAAGGACAATCGTGCCAGCTCGTCCCAGTGCTCCTGGCTAAGCAGACCGCTCTCAACGATTTTGTCCGGCGTCACCGGTTCATCATGCGCGCCGTGGGCGGCCTTGGTGGTCGGAGTGAGAATGGTTTGGGGAAGCTTCTGGTTCTTGGCCATGCCATTGGGGAGCCTGATCCCATACATCTCCCGCGCCCCGGAGTCGTAAATGGGCCAGATGGAGGTGTTGGTGGAGCCGGTCAGATAGTCGCGCACCACCATCTCCACCGGCAGCATGGTCAGGTTCCGGCAAACCAGGACGTTGGGGTCGGGGTATTCGATCACGTGGTTGGCGCAGATGTCCCGGGTGGCGTCGAACCAGAACCGCGCCGTCTGGGTCAGGACCTGGCCCTTGAACGGAACGGCGGCCAGGTTCTTGTCGAACGCGCTCTGGCGGTCGGTGGCGATGATGACCATGCGGCCGTCGTCCAGACGATAGGTATCACGGACCTTGCCCTGGTAATGGTTGGGCAACTTCTCGATGGCCGCGTCTGTCAGGACATTGCCCATCTGGGCGCGGATTATGTTTTCATCCAACACTTTTTAACCGATTTTTCCCAGATAGCCTTTCAAGTCCACACTAACCATACCCAAATTGCATCATCGTTGGAATGGGTTTTCCTCCGCTGGCGTCTGATCAGCCAATGTCTCTTGTTGGCTGAGGTTGTTGAATAACTCGCATCTGAGGCCGTTTTCGATGTCTGTTTTTGCTAAGAGCGGACATTTTGTTTCCGCTTCGGCGTGATGCCGAGGCGGTTTTCTACTTTCTTGGCTATAGGGTTGCGGTTTTGGTGCATTTATCAGGCGATCATCGGCCGTGGCGGCGGTATGGCGGCGAGCTTGCCTGTCCCCAAGGAAACGCCGAAAAGGGCGAAGACCACGGCATGAATGCCGTAGGACAGGGGTCCGTAGGGGATACTGGTCCGGTCCGGGGCTTAGAGACCGTGATAGACGGGATGGCCCTCAAGCAGACGCCAGGAAAGCGCCGCGACGCTGGGTTCCGTATGGTCGAGATAGTCCGGATAGGCGAGATACAGCCCGCCGACGGCGGCGATCACCGCAATGGCCGCCAGTGCCGCAAAAACGGCTAGCTTGGCGCCGTATCGGCTGAAAAGGGCGGTCATGGTATTATTCCACGTCGCGCATCTCGGGCATGGAGCGCCGGCGGTGGGACTTGCTGGCGATACTCTCTTTGAGCACCTCGATCATGGAATAGAGGCCCTTGGCGTACTTTTTCAGCTCGGTCAACGATTTGATGTTCAGCGCCGTGCGGATCAGTGTCGAAGGCGACAGGTAGAAGGCGCGGATGGCTAGGTTATAGAGTTCCAGCATCCGCTCCTTGCCGATCAGCGGGTTGACCCAAAGCGGCACCGTCGGGTCCATCCACTGCTTGTAGTCCTCCCATTGGATGTTCTCTTGAAGCCCCCCGATCTCCTTGCAGTCCTCGTAGAGCTGGGTGCCGGGGAAGGGGACCGGCAGAAAGAAAATCGAGGTATTCATCTTCAGTTCCTTGGCAAACCTGACCGTGTTCAATGTCATCGCCTCGTCCTCGCCGGGCAGGCAGAGGATAAAGAATCCGGTGACCTGGATGCCGGCCTTCTTGACTATTTTCACCGCCTCGCGGGCCTGGGCAGTGGTCGCCGCCTTGTTCATCCTTTTCAGAGACTCATCATTGCCCGATTCCAGGCCAAACGAGATGTTCCAGCATCCGGCCTTCTTCATCCAGCCCAAGAGTTCAGGATCGACGCAGTTGACGCGGGTCGAGCAAGACCATTGCAGGTCCAGTTTCTCCTCGACCATCCGCTTGCAGAGTTTGATGATGAACTTGCGGTTGACGGTCATGATGGAATCCAAAAAGTAGACCCCCTTCATGCCGTAGGTTTGCTTGAGGTGCTTGAGCTGGGTGACGGCGCGCTCGGCTTCGTCGTAGCGCATCTTGCGGCCATGCACCCGGACGTCGCAGTAGGAGCACTTATAGGGGCAGCCCCGCGAGACGATGAAGGCGAAGGTCGGCAGTGCCCGGTAGTTCGATGGTGGCGGCTCGTAGCGGTCGACATCGAGAAGGTCGTAGGGCAGCTCCGGCAATTCGCCCATGTCCTTGATGCCTTGGCGGGCGGGGTTACTGGTGATTCCGGACTCGCTTCGGTAGGTAATGCCCTTGATGTCCGGCAGTACCGAGGCGCCGCCGGAGTAGTGCTCCAGAAGCTCGGTGAAGGTGGCCTCGCCCTCGCCGAATACCAGGGCGTCGAACTCCTCGAAGCGCTCCATGGTCTCCTTGGGGAACAGGGTCGGATGGGTGCCGCCGACGACCAGCTTGGCGTTCGGCTGGACCCGTTTGCAGATCTTGGCCGTATTGTGGATGGCATGCATATGGGCGGTATAGCAGTTGCCGAAGCCGATGACGCCGTAGTCCCCGGCCTCCAGGTGCCGGACCAGCCCGTCCTCGTCGGTGCGCAGGGTGGAGGCGTCCAGCAGGTCGACTTGGTGGCCGGCCTCACGCGCGGCGCCGGCGATATAGAGCAGCCCGATGGGGAAGTAGGACCCGCCCCCTTTCTCGAACTTGCCCCACAGGTCACGCTGCGAGATGATCGGTGTCAGCAGAAGAATCTTCATGATCGGCGGAGAATAACAGAGCCCCTGTTCTAGTCCACCCGCCAGCGGCCCTTCAGGCGGTAGAGCGACAGATAGCCCATGATGGTCTTGATCACATTCATTTTGCTCTTACCGGCGCGAAGCGTGGTGTCCAGCACCATTGGCACCTCGGAGATTGCTATCTTCAGGTAGACCATCTTGACCAGCATCTCGACCATGGATTCGAAGCCGGCCCGTTCAACAATGCCGGGGCCATGGCGGTTCTGGAGGCTGCGCAGCGCCCTACCCCGGTAAAGCCGGAAGAAGGAACTCATGGTCATGATGCCCGAGATGCCCAGCATCTCCTTGACGAAGACGTTGGCCATGTAGCTTAAAAACCAGCGGTAGGTCTGGGTGTTGGTTATTCCGCCGCCGTACATATAAGGGCTGGCCAGGATGACGTCGTAGCCTTCCTTGGAGCGGGTGAACATCTGCCGGATCAATTTATGGCACGACGTATTGTCGCCCTCCATGGTCGCCACCCAGTCGTCGTCGCGCAAGTTCCCGGCCAGGTGGGCGAAGCCGGTGGCGAAGGCGCGGCCAGGGCCCTGGTTGGTCTGGTGGTGGAGCAGGGTGAAATCGAGGTTGCCGGCCAGCTCCCGGGTCCGCTCGGCGGTGCCGTCGGTGCTGCCGTCGTCGACCATGATGAAGCGGGTATCGAGGTCGGCCCCGAATTCATTCTCGATGTCGCGGAAAGCGGCGAACAGCCGGTCCAGGTTGTCACGCTCGTCGAGGACGGGGACGATGATGGTGAAACAAGCCATCAGAGCACCGGGTCGGCCGTCTCGATGCCCATCTCGCGCCGCCTGGCTACCTGCCAGAGGATCGTTTTGCGCAAACCGTCCTCGATATGGACCTCTGGGCTGACTCCCAGGATATCGCGGGCGCGATTGACATAGGGCAGCCGTCTCTGGACGTCTTCGTACTTGCCGAAAGTCTCATAGGGAATAAAGTCGATTTTGGGCTTGTCGTCCTTGCCCCGCACCAGCCGCCAAATCAGTCGCCCCAGATCCTCGATGGTGATTTCCTGGGTTTGGCCCAGGTTGAAAACCAGATTGTTGGCCTCCGGCTTCCCGACACAGGCGATGATGCCGTTGACATGGTCGGAGACATAGGTGAACGAGCGCGTCTGCCTACCGTCGCCGTGGACTGTCAATGGCTCATCGTCTAGCGCGCTGTTGATGAAAACGGATTGCGGGCCGCCCCACCAGGTCAGGTTCTGGTTGCGTCCGTAACCGCCGAAAAACCGCAACATCACCACGTCAATCCCAAAGCGTTCGTGATAGGCGAAAAGGAGTTGCTCATCGAACATCTTGGAAATGGCGTAGGCCCATCGTTTCACCGTCGGCGCGCCCATCACCAGGTTGGAGTCTTCGGTGAACGGAATGTCGGGGTTCTTTCCGTAAACGTCGGATGTGGAGGCGGCGACCACTTTGCAGCCATGCTCGACGGCGGCGCGGGCGGTATTTTCGGCGCCGGCGGAATTGATGGTCAGGGTGTCCAGAGCGTCGCTGTAGCGGGGAATTTTGTATGCCGCCAAATGGACAATGACATGGCAACCTTCGGCGGCCTTGGTCAAGGCGGCCAGATCGCGGACGTCCTCCAGATGCATGCTGAAATCGGGGTGATTGCCGAAACCGGCCAGGTTGAGCTTGTTGCCTTGCGACATGTTGTCGAAACCGATAACTCGGTGGCTTTTGTCCAACAGCGCCTGGGCTAGGTTCGAGCCGATGAATCCGGCGACTCCGGTAATCAGAATCTTCATTGCTGTTCTTCCCGGCTGTCCAGAAACCCGCCGGTCAACCGTACGATGGCTTCAGCGGCGTGGCCCGAGCCGTACTCGTCGATATCGCGCCTGGGCTTGAAGTCCTCGCACCGCCACAGGCGGCTCCAACCGGCCTCGATGAGTTCCACCCATTCGGTCTCGTCGCGCAGGATGACGCAAGGAACCCGGTAAAAAAAGGCTTCCTTTTGCAAGCCGCCCGAATCGGTAAAGACCGCCGCCGCCGCCGACAGCAGCCGTGCCATGTCCAAATAGCCGACCGGCTGGCAAGCCGCCAGGCCGTTGAAATCGAGGCCAAAATGCTCGGCCGCTTGGGCCGTTCGTGGATGGACAGGGAAGACCAGCGGGGCGTCCTCTCGGGCTTGGATTTTCAAATAGCCGAGAACAGCGCCGAGCGTTTCCTTGGAATCGGTATTCTCGGCCCGGTGGACGGTGGCGACCTGGAAGCGGCCCTTCTCAAGAGCCAAATGCTCGAGGATAGGGGATCGTTCCATCGCCCGGCCGCGGGCATAAAGGCTAGTGTCGAACATCACGTCGCCGGTGTGGTGGACGCCCTCGGTAATGCCTTCGCGCCTCAGGTTGGCGACGGCGGCGGCGGTCGGGCAAAACAACAGGCTGCTCACCTGATCGGCGAGGCGGCGGTTGATTTCCTCTGGCTGGCTCCGGCGGAAGGAGCGGAGCCCGGCTTCCACGTGGGCGACGGGGATGTTCCGTTTCGCCGCCGTGGCGGCGGCGGCAAGGGTCGTGTTGGTATCGCCGTAGATGAGCACCAGATCGGGCTTTTCATCCGCCAGCACCGGCTCGATCTGTTCCATCATCCGTCCCGTCATCCGGCCGTGGCCGCCGCCGCTGACGCCAAGGTGATGGCGAGGCGCCGGGATCATCAGTTCATCAAAAAAGGTAGCCGACATGTTGGGGTCGAAGTGCTGGCCGCTATGGACGAGAATTTCCTCGATCAGCGGGTCATCGCGCAACGCCCGCGTCACCGCCGCCGCCTTGATGAACTGGGGGCGGGCGCCGACAATGGTGACGATTTTTCTTTTGCCCACGGCTATCCTTCGCCGCCGAGGAAACCGGTGACGGCGGCGGTAACGCTGTCGATTTGATCGACGCTCAGTTCGGGATAGATCGGCAAGGCCAGGCTTTCCTTGGCCGCCGCTTCCGCTACCGGCATGTCGCCGGCTTGATATTCCAGGGCGGCGAAACATTCCTGCATATGCAGGGGAAGGGGGTAGTAGACCCCGCAGCCGATGCCCTGTTTTTGCAGATGTTGCTTGAGGGCGTCGCGGCGCCGGGCGCGGATGACATATTGGTGGTAGACATGACGGCTTTGCCGAACCTGTGGAATTTGCAACATGGATTCCGGCAACCTGGCGGCGGCCAGCTTTTTGTCGTAGAGATCGGCGTTCAGGATGCGGCCTTCAGTCCATTCGTTCAGGTGCTTGAGTTTGACCCCGAGCGCCGCCGCCTGAATGGCGTCAAGGCGGAAGTTGCCGCCGACCAAGGGATGGTGGAACTTCGGGCTGGCGCCGTGCTGGCGCAGGCAGCCGATCTTTTCGGCAAGCGTCCGGTCGTTGGTTACCACCATGCCGCCGTCGCCGAGAGCGCCCAGGTTCTTGGTCGGAAAGAAGGAAAAGCAGCCGATATCGCCAAGACTTCCCGCCGGGCGGCCTTTGTAGGTGGCGCCGATGGCTTGCGCCGCGTCCTCGACAACGGCAAGGCCGTGGGCGGAAGCGGCCGCCATGAGCGGCTCCATTTCCGCGCACTGGCCGTAAAGGTGGACCGGCAAAATCGCCTTGGTGCGAGGCGTGATGGCGGCGGCGGCCAGCACCGGGTCCATGTTGAAGGTTGCTGGTTCGATGTCGACGAAAACGGGCTTTGCGCCGAGACGGACAACCACCCCGGCGGTAGCGAAAAAGCTATAAGTGGTGGTGATCACCTCATCGCCCGGCCCGACGCCGAGCGCCATCAGGGCAACCAGCAAGGCGTCGGTGCCGCTGGAGACTCCGATGGCGTGGGCGCAAGCGCTATAAGCAGCAATTTCGCGTTCCAGAGATTCAACTTCCGGCCCCAGGATCAACTGTTGCGAGGCGAGGACACGGTCGATGGTCACCCGCAGCTCGTTCTCGATGGCCGCGAACTGGGCTTTGAGATTGACAAAGGGAACGCCGCTCATCTGGCTTCCAGGCCGCCGCCGCTTTGCCGGAAAGATCGCCCGCAGGCTGGGCAATCGGCTTCCTCCCATTCGCCGTCTGGCAGCCTTGCGCCGCAAACGCACATGTGGCCGACGGGGCGTGCCGGGTTGCCGAGGACTAGGGCATGGTCGGGCACGTCCTTGGTGACAACGGCGCCGGCGCCGATGAAGGCATAACGGCCGATGGTGGCGCCGCAAAGAATGGTGGCGTTGGCGCCGATGGTGGCGCCCCGGCGCACCAGGGTCGGCTTGAATTCTGCCTTGCGGCTGATTTCGGCGCGCGGATTGATGATGTTGGTGAAAACCATGCTGGGACCGCAGAAGACCCCGTCTTCCAGGGTCACGCCCTGGTAGACGCTGACGTTGTTCTGAATTTTGCAATCGTTACCGATGACCGCCGCCGGTCCGATGGCGACGTTCTGGCCGATGACGCAGTTGTGCCCGATTTTGCTGTTTTTCATGACCTGGCTGAAATTCCAGATCTTGGTCCCCGAGCCGATCTCGGAAGATGGATCGACAGAGGACGTTTGGTGGATGAAGACGTCGCATCCGGCCGGCGTCCGTTCACGCATGTTCACCGTCCGGCCCGTTTCCATGGATCTTTGGGCGGCATCAAGGACGCACAACACCCGTAAGCCCTCGCCGGCATCGGTGCGTGGCGTCGCGCCACTTTCGATGCAGTCGAGGAAATGCCGGCATTCCAACAACAAGGGCTCGTCCGCTTCGACGGGAACCGAAATCGCCTGGGCCGTTTGCGGTTGCGGCAAGCCGTCGCGCCAATTGATCTGATGGGGATACTTGCAGATTTTCGACGGCCAATCCTCGTCGTCGTCGAATACTGCCATGCCCTGGTCGCCGATGACCACCAGGCGGTGTTCCTTGAAGGGATGCAGCCAGGAGACGTAAATGTGGGCCGCCTGGCCGCTGGCGAAACTCAAGTGCGTGGTGGTGACGTCGGCGATGGCCTTGTGCAAATATGCGTAGCCGGTGGCCAGCACCGTTTCCAAGTCGTCGCCTAGAAGGCTCAGGATCATCGATATATCGTGCGGTGCGAAGCTCCACAGGGTGTTTTCTTCGCTGCGGAATTTACCCAGGTTCAAGCGGTTGGAATAGATATACTGCAGGCGTCCCAGCTCGCCGCTTGAACATATCTCTTTCAGTTTCAGAAAGGCCGGGTGGTATTGCAGCAAATGACCAACCATGAGGACGCGCCGGCGTTCCTCGGCGAGGGCGCGCAGTTCTTCGGCCTGTTCAATGCGTAGCGCCAGGGGCTTTTCGACAAAAACGTGTTTATCGGCAAGCAAGGCTTCGCGGACCAAGGCATGATGCGCCGCCGCCGGCGCCGCGATGACAACTCCATGAATGGCGTTGTCAGCCAGGATATCTGGCCATTGCCGTCCCGGCACCCCGTATTTGCCGGCGATGGCGGCCTCAGTCTCGGGATCGCTGTCATGCACCGAGGCGACAGCGCCGAGAGCATGCATGTTGCGGATCAAATTCTTTCCCCAGTGGCCGCATCCGATGACGGCGATGGGTGTTTTGGTTTTTGTTGGCATTGGGTGATTGGCTAAGATTTCATTGTCGAACCGGTGGCTCCAAACTACGCTAGCCATGCTTGGCCCGCAAGGCTCGCCCGGGGCAGGGTTGGCAAACTCGATACAGTGTAAGGATGACTTGAAGGCCGCTGGCGCGAAGATTAGTTAATAATCTTAAGTTTCATGGGCCGCCGCCGCGAATCTGGTGAGTTCTGTCCATCGCCTTCGAGAAGGTGGCAAAATGTCTGAAAATCGTGGGTTTGCCAGGTTAAGCAAGTCCGAAATCCTATCTTCCAGGTTGTCGTTGGGATTTTCCTGCGTCGCTCATTCCTATGCGCATTTGTTCGCGCCGATTTTTTACGTCGTCGCCCTTACCCTTGAGGAGGAACTGGGCCTCAGCCACGGCGAGGTGGTGTCCCTGGTCGTCGCCGGCAACGTGCTTTTCGGCCTGGCCGCGCCGGCGGCCGGTTGGCTCGGCGACCGTTGGAGTTCGACCGGCATGATCGGCCTGTTTTTCGTCGGTACCGGTGCCGGCATGGTGCTGACCGGTTTTGCCGCATCGCCCTTGCAGATCGCTCTCACGCTGGCGGTGACGGGGCTTTTCGCCTCCATCTACCATCCCGTGGGTATTGCCTGGCTGGTGCGCCATGCGGTCAACCGTGGCATGGTCCTGGGCATCAACGGTTTCTTTGGCGGCCTCGGTCCCGGCCTGGCGACCTTGCTCGCCGGCCTGCTTATGAACTTTTTCGGCTGGCGGTCGGCTTTCATTGTTCCCGGTCTCGTCCTGCTGGCCACGGGAGGGGTGTTTTACATCCTGATCATTCGCCGTCTCATCATCGAGACCAAGACCGACCGCAGACCCGACCCGCCGGTGTCGCGCCAGGACCAGGTGCGTGCTTTCCTGGTCCTGGTGGTGACCATGTTATGCACGGGTTTGATCTACCATGCGACGCAGGCGGGACTGCCCAAGGTCTTTTCCTTGCGGATGACCGATCTTGTCGGTGACAGCGTGTTGGGAGTTTCCGTCCTTGTCGCGGGGGTTTATTTCTGTGCCGGCGGCCTGCAATTGCTGGCCGGGATGCTGGCCGACAGGTTTCCACTGAAGATCGTCTACATGCTGAGTTTCGCCTTGCAGGTACCGTTCCTGTTCCTGGCCGCTTCCCTTGGCGGCACGGCCCTTGTCGCCGTCGCCCTTATCATGGTCTCCACCAACATAGGCACTCTGCCGGCGGAAAACAGCTTGGTCGCTAAATACACCCCCAGCCAGTGGCGCGGCCTGGTGTTTGGGTTGAAATTCATTATCGTCTTCGGGATCAGCGGTCTGGGCGTCGTGATGGAAGGGGCTATCTACGATTTGACCGGCGGCTTCTTCTGGTTGTTCACGGTGTTGGCGGCCATCGCCACCGTTGGTGTCGGGGCCGGGTTTTTGCTGCCGTCGGAACGGCCCCGCCGTGGCCGCCAAGTAGGCTCGTTATGTACGCCCCCCTGACGATCGAAGGTATCGCCCATCTGGTGCTGACGGTGCGCGATATCTAGGTCACCTGCGATTTCTACGAGACCGTGCTCGGCATGACCGCCGTCACCTTCGCGGGCCGGCGCAAGGCGCTGACTTTCGGTGGCCAGAAGATCAATTTGCATCCGGCGGGGCGGGAGTTCGAGCCCAAGGCCGCTAAACCAATGCCGGGTTCGGCCGATCTGTGCCTGATTACCCGAACGGCGATAGCCCAGGTCATTATCCACTTGCAATCCCGTGGTGTCGAAATCGAGGACGGCCCGGTGCAGCGCGACGGCGCCACCGGCCCCATCACTTCGGTTTATTTTCGCGATCCCGATGGCAATTTTATAGAGGTCTGCAACTACAACTAATAAGCCACGGTATCATGTTACCATATTCTTAAGGCCCGGTATTTACATAGCTTTTCCCGTTGACATGGCAAATATCCATGGCATACTGCGCCCCACGTCAAACGGCGGAACTTTCCTTAGAGCAAATTCAGTTTGACTGTAGAGTTTGCTCTAACTTGTTTTAAGTAGAGCGGATTTACGTAATTGATCGATCCCTCAGAAGAGAGTTCGATCAATTACGTAAACCCGCTCTAGACAGGCCTGAGTGACAAATGAAAACCTATTCGGCAAAGCCGTCCGAAGTTGACAGGAAATGGTATCTCATCGATGCCGATGATGTCGTTCTCGGCCGTCTGGCGGCCCTCGTCGCCACCCGCTTGCGCGGCAAGCACAAGCCGATGTTCACCCCGCATATCGATTGTGGTGACAATATCATCGTCGTCAACGCCGAGAAGGTCAGGCTGACCGGGCGCAAACGGGCGGACAAAAACTTTTATTGGCATACCGGCTATCCGGGCGGCCTGAAAAAGCGTTCCGCCGGCGCCATTCTCGACGGCAAGCACCCGGAACGGCTGATCATCAAGGCCGTCGAGCGGATGATCAACCGCTCGCCCTTGGGCCGCCAGCAGATGCGCAAGCTGCATGTCTATGCCGGCGGCGATCATCCCCATCAAGCGCAGGGGCCTGAAGCCTTGGATGTGGCGGCCATGAACCCGAAGAACAAGAGGAGCGTCTAAGTGGCCGAGGAAGTCAAAACTCTTGCCGACCTGAAGGATGTGATCGAAACCGAGGTCCCGGCCGAAGAAGCCGTCTTGGTCGAGCCGAAGATCGATTCCCTAGGCCGTTCCTACGCCACCGGCAAGCGCAAGAACGCCATCGCCCGCGTTTGGATAAAGCCGGGACCCGGAAAGTTCACCGTCAACGGCCGCGACAAGGAAGCCTACTTTGCCCGGCCGGCACTGCGCATGATCATCAACCAGCCTTTCGCCGCCGCCGGCAGGGAAGACCAGTACGACGTTACCTGTTCGGTCAAGGGTGGCGGCCTGTCGGGGCAGGCCGGCGCCTTGCGTCACGGCATCAGCCGGGCCTTGACCTTGTATGAGCCGTCCCTGCGCCCCGTTCTCAAGAACGGCGGCTTTCTGACCCGCGATTCCCGCGTTGTCGAGCGCAAGAAGTACGGCAGGCGCAAGGCCCGCCGCAGCTTCCAGTTCTCGAAACGTTGACACGTTTCTATAAAATATTCTTTATTATCAATGGGTTCCAGTTTAGAACCCCTTTTTTTATCATTGACAAAACATTGACAAAGGGTTGACTCACCGAAGATTCCAGTTTATGGTTTTGACATATCGTTGACAAAATGTCTGCACAACGGAAGGTTCCACTTTGTCTACATATGAAAATCATAAATGGGTTGTTCCCGATAAGGTTCTTATCTACAGACGTTCCGGTTCACCCAAATATCAAATGAGACTGAAAGTCCCTGATAGGACTGGATATGTAGTCAAATCCACCAAAGAAACTGATGCATTACTCGCAGAGGATATTGCGAGGAAAGAATATGTATCTCTTGCATACAAGGTTGAGAATAACCTTGAGATTGAGAAGTATGATTTTCTCAAACTCTACCGCACTTGGTGGAAGAGAGAGAAACCCTCCAAGTCGGATGCACGAATCCGATACATCGAAGGGACGATAGAAAGATATTTCATCCCCTACTTCACGGAAGTCCTCTCAAACAGGAGTATCACCACTCTCACAGATTTAGATTTTGAGGACTATTGGACTTGGAGAATAGGGTATTGGGATAGTCCAGAAGGTAAGCAAAATATCTCAAGGACGACCAAACGAAACAACAATCGGGGTAAACAAAGACACTCGAAAAAGGGGAATATAAAAAAACGTCCATCTGACAAAACTCTTCAGATGGAACAATCTCTTATGAAGCAAATATTTTGGTGGGGACATCGAAGAGGTATTGTTGATAGACAACCATTCATCCGTGCACCAAAAGACGCATCTAGAAAGAATCTCCAAGTCGCAAGACGTCCAACCTTTGAGTTGGACGAATGGAGAAAACTCTATCGATATATGAGGGTTTGGGTTCGAGGAGAAGTTGTTGGGAAGCAACACCGCAAGGATGGTAGATATGCAAAGACTCACAAAACCTATCAACGAACCCACTCCTTGCATATTTTTCAACGCAACTTGATAAGGAACTATGTTCTGTTTGTTGCAAACTCTGGGTTACGTCCCAATGAAGCAAGACAACTTCGGTGGAGGGACATCAAAACAACCACTGATGGACACAAATACATTTACGTTTGTCCCACCACAAAAACAGGGGAACGAGATACTTTTCCTTTACCCCACGCATTTCGTTATTTGGAGAGAGTAAGGGAACGGAGTGAGTATATCGGTGATGATGATTTGGTTTTTGGGAATAGGGAAGGGAACCCAGTTGAAAACTTTGGAAAGACGTTCAAGAAAATCCTGACTGACACCAACCTACTATTTGATAGTGAGGGTAGAACAAGAACCATTTATTCGTTGAGACATTTCTATGCAACTCAACGTCTGTCCTCAAAAACTAAACCAATACCGATGGAAGTACTCGCACAGAATATGGGAACTTCACCGCAAATGATGTTCAACCACTATCGTCATCTGACAACTCACAACTTCGCAGAGATTCTTACTGGAAGGTAGTTAGTGTTTTCTGGTGTGTTTAGGGTTATCCCAACACCATAACCCGTCTGTATAACCCTCTAAGGACGTTCTGGGGGGTGTCTGGGACAGGTAAGGGGAAGTTCAACCCCACCCTCTTCCAGTTTTAATGGGAAGGTTTACCGTGTCCAACCAAGATATGCAGCGATGGGAAAACAAGAGAAGACGGTGGACGATAAATCTTGGGTTGGTTTGGGCAATAATCTTCCTGTTGGGATTTGTAATCAACAAATGCGAAGGTGTCTTCTCTTGATTCTCAATAGATTCCTATCCCTACAACTACCGACGTATTTCAGGTATAGGGAAGTTCAACCCCCTTCCAGTTTTGACCCCCCTTGTTCTATCTAACCGGGTTTCTTGGTTCTAGTGGTCTTGCTGGGTTTCTTGGTTCTAGTGGTCTTGCTGGGTTTCTTGGTTCCGGTGGTCTTGCTGGGTTTCTTGGTTCCGGTGGTCTTACTGGGTTTCTTGTTTCTGGTAGCAACGAAACCCTTCGCACCCTTACCCTTTGATCTTTTGATCGTGTATCCCCAAGTTCCAAGATTAATTTTCTTGGATTCGAGAGATTTCAGTGACCGTTCCAGTTTCTCAGCAACAGGATCTGGTTTCCCTCCAGATTTATTGGAGTTCTGGGTCTTCAACCATTTGGAAAATGCAGGATCTGCAATCTTATTACCAAGGGATTTCCGGAGTGCATTGAGTTTCCGAACCTGACCATTCGTTAATTTGGATACTCTCATCTCTTAACCTCTCATGTCTCATGGGACGATATCTGTCGTATGATGGAGGAGAATAAAAAGGGGTTCAATATTTTTTATCAAACAACCAACCGACCTTATAGATTGGATTTTTGTTGTCAGTTTTTTTGGGGGGGGTATCAAACCCTCAGGAATCCTTGTGGTTCGTCTGTGTGACCCTTACAGAGGACTACAGAGGGTATGCAGGGGGGTCTTTATCAACACCCCTTGTAGTTTTTCTTCACACATTTATGGGCAAGTTTATGTGCGGTTTCAATCTGGTTTGAGTTCATCCGTTTCGCAACAATGTCTCTGTTTTTAGATGCGTTCTCACTATCCCCAGATGATGCGGCAATATTAAACCACATATGAGCACGGATATAATCCTGGAGAACACCTTGTCCGTCCCCGTACATCGCACCCAGATTGGACTGGGCAGAGGCATGTCCCTGTTCGGCAGCAAGTTTGTACCACTTCACCGCAGTCTTATAGTCCTGTGGAACACCTTCTCCTTCGTCGTACATCCAACCCAGATTGTACTGGGCACGGGCATGTCCCTGTTCGGCAGCAAGTTTGTACCACTTCACCGCAGTCTTATAGTCCTGTGGAACACCTTTTCCTTTGCGGTACATCAAACCCAGATTATTCTGGGCAGAGGCATGTCCCTGTTCGGCAGCAAGTTTGTACCACTTCACCGCAGTCTTATCGTTCTGAGGAACACCTTTTCCTTCGTCGTACATCCAACCCAGATTATTCTGGGCAGTGGCATTCCCCTGTTTCGCAGCAAGTCTGTACCACTTCACCGCAGTCTTATCGTTCTGAGGAACACCTTTTCCTTTGCGGTACATCTGACCCAGATTGTACTGGGCACCAGCATTCCCCTGTTCAGCAAGAGGTTTCCACTCACGAAGAGCAGTTGCGTAATCACCACTCTTGTATGCGGTAAGTCCCTTTTGGTAATCAGCAGAGTGAGGTGGTCCCAGAAAATCGGACAGTTGTTTAAGGTGTATTCCACCATTTGATGGAGGAATACGAGATGACGACACGACGACGGTTTACAGGGGACTTCAAGGCCAAGGTCGCGCTTGAGGCGC
>Ga0187827_10004653_pt1 | contig 16731 bp, 16 predicted proteins | sample ETNtaG_39_FD_167969 | JGI IMG/M metagenome (GOLD analysis project Ga0187827, IMG submission 167969) | Marine microbial and viral communities from oxygen minimum zone, Eastern Pacific Ocean - ETNP2014_SV_150_PacBio MetaG (Illumina Assembly) | ecosystem: Environmental > Aquatic > Marine > Hypoxic...
CTACCGCCAGCACGGGTGTCAGTTTTTCTCTGTGATGCCGACCAATGCGTACGGTCCGAATGACAATTATGACTTGGAGACCTCGCACGCATTACCCGCTCTCATCAGAAAAATTCATGAGGCTAAGATAAGAGGTTTGAAAGAGGTAACGGTTTGGGGGTCGGGAAAACCGACAAGAGAATTCATACATGTTGATGATATTGCCGATGCATGTATTTTTATTATTGATCAAGATTTCTCACAGCTTTATGAGCAGGGGTTAACTCATCTCAATGTGGGGACAGGAAAGGAAATCACTATCAAGGAGCTTGCTGAACTGATAAGTGGGATTGTTGGATTTTCTGGCGATCTCGTTTTTGATCAATCCATGCCTGATGGTATGCCCCGCAAAGTTATGGATGTAATCAGAATCCACCAGCTAGATTGGAGACACAAGATAAATTTAGAAGATGGACTGGCTATGACATATTCATCGTTTGTTGAAAACATCTCCAATGAAAGCATCGCAGAGGAAATCACTTTAGAAAGGTAAATAATATGAGCTCAAGTTCTGACTCTCTGACTCAAACCATAATTATTAAACCAAAATCCGGTTGGCAGCTAATTGACTGGAGGGAATTAATCGAATACCGTGACCTGTTTTATTTTCTGATCAAACGTGATGTTCTGGCAATTTATAAACAGACGGTTATGGGGTTTACCTGGGCCCTCATCAGGCCTGTTTTTTCAATGATTGTTTTTTCAGTGATTTTTGGTGGCCTTGCGAAAATGCCCAGTGACGGTATACCCTACCCCATATTCTCTTACGCAGCCTTGATACCTTGGACATACTTCACGTCGGCCATGACAGCTTCCACTCAAAGCCTGATTACGGGAAAAAATATTTTCACCAAAGTTTATTTTCCTCGGTTGGTTATACCTCTGGTTCCTGTGTTATCTAAGCTTGTGGATTTCGCAATTTCATTTGCTATCCTTTTCATAATGATGATATGGTATAAAATAGTTCCATCAATAAATATCCTGTTTCTGCCATTTCTGATCATACTTATGATGATGACAGCTTCGGGCATCGGCATGTGGTTATCAGCTATGGCCATACAGTACCGCGATATTCCCCAGGGAATAAGTTTCTTGTCTCAGCTTTTCATGTATGCTGCACCGGTTGTATGGCCTGTCAGTCTTATTGCACAAAAATTTGGAGATAATACAGTTCTCCTATACGGACTATATCCCATGGCAGGTGTGATTGAGGGGTTTCGTTCTTCGCTACTTGGTTCTAACCCAATGCCTTGGGGTCTTCTCGCAACCGGCACATTTTCAGCAACTCTATTGTTTATTTCAGGAGCTTTGTATTTTAAGCGAAAAGAGAGAATTTTTGCTGACGTCGCCTGATCACAGGCGAGACATTCATGTCTGATATAGCTATTCAAGTGAGAAACTTGTCCAAGCGCTACAGGATAGGTTTGAAAGAGGAACTGAACGACACTTTTGTAAGCTCTATGGTATCTTGGGCAAAAGCTCCTTTTGTAAATTTTAGACAACTGAAGAAGCTGACTAAATTTTCTGATAACGGTCAGGAATCAGATATCATTTGGGCATTGAATGATGTTTCTTTCGATGTTAAGAAAGGTGAAGTTTTGGGTGTAATTGGTAGCAACGGTGCCGGCAAAAGCACTTTATTAAAGATACTCAGTCGGATTACAGAGCCAACTTCAGGATCGTGTCGCATCAATGGTCGCGTAGCCAGTTTACTGGAAGTTGGGACAGGATTTCATTCCGAACTTAGTGGAAGAGAGAATATTTATCTGAATGGCACCATTCTCGGAATGAGTAAGAAGGAAATAGCTGAGAAGTTTGACGAAATTGTAGATTTTTCAGGTATAGAAAGATTTATTGATACACCTGTAAAAAGGTATTCGTCTGGAATGAGTGTGAGACTAGCTTTTGCTGTTGCGGCATTTCTTGAACCGGAAGTCTTATTGGTTGATGAGGTTCTGGCAGTGGGGGATGTGACCTTCCAGAAGAAGTGTTTGGGTAAAATAAAGGATGTAGTTGGTGGTGGAAACCGTACGGTGCTGTTTGTTTCACATAATATGACAGCTATTCAAAAACTTTGTCAACGTACTGTTTTAATTGAGGGCGGGAAAGTTATGATGGTTGGAGATACGGATACTGCTGTAGATAGTTATTTGATGAGGGGTGTGAGTGTTGAATTGGCGGGAGAGCGATATTGGAATGACATATCGACAGCACCTGGTAATGATGTGGTTAGATTACGGGCAGTGCGGCTCATATTGGAAGAAGGGAATCCGACAAATGTGGTACGATCCGATCAAAAGTTTGGAATTGAGATCGAGTTTGTCACATTAACAGCTGGTAAAGTATTCAACGTAGGTGTTCATTTGTTCGACAAGCATGACGTGCAGATTCTTACATCTGCTGATAATAATGACTTATGGCACGACAGGCCTCGGCCTGAGGGGACATTCAAAAGTACATGTTACATCCAAGCCAATCTATTAGCGCCTGGATTAGTTACTGCAAGAATTCAGATTAAGAGAATAACGCCTAAGAATTCCAAACTTCACTTCAGGATCCCAAGAGCCTTATCTTTTCATATTAGCGATGCTGGTAATGTTCAAGGAAACATTTACGGAGAGTTTATAGGAGTTGTACGCCCTCTGTTGAAATGGACAACGGATTATGATACAGAAATTAAGGCATAAGACCTGTAACGAAATAAACTTAACACATCAATTACTAGGTTTAGTAGTGACTCAATCACGGCAAACGTAATTTGTTGTAGACTCGTTATAGGTAGAAGTTTTTCAATCAATTTTCAAGGTTTATTTATGGGGCGAAAGATTAATTCCCGTGATGTTTCCATAAGAGTCAAAGCATGGGTTAAGCGATCGAGGATTGTGATATGGTTAATTCGCTTTTTTCGTGCACGTTGGCATAATTTGGTTTTATTTACTAGGTTGTGTCTGCTTTATGGTTGGAGAAGGACACTACGCCTTTATAGAATAAAGCTTGTATGCCGACGGCGTGCCTCACTTGTTGATAACCGCTTGCAAACGTTGGCTCGAAAAATGGCTAGAGGTTCACTGGTGTCGGGGTCTGCGGTGAAGGCTGGATGGTTATATCACGACTATCCCCTTCCAGAGACTCAATTCTCTAGCCATCGGGAGAACTCGACGGTGAGAGTTGCTAAACTTAAGAATTATATACCGCTGTATAAAGCAAGAGTCTTGGACCTTGGATGTTCCTCGGGAGGTATTTCTATTGGCATAGCTTTGCTGGGAGCTTCCAAGGTAACGGCTGTAGACTATGACCCGAGTGCTATTAGTATAGGGCAAGCAGTAGCTGAAAAATACGAGATAGATAATATTGAGTTTCACTTGAGTCGCGTTGAGAAGTTTCCCACTCCTGAGGTAGACGTTGTTATTTGGTTATCTCAATGGATGTGGATTGTCAAACAACTCGGCCTTGAATTCGGGAAAAATCTATTATTTGAGATACCCAGCCGATCGGGTGCCCAGTTTATGGCCTTTGAAAGCGCGGCTGATGACGGGAAGGCAGCTATACTAGGCATTACTCAGAAAGACATAGAGAAGTTTTTGCGTTTGTGGACACCTTTTACTTGTTTCAAAAACATTGGCCCCTTTGCGGATCAGTGGAGAGAACCAGGTCAGGAGAGAATGGTCTTTATGTGTTCGGAGCCGAGACATATTTGGGAAGGCAAAGACGCTATCATAAGAAGAGTTGACAGGTTTACAGTTGTAAAAGAATATAAACAGCAACGTCTTTGGGCCAAGGACTTGGAAGCCCAATGTCTTCGAAGGCTGGATTCGTTTCCACACTTTCCCAGTTTGTTAGAAGAGGGGGAGAACTGGATCAAAATGGAATGGGCTGGGATTCCTGTTACCAGAAGTTCCGAGCTTGATCAATCACAGGAGATTATCCAAATCCTATCGAGCGAGGGTATTATACATCGAGACATTTGTCCGGCAAACCTTTTAATTCGTGATGGACAACTGTCCCTTATTGATTTTGGTTGGGCAGTTATAGATGGGAAGCAAACACCCGTGATTCCACCAAAAGGTTTGGGTCGCGGTTTTTATGTATATGATGAGTGGGATGATGCACTGGCAGTCGAAAGAGTACATGCTTGGTTTAAAAATCAGCTTTGATCAAAAAAATGGAGCATTGTAGCTTGCAGTTACTTACATCTGTGTCCATGTCACCATCCAGAGTTTGATTTTACATAAGGGCTACCTTATCACCTCATCCAGTTGAAGCTATGTTAATAATAAGGAGCCGCTCTTATGCTGAGAAGAAGTTACTTTATGGCAAGTGGTATCATGATTTCAAAGATATTGGACTCAGGACAGATCAGTATAATGACCGTTACAGGTTGAATCAATCAGCCAAACAGCGACCGATAACAGAGTTTATTGACCGTGCCCATTCTTTGTGCCGTAGGGAACAAGGGCCCATTAATGGGGTTGAGATGTTCTGTGCTGATGGTTTCTACTCCAACTATCCTGCTGGCAAAGATTCAACTGAAATGTATGGTGTGGATATTGATAACGACAGTCTAACAAAAGCACGCTTAATCACCAAACTCTTAGGCCATAGCGACCGAATCACATTTGAAAACTGTGATGTGTTCAAGTTAAGTGGCGAGTATGACTTTGGTATCTGCGCAGGAGGCTTGTATCACATGGAAAATCCGCAGCATCTCTTGAAGCTATTAACCACCAAAATTCGATCTGCACTTGTGATCCAAACCGTATACTCATTGGCCAATACATCTAACGATTACTCCGAAACTCCAGCACCACATTTTACGTGGGGCTGCCGCTTTAGCTATTCCTACCTCCAACGAATGGTGAAAGACGCAGGATGGAAAGTCATAGACAAATCTACAAATGAAGTCCTGGGTAACGTGCGCCTAGAGGATAGGGGTTCCGCCTATCTTCTGTGTGTACCCATGAAGAGATGCAAAACACGTTAACGTATATTAGGGGGAGTTTCCGGTAATATTTTATGGTTGAGCAAAGATTAACAATCTGTTCAGTTTCCTATTCTAATTCAGAATTCTTTGAATTGAATAGCGAATTAATCTCACGGCTAAATGCCAATACATCTTTTAATTGGGTTGTGGTGGAAAATTCACCTAATAATACAGGGAATCGTCTAGATTCCTCTGATGCAAGATTTCAAATTGTTGAAGGTGTAACAAAAGAAGAGGCTAATCATTGGGCTCCAGCCAGTTTACACCATGCTCAAGGATTAAATATTGCTGTAAAACATGTCGACACGCGGTATTTAGTTGTTATGGATCCAGATTTTTTTATTATTTTAGATGACTGGATGAAAATAATTCCGTCATTTATGGAAAGTGAAGATATCAGCATTTTCGGTGCTCCTTGGAATCCACGATGGGTGAATAAATATCGGTATTTTCCTTCTCCGCATTTATCAATTTATGATCTAGACAAGATTTCAATTAAATCATTGGATTTTCTTCCGGGTGATCAGAATTACATTGCAAAATCACCGTATCACTTAAATAAATTTCGACTGTTAAAAAATCGTAGAAGTATTGCATGTCAGCCAGATACAGGCTGGCATATTTATCAGAAATATAATCGTTCTGAATCTCTTTTCAACTATTGTGTGCAACCGTGTTTTAATCCGCATGAATATTTATTAGACAGTAATATGTACCAAATAAATAAAGTGTTTGATTTAATGCTACCGGATTCTTGGTCATTCATACCGAAGAAAAAGGACTATTATTCAACTAAATATTTTAAAGATATGGATTATCCTGACACAACAAAACTTGGCTGTGAAGAATTTCTCTGGCGCGATAAACCTTTTGGTTTCCATTTCAGAGGATATCGAAACAACTTAAAGGTTTCTAATATAATTAATGATTTGAGAGAACTCCTGTGTCACATCGGGAATGATGACTCGAATTAGTTTTGCGTGATTAAGGTATATCTAATATTCTTCCAAAATGAATATCTGAGGGATATGAGTTTTTTGTGGGATAAATACTTCTTTGCCTAGATTTTTCTATAGCCATTTAATCTTCATCCAATAATATGAAACAAATATTTTCAACACCCTCATTTATTCAAGTTCTTGATGTACCAGCCCCAATGGTTCATCGAGGTCACGTCTTAGTTGAAGTGAAATATTCATTTATTAGCAGCGGGACGGAATTAGCAGCAATAGAATCGACCAGTATATCTAACAACAAAACACAATTTATTTTAAAAGAAAGTTATTCTAAAGTAAAAAAGCTTGCGACTTATCTCAGTCGAGAAGGCATTGCAAAAACAGTTTCCGCTGTTTCCGAAAAGATGAATGGAAATCGCACTGCTGGAGAGCGACTTATTCCCCTAGGTTATTCCTGTTCAGGGAGAGTTGTTTCGGTAGGTGAAGGTGTAACTTTGTTTAGATCAGGAGATTATGTTGCATGTGCGGGAGCGAATAAAGCCACTCATTCTGAGTTGGTTCTTGTGCCAGAAAACTTGGCTGTGTCAATTCCCAAAGGTTGTGACTTAAAAGATGCTTCATCCGTGGCCGTGGGTGCCATAGCCATGCAAGCGGTACGACGTAGTGGTGTGGCTCTGGGGGAATCCGTAGCTGTAATAGGTCTTGGACTTATGGGTCAGACTGCAACCAAAATGTTAAAATGCTCAGGTGCCCGTGTAGTCGGTTTTGATGTTGATGAGGGGCGCGTTGAGAAGGCAAAAAAGCTGGGCATTGAGGAAGCTTTTCATGATGTTTCTGAGTTGAAGAGTGCTGTCGATCAATTCACTGGTCACATGGGTGTAGACGTTTGCCTCGTAGCAGCATCAAGTAAAGATGGGGATATATTGCAATCGGCAACGGAAATCACCCGTAAAAAAGGACGCATTGTAATTTTGGGCTTAATTCCTATGAAATTTGAAAGGAATCCATTCTTAAAAAAAGAACTCGATATTCTTGCGTCAATATCATACGGTCCCGGTAGGTATGATGAAAAGTATGAAGAAAAAGGTTTTGACTACCCATATGCGTACGTTCGCTGGACTGAAAAACGGAACATGCAAGAATATTTGCGACTTTTAGCTGAGGGGGAAATAGAATTGGATTTAATTGCTGAGAAAGAATTCAGCTTGGATAACGCTTCCGAAGCCTACGACTATTTGCGGAAAAATGGTTCTTCTCCCGGTGTGTTTATCAACTATGATTCTGAAACCTCTTGGACTAATAAACATGTTACAAAAGTTGAGATTGGTTCGATATCTTTAAAAAGCCGTATAAATTTCGGAATCATAGGTGCCGGGAATTTTACCAAACGGATTCACTTGCCTAATCTTAATAAGGTTGGTGATAATGTTTCTGTGGGTGCAATTGTCTGCAGAAAAGGTTCAGGCGCTTTGGAGTTAGCAAAAGAATACGGTGCTGTCTATGCATCAACATCTATTGATGACGTTTTGAACGATTCTGAGATAAATGCTGTTTTGATCGGCACTAGACACAATCTTCATGCCGAGCTGACTTTAAAGGCTTTGAAAGCGGGCAAACATGTTTTTGTTGAAAAGCCTTTGGCCATATCTGAAAACGAGTTAAGAAAGATTGAACAATTTTTTAAAGAAAATAATGTTTCCAAGAAAAATAATCTCCCTGTCCTTTTGACAGGTTTTAATCGCCGTTTTTCACCTTTTATGTCTCAAATTAAAGAGACAGTCAAAAACCGAAAGTTCCCTCTTGTCATGAACTATCAGATGAATGCGGGGTATCTTTCTCCCGATCACTGGCTCAGGACTGAGGAGGGGGGAGGGCGGAATATTGGTGAGGCGTGTCATATTTATGATCTGTTTACCTTTTTGACTGAGAGTGATGTAACTGATATAAAAGTTTCTTCACTTCACGTTGCCAGTGATGAACATGCTGATAATGAGAATTTTACGGCTACGTTGTCATTTTCAGACGGATCAGTCGGTTCACTCACCTATACAAGTTTAGGTACAAACAAGTACCCCAAAGAGATCCTTAATATTTATGTCGACGAAAATGTTTTTCTTATGAAGGATTATAAAAATTTCGAGTCGTATGGATTATCGAAAAAAAATATTCAATCTGACAGAATAGAAAAAGGTCATTATGAGGAGATAAAAGCTTTTACTGATGCTCTAATGAGTGGCGGCGAATGGCCTATCCCACTTTGGCAGCAGATTCAGGCTACCAGAATTGCTCTGGCTGTAGAGGAAGAGATTGTAGCTGGAGGTGCATAATGAGTGAAGTAAAAAAATCAATTAAAGCAATCTTACCGGAAAGCGTTATAGATCAATACAGAGGGAGCTTGAAATATTATAACTCCAGGAAAAACATTATAAGAAATCAGCTCCGTCAGATGAGGTATGCGGGTAGCAAGGTAATTTGTCCTTTTTGTGAAAAATCATTTTCCTGCTTCAAGCCAACCGGGGTACTCGATAGGTTTTTTTGGCGTTCAGCTGAAGGTTTGAAATTGATAGAATCACCTGAGATCAATGTGGCCAATGCACAATGTCCGAAATGCGGTTCCGGAGAGCGCCAACGTCTGCTTTACTTCTATTTAAAGGAAAAACTTAATTTCTTTAATCTCAAGGAAATTAAAGTGCTTGATATTGCTCCTGATGATTTTTTGCATGAAAATGTATTCTCATTGGCTGATATAGATTATATCTCCATTGATATAACTCCCGCCCGCAATCCTATGGAAATTATGGATGTCACCCAATTAACTTTTTCTGATGACACTTTTGATGCTGTTATCTGTCTTCACGTGCTTGAACACATTTCTGAAGATTTAAAAGCCATGAAAGAAATTTTTCGTGTTTTAAAACTAAGGGGCTGGGCTATAATCCAAGTACCCATCTGGGCCTTTGAGACAGTGGAAGTACCAGGGGCCACGATAGAACAGTATCTCGAATTATACGGCCACTCAGATCATGTGAGAAGATATGGCTTTGATTTTAAAGAAAAGCTCGAGAAAGCCGGATTTGAGGTAAAGGTTGACCAGTTTTCGAGAAAGCTACCATCTGATTTTAGAAATCAGTTTGGGCTGTTTGAAACTGAAGATATTTATTACTGCACAAAGTCTTAGTAATTTATTTGTTCTATCCTGTATTCTAAATGTATCACGATAAGATAATTGCTGTAGTTGTTCCCTGTTACAATGAGGAGACACAAATCTCACAGGTTATCAAAACGATGCCGGATTATATCGATTTTATAGTAACCATCGATGATCATAGCACCGATAAAACAGTTGATATAATTGAATCTTATTCCAAGACCAATGAAAAGATTATCTTAATCACCCATCAATCTAACAGGGGAGTAGGTGCTTCTATTGAAACTGGTTATGTCTGGGCGCGAGACAAAGGTATTGATGTGGCTGTTGTCATGGCTGGTGACGGCCAAATGGATCCAAACGATTTACCTAATCTGTTGGATCCTGTTGTAGACGAAGAAGTAGACTATAGTAAGGGGAACAGATTATTTACAGGAGAAGCTTTTAAAAAGATTCCTAAAGTCAGATATTTTGGCAATTCAATTCTCTCTCTTCTAACAAAGATTGCTTCCGGTTATTGGCATATTGCTGATTCTCAGTGCGGTTACACTGCAATCAATAGAAAAGCTCTTGAGATGGTAAACTGGAATAACATGTACAAACGGTACGGGCAGCCTAATCATCTACTCGTAATGTTGAATATTTTAAATTTTCGTGTTCGTGATGTTCCTGTCAATCCAGTCTATGGAATTGGTGAATCGTCGGGAATAAAACTCAGAAGTGTTGTTCCCAGAATCAGTTATCTTCTCTTGAAAAATTTCCTTTGGAGAATGAAAGAAAAGTATATTGTTCGTGATTTTCATCCTTTGATTTTCTTTTATCTTTTTGGTATATTTTTTGGCTTTGTAACTGCACTCCTTTTTGGGAGGTTATTCTTTTTCTACTGGATAAAGGGGCTGGATTTTCCACCACTTAACGCTTTCGCCATGATGTTTTCATTTATGAGCAGTAGTCTATTTATTCTGTTTGCCATGTGGTTTGATATGGAAGCAAACAAGCATCTAAGGTGACTTATCGGTCCTGAGCTCCCCCAATTAGTTTAAACATTTAAGATTGTCGGATTCTTCTCAAAGAAGTGTTTGTGTAATTGGTGCCGGTAACTGGGGTAAGAATCATATAAGAACCCTTAATGAACTGGATGCTCTGGGTGGTATCGCTGATATTGATCAGTCCAGGTTGGCAAAGTTCTCAAGTAATTATCAAAATATTGGATTTCATGGAAGTGTGGAGGAAGCGTTGGAGAGTTCGTATGATGGTTATGTTATCTCAACTCCTGCATCCACGCATTTTGAAATTGCTAAGAAGGTCATAAAGAACGGCCATCATCTTCTTGTGGAAAAGCCCCTTGCAATGAATGTAAAAGATGCTGAAAGGCTCAACAATCTTGCTGATGAATACGGTGTGAATCTTATGGCCGGACACCTTTTACTTTTTCACCCAGCCGTAAAAAAAATAAAACAAATGATTTCTGAAGGTTCAATTGGTGATACCCAATATGTCTACAGCAATCGGTTGAATCTTGGTGTTGTAAGGAGTGAGGAAAACATTCTCTGGAGTTTTGCACCGCATGATATTTCTATCTTTCAGTATTTGATAAATGATTTCCCTGTTGAGATTGTTTCGCGGGGAGGTGCGTTTCTTAGGTCTGATGTTCATGATACTACAATGACTATTCTCAATTATCCCAACAATGTTGTAGGGCATATATTTGTCAGTTGGTTACACCCTTTTAAAGAGCATCGATTGGTTGTGATCGGGTCCGATGGGATGATAACTTTTGAAGATGCATCTAATGAGAAGTCACTTTTTTACTATGATAAGACAGTTGATTTAATTGATGGACAGCATGTTGCCTCGGATGTAAAAAAAGAAAAAATTGACTATCAGCATGGAATGCCTTTAACTAAGGAGTTAGGTTATTTTTTAAGTCATCTTGATGGGAATCCGATTGAAATTTCAAGTGCCGAACATGCTATTGAAGTTTTACGAATTCTTGAAATAGCCAGTCAATCGCTTCAGATATGACATCTAAAAGTTCTTACTTTATTCATGAATCCAGCTACGTTGATGAAGATGTGGAGATTGGTGAGGGTACAAAGATTTGGCATTTCAGTCACATACAATCGGGCGCCCGAATAGGTCATGATTGTACAATTGGTCAAAACGTAAATATTGGGAACAATGTTGTTATAGGTAACAAGGTAAAAATTCAAAACAATGTAAGTATCTATGAAGGGGTTGAACTTGAAAATTACGTCTTCTGTGGTCCTTCGGCAGTTTTCACAAATATAAATCGGCCCCGATCTAAGTTCCCCCAAAGGGGCTCGGATTTCTATGAAAAAACCCTAGTCAAGGAAAGCGCAACATTGGGTGCTAACTGTACGATACTTTGTGGTGTAACCATAGGTGAATACGCTTTTGTGGGGGCAGGAGCTGTGGTTACAAAGGATGTTGCCCCGCATTCGCTAATGACAGGTAATCCAGCGAAAAGAGTCTGCTGGGTCGGTTTTATGGGTGAAAGATTATCTTTTGATAAAGATGGCATTAGTAATTGTAAAAAATTCAAACAAAGGGGAAACAAGCTATTTTATCAATGAGGAATTCCCATTTTTTCCAATATAATTGCATTTAATAACTATAACGTCTTCTTTCCCGGCTACTAAATCTGATTACTCAGGGATATTTGTGGCCAAACCGTTACGTTATCTAAGCTTTGAGAAAGATGTCATCACTTTGTCTTACAAAGGAGAAAATTTACAAAAATCATTCTTTGGTGCCCGTATTCACTGGATTAAGTGGAACTCATTAATTAGAAATATTGTGGCAAAATCACAAGTTGAAGGCGGACTTCCAACATTACTTAAACGACATCCATGGTTCTTTCTATTTCTTCCAATGATCTTATGGAAAATGATAAAGACAACGAGGGTTCTCCTAAAAAAAAACTCAATTATCCATGTTCATTGGCTTCCAAATGCGTTACCAGCTTTATTATTAAGGAAAGTTTATGGTACACCTTTTCTGGTTACAGTTAGAGGCAGTGAACAAGCTTATATAGGCAAGGGTATTATTGGATCAATTGTGAAGAAAATAATTATAGATAGTGAATATATTGTTTCTGTCTCAGCAACATTAAGAAAACGTATGATAGATAATTTTGGAAATCCTGAGAGGACTGTTTGTGTACCCAATGGTGTAGACCTTGTGAAAAGCATAGACCGTAAGGCATTTTTTGAAAAGGAGTTAAGTTTGGTGTTTGTAGGTAACCTCACTTCAAATAAGGCAGTTCATGTTCTACTTCGAGCTTTAGCTAATATAGAACTTGATTCCAATTTTCATTTAAATATTGTAGGTGATGGTCCTGAAAGAGGTACTTTGTTATCACAAGCACGATCATATGATATTGAACAAAAGGTAAGTTTCTTGGGCAGAGTAGATCATAGCAGGGTTCAAGAAATCATTCAAACAGGTTGCCTTCTTGTTTTGCCTTCTTACTCTGAAGGCACCCCCAATGTCTTAAAAGAAGCCATGGCCTGTGCCAGGCCTGTCATTGCAACAAATGTGGGCGGAACTCCTGAGCTCATTGAACATGGAGTAAATGGTCTGTTGTTTGAACCCGGAGACCACAAGATGTTAAGGGAACATATTAGTTATCTGGCAGAAAATAGAAATGTGGCAAAGGAAATGGGTTTGAAAGGTCGGCAGTTTATTATTGATCAGGGGCTAACCTGGGAAAACACAGCAAACCAATATCTGAAACTTTACGAGTCCATCGCTGCTCGAGCTTGAAAAAGCTCATCTACTTTTCTACTAGTATTGTCCCTTCAAAATATGCCAATTCCGTGCATGTGATGAAAATGTGTGAAGCCTTGGCCCAAACCGGGCAGAATGTCACACTTCTTTGTATTAAAAATAAAAATGAGAATGTGGATATTTTTCCCCATTATGGTGTAGAGAAGATATTTGATATTAAATTTTTTCCCATGCTGAAAATTCCTGGCAATAATCTATATAATCCTTTAACAGTTTTGTCTGCAGGTATTTATCTCTTAGTCTGTTCTATATACATTTTGTTTGATAGATCAGCGTCTGTTTACACCCGGGACCCCTATGGTGCATTTGCACTAGCAATGCTGGGACAAAAATTTGTCTGGGAAATACATGAGTTACCTTCATCAAAATTCAAAAACTTTTTGTTTACAAAGGTTCTTAAAAGTAATGCTGTTGTTATGATTGTATGTATCTCAGAAAAGATGAAGTCGCTTTTATTCTCTCAGTTTGGTTTTATTGAGAATTATGTGAAAACAATGGTGGCTCATGATGGTGCAACTCCGTCTAATGAAATTCTGAAGCCTCGGTATGAATTGAGAAAGGAACTTGATTTACCCCAAAACAGTTTTATGGCAGGTTATACCGGCAATCTTTTTTCGGGACGGGGGATAGAACTTATCTTTGAAATTGCCGAGAAATTACAGGATGTAACTTTTGTCATTGTTGGAGGTCATGATGAAGATCTAACAAGACTTAGAGGGATTCTTGAAAAAGGATCATTTTCAAATATAGATCTCCATGGTTTTCAACCTCCTTATCTTATACCGTCCTACTTGAAAGCTTTTGATATACTTCTTATGCCTTATCAGAAAAAGGTTTCCTTGAGAGGAAACAAGCGTGACACTTCAGAGTTTATGTCGCCTATGAAAATGTTTGAATACATGGCCAGTGGAAAGCCCATAATCTCCTCCCGTCTTCCCGTACTTATGGAAGTACTTAATCATGAACATAACGCCCTGTTGGCTGGTCCTGATGTTGCCAGTGAATGGGTGTTGGCAGTGACCTTATTAAAAGAGAATAGACAATTAGGAGAGAGGTTGGCGGCAAAAGCACGTGAAGATGTTATGAATTATACCTGGGAAGAAAGAGCTGGCTCTGTGTTGAAGCATTGGGGTATTACATGAGTTCCGTTAGGTGATCTCGTTAGTGGCCAAGGAGAGTAATGAAGGCGATCAATCTCCAGATTGTTGAGCGTAAGATCGGTTATAACTACAATCCCCTTATTATCGCTGACATTGAATCAATCATGGTGGGTCACTGGATGTGGCAAAAAAGATGGTAGACTCCGATGTAGAGGCTGGTATAGAAATCATTAAACACCAGACGCATATTGTGAATAATGAAATGAGCGGCCAAGTAAAAGAAATTGTTTCGGGACACGTTGGGAAGTCGATTTTTGACCTTAGAGATGAATGTGCTCTTAATGGAAAAGAGGTTTCCAAAAAAATCGCGGATTTCTCGTACAGTCTAATAATACCAAGTCAGGGGTAAGTTCTGGTCGTTGGATTGATACCTGCTAGAAAGGGTTCAAAGGGTGTCCCAAATAAGAATCTCAGACTTGTGTCTGGGAAGCCTCTAGTTGTTCATGCTATTGAATGTGGGCTTGAATGCAACCTTATAGACCGCTTAATTGTCAGTACTGATTGTGAACGAATCGCTTCTGTCGCCAGAGATCATGGTGCCGAAGTACCCTTCATAAGGCCGAAGGAATTGGCTACAGACGAAGCACACATGTTACCTGTTCTGCAGCATGCTGTTTTGAAGGCTGAAGAACGGTATGCTGAGCAGGTTGACTGTTTAATTCTTATTGATCCCACTGCGCCCTTGAGGAGTGTTGATGACTTAACCGGAGCTCTTGAGCTGTTCAGGAGCAAGGATTGTGACGCTGTCTTTTCGGGAAGCGTTGCTCGCAGAAATCCGTATTTCAATATGGTTCAGGAAAAGGGTGGTTACTACACTCTGGTCAATAACTCCACTCAGAGTATTGGACGGAGACAAGATGCGCCCCAAGTCTATGATCTTAATACCATTGTGTTCATTTATACCCGGGCTGCGGTGATGGAACAGAAATCACGAATTCCTGAGAAAACGCTTCTATATGAGATTTCTGTCGATAGAGCAATTGACTTGGACACAGAACTTGATTTTATATTTCTCGATTTTATCTTGAGTCGAGGAGGAACCATGCTATGACGGTAAAGATGAATTATAACACGATTGATCTTCTTGAGAAGCCTGAGCAAATTTTCGATCTCTCCGATAGGGTGGGTATCGTTACTGGTGGTGCGGGAAAAGTGGGAAGAGAGTTTGCTAAGGTACTTTCAATTGCTGGTGCTAGCGTAGTGTTGGCTGATATTGATAAAGAAGGCTGTCAGGAAGCAGCAGATTCAATTTCAAGACATACTGGAGGTAATGTCCTGGGGCTGCCCTGTGACGTTTCGAGCAAGAAAAACATCCACAATCTTTTCAGTTCTGTGGAGTCAGAATTTGGCGGTTTAGATTTTCTAGTAAACAACGTCATGGCTAAGCCTGAAGATTACTATCAATCATTCGATAAGTACGAAGTTGAGACTTGGGATGAGGTTCTACGAACTAATCTGACCGGTGTGTTTTTGACATGCCAGGCTGCGGTAAGGCTGATGAAGAGAAGCAACGGTGGCAGTATTGTTAATACAGCATCCACTTACGGAGTAGTTGCGCCGGATCAACGGGTTTACGATAAGTGTCTCCCTGAACACAACCCCTATGGAGGTGAACAGGCATTGAATATTCCAGGTGTGTATTCAGCATCCAAAGGAGGCCTAATATCTTTCTCTCGATATTTGGCCGTGAGCTGTGCAGAGTACAACATTCGGGTGAATATATTAACACCGGGTGGCGTATACGATGGGCAGGAGGAGAGTTTTCACCAAGAGTATATTAAGCGGACTCCTTTAGGTCGGATGGCTGTCTGGTCTGATTATAATGGGGCTATTCTTTTCCTAGTGAGTGATGCTTCAAGATATATGACAGGGGCCAATCTCATAATTGATGGTGGATGGACAGCCTGGTAGTCTGGTTAACGGTGCTTTCCAGAGGAAGTATATGAATCCGTTTATTAAGATTGCGGGCAGAAAAATAGGATATGATTTTGACCCTTTAGTTGTTGCGGAAATGGGGATCAACCACGGAGGGTCGTTGGATATAGCGTTCGAAATGGTGGATTCCGCTGTTGATGCTGGCGTAGAGATCATCAAACACCAGACCCATATTGCCTCAGATGAAATGAGTTCGGAGGCGAAAAAGGTTGTTCCTGCTCACACGGAGGAATCGATCTATGAGATCATTGATTCATGCGCACTGTCTGAAAAGGGAGAGATTCAACTAAAGGAATATGTTGAGTCCAAGGGAGTTATTTTTATCAGCACACCCTTTTCGAGAGCCGCGGCAGACCGACTAGGGAAGATGGACGTTCCCGCATTCAAAATTGGATCAGGCGAGTGTAACAATTACCCTCTCATTGAGCATATCTGTTCATTTGGCAGGCCCGTTATTATGAGTACAGGTATGAATAACATCCTGAGCGTTAGAAAGGCTGTTGACATTTTTGAGAAAACCAATATCCCCTATGCTTTGCTTCACTGCACAAACATCTATCCAACGCCTTCTCATCTGGTCAGGTTGGGTGCCATGGTGGAACTTCAACAGGCCTTTCCCAATGCTGTTGTAGGGCTTTCGGATCATACGATATCAAACCATGCTTGCCTTGGTGCTGTGGCTCTAGGAGCTTCTATTCT
>Ga0187827_10004654_pt1 | contig 16713 bp, 10 predicted proteins | sample ETNtaG_39_FD_167969 | JGI IMG/M metagenome (GOLD analysis project Ga0187827, IMG submission 167969) | Marine microbial and viral communities from oxygen minimum zone, Eastern Pacific Ocean - ETNP2014_SV_150_PacBio MetaG (Illumina Assembly) | ecosystem: Environmental > Aquatic > Marine > Hypoxic...
GACGGCGAAAGAGTTACCGACCTGTGCTTCCAGGGTTTCTGCAACGATCTCGTGATCGATTGTGAAGTCGTGTGTCACACGGGGCATGCCCGTATTGCTGATAGTGACGAGGGCTAGCCGGTCATCAACTTGGATACCCGCCCGTACGAACTCGGTGACATCCAGCAATATCCGTTCCCAATCATGCGGACTGGTGGTAAGCATGTCGGCGACCAGAACGAAATTTCGCGGTGCGGCTAACACCTTTTCTGGGACACCCTCTGGCAGATCATCAAGAAACAAGGATGGTTCAGGGTTTCCCTCGAGCCGAAGAAAACTTGGTGTTATTGGTATGTCGTTGCGTGTAATGATGATGTCGTCAAGCGTCAGATCGGCGACGAAATTTTCGTCGTCGTCCCAAGCACTGATGTCTACTGTCACCATGTTCACTTCGGCGCCAAAAGCAGCCTGAAATTGGGATGGATCAAACGGGACCCCGAGCGTTCCGGTGCGTCCAGCTGGGCCACTTGCACCTCCGCTCGCGCTGGCCATTTCACTCAATGCGAGATTTGGATCCACCGGTGTTAACTCGTCAGCAAAGGCTAGGTCAATGACCCATTGGCTCAATGCCTCTTCTGTGATTTCACTGTCAATGGCGCTAAGGATGTTGCGCCAAGGTTGCCAGTTAGCCGGCACCATGTTCGACAAAATGTGGGCCATGGCGCGCATTAGTAGTCGAGGATGAAGCGTCGCCGGCAATCCTTGCTCTTCCATCAGTATTGCCAGTCGTATACGCAGGTCGAAGATGCGGCTGTAGAGTAGAGAGTCGGCGACCTCATCACCGGCCTCCCCGTAAGGCACTGCAGCTGGTGTCATGAGCCCAAGGTAGTCGCCACGTCTTGAATGCGGCATCCCGACCATTTGATCAATGAGCCACCGAGCTTCGATGGGCGCGTCCGCATCATAGTTGTCTAGGCCAAGTGTTAACAGATAGCGGTTACCATCGCTGACCAGGTGCAGAGCGATGTCCTCATGACCAGCAGTGACCGCGTCAATAAAGCTCTGCAACTCACGTGGATGCATTAGCCGACGCAACGAAGTGACAAGTTTCGGTGGTGTGCTAGTGCGATCTGCTGTGACCCAGAATGAAGGCGTCATATATGGGTCACGCGCCGTCACCGCCTCGCGTATCCAAGCTATGGCTAGTGCATGACGCCGGACAACGACGCGTTGGGCTTCTGGGGTTATTGAGGGCAAGTGGATGTGGGGGAAAGTTGCTGCCCAGGTCTCAGCTGCAATCGGATCACGCGGTGCGCCCGAAGCGATCAGGTCCTCTATGTTCCATCGACTAAGAGTGTCCGGTGCCCCGAAAAGGCTGTTGTGCATTCGGGAACCTTCGTCAAGAATCCAACTCTCGGCTGTTGCTGCCCATGGGCCAAATAGATCTTCAGCCCCCTGTCCTCGCAGCTCGGCGATGATTAGTCGGTGCAACCAGGCGATATGCCCCTGTTGATAGGTGAATGTACTTGGGTCTCCCATGTGAAGCGCGTAGACAATTCCAACGAGCGCATCCCCTAGGTAAACGTTTAGCGCGTTTCGGAAGTTTTCGATAGTGGCTGGGAGGGCCGAACCGTCGTGCAGCTGGCCGACGAGAATCTCGGCGCGATCGAATAACTGATCACGTGCCACGGTGACAGGGAGCGCATCGGTTACTTCTTCGTCACCGATGTTGGGTGGCATCTGAGCCTTGACCGCAGAGACAATTGTTTCGATTTCGTTCGCATACGTGAGTTGGGTTGGGCTCGTTTCGAGATCAGCAGCGATCTCGTCAAGCCGGAAAAGGCTTTCGAAAGCTGGTTGCTGCTGCACCAGGAGGTGAGTGTGCATGCGGCGACCCTGCATTGCTGCTGGGAGGAAGTTGTAGTCGATCCCATCGACCTCAAGCTCAGCGATACCGATCCGGCCAACAAGAGCAGTTACGACGACACTCCGAAGGTCCTTTGGATTGCCGGGCCATCCGTTTGCCTGGAGACCACGCGCCATCGATGGAACTAGCTCCTTGCGCCAAAATTCGGTAACTGCTGCCCCGTATCCTTGACTTGCCGACGCACTGTTTCGCGATGTGTAGGTGATTGGTACTTTCAAGAAGTTCGACAGCAAGGCGTCACGATCCACTTCCGTGAGGAGATCGTTTAGTAGTACCTTGTGCAGGAGCAACATTGTTGCCTGCAATTGTCTAATGGCGTCAATGCGCGCCTCTTCCCGCTCAATTCTGTCCACCTGTTGCAGATGGTGGATTAGTTGCTCAACGGTGCCTGCGGGTAGCGGTGCGGGCATGACAAAAAAACCGTAAGCGCGACCGAAACGTCGATAGTTGCGGTACAGCAGAGGAATCGCTCGCCGTATTGACGTGATGGGCTGGTAGCGAATCGCTGAGGATACCGCCAGGTATTTGCGGATCGAGGTAGGTTCGTCATCCCCGGGCTCGGACTCCGCCAGGATCTTGGTAAGCAAACGCGCGTCGACAATAGGCCCATACTCGACATTGGTTGTAAAACGCCCGAGCAAAGCATCGAGTTCGCTGTCAGTCTCAAGCAAGTCGTCGTCGTTAAGAGCTGCCAGCCAGACATTCGCGCCGCCTGGCCAGGCGATGCCGACGTTGCCTTCCAACATCCGCAAATTGACAAACAGCTCGCCCGTATCTTCAGGCCACCGTATCGGTTGTCCGAAGTCAGGAGAACGAATCACACCATACAGTGTTCTCGCCCAAGTGCCCCTTTGCTCGGCATTTGCGTGATTTAGTGTCAGGAGGTAAGCGGCGCGGTCTTCGGGTACCAGTGCCAGTGATCTCCATAGATGCGCGGGGCGGCCGTCATCTTTCGTCAACAGGGTAGTAATAAGTTCGGCGGTTTCAGTCCATCTGCCAACGATTGCTTCCCACGAGTCACGATTACCCCCTGGCAGTTGGAGCTGATCGTTCTCAACGCGCAGATACGGTGCTAGCTGGAGGAAACCAGTCGCAATCTCTGCCTTTCTGTGTAGCGCCTCCAAGCCGACTTTGTCGAATAACCAATCACGGGTTGTGCGATCGAGCGACCCGTAACCTGCCAGGACCTTGAGGGCCTCACTGTCACTAATGAGAGCACTGAAAAGCGCATCACCGCTGAGATCTTTTCCAAATATTTCATTGGTCCAAGCTTTGGCCCCGAACACTAGCGGCGTTTGTTCGTCTTCAATGTTCAACAGAATCGGTTCACCTGCCGCCCACAGACGTGAATACAATGGAACCGAAATTCCCATGTGGCCAAGCATCTGGCGTTGCCGTGCCTGTCGAGCACCGACTCGTCGTTGGAGCTGTACACGGTCGGTACTGTCCAGTACTCGAAAACCGAGAAAGTCGAGCAAGTCTGCCGCTTTGGCGTAGGCAGCCGTACCTTGTTCAGCAAGTCTGGGTATGACGCCGGGGTATAGCTTATCCAGCTGGCTTGTGAACTCTTGCAACGAGCGCAACTCCAGCACCATCTCGCCAACCTTCTCCGCATAGTCGATAACCATAGGTGCAGAAAGGAAACGGGCAAGTTCAACCAAGAAGTCTTGGTTACCGGCTTGATTTTGTGTTTGCACAAGGCTTAATCGAGCAGCGGAGCTAATGAACCGCTTGCCCCCCGGGATCACGACCTCACCTCCCTGGGCTGCCGAGTGCAGTCTCATGACAGTGGCCTCAGCCGCCCTAGGGGCGGTCGCAAGGGTGGAGGAGGCAACAAGGACGATTGCGAGGCCCACCGTACAAAAAATCCTTAAGGTCATTGTGTTCACTGGGTTGTGGTGCGGTCGTAACCAGGTTTGTGGCGCAGGTGTATACCTGGGCGAGAAACCTTAACGTCGATTTCGTGCCAACCACGAGTTAAGTCTGTTGGTCGATAAGAAACAAGATAAAGAGCACGCATCGCGACGGAAATTCGCGTAAACACGCCATCCAATTTGTTCTTGTCGCGTTCGAAGAAAGCCTCGCCACCGGTTTGCTCAGCCATTTCTAACAGGATGTCTCGGAGGTCGCCGTCGCCAAGTGCTTCGCCTTGGCCAACGGCGAAGATCGTTACGCCACCGTTACGAACTTGATTCAGAACCTGGGTTAGATCGTTGCGTGACTCGCGGTCATCCCCGTCGGTAAGAAGAAAAATAACTCGACGTTCACGGGCGTCTTGCTGACTGGCGATTTGTCGGTAGCCGTACAGCACTGCGTCATAAAGAGCTGTGCTTCCTTCCGGTTGGATTACTTGAGCAAACGAGGCAACGAGTTCGTGGACATTAGTAAACGGCGTATATGAAGTTACTCGGTCGTTAAACGCCATTAACTTGACCTGGTCATCGGGTCCGAGTTGGCTGAGGAACTTACCCAAAGCCGCGATCGTTTCTTCCATCTTGTCCGCCATGCTGTTGCTCTGATCGACAAGGATGGAGATACGCAACGGTGCCTCGCCTCGGGCAAAATCGAGGATTTCTTGCGCCTCACCGTTATCGGTGATTGACAACTCTCCGACGCCAAGGTCGGAGATGAATCGTTCATTGTTATCAATTGCCGCGAGATTAAGGATCACTGCCGGAACTTCAGCAGTGAAGCGCATTCCAGGCATCCGAGTTACCATTTCTTCGATACGAGTTTCAACGCCAACATTGTCTTTGGCGACAACGCGGATGTGGATTGCGGTGGCCTCGCTGTCCAGAGGAATCACCCAGCGGTAAGGTGCTCGGGTGCGAACGCCGAGATCGACATCGTCAACGAAGGCGTAAACACTGGTGATCGAGCGCCCCGGCATTGGGCGAACCAGTGCCTGAATTACAACTGGATCATCCAGCGACAAATCGATGCGCGGGGTCACCAACTTTATCTCTGGCCCCTGACCAGCCAATAAAGGGGCAGCCGCAGAGCTGGCCAGCACAAGACAGATTAACGTAATTCCGCCGCTAACCCGCGATCGGATAAACCCACTCCTGACGCGTCGCATTAGACTTTCGGGAGCCAAAATTCGAATGTTGGAGGGGACAGTTCCAATGGTATCGGGATGGGGCATCGCAAGCTACCGGTGAACGATCAATCCAGTTATGGTCAAGACAAGATTTTAGACTCTAGAAAATGCAAAAGGAGCACTGAGTTGTCTGAGTTTGAGCTTTCAGAAGAGCGCATGCGAGCCATCGTCGATGAAGCGATGGAACGTATCGTAGATTTCATTGGCACACTTCCTGAGCAACCGTCCAATCAACTCGATGGAGCGGAAAAAGCTGCGCGGTTGTTGATCGAGCCATTGCCCGAAGAAGGTGAGCCTTATGAAGGTCTTCTGGAACGGCTCTTTGACGAGGTCATTCCTTTCGGGTTCAACGCTGCTAGTCCTGGCTATCTCGCATACATCCCTGCTGGTGGCCTCTTTCAGTCTGCACTGGCAGATTTCATCGCTAAGTCGGTGAATCGCTTCACAAGCATCTGGCTCCCCGCGCCCGGCTTGGCTCAAATAGAAGCGGTTGTTGTTCGTTGGTTCTGTGAAGTCATGGGTTATCCAGACGAGGCGCTTGGTCTCTTAACCACCGGTGGCTCCATGGCCAACTTCACAGCGGTCTTCACGGCGCGGCGGGAACGCCTCGAAGAGGACTTTCTTCGTGGCAGCATCTACGTGTCAGACCAGATGCACCACTCGATGCAAAAGGCGGCGATGCTCGCGGGGTTTCCTTCATCCAGCGTGCGGGTCGTTAGCAGTGATAGCGACTGCCGCATGCGTTTGGACGAACTAGAAGAACTAATTGAGGTTGATCGTGCTGACGGATGGCAACCGTTCTTTGTCGCAGGCATCGCCGGCACAGTGAATACTGGGGCGGTCGACGATCTCGCGGGGATTGCTGCAATCGCTTCCGCTCAAGGTCTTTGGTTTCACGTTGATGCCGCGTACGGTGGGCTCTTTATGCTCACCAAGAGAGGACGCGATGTACTTAACGGGATTGAGTTGTCCGATTCGATGTCGTTGGATCCCCACAAGTCATTGTTCATCCCCTACGGTACGGGTTCGTTACTAGTGCGTGATCGCGAAACCTTGGCACGCGCGCACTCCACCCAAGCCGATTACCTGCCGACAATGCGGGATGATCCTGATTTCATCGACTTCAGCGAGATATCGCCGGAACTGTCGCGTGGTCATCGCGGGTTGGGCATATGGCTGCCGCTCAAGATGCACGGCGCTGGGGCGTTCCGTCGCCAGCTCGACGAAAAACTCGACCTGGCCCAATGGATCACCGAACAACTGCGAGAAATCAAAGGCATCGAGATTTTTGCGGATCCGCAGCTGTCGTTGGTGACCTTTCGGTTAGTGGACCCTGGTCTCAGCGACGACGAACTCAACGGCCTTAACCGATGTTTCCTGCAGGCGGTTAACGATCGTCGAAGGGTATTCATGAGCCACGGGGTCGTAGGCGGGAAGTATGTTCTCCGCATCTGTGTGCTGTCGTTCCGCACCCACATGCCAACCATGGAGATAGCGCTTGAAGACATCCGCGCGGTAGTTGACGAGTTGATCGAGAATTAGCAGTGAAGTTCTGCTATGCGAGCCAAGACAACACCTGCAGGTTCATTCATGGGCTAACAAACTCTCTTGAATAAGAGGTTACAGCTGTCCTGATGATTGGAGACGCCGCTAGAATTCAGTATTCAGAAGGGTGTAGCAGGCGGATATAGGCATTGGGCCAGTTCCGGAACTTTCTTTCAAGCAGCAACAGCTTACCGCTGTTGTTGATGTACAAGTTTTCGCCAGAGTCAGACGACTCGAGTTTAATCGCCTCGTAGGTTCGGTCACCAATCAGAATTTCTTCGACCTCCTTGAACTCGAGCTTGCCGCGCACGACGTCGCTGCGACGGGTACCTCCTGGATAGCCACGCCACCGCCGCCGACGTGTCTGTTGGCGACCGACTCGGTTGGGCCTAAGCGACAGGAATTCCATTTCGGTGAGACCGAGTGCTTGAAAGATTGCCCCAGGAATTGTGACCAGGGCGGGATTTTCTGTTTCAGAGATGAATACGCCGGAGGGGACGTTGTGGTTGAGAGCCTCGTGCTCGGGGAGGCTAAAGTTGAAACTGCTTTCGTTTACGCCCTCCGGGGCACGGAACAGGTAGGCGCTGCCGATCCAACGCAGGCGCCCACGCTTGTTGATGAAGTCGGTGTCGGATTCTTCCTCTGGGCTACCCCCGTAACGCACCTCCACTGGGAAGCCGTAGTGATTGACGGTTACCGACATGGTGGCGCGCAGGCTGTCCATGTAGTCACGGTCGCTTGGATTGATCAAGGACAGCTCACGACTGTAGATGAAGGTATACAGCGGCATCCCGGTGTCAGCATTCGAAATTTCGTCGAGGCGTATCGTCCACAGCTCGAATTCGCCGACACGCAAGATACGGTCCGGGCCACGCACGTAGCGTCGTTCTTCACCAAGTCTAAACCCGAATGATTCATGCTGCGGAGCGATGACCTCGCCACGGTACTCGGGGTGTTTTTGTTGCTGTTGCTCTGCCGGTGATGGGATCACTGTCGTTGCAGTGAGCGAGCCCATGGCGACCGCAATTAGGGTGACGGCTTGTTTCTGGAGTTGGTGCATACAGTCGTTCCACAAGCTACGGGACCCAATCGCCCAAACGAGAAGAAGGCAAGACAACCGGATTCTAGTTTGCTTTCAAGTGGCATCAAAGGGTGCTTGTTTGACTCCAGATCTTCCAGACTAAAAGTGCAAGTGGGAGGGGTAGGGGTGCGGTTTCGTCGAGGCGTACGCGATACGCTTACGGCTTATGGAAACCCCTAGCCCAACACCCGAGGAAATAATCGCAGCAGGTGAAGCGATTATGGCCGCAGCGTCAAACTGCGCGCTGATCACAATTGGACCCGACGGGGTACCACAGGCTCGTATGATGAACCCATTTCCTCCGGAAAAGGGCCTCATTGTCTGGATGGCAACCGACCGGAATACTCGTAAGGTCACCGAGATGTATGCTGATCGGCGCGTTACGTTGATCTATTTTGACCAGACTGACCCTGGTTACGCGACCCTGGTCGGCAAGGTTCGGTTTGTCGACAACCTGGTGGCGAAAGAGGCTCGCTGGAAACCCGAGTGGTCAGCTTACTATCCAGACGGACAGTACGGAGAATCATACTTGTTGATCGAGTTTACTCCTCGTCGCCTTGAGGTCGTTAGTCTGCGCTTCGACATCGCCGCCGATCCTCTTGCCTGGAAAGCTGCTGTAGTTGATTTCGATGGTTGAGGAATAAATTGTCTCTTGTGTTGAAACGGCCACAGTGGCCACCTTCATCTCACGAGAAAGCTAAAACTCGGGCAGGCCCATCAACGCTCAGTTCGGGGCCGAGGAAACCTCCCGTCCCGCATCGCAGCATGGTAAGCAAAGCTCGCCATAACGACTGAGTTGATCATCAAGTCACGCGGCAGAAGCCGATCGTAAACGTCCATGTTGAAGTGGTGACTTCGGGCTCGGTAGTCGATGCGATCTTGCAGGAACTGAAAGCCGGGAAGTCCGTTTCTGATAAAGGAGAGGTGATCGGTTCCGGTGTTGCTGAATTGGGAAATAGTCTCCATCTCGAACTCGTGGAACGGTGTCATCCAGGCCTCGAGTATGGGTGTCGCTTGGGTGTTGCCCTGGATGTGCACGCCGCGGAATTGGCCGGTGCCGTTGTCCATGTTGAAGTAGACAGAGAACCGATCGTAGTCCGGCATTGTTCCGTCCAGTGGGCTACCGAAGTGGTTTTGGATGTAGCCGCGAGAACCACTGTGGCCGATTTCTTCCTGGCTCCACAGGGCAACACGAATCGTTCGCCGGGGGCGAGCATCGATCGCCTTGAGAATACGCATTGCCTCGAGTACGACGGATATGCCGCTGGCATTGTCACTGGCTCCGGTGCCGGAGTGCCATGAATCCAGGTGCGCCCCGATCATCACCAACTCGTCGGCCAGATCGCTGCCGGGAATCTCCCCGATGATGTTGAATCCCCTCTGGTCCGATTCATCAAATGCCACTCGGACATCCACGTCCATGGTCACTGCAATGCCACGCTCAAGAATCCGGTGGATGCGGTTGTAGTGTTCGGTGGCAACAGCGAGGGTGGGAAGGGCGTTCTCGATGCCCTCTCGGGTCCTGTTTTCGCGGGTCGTTGGGAGTCCGGTCGCGTACACGGTTCCATCGCTTCCAATGCTCGCCGTAAGAATGACCGCAGCCCCCTCTGACTTGTAGAATTCCTCGACCTCAGCATCAGAGATCCCCTCCCGTCGAAAGGTCGATTGTTCAGGCTGACCTCGTGAATGGCGGCGGATAAGGAGGTCAACACCTTCGGTCTCGAAAACGCCCAGCGACTCCTCATCGTGCCGAAACGCGTCCTGCACAAACCGCGGACTTGTTGGCATTGGTGGTGTGGCCAGTACAATCGCACCATCGAGCCGACCGCGATACTGATTGAGATCTTCGGGATTCCGAATCGTAGCGATTATTGCATTCGCTACAACCGGGCCCTGAGTCCCAGGGCTCCAGGCGAGTGGATAGGCAATCACCATTTGGTAATCGGGTGCCGTCATGTGAACCGAAGCACGCTCCACTTCCCACCCGACGGTCTCGTCGCCCCACGCCTCTTTCTCGACCCCGGATAGTCCGAACTCCGTCATGCGGGCCAGCGCCCACTCCTGAGCCTGCCGCATGTTGGGCGATCCAGTGAGACGTGGACCGATTACGTCGGCGAGGTAGCCCGCGCTGTCCATCACATGCGAATTGTCGAATCCCTCGCTCCGTATACGGTCGACCACGTCCCAATAGACTGGCTCTTGCACTGCGGCTGGAGTAGAGAGAAGGGAAAGCACGGCGACGATGCTCAGGCCCCCATACGATTTGGTCATGTGTTTTTGCCTCTTGGTCGCAAGTTAGTTGTCAAAGCATTGCCACAGCTGCTCTACACCGAGTTATCCTATCCACCCGTGCGAATCGTGAGAGGGTTTCCAGCCGTCGAACTTGGGTCCACACCAGTCTCGCGTGTTACGTCGCGCCTTCCGCGGCGCGGAAACACAACTTCGACATCAACGCGACTGTGCCCCGGCAACCCGAAGTGAACGGGCGTCACGTTTTGGCTGTTGTACCCGGAACCGGAATCCACTACCTGGGCACCGAGAAGCTCGTTGGTGCCCGCTCGATAGACCCGGACCTCGGCCCCTGCCCGGGTCGCATTCCCTTCCGCGTCGACCACCAGAACCTGGATCGAGGCGCCACTCTCGCCATCGTTACGGGAGTTCCGCATTATGTAATGCATGCCTGCAGGAGGGGCTCCGGTCAGCGAAAGATCCAGTGCACCGTCCCCATCAAAATCCACCCATTGGGCGCCGTGGTCCGCGTTTAGTGTCAGTAGCTCGGGCGGTGTGACGTCTACGAAGCCATCTTCGGTGTTGCGAAGCAGGTAGTCACGGTATTGGGTGTCGCCGGCGACAGTTCCATTCACAAACAGGTCTATCCGGCCGTCCAGATCGTAGTCACCGAAAACACAGGTGTCGTAGTGTGAATCGATTGCGACTCCTAGCTCACCGGCCACATTCCGAAACTGGCCATTGCCTTCATTGTGATAGAGAGCATTCGGCCCGTAGTTCGCCATAAATAGGTCCATCCAGCCGTCGGCGTCATAGTCCACTACGCAGGGTCGGACGGTGCCGTACGATTCGTCACCGATGCCGCGGCCACCATCGGCGATCCCTGCCTCGGCAGCCACATCGGTAAACATGCCCTCGTGGTTGCGGAAGAGACCATTGGCGCCACCGTCCATGTTGGCCACGACTAGGTCAAGGTCCCCATCCTGCTCGTAGTCGAACCACAGGGCCCCGACCGTCCGTCGGGCATCGGCCACACCGACCGCGCCCGCTACATCCTGAAACTGGCCTCCGTCATTCCGGAAAAGGACGTTCTCCCGATCTCGCATCGCCAGAAAAAGATCCAGGTCCCCATCCCCATCGAAGTCCACCCAAGCCGCCTGGCGAGTGCTGCCTTCCTCCAGTCGGAGGCCGATATCCGACGCAACGTCAACGAAGCGATCCCCGTCGTTGCGAAGTAGGGCTGTGATCGCCTCATTCTCACCGCCCGTGAGACCGAGGAACATGTCGGGATCTCCGTCCAGGTCGAAATCTCCCCAGGCGGCGCTCCGTGTGCGGCGCGGGGTTGTGATCCCTAGCTCCTCCGACACGTTCACTAGGACACCGTTGTCATTCCGGTAAAGTCGATTCGGTGCGCCGTTGAAGCCCACAAAGAGATCGGAGTCGCCATCTCCATCGATGTCTGCCCAGGCGTTGCTGAAAGTTCCGCCGGCCCCCATCATCTTGGCTTGAACAGCCGAGAAGTTAGGCTCCGCGACCTGCTGGGGAGCCGGTTCCGGCGATTCGCTCTGTCCGCTGCAAGCGGATCCAAACACGCTCACAAGAATGACCAACGGCAGCCATACGAGAGAGTCACGCCTGCGGCGGCTTGAACGACTATTGGCGGCCGACACCCAGTTTGGATCGATCTCTAAACCATGCAGCTTGGGTTGGAGAACAACAATTCTACGGTTGTGAATGGTCAGCTTCTTTCGGTTGGTGCAGGGTAGTAAGACAGTTCTTCTTGTTGCATGGTGCGTCGGTAGTTAACGGCCACCGCATCAAAATTCAGGTGCAGTTCGTCAGCCAGATCAAACGGCACCATTTCGGGTCGCTGGGATAAAACGACCCGTTTATCCTGTGAAAAAATGGTGTTTTCAAATTCCTGAATCAGCCGTTCCGGTTCATCGAGGTCGTAGTTCCGGGCCACGATGCAGTATCCCCTACAGGCGTCATGGGCGATTGGTTGGGAAACGAAGAAGTAGACCATGCCCTTTTCGCCCCCCCATCCCAACCGGAGCAGGATCGTGTAAGGGCAGTGTAATTCATAGCGGCTACGCCGTTCGGGTGTTTCCTTTTCTTCATTGGCAAAGATAGGAAAGTCTTCAGTATTAGCCGCCTCCGGCCGGACTAGCTCATAATGCAGAACATGACCTTCTACCCGGACGGTATGATCTGGTACCAGTGGCCGGTCGATGTCACCAAGTAGCCCCGGATGAACCCAGGGGAAGTGGCCGAAGTCGGTAAAGTTTTCTACCTGGCGGGAGGCATCGCATTCCCATGCATAAGGACCGGTGTGGATGGCTTGCCAGGTGTTGTCTTCCAATTCAGGGATGTCCGGCAAGGGATAGACAGGATCCGACAATGCTACCCATATCAGCCCATAGCGCTCCTGGCATTGATAGCTAACAACGCGAGCTTTGACAGGGATATTAGTGTTGGTCGCCTGAGGAATTAAGGTACAAGCGCCGCTGGGGCCATAGCGCCATCCGTGATACGGACAAACGATACAGTCGTCCGCCAGATGCCCCAGAGACAGCGCGGTACCGCGATGAATACAGAGGTCTTTCATAGCATGAGGCGTACCGTCGGCTGTCCGCCAGATGACAATCATCTCTTGCAACAGTTTCGCTGCAAAAGGAGTTGAGCCATCTACCTCTTCGCTGTAAGCGACTGGATGCCAGCAGCGAAACAGTTTGTCGGGAAGCTCTGGAGACATGGAATTTTCCTGAGGCTCGGTTCACACAAATCAATCAATTACCGTACGAATAACTGATTTTGTTAGCTAATCTCTGGAAACCCTTGCTGTCATTGAGAGTAGGGGATTCTGAAATCAGTTGCCAATGGTGTTTTGGCAACTCCCACTCATTTTGAAGTGTCGTTTTAAAGGTCGTTTTGCTCTCGTCCGGACAAGAATCCATCCGACCCTAGAGCTACATCCCCCCATCCGCGTGACCGCGGCCCACTCTATGTAAGAGGGAGCCATTCCTGCCTCTGTCCTAAAAATTAAAACTTATCAAGACGATGGTGCGGTGGGGCTGGCGCATCGCCTGCGCAAGCCCCACCGCACCTTTGCACGTCTGCCCTAGAATCCTTAGGGGCCTTGCTCCTCTATGAGAAGGGAGCGTCCCAATTGAAACAGACAGCCGAGAAAAGCCAGTCACCACTCTGCTTCGTGGCCGGGGCCATGAACTTCCCGGATCCTAGCAATTCCTGTCCATCGACGAGGATGGTGACCTTGGCAGTACCTCGCACCACGGCCAAACTGGTGTCCCCCGTGATTTCCACAAGCTCTTGGGTGAAGTTCTTCATCTCCGGAAACTGGGAGAGCCACGCCTGAGTTTCCGCTTTTCCATGAAGAACCGTATGATCCGGAGGCATGTAGACGAGATCCTCTGTGCAGAGGGCCATACACGCTTCCCAATCTCGGGTCTTGCACGTGGCGACCCACTTCTGCTCGATCATCTCCCGGAGTTCAGCCCGATCTTGATCCGTCAACTCAGCCATTATTCCTCCCCTGAAAGGGATGTCATAGAGAATACGTTGCCCTGCACCTATTAATTCGCAGTGGATTTTCGTAGGGCTGTTGCGGCCTCTTCGTCATCAAGAACAGGTGTGGTCTCGATATCGCAGAGTGCATTCCAATTGCCGCATTGTTCTGCTATTAGCAAAGGGTCTCCTTCTACTAGGTGGAACCCATACTTCGAGCCTGGAGCATGCCACCGACCAATGGTTGTGAGTCCGTCAGGATCTGGGGCTCCAGTGCTCAAAAACTCTTCCACACCAGCCACATAAGAAGCACCGTCAGTGAACCTCCAACACAGCATTACTTTCATTTCTCTTCCTCCTGCATGTTCTGAATACTGTCAACTGTGAAGCAAAGCCTACAGGCAGTCCCGAAAACGGTCGAGTAGGGGTATCAAGAATATTTCGATCAATAGATCCTTCAGTTGGACAGAAAGCTAATTAGCAAAATTCCTTTGCCAGAACAAAATAATCCCCAAAATGAGAAGCCACGGCCAAAGCCCCTTAAACAGCTGAAACAAAACAACCACCAAAAAATTCCTAAGAACCTTTAGCATCGGGGTTAGCCAGGGGTACTCATCGATTACCTGAAGCCATGCGCATGGCTTCGGGCAAGGTGCGCAGTCGTACCATGCTGATGATTCCAAATAGCGGACCGATCGCCAGGGTCGCGAAGGCCCACTCCCAGCCGATCCGCTCGACGAGCGGTGGAATCATCCAAATTGAAACCATCGTTAGAAGAAAGCCGAGGCTAGTCTGAACGGTGAGTGCAGTGCCGATGTGTTCGGGGTCGGTGAGTTCGCTTATCGCTGCGCTGAACTGGGCACTATCGGCGACAATAACTAGACCCCAGGTTAGACAAAGCAGGGTGAGCAGGAAGGGCGAATCGATTAAAAACCCGGCAAAAAGACAGCAGATTCCGGAGACAAGTAAGCTGCCGATTGATACCGTTGTTCGCCCCCACCGGTCTGCCCATATGCCGGCGATAACACTTCCGACACCTCCTGCCGCGATAATTGCGAAACCGATCAATCGGGCTGAGGTTTCGCTCCAACCGGCCTGTTGATAGCTAGTCAGTAGAAACAGAGGAATCCAGGCCCACATCGCGTACAGCTCCCACATGTGACCCAGATAACCAAAGTTGGCAAGCCGCACCGGTTTGTCTCCCAGTGCCCGGGTTGCGTAATGCCAGCTAAACTGACTTGTCGCGGGCAATACCGACCCTGGTCGTACGAATGCAGCGGCGATAGCTGCGCCGCTCACTGCAAATGCTGATGAGACGATTAGCACACTGCGCCAGGGAGGCATCCCCGTTTCCCCACCCAGAAAGGGCAGCGCGTTGATTAAGTGAGGAGAAGCCGAACCGATTGTCAGGGCGCCCACCAAAAGGCCAATACCTAGACCACGGTCTTCTTTGCACCAGGTTGCCACCAGCTTCATTCCGGGTGGGTAAACGCCTGCTAAGCAGACTCCTGTCAGCACTCGCAGCACCATTACGACATCGGCTGAGTCCGCGAACACTGCGATTGAAGCGTTGAACATAGCTCCGGCGAGTGCGCTAGCGGCGAGCAGGAACTGGGGCTGGACACGGTCAGCCAGATTGATTGCGGCGCTGACCAGTGCGCCAATGACGAAACCTGCTTGCACGGTCATTGTCAGCCAAGATTGCTGACTCCCGGTAAGATCCCACTCGGTTGTCAACTGAGGTACAACCGCTGGGGCGGAGAACCAAAGCCCCTTGGCGAGCAGCACGGAGATCATTAAGAGCCAAAGATTACGCCACTTATCGCTCATTGGTGGAGCTTACCTGATCCACCATACGAGGATGGCACCACTGGTCCGGTTGGCGAAAGAGTGAAGTCTTGTCAAACTAGGGCCCCCAATTTCAATTCATTCAGTGTCACTTCACCAGGAGGCTGGCCCACATGGTTTATCACCGATTTCGAACTCCAAATCGGATTGCACGATTTCTGACTCTCGCGTTTGCAGTAGCTCTCGTGATTCCGCCGATGATTTTGAGTCGCTCGGCCACGGCTACAAGCCTTGCCGCCGAAGGCTGGATGGCCGAAAGCGCCGCCGCTACAGGCTGGGAAGCTGAGTTTCGAGCTGCCATTCGGGCACAGCGAAGTGGCCAGCAAAGGGAAGGCACGCCGCTGACAATTGAAGCTCGTACCATGGGCATGGAGAAGATGGACGGGTTTATGCCGATGTACTGGGATGCAGAGACCGGTCAGTTGTTCATGGAGATCAACCGCTGGAATGAGGAGCTTCTCAATCTCACTGGTCTGGCCGCCGGTCTTGGGTCAAATGATATAGGCCTTGATCGTGGTGCATCGCAAGGCAACCGAATTATCTACTTTGACAGAGTTGGGCCGAAAATCTTCATGGTGCAGCCCAATTACAGTTTCCGCTCAAGTTCCGACAACGTCGAGGAAGTCCGTGCAGTCACCGACGCATTTGCGCCAGCGATTCACTGGGGTTGGACTCCTGCGGCACAAACTGGAGACCGGGTGCTCGTCGATATGACTCCTTACCTGTTGGCTGATCACACTGGTATTGCCAGCCGGCTCGGTGGCTATCGCGTCGAGTCTAGTCGCAGCGCGGTCTATCGGGCGATGACGATGAACTTCCCCGCAAACACTGAGATGGAAGCCTCGCTCACCTTCGTTAACGGCGCTGGTGGCGGTGGTGGCCGCGGTGGCCGCGGTGGTGGTCGTGGAGGTGCGTTTGAAGGGGTGGGTGCGGTTGCCGCATCTGGGGCGGCACCGACCCTGCGTGTTCACCACGCTTTCGTCCAACTTCCTGACGACGACTACACACCGCGCGAGTATGATCCCCGCTCAAGTCTTGGCTCGGTAAGTTATCAAGATTATTCGGTAGCGTTGGGAACACCACTGGTCAAGCGTCATGCTCGCCGGCATCGCCTCGAAAAGGTTGATCCCACCGCCGCGGTGTCAGCCGCGGTGGAACCGATCGTCTACTACCTTGACCCCGGGACACCCGAACCGACGAGAACGGCTCTGCTGGAGGGTGCGCGCTGGTGGAACCAGGCGTTCGAAGCGGCCGGTTATCGTGATGCCTTCCAGGTGGAAATGCGCCCGCCCGACGTTTCCAGCCACGACATCCGCTACAACGTCATTAACTGGGTACACCGCTCGACGCGCGGCTGGAGCACCGGTGGGGGAGTTACCGACCCGCGTACTGGCGAGATCATGAAGGGCTTGGTGACGCTCGGCTCGCTGCGCGTGCGGCAAGACTACATGATCGCCGAGGGTTTACTTGCGCCTTACG
>Ga0187827_10004655_pt1 | contig 16707 bp, 21 predicted proteins | sample ETNtaG_39_FD_167969 | JGI IMG/M metagenome (GOLD analysis project Ga0187827, IMG submission 167969) | Marine microbial and viral communities from oxygen minimum zone, Eastern Pacific Ocean - ETNP2014_SV_150_PacBio MetaG (Illumina Assembly) | ecosystem: Environmental > Aquatic > Marine > Hypoxic...
ATATTATCAATTTCGTCTACGCTTTTACTATTCAGCATGCCCATCTGCTCGCTTATCTTAGCGGCTGCCACCATGCCAATAGCCACCGCCTCGCCATGATGCTGCCCCCACGAGCCGACACTGGCTTCAACCGCATGCCCAACGGTATGTCCAAAGTTAAGTATAGCCCGCTGCCCGCTGCGTTCCATTTCATCAACCTTAACTATCTCAGTCTTTAAGATTGAGCAGCGCTCAACAATGCCTACCAGTTCGGACGGAGCAAACTCTCCCTTTCCCCTGTCACTGAGTCTCTGAAACAACTCTTTATCCATCGCCAAGCCATACTTTATGACCTCAGCAGTGCCATTCCGCATCTCTTCAGCCGGCAATGATTGCAGAAGAGTCACATCGGAAACGATTGCTCTCGGCTGGTAGAAGCTGCCAATAATATTCTTCTTCTTCCCAAAATTGACTCCCACCTTTCCGCCAATACTGCTATCTACTTGGGCAAGAAGAGTCGTTGGCAGTTGAATGTAGTCAATCCCACGAAGGTAAGTGGCAGCTATATAACCGCCAAGGTCGCCGACAACACCCCCGCCCAGCACACAGAGCAGCGCCTTTCGGCCCACATTATTATTCATGAGAAAACGGTATACCCGTTCGGCTTCTTCCAGAGATTTCGAGTTTTCCCCCACGGGAACAGTGAATACAAGCACCCTTTTCCTGGTTGCCTCCAGTGCCTCCTTCACCTGCTGCCCGTAAAGCTTACCGGTCGCGGTGTCAGTCATTAAGACAATGGCTGAATACAGCTTAAAATCAATAAATTCACCGAGTTTGCCGAGAATCCCATCGCCTATAATAATAGACCATGATTTGCTCGCTCCAATTTCGATGGTTAGCTTCTTATGCATAATGCCCACCTCTCCGCCACAACATCGTCCAGGTGTTTGCTTTAACATCACGTCCCGCCTATCCCAAGTTCTTCCCTCACCCTCATCTGAATTTGGCGTGATTCCTCAAGGATGCGCTTAAATACCTCATCAATCGAGTAATTCCCAGCCTCGGAAGCCTGCCGCCTCCTATTTGATAAAAGCCGTTTCTCTCTAGGTGCATCCATAATGGGCAGGTTATGAATAGCCTTGTATGTGCCTATCTTTCGGGCTAAATTGAACCTCCTGACAAGGAGTTCGACAATGTACTCATCACACTCATCAATCTCAGCTCTCAGCGATTCAATATCGACATCTTTATCATTATGAGCTTTATTTGCCTCCATCGCCTATTTCCTCCTAGGACTGGCATCGTCCCTGTAGTATAAAAGGTTGCCCAATCTATTGTCTAGTTCACTGACAGCCTCCGATAGCTTCACCTCAATCAGGAAACTTGCTTGCGGATTCTCCGGCAGGTATCGATGACATCCTTAAGCTCATCAGGCGTAATCGTCTGTTGGCCATCAACTATCGCTTCCTCAGGACTATAGTGTGCCTCAATCATCAACCCGTTGGCCCCAGCGGCTATAGCCGCACAGCTCATGCTGAAGACAAGGTCCCGACGACCCGTCCCATGACTGGGGTCAGCAATTATAGGGAGATAGGTCTCCTTCTGAATCACCGGAATAGCGGCGAGGTCAAGGGTATACCTCGTATAGCTCTTACCTTTGCCTACAGGTATTATCCCCCTCTCACACAAAATTATATCCCGGTTGCCTTCAGCAGCAATGTATTCGGCAAAGGACAGAAACTCCTCAACCCCAGCACCAAAATGCCTCTTGAACAGAATGGGCTTGCCTGTCCTGCCCACCGCACCCAGCAGATCCTGGTCATACATGTTTCTGGCTCCTATTTGAAGCATATCCACATACCCCGCTATCAGGTCAACCTGTGTCTCACCTCTGACTTCGGTTACCACCGGCATTTCAAACTTATCCCCAGCTTCACGCAGCCACCTTAACGCCTCCTCCGCTGCTTCCCAACCTACGGAACCCAGCCCCTGAAAAGAATGGACGGAACTCCTGGGCTTAAATATGCCCCCTCTCAGAATATGAGCACCAGCCCCCTTTACTTCCTCGGCAATCCTGAACAACTGCTTCCTGCTCTCTATAGCACAGGGCCCTACAATGAATATCGGCTCATCACCGCCTATCCTAACATTCCCTACGCTGACCACACCATGCTCATTTGCATCTTCAAAGAATTTGGCATACTCCCTAGCGATTAATTTGTAAGCAGTTTCAACCCCTATCGCCTCTTTCACCCCGGGAAGGGTCGCCAGATGAGCAAAATCCGCCAGCCTCTCATCCCCGACTAACCCGATTATGCTTCTATACTCGCCTTTGATGACATCAGCCCTCAGTCCGCATTTCTTTATTTCTTCTATTACATGGTCCATTTGTTCCTGTGTGGCATCAGCGTTCATTATTACCATTTCTCAACCTCCTTATTTCCAGAATTAAACTCTGAGTGCTCCCGCGTAGTATTATCATTTATCCCTTAAAATAGGAGAACCCTCCACTTGGGAGGGTTCATTTTTAACTTCTATATTTACCTCTTATACAGTTAATGTTTTACACTTTCACAACAGAAAACCCCCCACGCGCACTTCGTGCGCCAAGTAAATATGAAATCAACATAATACAACCGCTGGGGAGTAATTGAATTTAACATCCTACTATACACTCACACTATTTTGGAGTAATTCTATCATAAGAAATATATGCTGTCAATAACCTTAACTTTTGGGTAGTGTATCAGCCTGAATAAGATTTTAGTTTAGTCACCTTATGGCATTTACGGTAGCTTGATATTGTATTTTCTCTTCATAGCCGCGGCAGACAACATAATAAAGATACCGATGGAAAGCCAAATCCATCCTGTTGTACTATCCCTATCCACTTCCCAATAATACTAGGTGTTTACAAGCCCGAATGCTGATATTAAATTACTAATCCCAAAATAACTTTTTAACACAAGTCTATCATTTGTTGCCTCTCAGATAGTCCATAGCCCACTGAATAGCATCCTCTCCAACTAGCTCAAGCTCAATGTCAGGGTATAAACCCTCACCTTCAATAAGGTGACCATTGGGAGTAAGCCATCGAGCGGTGGTAATAAATAACCCTGAACCATCCTTAAGCTCACGAAGGATATTAACACTACCCTTGCCAAAGGTCTTGGTGCCGGCAACAACAGCACGGCCATGGTCTTGCAGCGCCCCGGCCAACACCTCACTACCACTGGCACTGTAGGCATCCACGAGAACAACTATCGGCAGGTCAGTAACCACTCCATCGGGCTCAACCAACGAAGGAGTATGCTTTCCTTCATTATCCACCACACTGACGACAGTGCCCTCTCTCAAAAAGCGACTGGCCACATCAACCACTTCTGACAACAGACCCCCCGGATTGCTGCGCAAATCAAGGACAATGCCCTGAGCTGTGTTCTGGTCAAGACCTTCTAGTACCGCAGATAACTCTTCATTGGTGCGCTCGGAAAAATAGTGGATACTGACGTAAGAGATGTCTCCCCTCATCTCATAACTAACACTGGGCACCTCAATTTCAGCCCTGACAATCTCCACCTCCTCAGGAGTAGTTTCACCTTGATGAAGAATGAGAAGTCTTACAGAAGTTCCCTTAGGACCACGGATATTAAGCACAGCCTCAGCCAAACTCATACCCTCAGTAGACCAACCATCGACTTCCAGAATTACATCACCAGCCCTGATGCCTGCTCTGGCTGCCGGTGAATCAGGAATGGGCGCAATTATCATTATCTGCGCATCTCTAAGCGCTACTTGAGCTCCAATACCCTCTATTTTCCCTGCAAGGCTACCCGAACTCAGCTTGTAGTCTTCAGCATCTACGTAAGCAGCGTAGGGATCATCCAGAACCCCCACCATACCATCAATAGCGGCATGGCTTAACGCTCCGGCATCAAGCCTATCTTTGTCCACATAATCTTGGAAGATGATATTCCACGCCTGTTCCACAACGCCCAGACCCTGAGCCTGACCTACCTGAGTGCTGCTACCTAGGGCACACCCAGCTCCAAAAGATAGAGCCAGAAGTACCAACGATACTACGGCTATCACCACATTTTTAATCTTCTTTGACATCACACTTACTCTCCCAAAGATATTTTATGGCAAAATCTATTGACTTCTTATTTAAAGAATATTTGAAGGAGTCCCGCCGGAAACAAAGCCTCGGTGGAACGAAGATTCCCTTCAAGCAGCCCATTCTTTCCACAAGAGAATAAAGGGGTGAAGTTACGCAAATAGGTCAAGCAAACCTGTAAGCCGAGTTCTGTATCCTTCCCGAGGGAAGGACGGTGACCATCTATCTAGCCCTGATGTTACCATCAGGGTCAAGCGACCAACCCAGGGACAGGCCAGGCGTCCTTTGGTCCCTCTATTCGGTCTTGCTCCAGATGGGGTTTGCCTAGCCGACTGGTCACCCAGCCGCTGGTGAGCTCTTACCTCACCATTTCACCCTTATCCTTCAGCCGAAGGACGGTATGTTTCTGTGGCACTTTCCGTAGGGTCACCCCTCCTGGGTGTTACCCAGCATCCTGCCCGGTGGAGCTCGGACTTTCCTCCCTCCTTCCATAGAAGGAGAGTAGTCACCCAGTTTACTTGACCCAATTACACTATATTATAGGCAGCGCTGGCAGTCAATAGCCAACCATGAGATTGTGTTTTCCTCTTCGGCCGGCCTCAAGCGATGAACACAATGCGCCCACAGCTACCGCATTGCGCAAGCTCACCACTTCTTGCCTGCTGTAATTCGGTGGTGGGTAGTAATATTCGGCAACCACGACATCTCCCCTGCTCCACCTTAGCTACCGCCTGCCCTTTGTGCCCTCGCAGTTCCTGGTAGAACTCGACTGTCATGCGGTCAATGCCATCCGTCATCAGCTGTCGCTTATGCTTAAGACCAGATAGCGCCGTTTCAAGCCTGTCTATATCAGCAGATAACCGCTGTTGCTGGTTACTCCATTCAACCTCTAACATTTTGAGTTCGCCGCCCTTGTCTGCCACACTGGCTTCAGCAGCCTCGACCTGCTCCATTAGCCCTAATGCCTGGTCCTCCAACTGAACGCGCCAGGCTTTCAGCCCATCAACATCACGCTGGAGGTTAGCCAGCTCTTTTGGATTCTTTACCTGACCCCCATACAGTTCATGTTCCAGCTTGGCGATTTTACTGCTGAGGCCGTCTACCTCCCCCTCCGAAAAGCGTTGCTGCTGCCCTAATTCTTTCAGGCGCTTCTGCTCCGAGGCAAGTTCAGTCCGAGCCTCGACCACTATCTGGCCCTCCCCAAGCTGACTGGCCATCTGGGCAAGAGCCTGCTCATCAGACTGTATCTCCATGTCAATCTCCTGCAACTGGTAAAGCTGTTTGGCAACAGTCATTTCAACATTTCCCGCATATTATCTTTTCTGCCAGCCGTTCAAACGTAAGTTTCAGCACAAGCTTATTCTATAACGTTTAGGCTGTAATATCAATTCGGCTGAGATTCCAAACATGACAAAAGCCTATAGCCATAATAGAACATATGTACTATACACTCTGAAAAAGGTGGGCGCTATGAGGCTATTGAGTCTAGCCACAGAAAAACAGAGATGGGCCCTTGCTGCCCACACCATTATCATGGCTACTGCCAGGCTCCTGAATGGTAGGCCCTGCAGAAGCAATCAACGAGGGATAGATAAACTACATGTCACCAAAAGAAAAGAGAAACACAGGCATATCAACGAGCAATCAGAAAACTAAAAAGCCCGACCTCTACTCCCAAGTTCTTGATGAAGCAGAGCAGCTCGACTTCGAATTGGCGGTGGGCGTTAACGGCATTGATAACGAGATTGCCCTGTTTGGCACATTATGGGCGGCTTCACTCGTTGTAGCTATTATCAGTTCAAAAGTTATTTATTCTACTTGCTCCATAGCAGCTAACAAGCTGGTTTAGATACGATTCCCACCCTGCTTCTAAGTCCACTTCTTCCCCCTACTCCACCTGCTTAAAATCGCTCTTTGGCGCTCCACATATGGGGCACTTATCCGAGGCTTCCCCGCCTACAGTATAACCGCAGCCCAGGCAGATAAAGTAAGACTCATCCTTCAACTTTTGCCCACCTTGAGCGGCTTCAAGTGCCTTCTGGTACAGACCATGATGAATTTTCTCCACTTTATTAGCCCAGTCAAAAGAATGCTCAGCCCCTTTATTCCCCTCCGATTTTGCCTGCTCAATAAATTCGGGGTACATCCTCATAAATTCATAATGCTCGCCCTCGATGGCTTCCTCTACATTATCCGCGGTTGACCCGATGCCACCCAGAACTCCAAGATGGTTACGGGCGTGAACTGTTTCCGCCGCAGCCACAGCCCGAAATAGTTTGGCTATCTGAGAATGACCTTCCTTTTCCGCCTGCTCAGCAAAAAAAAGGTAACGCCGATTTGCCTTGCTCTCCCCGGTAAAAGCCGCTTGCAGATTATCCTGTGTAAAGCCCATTATTTACCTCCCTCATATTTATTGAAATTATAGGATGTTTATCCTGGCTAGTCTGCGACGAAAGTCTCAATCATATATGATTCCAACCCTTGCTTTTGAAGGCGATTATATAGCTTCTCAGCCTCAACCCTATCCTTCGCCATGGCAAATAAAGTCGGCCCCGACCCGGCAAGATGGACACTGGCAACGCCAACTTTCACAATATGTTCTCGATATGCCCTGAGTCCCGAGAAATGAGCGAAGGCTACATTCTCAAAGGTATTGAATAGCAAGGTTGGTGTGAATTCCCCGCCCTCTCTTAGCACCTCTACAAGTTTTTGCGTAATCTGCCCATCTGTATAGTGGCTGAGTTTAAGACTTGAATAAAGCTTCTTTGTTTTCCCCGGCAGCTTGGGTACAGATGGTATTACCAGGATAACCCACATGCGGGGTAACGAAGGCAGGGGAGTTATCCTCTCACCTCTACCTTCAATCAAGGCAGTGCCGCCATAAATGAAAAAAGCCACATCCGAGCCTAACTGCTCGGCTAACTCAAGCAGCTTTTCCTGAGATAAACCCAGCCCCCAGAGTTCATTAAGTCCCCGCAAAGCGGCAGCGGCATCGCTGCTATCTCCACCCAACCCTGATACCAGTGGAATATTCTTGCCGACCTCCATTGCCGCCCCTTTCGAGCACCCCGTAGCCTCTTGAAGCAACCTGACAGTTTTGGATACCAGACTCTCTTGTGGATTCCAATCCGGTATATTGGACTCATACTCAACACCACGGCTCAACTGAAAACGGAGGCTATCACATAGATTAATAGTCTGGAAAACACTGCGAATCTCATGAAAACCGTCCCCGCGTTCGGACAAGACCTCGAGGGTCAGGTTAACTTTAGCCGGCGCCAGAACAGTCAGCATGGTTCCCCGGTTTGAGTGAACTCCTGCCATAGCCGTGCCCACTCTTCGAGGGCAAGGGTCTCAGCCCGCCGTTGTGGGTCTATACCCCCCCTTCCCAGCAAGGATAAAGCCTCAGCCTTCGGTAACCTGAGACCTTGAGCTAAGGAATTAACTATCTGCTTGCGGGAGGCGCTAAAACCAGCGTGCACCAGTTCAAAAAAGCTCTCTTTATCAGTTACATCTACCGCCGGCCGGGGATATAAATCAATCCGCAGTATGGCCGAATCAACCTCAGGCACCGGGTAAAAACACCGGGCAGGCACATAATCGATTATCTCTGGTTTCCCATAAAGTTGTACGCTGATACTCAACACACTCATCCGACCAGGCTCAGCCGCAATAACCTCCGCCACCTCCCTTTGCACCATCACCACCATAATCCGGGGTTTAACTTGTGTCTCAAGAAAGCGGCGCAAAACAGGAGAAGTAATGTAATAAGGAAGGTTAGCCACCACTTTATAGTCGAGGCGGCTTGTTATAGTTGACAGAAATCTTGCCTCCTGCTCCTGAAGCAACGCTGCCGGCTCAACCTGAAGTATATCCTCGTTGATTACAGCAACATTACCGAAAGAATCCAGGGTCTGTTTCAAAATAGCGGCCAATCGGTTATCCAGCTCAATAGCAACCACCAAACCTGCTTTCTTTGCTAGCTCCCTGGTCAGCACGCCAAGTCCGGGACCAATTTCCATGATAATATCGGCAGGAGCGAGCTCGGCGGCCGAAGTGATAAGCTGCAGCACATCATCATCAACAAGGAAGTGCTGTCCCAACCCCTTCCTCGCCCGAAGGCCAAAACGGCGTAGTAACCTCCTAGTTTGAACTGAAAGTGACTCTGTTCCCGGATAACGCTGTTTATGGGCTACTTTTTTAACCACCATCGTCCCCACAAAAGGAGCCTGGCTCCTCACAAAAATGAGACCGTGCACCTATTCTCGACCCCGACTCATAGCTTGCTCAAGCCAGCCAGCTCCGACCAGGCAACCCTGCAACACCCAGAAGCTGCTATTCACCGCTGCTTCCTCTCAGACCTGACGGGATTCATAATGCTCTGCCGCGCAGGACCCGATCTTCAACACCACTTAGCCGAAGCAGCCCCATAAACCAAAGGCCTCAAACAGGAATTCGACCCTGCTATAGCGGATTGCAGATTCAGGGCACCGCTAACTCCCCATCTAGCACGGCCTCAATAAAATGCTAATCCGTGCATGCTGTTTTGTCAAGCTAACCAAAACAGTTCATCAGGAGTGGGACTGGGTGAGGTAGGTGTAAGGTTGTGGACTTAAACTCTTTTTTTGATATAAAGGGTGAGACGGTTGTCCTGACTTATTAATATTTAGACACATTGGACTTTTAATTAACTTTAGAACCTGTTTGTCTCTACCTAGATAAGAGCCATCATTACTCCAAGCAATAACTGTCATATCAGCTTGTTTAGACAAGTTTGTGATATGCATATCATTATCTAAACCAACAGGCTCATTTACTTTCTTTAAATCTGTTGGTAGAGTCGCCCTATATGCAAATAAGTTAGCCATCCATAGTCCACCATAACCCCAGCACTTTGCGTAATTAATGCATTTTCTTATAGTTGGGTCATCTTTATTTTCATCAGCAGTAGAAGGATTGAATCCAACGAATAATACATACGGCTTTGAGATATCCCAAGTTCTTGATAGTGAATATCTGTATACCCAGTCTTCTGAAAGCAGAGCATCTTTACGCATCATTAGTCCTCAGAGCTCCACCAAATATTGAGCTTGTCATATTTATCACTAAACCAGCCTTTAGTACTGTCGTAGGATTCTTCATAGTAGTTGTTAACAGAACTTATCGTGCCATTAGCCCAATCGCTAGAATCGTTCACTAATCCGTCCACCAGTATGCTTATTTCCTCAGACGCCTGCGTAGATATATAGCTACTTTATCGTCTTGGTTTTTCCCACCCGGGCGAAATACCCCTCAGGAATCGATTCCGGCTTTTTATAGGAAAGGAGAACACTCGTGTCCTTTGGCTTCTCAGCGTACTGGACAACAGCAACGGGGTAGCCACGCGACTCAATCGGGACGATTTTCAAAAACACGCAGTCATGCATACAGTAGTAGGAAACCCCGCTTTTACCCCAAGTACATGGATATGCCTTCTTTGCCATCCAGATACTCATGCCGGCCACTTTAGATCGCCCGACAACCATGCCCCTTCTCAAGCTTTTCCTCACCGAAGCGGGCAAGATGGATGGCAGCCATTCCAATAAATGATGCTAGGCTATTCTTGCTGCAACGTGGCCATATCAAGTCCTTGTTCTAACAATCTCAGTGCCTCGCCAGTTCTCCCTCTATCAATTGCCTTGCGTACCAAGGCCCAGGTAAATCTTGAATCCTCCGAACCACTCATTATTGTCCTCCTACAGCACGGAGTTTCACCTCAGTCAGACACCATAGCTCAGACGAGCCGCCAGACGCACGGGTAAATTACTCTCCACAATCCTGCCTTGAGTAGCGCCGATATCATAATCAATACGATGGAGTTTAACCAACCCGGCGTCGCTATCATAGATAGCATAGCTGGCACGCGGGTCGCCATCCCGGGGTTGTCCAACCCCACCGGGATTAACAATCATGCGACTTTTTCCCAGTACAAGCTTAATATCGGGGGAGAACCGACTGAAGGAACAAACATCATTTTCATCATATACAAACGCCAGAGGCACATGAGAATGGCCCACCAGGCAAAACTGCGACTGGAAATACGCAAAATTTTCCTCGGCATCACTGGCCGATAAAAGATACTCCCAAATAGGCTCTCTCGCGCTGCCATGAACTAGCGTAAAGTCATCACGTTCAATAACCGACGGCAAATTCTCAAGATAGTCTATGTCCTCCGGGCTCAATTGCTGCGTTGTCCAGCGACAGGAAGCAGCAGCATCGGGATTAAATTCCGAGGCATCTATCTTGCCTGTTGCCGCCAAATCATGATTCCCAGCGACGCAGATATTCTTGTTCTGGCGCAAACGCTCAAGACACTGGTGCGGGTCCGGACCGTAGCCGACAACATCTCCCAAACACCATATCTCCCCTACCCCTCCCCCCTGCTCAATATCATTCAGCACAGCATCAAAAGCAGCCAGATTAGCATGAATATCAGCAATAATGGCATAACGCATCTTTGGTGAAAACTATAACAGTTTTCACCAAGTATGACCACCCAAGATTTGTAGCTCAAGTACAAGCCTGTTATAATTTCAGCCATGAAGGTTTCGGAGTTGGGGGAATTCGGACTGATTGACCTCCTATCTAAAATGGTTTACGCTTCTCGAGACAATCAGGCATCGTCATGGCAACAGCTTCTAATCGGTATTGGTGATGATGCTGCTGCCTGGCACGGCGATGCCTCAACCCAACTGACCACCGTTGATTTCCTTATTCAGGATGTCCATTTCTCCCTGGATATTACCCCCTGGAATGAACTGGGGTGGAAAGCACTGGCAACCAACCTGAGCGATATTGCGGCTATGGGTGGCACACCCGGATACGCACTGGTAGCCCTGGCCCTGCCCGGCCACACCGATGTGGAAGATGTCACCGCACTCTATCAGGGCATGACTGAGCTAGCACAGCAGGCAGGGGTAGTCATAATCGGCGGAGACATGAGCAGTGCTCCCGTCGTCATAATCACCATCACCGTCTTTGGCAGCACCGGGAGCAGTGATAGACACATACTCACCCGCTCAGCCGCCAAGCCAGGTGAGCAAGTAGCGGTTACCGGCGAACTAGGTGCCGCTGCCGCCGGCCTGGAGATGCTATCCAAACAGCTCAAGTTCGACTCGGAAGCCACCGCCTGTCTAAAAGGGTCTTTCCTTCGCCCCAATCCCAGAATAGCTGAAGGAGCGCTACTGGCGGAGCAGGGGATAAAAACAGCTATAGACATCAGTGATGGTCTGGTCTCAGACCTGAACCATATATGTAAAGCAAGCCGGGTAGGCGCCCGAATAGAAATTGACCACATACCCGTTCAACCTGCGGTCAGAGATAACTTCGGCGATAAAGCACTCGAACTGGCGCTATCAGGCGGAGAGGATTATGGATTGCTTTTTACCGGGAGTACTGAAGCCATCGCTGCGGTAAACAAAGCAGCCTCTTGCCCGATAACAATAATAGGTGAAATTATAGCTGATAAGAATAGCAAAGTAACCCTTGTCGACAGCAAAGGCGATGCCATCGACATAAATAAGGCAGGATGGGAACACTTTAAATGAAGCCTGGTCAATCCTTGAGTTCATCACATAAAACAGGGTCAAGTCGCAGCGAGATAATTAGCCACGGACCTGAACAAACCCAAAGGCTCGGAGCCCGTATCGGCGAGTTAGCCCTAGACGGTGATATTTTCCTCCTGGCCGGCGGCCTGGGAGCAGGCAAGACATGCCTCACTCAGGGTATTGCCCATGGATTAAATATTGAAGAATATGCAGCCAGCCCATCATTTGTTTTGGTCAGAGAACTTTATGGCAGACTACCTCTGTATCACATAGACCTGTATCGACTCGACCGCATAGAAGAGATTATCGAATTAGGCCTGGATGATTATCTGTATGGCAACGGCATCTGCGTGGTGGAGTGGATGGAAAAGGGATTAAGCGTGCTGCCAGCGGAGCACCTGCTAATCCAGATAAGCTTTCTTTCCGATACCGATCGTAGCTTTCAGCTCGAACCCAGGGGCAAACGCTACCTTAAACTAATGGAACAACTGAAGCGGGTCTCCCATAACCCGTAGAAAAGGCTACAGATGAAATTAGCTATAGATACTTCGACAGATACTGCCAGCATCGCTCTCGTGCAGGACAACGGAGTACTGGCTGAACTAACTTGGCGCTGCGGGCAGCACCATTCCATCCAGCTGTTACCTTCCCTCGTTTACCTGCTGGAGAGGACGGGGGGAAGCCTTCAATCTACCCGTTGCATCATCGTAGCCAGAGGACCGGGGAGCTTCAACGGCTTGCGGGTAGGAATTGGCACTGCCAAGGGATTAGCCCTGAGCCTCGGAGTCCCGATAATAGGTCTCAGCACCTTGGAAGCGGAAGCCTACCAGCATGCCGAAACCGGCCTGCCCACATGCCCGATATTCAACGCCGGCAGAGGAGAGATTTCCACCGCTTTATATCATAGCAAAGGTAGCCAGTGGCTTCAGCTTACCCCCGAGCATATAACCACGATTGACGCCTTATGCGCACAGATAACAACAAAGACGGTATTTTGCGGAGAATTCATACCATCTATTGCCACCCAACTGAAAGAGCAACTCAAGCAAAAAGCCATAATACCGCCACCAGCCACCAGATTACGCCGAGCCGGCTTCCTAGCTGAACTGGGGCAACAACGGCTGGAGGCAGGCAATTCTGATAACCCGAGCACCCTGCAACCGCTATATCTCAGGCAACCACCGATTACCAAACCCAAACGCCGATAATAAACTGGGATGGAGGCAAAATGGCAAACTGGCCCCAAGTATCAATCGATACCGAAAAAGATATTGAAAAGTGCTTCGGCTGCGGGCGGAATAACCCCATCGGATTAAAGTTAAAGTTTAAACGGGATGGCAACGCAGTTAAAGCTGAATTCACCCCAACCAACCTCTATCAGGGTTGGGCAGATATCGTCCACGGTGGTATTATCTACTGTATCCTTGATGAGGCTGCAAACTATGCTGCTGTATTCGAAGGTTTCAATTGCGCCACCGCCAAAATGGAGGCCAGATTGAAGACCCCGGCGCCTATTGACAAACCGCTCGTCATCACCGCCCATATCACTAAGAATACGAGACGATTACTTGAAGCTGATGCAAGCATATCACTAAAGGACGGCACCCTAATCGCTGAAGGTGCAGCCACAATGTTTGTCATCAGCAAAAGAGAGGATGAACCCAAAACAATACCTAAAAGCAAAACCAAAGCAGTTATTTGGGATATGGACGGGGTAATTGCCGATACTGGCCCCTACCACTTCAAGGCATGGCAAATGATCTTCCAAGAAAGAGCCGTGAACTTCACCCGAAAGGATTTCAACCGCCAGTTTGGGCAAAGGAATGACACTATAATCAGACATACCTTAGGGGAACAACTACTTCAAAATGAAGTAGACGCTATCGCCCATGAAAAAGAGGAGGCTTTTCGCAAACTAATAAGACAGAACGTGCAATCGTTGCCCGGAGCAATAAGTCTGATGAAGTCGCTTGCAGACTACGGGTTCAAAATAGCCTTAGCCTCATCAGCACCAATGGAGAATATCCACTTGGTTACCGAAAGCCTGGGAATAAATAATTGCTTCCAGGCCATAGTCTACGGACGAGAGGTAACCGATGGCAAACCCAGCCCGCAGGCTTTCTTGCTAGCCGCCGAAAAACTGGGGGTTGAGCCCGAGCACTGCATTGTAATTGAGGACGCCATTGCCGGCGTTACCGCGTGTAAAAGCGCCGGAATGCGATGCATCGCCGTAACCAATACCCACCCCGGGGATAAGTTAGCAGAAGCCGACCTCATAGTCGACACGCTTGAAACTATAAGCCCAAACGATTTAGTGAGGCTTATCAATCACACGTAAAACAGGAGTACAAAATGGAAAAGTCTCTGGTTCTGATCAAGCCTGATGGCGTGCAAAGAGAGTTAACCGTCGCTATCCTTGCTCGCTTAGAAAAACAAGGGCTCAAGCTGGTGGCACTCAAGATGCTCCATCTGGATAAAACAATGGCCCAAAAACACTACGCTATCCACAAGGATAAACCATTTTTCAGCGAATTGGTAAACTATATCAGCTCAGCCCCGATAGTTGCTGCCGTCTTTGAGGGTGAGCAGGCGGTGGAGAGGAGCAGAAAAGCAATGGGGGCAACCGACCCGGCCAAAGCAGAGGCTGGCACCATCAGGCGCGACTTCGGCCTGGACATTGAACGCAATACAGTTCACGGCTCAGATTCAACGCAGAATGCTGAAGAGGAAATCGAACTATTCTTCACCGGGGACGAAATTTTCGATTAAGGTGAAGAGGTCAACAGCCGAACTATAGAATCCTGACCACTGTGCTCGCCTGGCTCCATAGCTTGTCCAGTTGATAGTACTCCCGCTCAAAGGCAGCAAAGATGTGCACGATAACGTCGCCAAAATCAATGAGGAGCCAGCCTGAGTCCAGAGTACCCTCGCGATGGCGCGGTAAAATACCCTCTCTCTTTAACACCTGCTCAACTTCATCATGAATAGCCTGAACCTGCCTGTCAGAATCACCGCTACATATCACAAAATAATCGGCAAAGCTGCATACCTTTCGGGTATCAAGCAGCACGATATCGCTCGCCTGCTTATCACTAGCCACCTCTACCGCCTTATGCGCCAATTCTATTGTGTCCAGAAGTTAATCCCTCAAGATATTTATACCGACCAGCGAACTTTCCTCGCTTAAATCGCGCCTGATTCTGAAATGCCATCCGCCGGCAAATCCTAATCCTTATAATATAATATCATTGAGGAACAAGAAATGAAACAGGAGTTACCACTATCACCCTCTATGCTATACTATGAGGCAACAATCATTTGAATAAACTGGCAGGAAAAACAAATGGCAGAGTTACTTTTCGGGACTGCGGGCGCTCCTCACAGCGCCGCAACAAAGACCACTATTGACGGCATCAGGCGCATAGCTGAGCTTGGGCTAGGGTGCATGGAGATTGAGTTTGTCAAAGGGGTCAGGATGGGGGAAGCGGGGGCTCATCTGGTGGCTGAAGCGGCAGACGAGGAAGGGGTAAAGCTGACAGCTCACGCCCCTTACTACATGAACTTTAACGCACATGAACTGGAAAAGATAAGGGCAAGCCAGAACCGGTTACTCCAGACTGCCCACATAGGTTCGATATGCGGGGCAGGAAGCATCGCCTTTCATACCGCCTTCTACCTTGGTGACCCGCCGGAAAAAGCCTATGATACCGTAAAGAAATACCTGACAGAAGTGCTGGTTCAGCTCGAGCGGGAAAATAATCGGGTATGGATGAGGCCGGAAATTATGGGCAAGCCCAGTCAGTTCGGCACAATAGAAGAAGCCCTTAACCTGAGTGCCGAGCTGGAGAGAGTAGCTCCATGCATAGACTTTGCTCACTGGCACGCCCGTACTGGAGAGTACAATTCCTACCCTGAGTTTGCTTCCATTTTTGAGCAGGTCAAACAGCGGCTGGGCAGAGCCGCCCTAGATGACATGCACATACATTTATCCGGTATTTATTACGGTAAAAAGGGAGAACTAAGACACCTGAACCTGAAAGAGTCAGATTTGCAGTATGCCCAACTTCTTAAAGTGCTGAAAGATTATGGCGCCGGAGGCACTGTAATCTGCGAAAGCCCCAACTTGGAAGAGGATGCCCTGCTCCTGCAAGCGACATATAATGCCTTCTGAAGAATCAACACCCCAATCTCTCCCATCGACCGGTAAAATCCCAATCAAGCTTGACCCGCCGCTGGATGCCTTGCTATACTTTAGCCGCACGGGGTGTGGCGCAGACGGCTAGCGCGCAGCGTTTGGGACGCTGAGGTCGGAGGTTCAAGTCCTCTCACCCCGACCATCAAATCCCTGTTAATCCACGTTAATCCATCTTACCTTCGATTAGTATTCATATTTAAGTTTGTCAGATATTAACCGTTTTCACCGCTTCCCTAAGTTGTCCACTTAGCTAAACCTCTTGTGAGCATTGGTTTAATCACTCCATATTTAGGTCTAACTGGAATTTCTCTACGAGACCAACTATCGGTGGCTAGGCTCAAGTCAGGCCAGCCTCAGCAGTAACTGGTCGGCGGCGGGAAGGGAGCAGCAGAGATACTATAACCCCCAGGGAACCGGCAATCAGGGACGCCACTATGCTCCAGGTATAACCCCCGGTCCAGTCAAATAAAACTCCACCCAGCCAGCCACCCACAGCCATCCCCAGCAGGGCGCCCGCCATCTGGTAGGCGTAGATGGTATTCAAGGGGGCATTCACCCCGTAGTACTGGCGATTGAATATAGGAAAGCCTACCATCTCGCCACCAAAACCCAGACCGAACAGGAAAGCGAAGGCATAGAACGACTGCAACTCCCTGGCGCTCAGCAGGAGCAACATAGGAAAAGTCTGAAGCAGCAAAGCGATGGTCAAGGTAAATCTTGCACCCTTCGCATCGGCAACCAGTGACATTCCAAAGCGGCTGATGATGGAAGAAGTCAGCGCTACGCTGAGTATTCCAGCAGCGGGTATGCCAGGAATACCAGCCAAGGTA
>Ga0187827_10004657_pt1 | contig 16701 bp, 9 predicted proteins | sample ETNtaG_39_FD_167969 | JGI IMG/M metagenome (GOLD analysis project Ga0187827, IMG submission 167969) | Marine microbial and viral communities from oxygen minimum zone, Eastern Pacific Ocean - ETNP2014_SV_150_PacBio MetaG (Illumina Assembly) | ecosystem: Environmental > Aquatic > Marine > Hypoxic...
GTGCTGGCGGCCCAGTTTTGCCCGTGCCTATTGGAGAGGGCCGGGTTGACGAGCTCGAGCGACTTGCCGCCGCCGTCGTGTTCCGCCAGCCAATCCCAGCCCTGGTGCTGGTGGTGGGGCAGGCCCCGCTGCCGGATCGCCCACTCTCCCTCGTCGGCGTAGGAAACGGAGTCGACGGTTTTGCCGTCGGCATCCTCCAACCGGACGGTTTCCCCCCTGTTGCTCAGTACGCCGTTCCATCCGGCAACGACCGGCTGGACGCCGGGATGCCTGGTTGCGAACACGTCGGCATCCGCCGCGACGACGAGATAGCCGTGTGCTGGCACAGTGGTCTTCGGGAAATCAAATCGCACCCCGCTGTGCAGCGACCAGCCGTCCAGGCTGACCGCCTCTCCATCGGTGTTGTGGAGTTCCACAAACTCCTCGCGGACATCCTCGGAGGCAGGGTGATAATGGATTTCATTGATCACTATGCCGCCGAACACCGGCCAAGCTGCAACCCAGCAGGTGGCGGATAACAGGGCCCGCTTGGCCAAGCGAAAGTTTGAACAACCGTTCAGCAACATCGCGCCCAGCCCAGTTCCCTGTTTTGTTTGATGATGAACTTCCATGCCGTGCCGCTACTGATCCCCCGCGAGACGTAACCTGAAAAAACCAGACCGCGACTGAAATTGATCCAAGGGAGTCACCCTGAGTTCACCGGCCGGAGCAAAAACCGGCTGAAACTGTTGCAGGTTTTCCCAAGGCAAGTCGGCCGTGAGGCGGCGTTTGCCCTGAAGTTGGTACACCCGGTGGGGCTTGGCCTGCCACTGGAGTTGGGTGACTCCGTCGCGGTCGCGCACTGCCTTGAGCCGGATCGCGCTGAAGGGGTTGACCGGGTCCGTTCCCGCTGCGAGTTCCCAGCGGTTGGCCAAGCCGTCCCCGTCAAAGTCATCGCTTGGCCGGACATCGCCGATCCCCGACACGGCATCGTCGGGCTTGGCCCGGATCACGCGCTGCTCCCACTCGTCGGGAAGACTGTCTTCGTCGGCATCGGTCGATTGGGCTGAGGTCAGTGACAGGTCGAAAAACAGGTCGGTGCTGTCCGGCCGCGTGTTGAACAGGTGCACGGCCACGATGTTTTTTCCGGGCACAAGCGTCGGGACGGTGGCGCCGGGCACAACGGCACTCCACTGCCTTGGGGCGAAGTCCGACTCGCTGGCTCTTCCGTTGAACGGCAGATCCCCGGCCGGCAGACCGACGCGGGCCAGTTCGTGTCCGTTGATCCAAATGGCGAAGCCGTCGTCGTACGTTGCGTCGAACCACAACGAGCCCATGGACTTCGGCGAGCCAAGCTCAAGCTCATGCCGCAGATACACAGTGGTGTAATTGTTTCGCATGTCGTCCAGCACGGTCTGCACACCCTCCCGGCCGTATCCGAACGGCGCGGCGCCGGTCGTCCACCCGGCATCACCGAACCCATGTTTTTGCCATGCATCCCTTGGATCTGACGCCTCCTTCACCCCCTTGAGCCATTTCCATTGGACTGATTTTGACGCGATCCAGGTTTGCGGCATGCCGGTGTCTCGGGGCTGAAACAGCGCGAATGTTGGGCCGGTCAATTCGCCGTTCACCGCCTCCGATAATTCAACCCTGAAGGAATCCGTCTCCGTGATGCCGGGAATCTGCAGCGAGATCTCCTTCGACGTTTTCCCGGCCTGAAACTCAAGTTTTCCATCCGCAACCACATTGCCATCGTCCCCGTTTTGATCCACCGCGCGAACCTTGAAACGAATCTGCACCGGTTCGGCCGCTGGCCGGCTCAGGCCGATGGTGATCCAGCCCGGGGCGACGAGCCGGTCCCACCCCCGGAAACCAATGCCGGGTACAAACGGGGATCGCGACAAAAAAGGCGAGAGCAACGCGGAATGTTCGGCAGGCTCCCAAACCCGGTTATCGGGAAACGAATCGTGCAGGAGTGAAAGGTGGTTGCCCTCGATTTTCATCCGCGAAATTTTCTCCGCCCACAAATCCCGGCTCATGCCCCAGACATCGCGTTGGTTGAAAATGGAAAAGGTGCGACTCATGGCCAGAAAACCGAGATGGCCGCCGGTGTAATTGTCCCCGAATCGGGCCCCGACCCCGTTGCCAGTGAGGAGGCAGCGCTCCAGCGTGACGTTCGGCGAGAGGTACCCGACCTCGACACCCTGCCCGCAGTTGATGATGACCGAGTCGAGCACCCGCACGATCTTGTCGGTGCCGGACAACGCCAGCCCCTCGTGAAAGCAGCTTTCAATCCAGCAACCGGAAACGCGCACCGTGCCCGGTGAATCCCCGCCGGCGTCGATGCCGTCATCCTTGCACCAGCCGATGAGTGTGCCGGTGATCTCGTGTTCGCCGAGGGTGAAATACAGCGCGTCGTTGTCCCCGTCCTCGAAAGTGTCGCTGTCGCTCGGGAAATCAATCAACGCACTGTCACGGATTGTCACGGTACCGCCGTTGAATTGGCCGACGGTTTGGCATCGCTGCACCACGCACCGGTCCAGCGTGAATTGGGAGGCCTCCCCGTGGAACGCCTGCCCGGCGTTGTCGATGAAAAAGCAGTCCGAGAACGTCCCTTTGGTCCCCTCGCCGAGGAAAAATGCGGCCTGCTCGTTTCGGTGCGTGCCGGCGATGTTGTTGGCTACGAACCACCATGGGTTTCCTCCGCTGCCGGTGACGAACATCCAGCTCGCCTCCGTTGACACTGCGTCGCCCCTCAGTGTGATGCCTCCCCAGGGAGCGTCCGGCGTTTCCGAGCAAAAAACGACCGGCGCCTCGCGTGTCCCCTCGACGATGAGTCTGCCGAGCACGGTCACTTCGATCTTTGGCGCCAGCTTGACGACGCAACCACTCTGGATAAGGAGGGTGGCTCCTTCTGCAATGGTCAGGTTGGAGGTCACATGGATTCTGGCGTCCTTCTTCCACGTCGCTGTTTTCGGGATGGCGCCTTGCACGGCCTGCCACTCGGCATTGTCGATGGTGACCGTTTTGTCCGCGGACAGCGGTCCAGCCTTGAAGAGATGTTTTTTCGACTGGCCCGATGGGAGCAACCCGGAGCCGACGCCCCGCTTCATCGCGAAGCCGGTCTCGCCCTCGAGTTGGCCGTTGAAGTTCACGCGCCGGTTTTGCGGATCCATCACCATGGCAACCATGGGTACCGGCAGCCCGGTCGGGAATCGGGTCGGTATGAACAGCTCCAGCCGGACGTCGCCTTCCGCATTCGCGTCGAGTACCTGGCCGGAGGCGATTGGGGGCAGCGGGGTCCACGGGGGTAGCGCCCATTCCGCTTGGCTGCGCGCGGACTGAATCACGAAACGAACCAAGTGGGCTTGTTCCCCTCCCGAGCCAGGCGGCCGCTCAACCGAGCGCAACTCATGGTAGCCGGCGCGGGTCACGTCCAGCCATATTCCGGCAGGGATGCGTTGGTCGTCGAGCCGATGTTCCGCCGGGGCGCTGCCGGTTTTGTTGACGCGGATGCGGACCGGGCCGTTGGCGACCTGCTTGTCCGAGATTCCCTCAACGACGATCCCGCCACTCACCCGCGCTTGGCAAAGCGCGGCGAGCAGGACCGCCAGCGCGGCAAAACAAGTTCGGGATGCAGGGTGGGTGGCTCGCATAAAACAACTGTCTAGGTCTAAAGCATCACCAGCAGCCGGAAGTAGCGTTCCGGTTGGGCCTTCTCGATGAGTTCGCGCACGACCACTTCGCCGCCGTTTGCTTCCGAGGCAAGTGTGCGCACTTTGCTCCATCCACCGAGTCCGAGGCGTTCATGCGACTCGATGATGTAGGTCCGGTTGGGTTGAGCATGAAAGCGCAACTCCAGCTGGACGGTGTCGCGATCCACAGCTAGCTTCAGCCGGCTGGCCTGTTCCCGGGGATCCGTGCCGCAGATGTATTCCTGAAGATTGGTGAGCCCGTCCCCGTCGGGGTCGGCGCCGGCGTCGCCGCCGGATTCCGGCTTGAGGCCGTGCGCCAGTTCCCAGTCGTCCGGCAGTCCGTCCGAGTCGCTGTCGGTCTGCGAGGTGTTGGACTTGCCGGGGGTGGGAATCGGGAGGGACACCATGATGCCGTTGTTTTCTTCAGTCTGCTTCAGACCTCGGGATGCGGTGCCCTCGAAGGGGCCAAAGCTGGCCATTGCGCCCAAGCCGGTCAAATAGCCGCTGTCGATCTGCGAGAGAAACAGTGAGCCGCCCGATGGCGGGATTTCGAAACGCCCGGGAGCGCCTGGCTGGCTGTGATGCCGCTTGGCCTCAAGGAGAAGAAAACCGGCAGGCGGGACGATGAGGCTGGACGGCAGGCGGAACTTGGCCAAGCGCGTCGGCGTGTCGCTGAGGAACCAGCCGCCAATGTCCACCGCCTGGCCAGCCGGGTTGAATAGCTCGATCCAGCCATCGCTGCCGCTCATCAATTCGTTGATCCACAGGGGTGCCTCGAGCCCGGCCAGCTCGTTCTCGCTCCTGCCGGGGGAGCCGCCGGGAAACAGGCCGGGCATCCAGCTGGCCTTTGCCGACCAAACGGTCGAGGGGCTGTGGGGATCTCGCAGGACAAGCGATAGCCCTTGGCCATCAGTCTGGCGATGCCAGCTTCCCTTGTAGGCGACGGAGAAAACCGTTTCACCCCAGTGGGTTTCCAGCCGGATGGCCTCACCGTTGTTCGACAGTTTGCCGCTCCACGGGCCAAGCACGGTTGCCTGCCTGCCTCCCGCCGTTGCCCGGATCAGTTCCGGGTTCTTCGCGATAACCAGCCGCTGCCCGGCCTCCAGTTGCCCGATACCGGCTGTCGCGAAATCGTAAGTCACCCCGCCGGCCAGGCGCAGGTCGGCCAAGGTCAGGCTGCTCCAGCCGATGTTCTGCAACTCGATGAACTCGGCATCCGGGTTGCCGATCGGGTGATACATGATTTCCGTGATGCGCAGGGCGTCCCGGAACGGCTGAATCGATGGGGCGGAGGCGGTGAACTCCACTGGGGCCGACCAATGGCTGGTGCGGCCGGTGTTGTCCCTGAAGCGCGCCCGCATGCGGTATGTTTTGCCCGGCTCCACCGCGGACGGCGGGACGTGGACGCGCGGTGCGAACTCAGCCAACTCGCCCGAGTCCCACGCGGAGCGCCACTCGAAGAGTGGCAGCCGAGCCGGCCGTGCGGCGGGATCGTAGTTGGCATCTATCTCGGCGATGCGCCAGCGCAACGAGGCAAACGTGTCGGCACCCTGCCGGTCGGCAAAGGGGCTCGATTCAAAAAACAGGGCGTTGACCGGATGCCCGTCGGGCCCCTTGTAAGCGATCACCGGCGTGTGGGGGAAGGGGGCCGCCAAGGGACTAACCTCGGCGTTGGCCAGTTGATCCAGATAGGCCGCCCGGCCGCCGCTCGGCACGGTGGGACCCGTGCTGCCGGACCAGCTCCTGAAGGCAAAGTTTTTCATGTCCCTGACTTTTGTTTTCATGGGGCCGAAATCACGGCCATTCGGGGCGGAGCGCCAGCGATCCCGGTCCGCCATCGAGAATTCACTGATGAGACCGGCCATGTGGTCGATCACGGGGCTGAGGACGTCCTCCCTCCAGACCAGGTCACGAAATTCGCGGATGACATTGCGGTACTCCTGCCGGAAAGCCGCGGTGGCCCTGCCGGAGGTGATGGCGTTTTTCGGGTAGTCGATGCCCTCACCCCAGTTCGGCCCCCAGGACGCATCGGCATCCCACGGCAGCACGGCCAGGCGGCCAAGCGGCGTCTCCGTGCTAGGCTCGAAATACCAGGCCCGATTTTTGGAATGCGAGTCGCGTGGCCAGTAGTCGTAATGCCGGATGGCCTCGCAGACGGTGTGGTAGCGATACCAGAGATCCCAGTTCACGTGCGAGCGCAGCCAGTCTGCGGATCGCGCGGGCCGAAGTTGCTGTCGGATGTTTTGGAAGTCCCGGTCGTCGGGTACGGCGTGGCGCCCTTGGTTGCGCTTGATCCTGTTCCCGTCGAAAATCCCGTCCTTCAGTTTGTACAGATTTCCGTCCAGTAACTGGTGCGTCTCCAAAAACCGCGCGTCATAATCCTCCATGGCAAGGTGCATGCCCCAGAAGTCGCCGGTATACTGGCCGTTCGGATTCGACGGAGCCTCTGTCGGTCCGGTCATGGCGCGAAAATGAAAGAAGTGCGTGTAAGGCGAGGGCACACCCAGCAGATTCCAGAGAAGCGAGTTGACCCCCTCGGTCAGCCCAAAGTTGCCAACACGCTTGTTGTCGAACATTTTCCCCGTATTGAGTGTGCGCCACTTGACCGGATAGTTTTGGCCGTAATTGTCTTTCGCCTGTAGGTAATGTCCCCGGTTGAATCGAAAACGCATTGAGCGTTTGCCTCCTCCCCCGTAACGGTCATTGGCTTGGCGCAAGCGATAGCGGATATGATCGTAAACTACTCCGTCGTAAACAAAAGCTCCCTCCCAGTTGAACTTGCTGCGTGCATCGGCTTTAGCTTTAGGAATCTGGTAGGCGGAGTTGTAGGCATTGCACTGGTCGAGATCCCGCTCGCGTGTGATCAGCGTATAAACCGGCAGCGAGTTCATCAAATCCGTCGGATAGACATGACTCAGGCCGTCCGAATGAACGGTACGCTTTGTCGGCTTGTAGGACGGCACGCCGTCATACACGAAGGCCGCAAAGTTCAGCGACGGGTTGTTCGGGTGGGGAACGCGCACCGATGCCGCCCCGTCGGAGGCGGTGATTCGGTACCGGAACAGTGTGCGGTTTTCCTGCCCGGGAACGCGCACCGAATAGACTCCATCCCTCGCCGTGGTGTCCCCCTCCCGTCCGTCGTCGCGCATGGGGAGTGTTCGCCAATTTTCCGCAGCCTCAAACTCCGGGTTGAAGGGTAGCGACTGGTCGGCATCCGAGAGCAGTTTCGAGTGGGACAGTGGCAGATAGGCGGGAAGGTAGCTGCCTGGTTCCACCGCTTGATAATGGAGTTGCACTGCCTCCACTCCGTTGGGATCCGTGATTTTCGCGGTGACTTGGAACGGCTGTCCTGCGGCAGGCTGCCGAGGGGTAGTGGTGACCTGCCGGATCTGCGGAGAGGCATTGGTCGCGAAGACGGAGTTGCGTTTACCCGGCGTCGGGCTAGCCGTTGTCGGGGGTCGGGGCGGGACGAGCAGCACTGCGTCGATCGACAGATCGCTGCTGCCTAGCGTCGCGTTAATCACGTGAATGGCAACGACGTTGTCGCCCTTTTCCAGGAAGGAACCGGGGTCAGGCAGGTCGATGAGTTCCCATTCCCACTCGTGGGAGGCGACGCCGCTCGTTGAGTCGTGTGACATTGCGCCTTCGGCAACATGCCGCCGGACCAATTCCCGGCCGTTGATCCAGACAATGCAGCCGTCATCCACATAGAGCTTCAGCTGCAATGCCGGAACTGCATCGGGGTCAGGCACGAGAAATAGATGACGTAGGTATACGGTGGAATAATTGTTCCTCATGTCGGCGAGGAGCGTTTGGTCGTCGTTGTCGCCGTAGCCGATACTGGTGCGGCCGATCTTCCAGTCGCCGTTTTCGCTGTAGCCGACCTCTCGCCACGCGGCGCCCCCGGCCGGCGGCGAGGTGCCTTTTTTGTAGCGCCAATTGCGGTCGTTGTGGTCGATGAAGACCGTCTCTTCCCAAGGCGCTCCATCCTGTCCTGCTCCAGCGGTCGAGAGTCTCCAACTTCCTCCGAGGTCGTTGTCGAGGGCGGGGTGGATCAGCTCAATCGAGCCGCCGTCTTCGCTTCCCACCGGCCACGGAAACTCGCCGCCGTACTCCACCTCATCAACCACTCCGTCCTGCCGGTCCCGCAGGACCAGCCTCTCCCCGTCGTTGGCCAAGCGGCCGCTGTACGGGCCAAGCGCCGCGGCTGAAAACACCGACTGCAGTGTCGCGGGATGCTCGGCCAAGACCAGATACTCGCCCGCCTCCAGCACGGTTCCCTCCGGGAACGTGTAGTCAATGCCCTGCGTGAAGCCCCAACCCGACAGGTTCACCGGCGAAGGATTGCGGTTACAGATTTCAACAAACTCCTCCGGAGATGTCTTGTCAGCCGGTTTGTAATAAATCTCATTGATCACCACTGAGCCCTTGACCAAGGCAGCAAGGGAAAACAGCGCGGTCAAAAAATACAGGCGGTTGGTCACTGGTAAACGCATTCTAAGCAACCCGGATGCCACGGGGGCTTGTTCCGCATAATCAGGTGTTTTCATCCTGTTGCCCTCCGCTCGCGTGGGCAATTGGCACATCGCTGCGTGGCTCCCGCACCCGGCAGGGCGGGATTGTGCCTGCCAGCGGGTGGAATGGCCAGATTCGCTCGCATGGTCAACGCGATTGGACCGGGGCGCAACATGCCGGGTGTGGGTCACTCCGCTGCTGGCTCCTGCTGGGTGAGGCAGTGGGACGAACCCAAGCCCCAGATCAGGTCGGTCGAGTCGAGGCCGACAACCGACCGGTCGGGGAAGCATTCCCGCAGGATGCCCAGCGCACTCTCGTCGTTGGCGTCGCGGTAGGTTGGCACAATGACGTGCGCGTTGCTGATGTAAAAGTTCGCGTAACTGGCCGGGAGCCGCTGGCCGTCCCACTCGATTCGCCGCGGTATCGGCAACATGCCCGTCGGCGGCGCCCAAATCAGGGCAGAGGTTCTCCGGCGGCGGCTTCCATCAGGCGGTACCATTCCTCGCGCGACAACTGCAGGTCGACCGCTTTTGTGGCATCTCGAATATGCTCGGGGTTGGTGCTCCCAACGATCGGCACGATGCCGGCCGGGTGTCGCAACAACCAGGCGAGCGCCACGGCGGTTCGGCTGCATTCCTCAAGGCGTGCCGCGATTTGGAGCGCGTCGCGCAGCGCCTGTTCCTGGGAATGGTTGGGTTTGCGAAGCGAAATCGGGTATGTGCTGCCGAGCTTGCCCTGGGCCAGCGGGCTCCAAGCCAGAGGCGTGATGTTGTTTCGCCGGTGGTGGTCGAGTGACCCGTTATTAAGCGCATCGTGGTGGATGAGGCTGATTTCTATCTGGTTGCAGACCAGCTTCATCGGGCAGGCGGACTGCAGATGGTCAAGCTGGTCCACGGTAAAGTTGCTCACGCCGAACTCGCGCGCCTTGCCCCCCTTTTTCAGTTCCTCAAAGGCCGAGGCAATTTCCTCCGGCTCCATCAGGTAATCCGGGCGGTGGAGCTGATACAGATCGATGCAGTCAATTCCCATGCGCTTTAGAGATGCCTCGCAGGAGCGCAGGATGTGTTTGCTGGAAAGATCGTAGCGGTAGGGCGCCTCCTTCTCCGGGTTGCCCTTTTTGAGAATGCCGCACTTGGTCGTGATGAGAATATTTTCTCGCATGTCCGGAATTTCCTTGAGCGTGTGACCGAACACCTCCTCAACGAGTCCGTCGCTGTAAATGTCAGCCAAGTCAAACAGCGTGTAGCCGGCCTCGTAGGCGGCTGCGATGGCTTCTTCCCCCTTTTTTTTATGCTCGTCGTCGATTGGCGGATGGTTGATCACACCCGTCACGCGCCAACAGCCATAGGCCAGGCGGCTGCATTCCATACCGGTCTCTCCCAGGGGGATCGTTTTCATTGGGGGTTGGCTGAGTTCTAGCACATTCGCCCTGGCCAAGGCAAAAAAAAACCGCCTAGCCCTTGGCCAAGCGGATGAGGGAAAAATTGGCTGTATTAATTCAGGTAATCTCGCGGGTCGGCGACGTGGCCGGCGAGGGCGCTGGCGGCGACCGTGGCCGGGCTGGCCAGGTACACCTCGCTCTCCTTGCTGCCCATGCGGCCGGGGAAGTTGCGGTTCGTGGCGCTGATGCACTTCAGGCCGCCCTCGTTCATCCGGCCAAATGTGTCGACCGGCCCGCCGAGGCAGGCGGAGCAGCCGGCATTCTCGGTCATGCATACACCAGCGTCGGTGAGGATGCTCCAAACATTTTTGTCGTCCCACTCGGTTGTTTGCAGGTCGTTGACGATTTCTGGCGTGGCCGGCACGCCAAAGGTGTCGATACTAACCTCCTGGCCGCGAACTACCTCGGCGAATGCCAGAAAGTCACTCGTCTTGCCGCCGGTGCAGGATCCAATGTAGGCGCGGTCGAGCTTCATGTCGGTCATCTCCCGGGCGAGCCTGCGCTGGCCGGGATCGGGGTGGCACGCCACGGTCGGCTCGAGTGCATCCAGGTCGATCGTCGAGTCGTAAACAAACGTCTCTTCGGCATCGCGCTCGACCGACTCGTAGTCGCTCTTGGTGCCGTTGAGCTGGGTTCGCTCGTCGACCATTGCGCCGGTTTTTTCGTCGTACTCAAAAATCCCGTTCTTGCCGCCGGCTTCGATCGCCATGTTGGCCACGGTCATGCGGTCGTCCATCGACAAGCCGGACGCGCCTTCGCCGTCGAACTGCATCGCGCGGTAGGTCGCCCCGTCGAAGCCGATCTCGCCGATCGCGTGCAGGATGATGTCCTTGGCCATGACGCCTGGCTGCAGCTCGCCCTCGAGCCGGAAGTGCATTGTCTCCGGCACCTTGATGAGCAGTTTGCCGGTGCCCATCACGAAGCCGGCGTCGGTGTTGCCGATGCCGGTGGCGAACTGGTTGAATGCGCCGGCCATGCAGGTGTGCGAGTCGGTGCCGAACAGAATCTCGCCAGGCCGAAGGTGCCCCTTCTGCGGCAGGGCCGTGTGGCAGACCCCCGCGTAGCGGGACCCGTACTGGCGCTTGAGCAGCCCCTGCGATGCGTCGAACTTCCATTTGTCGTCCTCGTCATCGATCACGTCATAGAAATACGGCAGCCCCTGCGCCTTGGCGAAGTCGCGCAGGATGTCGACGTTGCGGTTGGACAGCGAGTCGGAGGTAAAAATGTAGTGGTCGGGAATGATAACGATCTTGTTGGCATCCCAAACCTTGGCATCCTCGCCAAACTCGCGCTTGAACACTCCAATCGTGCCGGGGCCGCAGACGTCGTGCGTCATCAACAGGTCGGCGTTCACCCAAACATTGTCATTGGCGTTCACCTCGGTTTTGCCCGCTGCCCGGGCCAATATTTTTTCAGTCAGAGTCATTGCAGCCGGGATATAATATCCGTTAGCCGTCCCTCACGCAATTGCGGATTCCGGCCATTGGCCAAGCGCTTGGTTTAAGTGTGGCAACCGGCGACGACATCGGTGGTTTTTAGCTCGGGCGAGAAGGGCTCAAGTGACATCGGCACGTCATGGTCGAGGTGTTCGCGGCAGATGGCGAAAAAGTCGTCCTTGGTTTGGGCGCGGCGGATGTCGTGCAAAAACAGGCCATCGGCATCCACGCCCAAGCCTAAGTAGTTCATGTATTTCTTCATTTTTTGCACTTGGCTTTTTTCGATGAAATTCGGCGGCGCAGTCATCTCAAACAAGTCGGTGATGTAGTCGAGGACGTCGCGGCCGCTTGGCAGCGTGAGGGCTTGGCCCCGCAGGTGCTGGCGAATATGCGTGAACAGCCACGGGTTGCGAATGACGCCGCGCCCGATCATCAGGCCGTGCGCGCCGGTCTCGCTTAGCACCGACTCCGCCTTGGCCGCGGAGTACACATTGCCGTTGGCCAAGACCGGGCAGTCCATCGCCTTGACCGTTCGCGAGATGAAGTCGTAATGCACAGCGCTGCGATACATCTCCTTCACCGTGCGCCCGTGGACGGTAAGCAGGTCGAGATTGTGTCGCGCGAAGATGGGCAGCAAGTCGTCAAACACCGTAGCGTTGTCGAAGCCGATGCGCGTCTTGACGGTGAAGCGTGTCTCGATCGCCTCGCGCAGCGCGCCAAGGATGCGGTCGATGCGTTCCGGCTCGCGCAGCAGGCCGCCGCCGGCGCACTTTTTGTAAACGATCGGCGCGGGGCAGCCGAGGTTCAGGTCGACGCCCGCGATGGGATGTTGCTGCAGTTCGCGCGCGGTACGCACGAGGTCGGGAATGCTGTTGCCGATCATCTGCGCGACAACCGGCCGGCCGGTGGGGTTCTCGGTGATCGATCGCAGGATCGGTTTTTCCAGCCGCGAGTCTGCGTGCACACGAAAGTATTCCGTGAAATACACATCCGCCCCACCGCGCCCAGCGATCACCCGCCAAAACGGCAGATCGGTGACGTCCTGCATCGGCGCGAGCGCGAGCATCGGCTCGTCCCGTTGCAGCAGAGCATCAAACCGGCAGAGCTGTTCGGAGTGCGTCATCGGCGCGCGGTTTTCTCCCGCTTGGCTAGGCGAATGGCAATCCTAAAACGCGTCCGGCTTGCCTTGGTCAAGCGAATGTGCCGACAATGCGCGTCGAATCCATGCGTTACTTGAATCACCCCCAAACGGGCCAAGCCGGCATCACGCACCGGCGCTTGGCCAAGCGCTTGGCCCTGCTGTTGCTTTTTCCAGTCATGGCCAATTCACAAATGATGGGTGCCGGTTACGACCGGCCGTACGGCGATCCCAAGCTCAGTCGCTCGGTGGTGATGGCGCCCAGCGGCATGGTCGCCACCAGCCACACGCTAGCTGCACAGGCCGGGGTGGACATTCTCAAGCGCGGCGGCAATGCGATCGACGCTGCCATTGCGGCCAACGCCGTGCTTGGCGTGGTGGAGCCGATGAGCTGCGGCATCGGTGGTGACCTGTTTGCCATCGTGTGGGACGCCAAGTTGCGGAAGCTTTACGGTCTGAACGCCAGTGGCCGGTCACCGCTCGGCATTTCACGGGAATTGATCCGTGAGCGCGGGCACGACCGCATCCCGATCAAGGGGCCGCTCAGTTGGTCGGTGCCGGGCTGCGTCTCCGGCTGGCAGGCGTTGCGCGATCGTTTTGGCAAACAGCCGCTCGCAAAGTCGCTCGCGCCGGCGATTCGTTATGCGAGGGACGGCTTCCCCGTGACACAGATCATCGCCGGCTACTGGAGAGGCAGCGAGGCGATCCTCAGCAAAACGCCGACCGCCAGCCGCGCATTTCTCAAAAATGGCAAGGCGCCGAGGGAAGGCGAGCGCATGACGAATCGTGACTTGGCCAAGGTCTATCGCGCCATCGGCAGGGAGGGGGCGAAGGCGTTTTACGAGGGCTGGATTGCCGAGGAGATCGCGCGCTACAGCGAATCGGTCGGCGGCCTGGTCACGCTGCGTGACCTAAAGCAGCACACTGCTGACTGGGTTGAGCCGGTCAGCGCCAGCTATCGAGGCTACGATGTGTGGGAACTGCCGCCGAACGGACAGGGCATCGCCGCGCTGCAAATCCTGAACATCTTCGAGCAGCATGATATCGCAGCGATGGGCCACAACTCAGCCGACTTCATTCACCTGTACACTGAGGCGAAGAAACTGGCGTTCGCCGACCGGGCCAAGTTTTACGCCGACCCGCAGGTGGAGAAAAACCTGCCGATCGCCGAGCTGATCTCCAAGCAGTACGCCAAGCGGCAGGCCAAGCGCATCGACATGGCCAAGGCGGCGCAGCGTGTGCCAGCGGGAGATCCTCGCCTGGCCAAGGGCGATACGATTTACCTGACCGCCGTGGACAGGGATCGCAACGTCGTGTCGCTGATCCAGAGTAACTATTATGGCTTCGGCTCCGGCCATGTGCCGGGCAACGTGGGGTTCGCTATGCAGAATCGCGGGACTCTTTTTGCGATGGACGAAAACCATCACAACCGGCTCGAGCCGAACAAGCGGCCGTTCCACACGATCATTCCGGCAATGGTGACGAAGGACGGCAAACCGTTTTTGTCGTTCGGTGTGATGGGCGGCGACATGCAACCGCAGGGTCACGCGCAGGTGCTCGTCAACATCATCGATCACGGCATGAACGTACAGGCTGCTTCGGACGCCGCGCGCGTCCGACACGACGGCTCCGACACGCCCACCGGCGATATTATGTCCGACGGCGGGCGGTTGATCGTCGAGAGTGGGGTCAGCGACGAAGTGGTGAACGAGCTGAAAAAGCGAGGCCACAACGTCTCTCGCGGCGGTGCCGGTGGCGGCTATCAGGCGATCCGCATCGACTACAAGACCGGCCTGCTCCACGGCGGCTCGGAAGCTCGGAAGGACGGCGCGGCGATTGGCTATTGAGCCGGCCGGGTGTAGCTTCCGCCTGGCATGAGTGCACGTGAGAAAATCGTTTCGCTGGAGCAATTGCCCGCCTGGCGTGAGTCGTTGCGCGAGGCCGGCAAGAGGCTGGTGGTGACGAATGGCTGCTTCGATTTGCTCCATGTCGGACATGTCACCTACCTCGAGCAGGCTGCCGCGCAGGGCGACATGCTGCTCGTCGGCTGCAACGGCGACGACTCCGTCCGGCAGCTCAAGGGGCCAGGCAGGCCGCTCAACCCCGAGGTCGACCGCGCACTGGTGCTCGCCGCACTGGAATCCGTCGGGGCAGTGGCGATCTTCCCGGAGAAACGCGCCGAGGAATTCCTGCGCTTGGCCAAGCCGGATGTCTACGTGAAGGGCGGCGACTACACGCCGGAAACGTTGGACGCCGGCGAGCGCATTGCAGTGGAGTCTGGCGGTGGCGAGATCGTGATCATCCCATTTATTCCCGGGAAATCGACCACCGGCCTTATCGAGCGGATGAGTGACTGACGAAACGATGCCGTCAGTCTCGTGGAAATCAGCAGCTTGGTTGGCGTGCTGTTTCGCCTGGTTTTCGCTTGGCCAAGCGCGGCCGTCGTCGTCGCCGTTCGACGAGCCACCGGGCTGGGCGCGGGAGGCGATTTGGTACCAGATTTTTGTCGAGCGATTTCGGAACGGCGATCCCTCCAATGATCCCAAGCCGGAGTTCATGAAGGGCGCCTATCCCGGTTATGTGCCGGCCAACTGGGAGGTGACGCCGTGGAATCAGGACTGGTACGAGCAGGAGGATTGGGCCAAGGGCGAGGAGGGGCACTTTCACAAACTGGCAGCGGCCCGGCGTTTCGGCGGCGACCTACAGGGCGTGCTCGACAAGCTGGATTATCTGCAGGATCTGGGGATCACAGCCATCTATTTCAATCCGCTCAATGATTCCCCGTCACTCCACAAGTACGACGCGCGTCATTATCGGCACATCGACCGCACCTTCGGGCCGGACCCAGACGGCGATACCGCCATCATCGACGCGGAAGAGCCGGTTGACCCGGCAACATGGCGCTGGACGGCCGCCGACCGGTTGTTCCTGAAACTCATCCGCGAGGTGCATCGCCGCGGCATGCGGTTGATCGTGGACTACTCGTGGAACCACACCGGCATCACGTTCTGGGCGTGGGAGGATCTCAGGAAAAACCAAGCCAAGAGCCGGTTCCGGGATTGGTACGACATCATTTCGTTTGACGACCCCAAAACGCCGGAGGACGAGTTCTACTACGAGGGTTGGCTTGGTGTGAAGACGCTGCCGGAACTCAAAAAGGTGAACGTGGTGGACAAACGAAAAGGTTACACCTTCGAGGGCGATCTGCAACCGGGGGTGAAGGCGCATATCTTCAACGTTACCCGGCGCTGGCTGGATCCAAACGGGGACGGTGACTCCGGTGATGGAGTGGACGGGTTCCGGCTCGATGTTGCCACGCATGTGCCGCTCGGGTTTTGGCGCGACTACCGCAAGTTTGTCCGCGGGATCAATCCCGAGGCGCTGCTGCTTGGCGAGGCGTGGTGGACCAAGTGGCCGGATCAGTTGATGGATCCGCGGCCATTTCTGCAGGGCGATATTTTCGACTCGGTCATGCACTACCAATGGTACAAGCCGGCCCGGCGGTTGTTCGCTCAGGCCAACGGAGGCTTCAAACCGAGCGGCTTCGTCGCAGAGATGAATCGGGTGTACGCCGGATACAGTCAGTCCCTCTCCCAAAACCTGATGAACCTCGTCGCGAGCCACGACAGTCCGCGGTTCGGCACCTCGTTTCAAAACAAGCACAAGTACAAGTTCCGGATGGGTGCGCGCAAAAACACGGATCTCCACCTCGGCCCGCCCGGTACAGCTGTCGTCCGCGAGATGCGGATGATGTTGCTGCACCAGTTCACCTACACCGGCGCGCCGCACATCTGGAGCGGCGATGAACTCGGCATGTGGGGTGCCGACGATCCCGACTGCCGCAAGCCGGTCATCTGGGACGACATCCCGCATCGCCCGCAGGTGTTCACGCCGGACGGCCTGCGCCACGAGCCAATTACCGTGAAGCCCGACACCGAGCTGCGAGACTATTACAAGACACTCATTGCCTTTCGAAAAAAACGGCGCGAGTTGGTTGGAGGTGGACTGGAGTTCGTCCTAGCGAACGACAACGACATGACCCTGGTCTACCGCCGGGAACTCGCGGGCAGGGAAACAATCATCGCATTCAATCTCTCGGGACAGGTCAAGACGGTCAGGTTGACTGCGGATGGACGCCTGAAAAGCATGGTTCTTTTGGAATCCAGTCCAAGCAGTGTGGCCGGTTTCCGGCAAAACAAACGAACAACTGAAATCAGACTCAATCCTTATTCGGGAGTCGCACTTGGTGATGAATAGTGGACAGGATCACCTTGACTCCTTGCCACCTGAACTCTGCGGCTGAGGTTTCGTCTTTTCGAAAACATACAGCAAGTTCGGCTCACTGACGACGTATAGCGCGTCGCGCTTGTCGAGCGCGATGCCCTCGGCCTTGAAGATGGTGCGGCTGAGGCCGGACTTGCCGCCGCGCAGCAGCAGGCGGCTTGTCTCGATGCCGTACTTGTTCGCCTCAACGATGCAGGCCGACTCGTGGCT
>Ga0187827_10004658_pt1 | contig 16699 bp, 13 predicted proteins | sample ETNtaG_39_FD_167969 | JGI IMG/M metagenome (GOLD analysis project Ga0187827, IMG submission 167969) | Marine microbial and viral communities from oxygen minimum zone, Eastern Pacific Ocean - ETNP2014_SV_150_PacBio MetaG (Illumina Assembly) | ecosystem: Environmental > Aquatic > Marine > Hypoxic...
ATTTATTTTTTTAATATAATCTTCTAAATCTGTTTGTACTATATCTGTGGAGTGACCATGTTTTCTTAATATTGAGGAGATATACATTATACCTAGCTGTTCACACATTTTTATATCTCGAATAATAAATATAATTCTCATTTTAATTGTTATCTATATCTAGACCCGTTAGATTGCCAGTACAATTCTTACACATTGCAATATTAGATTTTTGCTTGGTTAATAACCTTCTAAAATCTTGATATTTATTATTATTCCAAACTTTCATAAACCCATCTTCAAAAGCATTCCCAAGATAATAAATTCGATTAGGATCATAACAACAAGCGACAACACTTCCATCCCAATTAATAACTGATGAAAGCCACAACCTTTTACATCTACTTTTCATTCTTTGTTTCTTCTTCTTATCACGCTCATTTCTTGTATATTTTTTTGATTTGGGAAGATAGTTATTTGCCATACTCTTAATATCTTTAGACAAATCCATCTCTATATTAACAGTCTTAATTTTTACTTGATTGACTTTTAGTTTACTTGCAAGATCTTTCATATATGGAACTTCATGTTCATTATGCTTCATCACAAGGAATTGTATTTCGATAAATGGTTTTTGTTTCTTCAGCTTTGTCTTTAACAATGTTATTTTTTCTATATTCCTTATGACCTTATCAAAATTGCCATTTTCTCTATATTTTGAAAAAGTTTTTTGGCTAGCACCATCCAGTGCAATAATTAAATTGTCGACTCCAGAATTAATTAAGTTAACAATATTCTCCTCATTTTCAAGGAAATGCCCATTTGTGCTAATCCGAACAAATATGTTCATTCTTCTTGCGTACGATATCATATTATAAATTTCTTTATTTAAAAAAGGTTCACCAAAATTCCACAAAGTTAGATTTAGTAAGTATTTACCTATTTGGTCAATCACTTTTTTATAATTTTCAAACTCTAAATGTCCTTTCGGGGCCTTTAGAGAATTATTTCCAGTTGGGCAAAGAGGGCATTTAAGGTTACATAAATTGGTTGGTTCAAACATAAGTATAGATGGATAATTTTTTACACTTGGTAGTTTAAATAGATAATTTAGATATCCATATGCAAAATTAAAGACCTTATAAATGCTAATCTCTTGATTCTTAATCATATGTATTAAGATCTGCTTAACAGTCATTTGAAAACGTATTCAAAATATATTTTTGAACTAAGTTAATTATCGTAGCATGCTGCTCCCTGATAAGAAATATCGCGTAAATTAGGAGTAAATTTCCTAAAATACACAGTAGAAAAGGAGCATTATGGAAGAGCATAATCTGCTGGTTAAGCCTAATCTAAGAGTAAGGGCCAAAAGAGATAACCAGTTCAACAGGAGTAAGCCCAAGGCTTCTCGCCCTAATGAGTATTGGGGTACAGATATGACGAAAGCAATGATTCCTTCATTTGGGTGGTTAGATTTCGTAATTGTACTAGACTGGTACGCAATGAAGATAGTGGGGTACTCACTCACTTCACATTCCAAGACGGACTATTGGCTGCTTGTCCAACTTGTTTTATAGGCGGGTGACTTAGCAGTGCATGTAATAATCAATTCCCAGAAGGCGTATTATCAAAACAGGATAATCTTTATCTAATCAGTGATAATGGTTCACCGCAAACCTCAAAGAGACACATGGAAGCGTTCTCAGTATTAGAGATTTAGCAAATTTTAACCTTGCTTAGCGGGGAGCAGTACAGGATTTTCTAAATACTCCAAAACCTCAAAATAGAGGTTTTATTTATAAACCAGCAACAGCTTTGAATCCTTTTACATTTCTCTTTAGGTCCTCAATAGTACGCATTGAAATAATACGATTGAATATGTATTGTGGACGGATATAAAACTGTTTAGTTGCCCAACTTCTCATTTTATCAAGCTCGTCAAAGCGACTATAACCATATGGAGTAAAAGTAACATGGTGAAGTGTTAACTTTTCTTGATCCTTATTATAAGTACCCCATTTACCTTCTTCTAGCTCTCTATGTAAAACAGTACCAGGAAATGGTGTTAAGACATTGAACTTGACATAATCAAAAGGTATTTTACATATGGTTTTTACCATATTTCTTGCCTTTTCGGGCGTCTCCATCGGTAGTCCAAGTATGAAATTACCATGCACCTCAATACCTGCTTTTTTTGTCCAGCAGACAGCATCAAATATTCTTTCAAGTTTTATACCTTTATTTATTACTTTCAAAATATCACTGTCTAGGCTTTCAAGACCATAAACAATTTTCCAACAGCCTGCTTTAGCCATTTGAGTAAGCATTCTTTCCGAAACTGTATCTGCACGGCAATTACAACTCCAGGTAATGTCTATTTTTTCCTTTGCGAGCTTATTGCAGAAATCCTCCACCCAGCGTTTACTCAATCCCCATATATCGTCCCAAAAATTTATCTCCTTAACACCATACCTTTCCTGTAAATGAATTAGTTCCTCTATAACATTGTCAACAGATCGTAGAATATACTTATTTTTAAATATCTCACTAGAACTGCAAAACGTACAACTAAAGGGACACCCTCTACTCGTTATCACAGAAGCAGCAGGCAATCTTCGGTATTGGTGAGGTGTTGGTTTATATCGATTTATGTCTGTAAGGTGATATGCGGGAAACTTTATATCATCAAGATTTCTAGTGCGTTCACTTTGTTCTGTTATTATAATATTACCATTATCTTTATAACCAACCCCTTTTATTTTTGAAAGCTGTTCCACTGGGCTATCTGAATTAAGAGCGGTTACTATCTCCACAACGCTAACCTCGCCTTCACCCATAACAACATAATCTATGGAATCATGACTTAGAACTTCCTTTGGAAGGAGAGTTGGGTGGGGACCACCAAAAATGATAGGAATATCAATAGAATCCTTTATTCTTCTAGAAAAATTAGCACTGCGCCGCATATTGGGAGTCTCAGTTGAAATTCCAATTATGTCCGGTGATATCTTAATAACCTTATCCAGGGCCTCATCTATATCGTACTCTTCAAGGACTGAATCAAGAAAACTAACCTCGTATCCAGCACTCTCAAGTGCACTAGCGATATATAACAATCCCAATTTTGGAGCAATAGTCCCTACACTTTTAAAACTCTTGCAATACCGTTCCGACATTGGAAAGGGTGGATTAACAAGCAATACATTTTTAATCACTATAAAATATCTCCCTAATTATATTTTGCGATTGCAACTCTTTCATTTAACATTGACCATATCTTCTATTAAGCATTGTCCCTTCTTATGAAAACTTCTAGCCATTAACTCCCCCAAAAAGCCTGTAAGAAAGAGTTGCGTGCCAAGAATCATATCAACAAGCGCAATGTAAAAGAAAGGTTTGCTTGTAATCAGAGGGGCCTTTATATTCATACTGACATAGTAGAGCTTCTCGACTCCCAGCCACACCGAGGCAAAAAACCCTATTGTGAATATTATAATGCCCAAAGTGCCGAAGAAATGCATAGGACTTTTACTAAAGCGTGTTACAAAAGTTATGGAAAGAAGGTCCAAAAAACCATAAACAAAACGCAATGTTCCGTACTTGGTCTTACCGTACTTTCTCTGCCTATGATTAACAACCTTTTCACCAAAATTGGTAAAACCGGCCTGTTTGACTATTACTGGAATATAGCGGTGCATTTCTCCATATAACTCTATATTTTTAACTACACTGCGCTTATAAGCTTTTAATCCGCAATTAAAATCATGTAGTGGTATATTCGACATTATACGTGTTACCAGATTAAACAATTTAGATGAAATTTTTTTTATCATGGGATCATAACGTTTCTTTTTCCAGCCCGACACGAGATCATAGCCTTGCTCCTTGATCATTTTATAGAGATGTGGGATCTCATCTGGGCTGTCTTGAAGGTCCGCATCCATAGTAATGACCACTTGTCCCTGGGCGGCGTCAAAGCCGGCCTGGAGCGCCGCAGCCTTGCCGTAGTTCCTCCGGAATCTTACTCCCTTTACTGCCGGGACCTCTTGGGAAAGCTGTCTGATCCTGCTCCAGGAAGAATCACTGCTGCCGTCATCCAGGAGAATGATTTCGTATGTAAAGTTGTTTTCTTTCACAACATCACTGATCCAACGGCATAATTCTCCCAGTGATTCCTCTTCGTTGTATATTGGAACAATAATAGAAATATCCATATCTTGTATTCTCCTATGTGGACCTCTGTTCTTTCAAAACTCCCTCTTCGTACGACCCTGTCATTAGCCTCAGATATTCTAACAACCTGTGCAGACCGGCGATAATCATGGAGAGAAACCACTTACAGAACCCGACTATTATCCTCTAGCAAAACCATAACCTACACCCGCGCTTATGACCTTAGCCGCAAACTGTCATCAAAAGTTAATAATGCGATTTGATGTGCAGCCTCAGCCCAATAACTAGCCAGCATCAAAAAGTTTTTTAGTACTCCTCCAGATAGTGACGATATTACCAATGTGATTCTCACAGAGATCATTTTGCCACATTAGGGAGTGTGCCGTATACATTCTCTAATTTTTCCTGATAAGTCTCAGCACAGAATTTTGAGTTTATGGTTTCATAACCCCCCTGGATTATTTTCTCTCTTAATGAATTGTTCTTTAGAATTTTAATTATTGAGTTCTTTAAGGCTTCAATATCTCCATAATCAACCAGAAGACCACTAACTCCATCCTCTATAATTTCAGGAATGCCGCCGACCCTGGTTCCAATCACTGGTATTCCAACATCCATTGCTTCTAATAAAACACGACCAAAACCTTCTTCTTTTGATGGCAGGATCAACAAATCCATCTTTCTCATAATCTCCAGAGGATTACTGCTGTATCCCAAAAAAACAACATCCCCTTCTAGCTTCTGCTTATAAACAAGCTCCCTCAGCCTATTCTCCTCTTCACCGCTTCCAACCAGGTATAATTTAGCTTGAATACCACTATTTAAGACCATCTTAAAGCTTTCTATTAAGAAAGGAATCCCCTTACATTCAATGAGTCTGCCAACAAAAATTATTTTATGTCCATTGTATTCTGTCATCAAAGCGGTATCTTTATTCTCTACTTCGATATCTTGATAAGATTGAAATACATTATGTATAACCTCGATCGTATTGGAATCAAGACCTCTTTCAATCCAAAAGCTCTTTATTTTCTCAGATATTGCTATATAAAGTATATTAATTTTTTTTGAGTAAGTAATTTTATATTGATTTAAGCCATAAGAATTAAATGTCCTTAGATGGACTACGCATGGAATGCCAAGGGATTTTGCCACAAACAGACCCATAAAATTGAGTACAAGCTGATTATTGAGATGTATAATGTCAATCCTTTCTTTTCTGGCAAGTAATGATATCTTATAGATGGTTTTTATGTGTATCAGAAAATCAATCCATACACTAAAAAAAGGTAATATTTTCAGAGAAAAACCATTGATCTTCCCCAGAATATATTTCTGCCACTTGCTACCGTTACTAAAGATTACATCTTTAATAGAATGACACTCGACTCCTTCTGCAACCAGTTTATCGTAAAAAACGGTGTAATTGAAAAAAATTACTATAAATCGATATTCGTTTAGATTTAGGCCCTTAATTGTTTGATAAAGACTTTGAAAAGAGCCACCATAACCGGATTGTCCACACTCAACAAATAAAACTGTTTTCATAATCAAAATCAAAAACTTAATTCAGCCACAGAATACTCAGCTTTACATAGATGATGTCCTGGTATTAACGGAAAACACTAATTCTTTCATTTCTTAAATTCAATATCTGTAATAACCCGTGAAAGCTGTGGTTGATACTTGTATAATTTCCTATACACTAAGGAAGTTTAAACATTAGTGCTTTAGAAAAAGCCTCTCAACTCTGGATATGTTATATAATCTTATAAAGTATCTCAAATTGGAACCCTGAATAACATTTGACTTATCATAAATATCTTCATATTTGTACTTGTCTCTGATTTCCTGAATTATATTGCTTTCCTTAATTGATCTTTTCATTCTATGCTTAACATCCCCTTTTATCCATTCATCTAAAGGCATTGGCCAGCCCATCTTGTCCTTCCGCCATGTTATACTTTCCGGAAGTTTACCATTAAAGGCTATTCTTGAAATATATTTGGTCCACCCTCCATGCATTTTATATACATCCGGAAGATCATTTAAAAATTCCACGAGTCTATAATCCATAAAGGGCTGCCTTGACTCAATGCTACAGGCCATGGAATTACTGTCTATCTGTCTCAACAGTTTTTTCAGGCTGTTTTTCATACTCCAGTGAGTAGCAGCATTAATAGAAGATAAATACTTTTTTGGCGATAGAATATTTCGTGAATCTCTAAAATTATTATTATTCAACTCGTCAAACATTGCCACGCGATGCTCTGACCTTTTTGCTATAAACTCTTTACTAAAGAATCCGTAATGTAATGCCTTACTTAGAGGTATAACTCTCTTAAGCAAACTCACAAGATACTCAACCCTACATTTAGGGCGAAAATAAAAATAGCTATACCAAAACCGTTTATATCCTCCAAGCTGCTCATCTGCACCCTGACCGTCCATTGCCACTTTAATCCCATTTTTTTTACATATTAAATAAGAATTGAATGCCGATACATTCAATCTGTCATAACAATTTTCTTCCATCCAAAGTCCTTTATCGTTTATCTCCAAAATCATGTCGTTATTTGGCGTGTCCTTATATGATTCCAAGCCCAAGTATTCTACAAGACTGTCTATAAATTCAGTTTCATCACAGTATTTCTCATTTTCATTCTTATAAATATTTGAGAAGGTTATAACTTTACCACTATGGTTAGCTTTTTTTATGATAGTATCTGCCAGATATGTTATGGAAGAGCTATCCAGTCCTCCTGAAAGAGCACAGCCGACCTTAACATCCGCATAATGTCTAATTCTTACTGCATCCTCTAACAAATAGTAGTACTGTTCGGCTAATTCTTTTAACTTCATTTCCGAAAATGTTCTCTCTTCAGATGGAAACAATAGCTCCCAGTACTTTTCAAAAAACAAATCACTATCACCGGAATTTGCTTTGAATATAGCACTGTGTCCTGCAGGAAAACGATAAGCTTTGTCATAAAAAGTATCAGGGTGAGCTTCACTCGGGCCATCGAGAAGATAAGCATATATTTCCCTGAAGTTAGGCTGCAGATTAATTATGGGCATTAAACACTTCAATTCCGAGCATACGATGAAGAAATCGTCATGGAACATATAATACAATGGTTTTACTCCAAATCTATCCCTGGATATCCAGAGTGACTTTTCAACATTATCCCAGACCACAAATGCCCACATTCCGTTAAACTTATTCTGACACTCCTTGCCCCATGCCATATATGCTTTGATAACAACTTCCGTGTCCGAATTGCCAGAAAAATGATACCCTTGTTTTTTTAGTTCTTCTCTAATTTCTTTAAAGTTATAAACTTCTCCATTATAGCTTATCCAGAACCTTCCTGTCTCATCACTCATAGGTTGGTGTCCTGCATCTGTTAAATCAATGATAGACAACCTCCTGTGAGCAAGACCTATTGTGAAATCTTCAGATGGATATTGATATTTAACTTTGGGAGCAAATCTTAATTTAGAACCGATTACATTTTGAGGAGTGTCATTTCCGGAAAATATCTTATGATTATCTGATTTAACATCAAATAGGGCATATCCCTCATCATCAGGGCCTCGATGTTTTATCATCTTAGCCATCTCATCCAGCCTTGATAGATTATGCTTGTGATTCTTGAAACTTATCATAGCAATGATTCCACACATGTTTTTTAATCGTTCATAGGTTCAAAAGTTCAGAGTTCAGAGGCTACTATTTAACAGCCCAAATGTATAAATAACCTCCATGTTTTTTTAATATCTTTTGCTTTAAACTATCTGACATAAGTTGCCCTATATTAAACCTGGCAGAAGGAAATCCATTTAACTCAGCATATCCTCCGTATATCTGATGTCTATGTGAACTAAACTTATTGAATAGTATCGGAATATCATACACCCTGTAATGCCGAGAAATTGGTGCTCCGGACCCGTCTCCATGAGCATCTGTGTGTTTTTCCACAACCTTCTGAATGGATCTATAACGAAAATATTCACCTCGTAAGATACCATACTTAAAAAACTTATTATAATAATACTTTAAGAAAGATTTATGGTAAAGCATAACAAAAAGAGTGCGCCCCTCCTTTAAAACCCTCCACGCTTCATCTATACATTTTTGGGTATCTGGCGAATGATGCATAACACCCTGAGAAATAACATAATCAAAGGAATTGTCTTCAAAAGGCAAATCTTCAGCATTTCCTAAATAATACTTTGAATTATCATGATGACCAAATAATTTTAAGCAAGTCTCATGATGAAATGAGCTTAGATCTATCCCGGTATATTTTGCTCCCGCATCAATAAATTCTCTGGCTAAAAAACCAACACCATGACCAATTTCAAGGACTTTCTTATCTTTAAGTAATGAGTAATCTATTAAATTCGAAAAAAGCTTCTTGTTTGGTTCTTGCAGATACCACCCCTTCTCACGTAGTTTAGACACCGAATTCTCAATAATTTGTTCAGAGGTCTCACTTTTACCACTGTTATAAGTCATTGGATTCTTTGTCCAGAAATCCTTTACATCTTGGATATCAATCTGTTTTTTATCCATATATCCTCTTGGTTATATCCCGTCAGATAGTCCAGAGGCCAGAGAAGCAACTTTGCTGAACTTATATTACAATAATTTAAGTCTCTTGTTCATACTCATACGAATTATTAAAGAATAACATCTTCATAAATCAGCGGCAAAAACACTCTCATAAATTCTGTGCCTGGCACATGCTGTAAAATCGGGAATTTGTATCCCCATACAATTCATCAAAACTACCTTTCTCTACTATCCACCCTTCCTTTAAGACATAAATATAATCGCAATTCCTTACAGTTGAAAGTCTGTGGGCAATTATCACAATTGTACTTTTACCCTTTAAAGCATTAATGCTTTTCTGAATTAGTATCTCTGACTCTGTATCAAGCGATGAAGTTGCCTCATCAAAAATCATTATCTCCGGTTCCTTAAATAATTCTCTTGCAATTGCAATCCTTTGACGCTGCCCTCCTGATAATTTAATTCCCTTATCTCCTATTATTGTTTCGTATTCCATTTCGCACTCATTGATGAATCTATCACAATTTGCCAATATAGCAGCATCTTTAATCCTTTTTCTGCAGGAATCCTCTTGGCTGTCACACTCCCAGAAAGAAATATTGTTTGCAATCGTATCATTAAATATAACCGGTTCCTGAGTTACATAGCCGATGGCATTTCTGAGACTTGAAAGATCTAATTCCGAATAATCTATACCATCAATACAAATTTTCCCGGACTCTGGTGTCAATATCCCCGTAATAGTATCCAACAGAGTAGTTTTCCCTGCTCCCGACTCTCCCACAATACCAATGGACTTATTTTTTGGAATATTCATACTTATACCAGAAAGCACCTGTCTTGAATCATAACTGTAAATTACATCATTTAACGTTATTGCTCTATAAAAGTTCTTAATCCTATGCGGTCCAACCTTCTCTATATTATTATCAAGAATTCTATCAGTTTTTTGAATTACTTCTAATCCTCCAATGCTTGCATTAAACTTCTGCCAGTCAGACTGCAAGCGAAAGATATAGGAAAATGCCTTGTAAAAAAAAAGCAGGAATATCATTATCCCTGCAATCGATTTTCCTTGATATCCAACATAATAAAGCACAAGCCCAGACAAGAAAAGAACCGACAGAGGTTCAATGATTGAAGAGGGTATAGCAATCAACACACTATTTCTGTATCGATATTTAGAATTATTTTCAACATCCTTAAAAAGGTGTTTAATGACACGATTGAAACTATCTGTTGCCTTCAAATATTTAAAGTTATCTATTGTCTGAATAAGCAGTGATTGAATCTTGGCATTTGTCTCTGACACAAGTACAGATAACTTCCTTGATATCCAAGAAAGTCCCCTTAACATTGTAAACATGAAAATACTCAGTACAAGCACAAGGAGGGTCATCTTAAAATTAATAAAAACAGCAAAAGCGATATAGATAAGTATAAATATCAAGTTTCCAATGACAACAGTGTATCTGTTCAACGCTTCTACACACCTGTCAACCTCTGTCGTAATTATATTGTTCAGATAGCCAATGCTTGTGTTAGCGTAATAACTATAATTCATAGTCTTATACTTATGGCAGAATCCAATCCTTATATCCTTGATAAGGTTATATCGTATATAAGCGGCAATAATTTTCTGAAGGAAAAGGAATATACCTTTCAAAGACACAGCTAAAAGAAGCATGATAAGCAGAAGGGGTAAGGATACATCAATACCCGCAGATTTGAAAAGATTATAAATAGTCTTTGTATATTGATCCTGATCACCAACAGCCTTATCAATATTCAGAATCGGAAGTAACATCGAAATGCCAATACTTTCTGATAAACCACCAAAAAGAAATAGCAACAGTAAAATATATAGTTTTCTCCCGGCGTAACTATAGGTGACTTTGAAGTAATGAATCAGGGAAGTAATTAGAGGGATTTGCATACTGCACTGCTCTGCGCTAAGCAAGGTTAAAATTTGTTAGTGATCAGCAAGTGTTCTTTCTCATATTCAGATGAAGTCGAGTAGTTTAAGGAAAAGTGAGGGTAATCATTGTTATGGTTCTCGATCCATTCTCTAAAGTTTTCCGCAAATTCAAACGGTGAAGAAAACTCTCTGGTCCAGACGAAGTCCTTTTTGAGTGTTCTGATGACTCTTCCTGTGTCAGCATTACCCTTGGGATTGTTGTAACTGGTCTAGTGTGGATCTCATTATCAAGACATCTGTTAGTGTGATTAACAATGGAACAATGGAACATTTGAATATCGAAGAAGGGTAAAACTTCTTCATTGCCACTCCTCCTCTGAATCAAGCCGTTCCGACTTGTCTCTCTTAGCTTAGAACAGCTATACCACTTATGCCACTGCCCGGTTTCTCCATACCAGCTCTATAGTTAACGACTAAATACGGCACAAGATAGTCAAGGCATTCAGGTTAAGTTAAGATATTTAGCTTGTTAATGCATAGTTCCGTCTAATGACATCCTTAATTACTTTCGTATATTTCATAGCAGCATCTGGTTTTGTACTTAGAAAATCATACTTAAAGAGAGCCTCACGTTCTTTCATTAATTCTTTATCCACAATTGGATTAGATAGTTTTTCTTCGATCAAATTAACAAATGCCTTCTCGCTTTCAGCTATATCAAATATATGGTAATAATTGTGGAAATGTATATATTCGGCATAATCTCGTCTATTAGCCTCATAGTACATTGGGATTATTACAGGTTTACGAGCAAATCCAGCCTCAATTATTGTATTCGAACCAAAGCCACAAACCACATCAGAATCAAGAATAAGATTACCAGCATCCTCCTCTGTAAAATATAAATTTGTTATTCTCTGTATGTCAACACCTTGATTAGATATTGCTTCTTCAATTTTATACTTCCATACCGGTAACCATTTTGGCTTGAAAACAAAATCAACATCAGGTCTTTTCATTGCAAGTTTAGCATAAGCACTATGAGTTGATTCAAACAGTTTTGCCCAACCAACATCAGGTTTTGAAGGCCAATGAACATTAACAAAGTATGCAACGTGATCGGGATGACCTTTTAGGTTGGCCCCAAGAGTAAAGGAAAAAAACACAACTTTCTTTCGTTTGGATACATTCTTTTTATAAGACTTAACATTTCTTATAAATTCATCCATACGTAAGCAACCAAGCGCAATAATCCTTTGGGGAGTTACAATTCCAAAATCTATAAAAAAATCTCGCAACGATTCATTTTGACAAATAATCATACTTCCAGAAAAGCTTATGTTTTTAAGCTCATAATAATTATCTTTATCTTTATAACGAATGTGGTCAGGTGTTTCTAAAGCATAGTTTTCCCGAGGTATTAATACATAAGGAACACCTATCTCATCAGAAATCGTCCCCCAATCGTGATCTTTTGAATAAAAAAAGCTAGCTCCTACAACACACCTAATTCCTAGAATACGATATAAATGTGGTAAGAAATTTCTTAAAAAATCATGTAACCGACGTTTAGCTTCAACCACCTCGACATATTTTTCGGGAAAAAAGATCTGTGTCTTTGTGACGCCTCTAGGATAGAATTGAGTTAAAATACGCGCCTGCCATATTTCAGGAATGATTAATACACGAAACTCGCCTGTATTCGCAAGGACTTCCACGTCTTTACGAAAACGAATATGATTTAAAAATAGAATTGCAGGTAGATCTTTTTTACGATGTGCAGACGCAACTTCTTTTATCACACGTGAATACACAAATACAATAGGCCAATATACACCAAGCCACACCAATATCCTAAAAATAATTTTTAATAATTTCATGCTACAAGGATCATTAACGAAGTAATGTTTCCTTTATATCTGACGGGCTTTATTTGCATGTCTGGCACCTCTGAACGTTACATCACCCTCAATGTATAAACGGCGATGAGCCTCTATGGCATTACTACAAACATGATCATAATGATCTTTTAATAGCTCCTTATTGGCCTCATATAACAATTTGTACGCTTCCTCATCTGACATTTCCATAAAATTTACGGCTATTAGATCTGAATTCAAGTGCTTGTTCTCATAGAAATCTTCTGGTCCTTCCAGCAGCCCTTGATTGATAGCATTATAATAGAGTGCCGAGCCAGGGTAAGGCGTAACCGGTTTAATTGTTCTAGTTTCTGAATATTTATTATATTTCTTTAAGAATTCCACCCCTTTCTTTAATGTTTCCTCACTATCAGCAATGTTATTCCAGAGTATATTAAATCCGGGGTTAATGCCTTCTGAAAGAGTGGCTTCAATACCATTATGTATTTCTTCAATAGTTTGATGTTTATTCATAAGGTCTAGCACATTCTGATCCAACGATTCAATGCCGTAATTTATGTAAACACAACCAGCTTTTTTCATTAATTTTAACACATTAGGTTTTGCAGTATTTAAACGCCCATTACAATCAAATTGAACTTTAATACCAGATTTTAGGAGCGCTTCACAAAACCCGATAACTCGCTTTTCAGTTGCCATAAGAAGTTCATCACGTAATCTAATGAAAGTTATGCTATAGTCTTTATTTAACCGCTCGATTTCTTCTATAATGGCTTCATATGAACGTATTCTGTACCCACTTTCCATGCGATAGCAAAAATTGCAAGAATACATACAACCTCGGCATGTTAATATCGGCATTGTACGAACTGAGCCTACCGCTCCCGCAGATTTATAAAGAGCATAAGCCTCAATGGGAAAAAGATCCCAGGCAGGAAAAGGAATGTTATCCAAATCCTTAATCGTCTTTTCACGTGGTGTGGCCACGAATTCATTATTATCACGATACATAATACTTTTTACAGTAGCGTAATTCCTTGATCCGTTGATTTCATTTAGCAGGTTCAACAGAGGTAATTCACCTTCACCTATAACACAAAAGTCAGCACCAGTCTTTTGCATAAAAAACTGTGGCTCAGGTGATGGGCCATAACCACCAAGAATGAGGATTGGCCTATCCTTGGACTTGTTTATAGCTGCACATATAGACTTTAACTTCGCGTATTGGTAATAACCACCGATGACACCAACACATATGACATCAAAATGATTTCTGTCAAGATAATCTGTTAAATGAGCTTCAGGAAAGTGATAAATGTCTTGATTATAAATAACTATTTCTTTGTATCCGTATTTTCTTAAAAAAGAGCTAAGATACGCTATTCCCAGCGGAAATTCACTTATTTGGCAATCATTGTCATAAATCACAAAAAGAATTTTCATAAATAATTTCTATTTATTCAGGCGGTTTCATACTATGGTAATAGCAGACTAGTCCATACTATCATGACTAACACCGCCTTCCTGAGAGGAAAAGTCCCTGGATAGACTCCAGAGTAAGACTTATACCCAACAGACTGGTGAGACTGTAACGATTTTCGAAATCTAATGACCTTCTTACATAATTGATAGACATATTTGATAAATCTCTTTTTCAAAAAGAATATCTTAAAAATGTTAAAAGGTATTCAGGGAAACATGGTTAGATTTACTATTCATCCGTATTTAGTTTTCGTACATACCAACGCTCAAAATCACCCATTTCAAGCTTATGCTTGTGCGGTTTATCGATTCTATTTTCAAAGAACTCGTCTGTAGCAAAGCGAGCTCCCGGAAACTTGAGGGAATAGTACTCATCTAGGAAAACATACCCGCCTATTGATAACTGTTTCCATATGAATGGTAATGCTATTTTATAGCTCATGTAGAGGTCACAGTCCAGAAGAGCAGCCATGATTTCTTTTGGGTAAGCTCTAGTATCAGTCATGGTAGTAGAGAATGGCCCAGGCACCAAATGCACATTGTCAACATCGAGAAATTCAATCTTATGTTGGATATCTTCAATCCGTACATTAGAGAAATCCCCAGACAGAGAAATATTCTCAGGAGAAAGCCCCGTTTTTACATCAATCGAGCGAAAAGACTGATTTTTTTTTACCTTAGCATAATGCTCTTTTGAAATTTTACCCTCCTTGAGAAGATAATCAAACTTTGTAACATCATCATTACCATGATAAATAGGAGGAAAACCTTGAAAAGTATCATACCCATATACTTGCTTTGAGGAACCTAACTCTTTGAGAAGAAGTCCAGTCGCTAAAAGTGCACGCCCTTTGAAAACACCGGCTTCACAAATATCTCCGTCAATATGGTCGTGGTGTTCGACAATATAATCAAAGTAATGGCTTAGTGGACCTGGCTTCCTGTAATTATAAATACCGAGGACGTTAAATTCCCAGTCATCTTTGAGTAGCATAATTGCTCACCCCCTTGTTGAGTTGTAAATTTTATAGCAGATCTCAGGTTATTCCATTAACAATCCATAGTGGCTTTTGTCCATCCCTTACTCGCCTGAAATTGTCAATGGCGTTTCTAAGAGCTATGATGTAAGCGTCAAACGTTGAGCCTGCCATGTGCGGCGTGGCTACCACGTGTGGATGAGTCAGCAGAGGATCGTTTGGCTTTGTTGGCTCTTCCATATATACGTCCAAGCCGACAGCCCAGAGTCTTCCGTCTTCAAGAGCATTAAAAAGCTCACCATTGTCAACAAGCTGCGCACGCGACACGTTGATTAACACAGCCGATGATTTCATAAGCTCAATTTCTCGCCTACCTATTATGCCAGCTGTATCATCGTTGAGATGTATGTGCAGGCTCACTATATCTGCCTCAGCAAGCAATGTCGTAAAACTACAATATTCTGCACCTACTGTTTCTTCCATATTGGATGCTGCACGTACCGGATCATAATATAAGACTCTCATTCCAAAAGCAGAAGCGCGCTTTGCAACTTCTCTACCAATATTTCCGAAGCCAATAATTCCAAGTGTTTTCTTATACATAAGAAACATATCCATTCCGTGACTATTCCCTGCCCATTTCCCTTCAACGGTTCTACGATGGCTGTCAGGAAGCCATTTATATATGGCAAGCATAAGCATAATAGTATGCTCAGCAACTGATATGGCGTTTGCACCCCCATTATTAGCTACTGGAATACCGTATTTTTTAGCATCTCTGATATTAAATTTGTCATATCCTGAACTCCAAAGTTGCATAAGTTTAATATGAGCTGCGCTCCGAAATACAACTTCCGGAAGATAGCGCCCCGGGGCAAGAAAAACACCGTCAGCCCACCGTATATTCTCGCACTTTTCTTCGTCTGAGATAGTATAAGTCATGCGCTTAACCAGAAACTCATCCTTGGGGATATTATCCATAACAATTTGTTGGAGATTCTCAGGTATACGTTCTTCATATACATACAAGAGTTTGAAAATTGATGAACTCATGGTTCCTCCTCAGGAGTGTTAAACTTAGCGTTACAAACACTGATTCCTTGACTCAAATATCGGCTCCATTGAAGCTAAAGCGATTTCAAATTCAGCTGGATCAAAGGTGCCTGAAAAACGGATTCCATCTAAAAAAGCATTCACTGACTTAAATAAACTTTCCTTCCAGATATGGGAGAACTCAAATGTTTCTCTTTTTGCTAAAGGTGGCGTAGTAAAGCGATTATTAGTATCAAATGTGTCTCTTGGATAATGCAGGTGTGTTTTGTTTCCATCATACTCCCAATATCCATCAGTCCCCATGAGCATCATACGCATGAAAAAAGGGCCTGCATAACTGTGAAACAGATTAACACATAAACCAGAATACATTTTGAGTCTCAAAAATACTGTGTCAGGGGGTCCAACTTTACAACCTGCCTTCCAAAGGAAATCCTTTCTTGAATAGTCTATTTTACCAAAAAGAGATAGTGTTAGATTTATAAAATGCACACCTACCAGCTCCATTACACCGAACGACTCACTTATGTTGCTCCGCCATGAGTCTTTATAGTTTTCCTTATGTGCAAGCCCTTGGCTCGTGTGTACATCAAAAGAAATAGGTGAGCCTATCCTACTAGAGGTTAGTAGTTCCTTTAGAGATATAGCAATGCGA
>Ga0187827_10004665_pt1 | contig 16664 bp, 15 predicted proteins | sample ETNtaG_39_FD_167969 | JGI IMG/M metagenome (GOLD analysis project Ga0187827, IMG submission 167969) | Marine microbial and viral communities from oxygen minimum zone, Eastern Pacific Ocean - ETNP2014_SV_150_PacBio MetaG (Illumina Assembly) | ecosystem: Environmental > Aquatic > Marine > Hypoxic...
CAGCTTTCGCCTCGACCGGCTGAAGTCGGTGATCGAGGGGCGCAGGCGTAACGCCGATCTCTATCGCGAGCTGATCACCGCCGAGCAAATGTATATCCCGCCCTGCAAGGACTATGAGCAAAACGCCTTCGTCATATTCATCACCCAATGCGACGACCGTGACAAGCTCCAGGCCCATCTTTCCGAGAAGGGCATTCAGTCGCTGATTTATTACGGGCGCTGTCTGCATCTGCATCCGGCGGCCGACAAGCTGGGATATAAAAAGGGCGATTTCCCGGTGGCCGAGAACCAGGCGGACCGGGTGCTGGCCCTGCCCCATCACCAGTATCTGAGCGAGGACCAGGTTGCTTACGTGGCGGAAACGGTGAACGCCTTTTACGGGGCGGCGTAATCTCGTGACGGCTGTCGCAGCATCATTCGTTCCCGAAGAGGATGTGGGTCTTCGCACGGCCGCGGCCATCCTGGTTACACCGGACGAGCGCTATCTGATGCAGCTTCGCGATGAAAATCCCGAGATCAGTTTCCCCGGCTTCTTCTGTCTTTTTGGCGGCGAGTTGGAGCCCAGGGAAGACCCGGAAGCGGGGCTAAGGCGCGAACTGTTGGAGGAGTTGGAGCTGGAGGCGGGCGAGGCCGGCTATTTCTCGCAGCTCGTCTTCGACGCCATCTATGCCGACGGCAGAATCCGCCAGCGTTATTATTTCGAAATTCCCATTGACCCCGACGTGGTGGATACCCTTGTCCTCCATGAGGGGGCGGGCATGCAGCTGATGACGGCAGATGACATCGCCCGGGAGGCATTGCGTTTCGTGCCGTATGATTTTGCCATGCTCCGCATGCATATGCTGTTGCAACAGACGCGGGAGCGCGGGAGCGCGGGAGCGCGGGAGCGGCGTGGAGAAGATCAGATGACGGAAAAATACCCATGAAGATGTCCGATTACATCGCGCAGTTCCTGGCCCAACAGGGAATCCGCCACGTTTTCGCCATTACCGGCGGCGCCTCGATCCATATGATCCATTCCATCGCCGAATGCGACGACATCGACTATATCTGTCCCCATCACGAGCAAGGCGGAGCCATGGCGGCCGATGCCTATGCCCGCGTCAGCGGCGGGCTGGGATGCGCCATCGCCACCAGCGGGCCGGGCGCCACCAACCTGATTACGGGTATTTGCGGCGCCTGGTTCGATTCGGTTCCGGTGCTTTATCTCACCGGCCAGGTCACCACCGGCCGCTTGAAGGGGGATACCGGCGTTCGTCAGATCGGGTTCCAGGAGACCGAGGTGATTCCCATGGTCCGCCATGTGACCAAATATGCCGTTCAGATCAGCGACGCTTCGCAAATCCGCCACGAACTGGAAAAGGCCGTTTACATGGCCAGGGAAGGCCGGCCCGGCCCGGTGGTGGTGGATGTTCCTGATGATCTGCAGCGTGCCGATATCGATGCCGCGAGCCTGGAAGGCTTTACGCCGCCTAAATCGCCGGATAATCCCGACAGTGAGGCGCTTGGAGAGAAGGTGGCGCAATGCCTGGCCTTATTGCAACAGGCGCAACGTCCGGTTCTGGTGGTGGGCTGGGGGGTGCGCCTGAGCGGGGCCGAAAAGGATTTTATGACCTTGGCCGACAGGCTGGGTTTCCCCATCCTGCCGAGCTGGGCGGCCATGGACATGTGCGACAATGACCACCCGCTTCTGGTGGGTGGCTGTGGCACTCACGGCAGCCGCAGCGGCAACTTCACCATGCAGAACGCGGACCTTGTGTTTTCCATCGGCGCCCGTCTCGATTCCCACGAAACCGGCCCCATAGATTCCTGGGCGCGGGAGGCAAAAACCATTGTTGTCGATATCGATCAGGCGGAACTGGACAAGTTCCCCTATCTGGGACGGACCATCGACGTGCCGGTATGCGCCGACGCCGGAGCCTTTATCGCTGCTCTTCTGGAGGCCACCGGCGACGGTTTCTCGGGACAGAAACTGGAGGCGTGGTGGGAACGGGTGCGGGGCTGGAAGGAACAGTACCCCGCCTGCCGTCAGGAATACCACGAGGAGACGCCGGTAAATCCCTATGTTTTCTTCAAGGCGCTTGCCGGGACCGTGGGAGACAAGGAACATATTTTCATCGATACCGGCTGTACCATTCCTTGGATCATGCAGGCTTTCGAGTTCAAGCCGGGGCAGCGGCTGTTTCATGACTTCAACAATACCGCCATGGGCTGGGCGCTGCCGGCGGCCATGGGCGGCTGTTTCGCCCTGGATGGAAAACCGGTCACCTGTGTCGCCGGCGACGGCAGCCTGATGATGAACGTCCAGGAACTGGCCACGGTACAGAAGCACGGTCTTCCGGTGCGCATCATCGTCATCGACAATCGCGGTTATTCCATGGTCCAGCAGACCCAGGACCAATGGCTGGAGGGTAACTATTTCGCCACCACCGAAGAAGGAGGGCTGGGCTTTCCGGACTTTTCGAAACTGGCGGCGGCCTTCGATATTCCGGCCGTGGAAATCGACGGCAACGCCGCTATCGAAAAGGGTCTTGCCAAGGCCTATGCCATGGACGGTCCGGTGCTGTGTGTTGTACATGTGCCGCGCGAACACCGGGTGATTCCCCAGGCCCATTACGGATATCCGCTGGAGGATTCCATGCCGCTGTTGCCGCGCGAGGAATTTCTCGCCAACATGATCGTCAAGCCTCTGCCCATCTCGCAGTCGTGACAGCCAGGCCGAACTCGTCAATGAGCAACATGGAAACACAAATCAAGAAAGTCCTGATAGTCGTTCCGCCCCTGGTGAGCGTGGACGACGACGATCCCGACCCCAACCGTCTCGATATCGAGTCGCGCCGCCTGGTGTCGCCGGTGGAGCCGATGGTGGTGGCGTCCGATCTTTTGTCGCGCGGCTTCGAGGTAGAACTGTTCGACCTCGGCGTCCATGTGGACAACCGCTATGAAAACCTGCACCAGAAGATTGAATCCTGCCGCCCGGACGCGGTGGCCCTGGTGCAGTCGATCCTCACCTATGTGACGGCCACGGACTGGGACGGCGCGGTGGTCTTCGATATGGCGCGTGAGATCTGCCCGCAATGCGTCATGGTGCTGACGGGGAACACGGCCACCAACTATCCGGGAAAGGCGGTTGAAGCGGAGGTCTGTGACTATGCCATCAAGGGAGAAGTGGATTTTGCCATCGGCGATCTTCTGGAATGTCTCAACGCCGACAAGGATATCGAATCGGTGGCGGGTATCGTCTATCGCAAGGACGATGGAACGGCGCAGGTTTCCGACACCTATCCGGAAGTAGATATGGCGAAGCTTCCCATGCCCGCCTATCACATCCTCGACGAGGAGCATAGGCGCGGCTATACGGAGCTTCTCGAAATCGGCAAGATCAGGTATCCCGAACGCAGCCGCAACTATCACGACATCATGGTTTCGCGCAGCTGCACCCTGCGCTGTTCCTTCTGCGCTGTCGCCCATCTGCGGGGTCCGCGGCAGAAATACCGCCGCAAGCCCCTAGATCTGGTGATGCGTGAAATTGAACAGGCGCTGGATCAGGGAGTGGAGGAAATCCATTTTTTTGATGAACTGTTTGCAGACAAGGAAAGAGAACTGGTTGAATTCGCCAATGCTCTGGCCCGGCGTAACCTGAAATTCCCCTGGTTTGTGGGACAGGGAATGCCGCTGTGGCCTCTGACCCGCGACGCCCTGGCGGCGCTGACGGAAACCGGCATGTACCGCCTTATCGCGCCCTATGAATCGGGAAGCGACCGGGCGCTGCGGGAATGCGCCGGCAAGATATATTCCACCGTGGAACATCACCACGACGTCACCTTGTGGGCCCGCGAACTGGATTTGGAAATTATCGGCCTGTTCGTGATCGGCATGCCCGGGGAAACACGCAAGGAAATCCTCGACACGCTGCTGTTCGCCGAAGACCATCCGGAAATCGATTATTCGGTGTTTTCCATCGCCACGCCCTTGGTGGGAACGCGTTTACAGAAGAGGGTTCTCAAAGAAGGCCAGCTTGATGACGAGGACAAGGTCAACAGGGTTATCAAGCGCACCGTATCTCTCTATCATACCGATTCCTTCCGGGAATACGAAATGGGCGTCATCCGCGCCTTCGACTGGACGCGGATCAATTTCTCCACCCCCGAGCGCAAAGCCAAATACGTTCGCATGGTGGGTCTTACGCTGGCCGAGCTGGATATGATGATCGCTCATTCCAAGGGTGTGTTCGAACGCTTCTATCCCGGGTACGACGGCCCCACCTCGTTCAAGGAACTTTACCATCAGCCCGACATGTTCATGGAGAAGCCCCCCATTATTCCCGAGCAGATGGCGGACTGAGAGACCTGTCCGTGCCGGATTCCATTCTCGTCATCGGCGCCGACGGACAGGTCGGCAGCGCAGTGATGCGTGACCTAGCGGACCGTGGCTGTAAGGTGACGGGCACAACACGCCGCGCCACCGCCACCACCACCGATGACGACCGCCTGTTTCTCGATCTGGCCCTTCCGTCACAGGAATGGCCCGAACTTCCCGAAACGAATGCGGTCGTGATCTGCACCGCTATGACCCGCATCAACGAGTGCGAGGACGATCCCGATGGCACGGCCGTGGTCAATCTTCATGCCCCGGTGGCGTTGGCGCGCGGGTTGAGCGAGAAGGGGGCGTTTGTCCTGTTTTGTCCACTACCGGTGTCTTCGATTTCACCCGCCCCTATCGCCGTCATGACGAGCTGCCCAGCCCAGTGAGTGCCTACGGACGGCAGAAAGCCGAGGCCGAGGCACGCATTCTTGATCTGAAGGGCAAGACTGCGGTGCTGCGGTTGACCAAGATCATGGGAATTGACATGCCGTTGCTTAATGCCTGGTGTGGTGACCTGGCCACTGGGCGGGAGATCACGGCCTATGAGGATGCCTTCATTGCTCCCATCACGGCGGCCTTCGTGGCACGCATGATCCATGAGATTGTCAGCCGTGAGGCGGAAGGTGTGTTCCATGCCTCGGGAGATGAAGACCAGCCCTATACGACGCTGGCCGGAGAGTTGGTACGCGCAATGGGTGCGGACGTCTCTCTGGTCAAAACAGTCGAGGGGGGGCTGCCGCACTACCCCACCGCCAACGCGCCGCGCTACACGACGCTGGACATGTCCCGCGAGGAAAAGATGTTCGGAATTCCAGCGCCTTCATCCCTGGCCACCATGATCGAGACGGTGGAAACCTTGGCGCAAGACTGCCGCGCCAATCGCTCTTCCGCTTGTCTGGAGCGAAACTGTCACCCGTCTTCGTACGCCGGCATCACCTGGAGAAGAATCCGAGGCATTAAATGAACAAACCATCCGTTACCATTAAGCAACTAAATTCCTGTGCGGCATGCGGTTGTGACGAACTGACCCAGGTGCTTGATCTGCCGAAATTGCCAATGATAGGCATCTTTCTGGACAGCTTGAAAGACGCCGATCGTTTTCCCCCCTTTGATCAGGCCATGATGATCTGTGAGGAATGTGGCCACATGCAGCTCAGGGACTGTTTGGACCATAAATATCTTTACGACGAGAGCTTCACTCATCGAAGTTCGGCTAGCGCTTCGGCTTCTTCCGGCAATGAATTTTTTGCCGCTTACCTGCAACGGGTCGCTGGCGACCGTCGCTTTAAAAGGGCGATTGAAATCGGATGCAATGATATGCAGTTGCTGAAATTGGTTTCGCCGATTGGCGATATTGTCTGTGGCGTTGATCCGATCTGGCGTGGCCGTGAACCTGAACCTGAGGGAAACATTTGTGTTATTGGTGCCTTTGTCGAGGATATTGATTTCCGTGCGGAGCTGGACGGAGCCCCCGATCTGATCTTTTCATCCATGACGTTCGAGCATTTGGCGGAGCCTAAGGAAATACTAGAACGATTAATAGAGGTTGCTGCAGACGATGCCCTGTTTGTTATCCAGATGCCCGGCACCGATTTTTTTCTCGATAATTGCCGCTTTGACACGATTACCCACCAACATTACCACCAGTTCACCCTGGCCTCCTTTTGCCAGATGATAAATGAGGCGGGAGGCATTTATCTGGACCATGCCGTGAACTATGGATATTTGGGTGCTATCCTTGTGGCATTTCGTAAGGGGGGGGGCAAAAGAGCATCCCCCGCGTTCCGCAAGGCGATCCCTTCCCTGGTTGCGGAAAGCAAGGCGCATTTCGATACACAAATCGACAATTGCCTATGGGCCATACGTGATGCCGGAACACCCCCGGTTTATGGCTATGGGGCGGCGCAATGCTTGCCGACCCTGGCCTATTTCATGGACAGCGATCTAGGCTTCATGCGTGCGATTTTGGACGACGATCCGGCACGGCAAAATAAATATTACCCCAGTATCACAGCAAAAATCGTCAAACCTGAGCCCGAAATGCAACTTGAAAAGGCAGCAGTAGTGCTGACCGCGCCGGATTATGCCCGCCCATTGGTTCAGAGAATTTCTGCTCTCGGCGCCAAGAAAATTATTCTCCCCATTGCGATACTTTGAACCTGTATGCGACTGTCCCACATGCTGCGAAGAATTTTCGAAGGTGGATAATGGATTTAGGAATCGAAGGTAAGCGCGCCGTCGTCACCGGAGGGAGCCGTGGCATAGGCGCCGCGATCACTAAGGCTCTGGCCAGCGCGGGAGTCCAGGTGGCGGTGGTGGCCCGAACGAATTCTGATATTGACTCCTTACTAGAGGAAATCGGCGGCACCGATGCGGGTCATTATGGCTGCCAGATCGATCTTCAGCCCGAGGGATCGGGCGAGGCCCTCTTCGCGATTTTGGAAAAGGAATTCGGCCCGGTCGACATCGCCGTGCAAAATATGGGCGGCACACTGGAAGTCAAAGATCCTTTGTGCGCAATCGAGGACTGGCGCAGGGTTCTGCGTCTTAACCTGGAAGTGGCTATGGAATTAAACCGGCTGTTGGTGCCCCATATGCAAAAGCAAAAATGGGGAAGAATAATCCATATCTCCTCTGTAGCGGGGTTGGAAAACATCGGTCCTGTTACATATTGCGCCGCCAAGGCGGCTCTTTGCGCCTATACGCGCAGTCTTGGCCGTGTGCTTGCTCGCGAGGGCATCGTCGTATCCGCTGTTTTGCCGGGAGTGGTGCTCACCGAAGGGGGGTATTGGGAAAGCGAGACGCAAAATAATCCAGAATACGTCGAGAAATACCTCTCGAACATGAGCCCTCTTCGCCGATTCGGCACAGTCGATGAGATCGCCCATGTCGCCGCCTTTTTGTGTTCAGAGCTTGCCAGTTTCATGCAAGGGTCCCTCGTGTCCGTGGATGGCGGCCAAATGAAAGGGTATTTTACCTAGTTGGCCAGCCGGCAGAAAGAAAGTGAGGACATGTTCAGGCTCCGCCACCATGCGAATGTCCCCGTAAAATAATCCAGCCGATGATGTTCAAAAAGGCGGATAGCAATTTCTTGCACTATACCCAGGAAGACCCATCTAGGAAGTTGAGGAGCTACCGATGGCTCGCGTCTTTCTTGGTAATGTGTGGCAGGGGTGTCTAAACTGACTTTCCCAAATCAAAAGCAGATGAGAGTAGATGGATCATGAGTGAAGCTGAGATATTAGAAAAAGACATCCATGTGGATTCTGGGGAGTTTCCCAGGCACATGGATATTGATCTCAGCAACAAGTGCAACCTGCGCTGCCGGTTCTGCCATCTGAGTTTCCACGAGCCGGAAAAATGGACTCAGCTTTCCTATGACCAGTTTCTCAAGATTGCACCTGTTTTTGGAAAGATGGAGAGTATTACGCTGTTCAGCAAATACGAACCGTTGACCTGTCGTGACTTTATTCCCATCTTCGACAAGATTTGCGAATACGATATCGAGACCTATTTCTCTACCAACGGCATCCTTCTCGACGACGACATCATTGACGCCCTGGTTGGGCGGTTGACCTATCTGACGGTCTCCGTCACCGGTTTCACGCGTGAGAGCTACATCAAGAACATGGGGCAGAATCGGCTTGAAAAAGTGCGCGAGAATCTGGCCAAACTAAACGCGTCGAAAAAGGCGGCAAATACGGAATATCCCAAGCTGCGGATTACCATGGTCGGGATGCTGGACAGTCTGGACGAACTTTGCCGCTCGGTGGATTTTGCCGCCGAATTTGAGGCCGCCGAGGGCGTTCGCATGTCTTATTTTAGATCTCTCGAAGAAAGCATGAACGACCTGATGCCATTAAATGGACCGGATACGATGGCCTTGGCAATCGACAAGGCTGTGGCCTACGCAGAGGGCCGTGGCGTCAGCTTTGAACCCATCGGTGGCTCCATTGACGAGATCGAACGCGATGTGGACAAAGCCCTGGGCCATCGTTGGTGCGCCCAGCCGTGGGAAGCCCTTTCCCTGCAGCCTAACGGGGACGTTTACCCCTGTGCCGTGGCCTATACCAAGGTGGGAAACTTCTTCGACAACACATTGGAAGAAATCTGGAACGGCGAGAAGCTTGCTGCCTTTCGCAACGGCGTTAACAGCCCGGACCGGATGAACGAGGATTGCCGTAAATGTTCCCATTGCCGCTATGGTTCCGTTCTTGATCCCGTCGCCAATGATTTCTCGGCTACTGATGAATATATAGGTGGCATGAGGCGCAAGAAATGACGAGAGATTTTGTGGGGCATATTCTTGTGTTCCCGGTTCGCATGCTGTGGAAAATTTTTTCCCGGACGCTGACCATTGTGCTATTGCCGGTTTCGGCCTTGTCCTGGACTCTGCGTCTGGTTCCCTGGTTCTCCCGCATCGCGGATGCCGATGTGGTCGTTCTCATGACCAAGCCGACGGGGTTCGGCCATTCTATTATAGGGCCCGATGCCATGCGTCGGCTGCACCATGACAAGCGGTGTCTGTTTTTCATCGCCTCCTGGCTTTATGAGCACAACCGCAAGGGTTCCCTGTTGTGGAAAGATCTGGATGTCGTGTTCATTTTGCGCCTGATCACCGCTATTCCCTACCGCCATCGTGTCATTGCTATTCCTTTCCTACGTTGGCACGACACCATGGCGCTCCTCATTTCACACGCCGTTGTGGGGCGGTGAAGGATGAAACGGGCGTTGCTCTGGTGTGGTTCAGTCCTCTTCCTTCCCGTGACCGTTCTGTGTTGGCTGTTCAGCCTGATGCGGAATCGGGGAATCTTCGCCCAATCCGATGTCATCGTGATGAACTGGCATATGGCGAATTTCGGAACGAGCCTAGCCACCCTGGATATCGCACGCCGTATTCTTGCCGACCGCAAGGCGGTCTTTGTTCTTGTCTGGGAGCCCAGCGGCACGCAGAACCCGCTTGTGGGGATGATCTTTCAGGATATTACGGTGGTAACCATTCGGCGTGTGCGGCTGAGTTTCCGGTTCGCGGGAAGAAATTTTTGCTTTCCGGATATCACGAGCGTGGACGAAGCGCTGGCGCGCGTTACCAAACTCTTTTTCGATCTGGTGTTTTCCGGCAAGGAATTCCTGCTACCCAGGGATGTACGCTTCAGAATTCCGGTGCCGGCTGATTTATCCGATGTCATTCCTCCGGACCGTGACGATAGTCTTGAAGAAAGAGACCCTTATGAAGGCTTTGTGTCGAATTGCCTTTGGGCCAGCCTGTTGCACGAAGGCACATCTCCCCCGCCAAGGCTTCCGGAACAACCCCGGCGGGACATTCATGATCGCCTGACCAGCGCAAGGGGCGGCAGGGTGGCGCGTCTGTGCATGATGTACAACCGGGTCCTTGAGGAGAACATTCACCGCAAGGCTACGTCCATAACGGATTATCTCCCGGCAATTGAATTGCTCGTAGGTCACGGCTTCCAGGTATTACTGGCCGGGGACCAGACCCTTGAGCGCGATCAAATGGACCGCTTCGGCGGCATGGTAGTGGATGCCGCGGAGCTGGGCGTGGACCTCAATATGTTCCGCATGTTTGCGCCACTAGAATCGGACATATACATCGGAGATGCTGGCTCCGGCGGAGCGTTGCCGATGGTTATGAAGATGCCGTCCCTGACATTGAACTTTCACCCTTTTTGCTATGCCTTGCCCGGAACATGGGTTTATCCCAAAAGGGTCAATGACGAATACGGGAACTCCGTGCCGTTCCGGAAAGTCCTTAGGGAAGATCCGTTTGGTTATTACACCCCCGGCGGGTCCAGGCATAAGAACTGGGTGCCCGAGGAAAATACCAGCGAGGAAATTCTCGATGCCGTACAGGCTTTTTTGGAAGGGCTGGATGACGGGAAAACCCCGGAGGAAGATGTGGCCTTTGAAGAAGATATCCCCAAACTGTCCATGTACTACGCTTTCGGCGCACGGTTCTCGCCGGCTTTTCTTAAGCGTGTGCAGTGGGCGGATTCACGGGAATCAAGGGTACGGGGCGAGTCTCCCACCGTCCCGGCCGGATCGTAATTGTCCGCTTATACAACGGAATGCCCGTGCCCATGACGGCACGGCAACAAAAGGGAGGGCGTGATTCCCTTTCCTGTCTTGTTGTTGGCGCCGATGGCCAGGTGGGGAGTGTCGCCGCCGGTGAGTTGGGGGCCAGAGGATGCCAGGTCACCGGGACAACAAGGCGCACGGAGAGCGTGGAGGAAGGTCGGCCGTTTCTCGACCTGAGCCTCCCGCCCCAGGAATGGCCGGACCTTCCCTCCTGTGACGCGGTGGTGATTTGTAGCGCCGTCACCAGTATCGCCGCCTGTGAGGACGATCCCGAGGGCACGGCCCTGGTCAATCTTCACGGGCCACTTCATCTGGCCGACATGTTCCGCGAGAGAGGGGCTTTCGTTCTGTTCCTGTCCAGCACCGGCGTGTTCGATTTCACCCGGCCCTATCGCCGTCACGACGAAGCCCCCAGTCCGGCGAGCGCCTATGGACGGCAAAAAGCCGAGGCCGAGGCGCGTATTCTGGAATTGGATGGAAAGACCGCCGTATTGCGCCTGACCAAGGTTATGGGGCCTGACATGCCGATTTTGAAAACCTGGTGTGCCGATCTCGCCGCCGGGCGGGAGATCACGGCATTTCACAATTCTACTATCGCTCCCATTACACCGGCATTTGCAGCCCGTATGATCCACAAGATCGTCAGTTTTGAGGGGGAAGGTATCTTCCATGTTTCGGGAGACGAGGATGTACCCTATACGGCCCTTGCTGAGAAACTGGTCAGTGCAATGGGTCTTGAGAAAGGATTGATTGATGCCAGGGCGGGGGATGTTCAGGGTCGTCTCCCTACGAGCGTGACCCGCTTCACGACACTCGACATGTCCCGTGAAAGAGATTTGTTCGGTATCTCAGCGTCGTCGTCTTTGGTGACCATAACCGAGACGGCGGATTCGCTGGCGTGCTGCGGTAGGGTCGCCTGATGGCACCTTGTCAGAGGACCGTTGTGAAATTTTCATTCCCGTCGTTCGTGTGCTCCATAATTAATATGTTCCCCGCCTGCCATTCGTTCCTGCTGAGGCGGCAACGGTGGGGAAGCTGATGTATCGCGTTGCTCTGTTCCAGGTGCGGGTCATATGGAAGGTTTTTTCAAGAACGGCAAGCGTCGTCATCCTTCCCTTTTCGATCCTGTCCTGGGTCTTGCGCCTGATACCCCACTTTTCTGAAATTGCCCGCGCCGATGCTATTGGTTTGGGCACTGCGCCGACGGGTTTCGGACATTCTGTACTTGGGCCAGATATGTTGCGTCGTATGTATCAGGGTCAGCGCTGTATTTTTTTTGTAGCCTCCTGGCGGTATGAAAATAATCCAAAAGTCAGTCTGTTATGGACGGATATCAAGGTCGTGTTCGTTCCACGTTTCATTTCATCCATCCCCTATAACAAACGCGTCATTGCCATTCCATTTCTGGGTTGGCATGACGCAATGGTAGTTTGGGTGACACGAAAATTGGTGGGCCTGTTGAGTGGCGGCTGCGCGAAATTTCTGACTCTTTGTGACATATACCAGGAAGTGCTGGCACTGAATAACGCCTCGTTCTTGTCTGCCGGAGAAAAAAATAAAAAGGTCAGGTTTTCCGGAATGATGGCTGACGTGTATCTCCTGACGGCTCAATTGTATCTTCTTCAGAATCGCATCCCGGCGCCTTCGTTGCATTTGCCGACGAAAATCAAAGCCGACATTACAACGAGGCTGCAACGCCTTTGGCAAAAGGCTGGGCATGATGGCCAGGCAAAGATATGTTGTCTGTATCTGCGTTTTGAAGAACGCGACGCCACTAACACAAAGTTGCGAAACAGTTCCTCGCTCGCCAATCACCTTCCGGCCATCCGACTGCTGAATGAAGCCGGCTATCAGGTTCTTCTTACGGGTGATTTCAAGATAGATGCCGCAATCAGGCATGATCGTGACGGGGCGCTGGTCGATTCACAAAGTCTTGGTCTTGAAAAGGATATCTACCTACTCTTTGCCGCCTCAGAGGCCGACGTTTTCATTGGCAATCATGGAGGAGGCGTGGTTCTGGCGATGATCAATGAAATTCCCAGCCTGTTCCTTGACTGTTTCCCATATTCCATAGGGCGGAAAAACTCTTGGGTATATCCCAAAGCCGCTCGGGATAAAGAAGGGAGGCCTTTGCCGGGCCGGCTCTTAATTACAGACTTCGTCTATGATTTGACGGCGTCTTTCGGTACGCTTCTTAATAATACGGAAGAGGAAATCACCGATGCCGTGGCCTGTTTCGTCGAGGATGTGACGAATCTTGATAATCCCGACCCTTATGCTGATATCGCGGCACTGATTCCCCAAGACACCCAGTTCCATATTACAGGAGCCCGTCTCTCACCGGCCTGGGTGCGCCGCAATATTCTCAACGAAGACGTGGTAATGAGAGCCTGGGTGTAAAAGAGGTCCATGGAAAATCGCGGTAATTCACACGAGCTGTCACATGCTGGCAGACATGCAAACCTGAAATATCGTTTCCCCGGGTTCATCGCCTTTGAGTGACGGCAAGGTTCTCGTTCTCGGTGGGTCGGGGTTTATCGGCCAGCATCTCTGTGCCCGTTTAATCGCCCGTCTAGGGCCGGGGCAGGTGGTGGCTACTTATTGTGACTCGCCCTTTGCAGGTGGAGTGCGGTTCGATTCCTTGACCATGAGACTTTCGGAAATCGGGGTTAATCTGAAAGATATCTCCCATGCGGTGATTTTAGTAGGCAACATCAACGTCGATGAATGTGCGCGCCACCCTGAATCGTCGCGGGCATTGAACGTAACCTCTGTGATAAATATCATTGATCAGCTTGAAGAATTCGGCATTTGCCCCGTTTTCGCCTCCTCGGAGGTGGTCTTCGACGGGATCAAGGGCGGTTATGTGGAAAACGACTCGGTGAACCCCATCCTGCTGTATGGGAAACAGAAGGTCGAAATCGAAGTCTACATCGACCGCCTCATTTCCCCAGCTCTTATTGTGCGTATTGCTCATGTATATGGTTCTGATCCGGCGGGGGGTGGCGTGATTGCCGGCTGGTACAGGATGGTAGCCAGTGGTGAGGAAACGGTGCACTGTGCCAGTGATTACATTGCCTCCCCAATTCATGTGGAAGATGTGGCCAAGGCTATGGATACCCTGATGAAGAGTGGGCGCCATGGTATTTACCACCTTGCTGGGCCACAGCCCATGAGCCGAAAGGAAATATTTGAAACCATGCTTGAGGAAATGAACAAAAACGAACCAGTAGACGTGGCGGTTGAATCCTGCAGCATCGACGATTTTTCCACCGAAGAGCGGCGGCCACACGATGTCTCCATGAGGCCCGACAAACTGGTGGTGGAAACGGGCATAGAACTACGGGATCTACGGTCCGCCTGTCGCCATCTGGTTGCTACCGCCGGGCAAGCTGCGACATGATCACGACTAAGAAGCAACTCCAATCGTCGCTGATCCGTCTCGATGATGAAGAGACGGTCACCCTGGACAGCAGCGGAAAGTCACCAGCCTATTTCTGTAGGCGCAGACCGGTGTCTGTGACCAAAGATCTTATATCTGAGTTGAAGGACATGGGTGCCGCAACGGGGCGGGTGATTCGTCTTTGTCTTCACGAGAGTCCTGAAGCGGAACTTCACAACATGATCATGGTGCAGTATGCAGGGAAGTATTTCATTCCACACAAGCATTCGGAGAAAGGTGAGATTCTCCACATCATTGAAGGTGAACTCGGTGTTTTCATTTTCGATGAAGATGGCGAAGTCACGGAGGCCTGTCGCATGGGAGCTGAGGGAAATATGATCTATGGCATCGGGGAGAACATGTATCATGCGTATGTTCCGCTCACTGAAGTGGTTGTTTATCACGAATCAAAATCTGGACCATTTACTTCTGGGGACAGTATTTTTGCTCCTTGGGGACCGGATATGGATGACAAGGAAGCGGTGCAGCATTTCGTGATGGACCTGTTACGGTCGTTGCCGCCTCAATAATCCCAAAAACAAGCAAAAAATAGCAGGATGACGAATAACTGTCGCCTTTGTGCCGGCACTAAGCTAGAGCCGCTGATCGACCTCGGCCCCATGCCCATCGCTCATAGACTGACCGCCACGGCGGATGAGGCTGCGCCTCTCTATCCTCTGAGCGTGTCCTTTTGTCCTGGTTGTGGTCTTTCCCAGATTGTCGATCCCATTGATCCAGAAGTCCTTTATGGGGATTACAACTATTGTTTCAGCGAATGGAAGGCTCAGCCCCACGTGGCCGACGAAATTGAGGTCATAGGCGCGGCCCTGAACGGCGGCGCCCTGTTCGAGGTGGGTTGTAACGACGGCATATTCCTTGCCGCCCTGACCAAAATGGGGATCGAGGACGTCGCCGGGGTGGAGCCCAACCCCTATGCCGTGGCCCGTGCGCGCGAACGTGGCCTCAATGTTTATGAGGGCATGCTGACGCCGGATTTGTGCGGCAGGATTGTGGCGGAGCGGGGGCGGTTTAGAGGAGTTGTGGCGCGGCAGGTGATCGAACATCTTCAGGACATCGCCGGTTTCTTTAACTGTGTGGACACACTGCTGGTGGATAATGGGTATCTTTTTATTGATCTACCTGACTTCGGCACAGCACTAACGATGGGAGATGTGTCCTTGCTGTGGGAGGAGCATGTGAGCTATTTCACGCCACAGGTCACAAACGCTATGTTGACACATTATGGCTATGTCCCGGTGGCAGAGCGGCACTACAATTTCAGCGGTGGCACCGTAGCCGTTCTCGCCCGGCGCACTGGAACGCCTGGAAAGGACAGTGGGTTTCCAAACTCCGCTACGACCCATGCGGCGGACGCCGCATCTTTCCGGGGCAAGGTGGCTGGATATGGTGCGGCTCTGCGTGACGGGCTTAAGCGTGTGCGCTCCGAAGGCTTTCGCGTTGTCATCTACGGAGTTGGAACCCGCGCCTGCACTACCGTTAACGGGCTTGGACTCAAATCTCTCATCGATTTTGCTGTGGATGACCAGAAAGAGCGCCAGGGCAAGTTCATGCCGGGCTGCTCTCTGGAGATCAGGCCGTCCGGGATTCTTGCCGAGGATCCCCGCCCCACTATCTGTCTATTGGCAGTCAACAATGAAAACGACGACAAGGTGTCGGCTCAGGTGAAAACATTGCTGGGGAGCCACGCCACAGTGTTAACGCTGCAATCGCCAGCGGATATAGGCAGGGAACTGAAAAAACTACCCCTGTCATGAAGACAATCCAAATTTCTTGTAATGACTGCTATGGAATACGATGATACGATTCATTGAATAGACATAATCCTATTTACGCCGGCAATTCGAATCGTTCAAAAGCCTCACGTGCTATTGACAAAAGGGCTTCGTCTATTTCTCGACCACTTTGGATGGCGGACTTTCTGCGGGATGTCTGCGGTTATTATCCCCCCTCTGTCAGATTTGGTCCGGGGCGCAAGATTTTTTCGCTACGGATCGAAAAATATGGCTTGGGTAAGAACATCAAAAGTTTTCACCGCAGAATTGAGACGATTCACCGTAAGAAAATGCAAATAACTGTATCCCGCGCTTTATCCGGCTTCACCGATTGGCTACGAGCCTTGGGTCCGGCGTAATATTCTAACTGATGATGAAACAGAGAGAGTTACGGCATGAAGGGATTGCCCGTGCCTGGAGCCGTGAGATGAAAATAGCGGTCAGCTTTTGCGATTTGGCGCATGAGGAGCATTCCTGGAATGCGGTTCCCCCCCTCGGGATTTCCATGGTGGCGTCTTATGCGTTGGCAAAATTCGAAGGCAGGATCGAGGCTGAAATCTTCAAATATCCGGGGGATTACATCGCCTATCTGGACAAGGGGATTCCCCATATCGCCTGTTTTTCTAATTACATCTGGAATCTGAATCTGTCCTACGAGATAGCCAGGATCATCAAGGAAAGGTCCCCCAAAACGATCGCCATTTTCGGTGGCCCCAACTATCCCCTCGACGAGAATGAACAGGTGGCTTTCCTGCGCCGCCATCCGGCCATGGATTTTTATGTTTTCAGAAACGGCGAAGTGCCGTTTTCCCAACTCTTCGAGGAATTGGCCCGCCGCGACTTTGACGCCGACGGTCTCAAGGCCGAGAGGATGGTTATTCCCGGCTGCCATTATCTGAACGATGGTGATTTTATTGTCGGCGAGGAAGTGGCGGCTATGAGGGATCTCGACGAGATTCCCTCTCCCT
>Ga0187827_10004669_pt1 | contig 16659 bp, 11 predicted proteins | sample ETNtaG_39_FD_167969 | JGI IMG/M metagenome (GOLD analysis project Ga0187827, IMG submission 167969) | Marine microbial and viral communities from oxygen minimum zone, Eastern Pacific Ocean - ETNP2014_SV_150_PacBio MetaG (Illumina Assembly) | ecosystem: Environmental > Aquatic > Marine > Hypoxic...
ATCTGAAGGATTGATCTTTTACTTCTCTCTTTTTTGTAAGAGTTCTAAGTTGTTTAAGAGGGTCATCTGTTACAATACTTGTTGTTCCACCTGATTCTGTATTCTTCATAGTGAGCTGCTTGTTTTTCAGGATAACAGTTTGTTGCGGTTCAAAACCTAAGAAAGAGTATTCAGCAAGTTTCTGTGGTCCAACAACAGATTCTAGAAGGTAAACATAATCGTATCTGTTTTGAAGAATAGAGAAAATTTCAGTGGGTGTCTTGGAGGTGTGAAGCTTCTTAAACTCTAATTTGCTTGTTAGCTTATCCTTCTCTGCATAGCCAAACACGGTCACCCATCTAAATCACTAGATAAACCAATTAAGGTATATATTTAAGCATTAGCCTACTAAAGAAAAGTCTGAACGAAACATCATTCCTAGACGAAATAAATGGTGAATAAAAAATTAGATAGAACTTGCGATACATGCGGTTATGAATATGAAGATTACTTTGTAAAAATCATTTGAATACAAATGTTAACAGATTTTACATAACATTTTTAAATAGGATTTTTATTAATTTATGATGCCCACAAAATATGCGTAAAGAAAATAAATCTACGCTTGGGGTATGCATAAAACCTTCTTCGTGGGCAAAAGGTAGCTATCCCCTTGCGAAAGTTTAATTATCATAGCAGTGCATTTTTGCTTTATGATGGATTCTGAGTCCAAAGCTACAAGGATACCAAAAGCAATGGTCTTTATTGACGGCCCAAACATCATAACAGCAGCTAAGTCGGTAAATCTCCAAAAGATCAATTTTCAGAAATTAATTTCTGAATTAACAAAAGATACTACCCTTGTTGGATGTAAGTTCTATGGTGGGGATCAGGATACTTTGAATAGTTTTTATGCTATACTAGAAAAAGATGGAATAAGAGTAGAAAGGGTTGCACCTAGCAAAAGTGTGGATGGAAGGTTGATTTTGCAATCTATAATTAGTGGTGTTAGAAATGAATATGATATCGCAGTGCTTGCTAGTGGTGACCGAGATTTTCAACCATTAATCGAGGAATTGAAAAAGATTGACAAAGTAGTATGGGTTGCTTCTTTTAACCATACAGTTGCTCCAGCATTAAAAATGCTTGCAAACAAATTCATTTCACTTGACAAAATAAAGACAAAAATATCACTTTAGAATCAACCATAAAAAAGATTAATTAATTCCCTGAACCTTATTCAGATGAAGTATAATCTAAAATAATATAACTCTATATTTGAGGTAAAATACCTACCAAAATGTAACAACCAGATAAATACCCGACAATGATACAATGTAGGGTTCCACATCGATATTTTTATATCAGAGAACTGTCAATATATGCCAGAAATGAGTCACAGAGACGGCGATTCAGACAAGACACAAGAGGAATACGATACAGATAACCACGCTGATCAAGAGAATCCTAACAACGACGAGTACGACAAATCGGAATAGTTACATCTCTAGATCTAAGTTGAGGGTATCCAGCTCCTAGCTTTAGTTAGTTATTTCTACGTTCCGAAGAGTTGACAGAAACACCTTCGAAGAGTTACCAAAGCCACAGCACAATAATCCCCTTACCAACCAAGTTGCAACAACCAAACAAAACAACCAACTAAGCACCAATGTATATATTAGTACACTTACCATCCATAAACGGTGTGTTTGAGTACTTATTTGTCTTCAGACTATAGGTACAGGTCATTAAAGCACCTACCCAACTTTTTTCTTGGTTTTATTCAACTACTAAATCAGAAGTGTCTTCTGATCTATTTCTACGCCGTCTTATGAACAAGTATAAAACCAATAACATAATTACTATAATTACTGCATAAACAAATGGTGGGATAACAAATTCATCAGGTGCAGATACAATATACCTTAAATCTCCGCTACTTCCTCTAGTAAAGTAGCTTATGTGAGTATTATCACTGGAATCCAAAACAAGAAAGGTGCGGAGGCCTACATTGCCAGCTGACTCTATTATCTCAAGAGTCCAGATACCATCCGACTTCACAGCATTGGTCAGATCGTGTGTGGAATTAAAACCACCTCCGGAGGATCTACTATAATGGCTTATGTGAGGGTTACCTGAAGAATCCAAAGCAAGAGAACTATACGAGCCTATAGTATCATCTGAGTTTACTATTTCAAAACTCCATTCATTATCAGACTTCACAGCATATTTCAAATCCTCGTTTGTAGCATCATAGAAGCTTATGTGAGGATTACCATCGGAGTCCAAAGCAAGAGAAGTATGCGAACCCACTTCCTCAAATGATGCTGCTATCTCTACACTCCATGAACCACCTGACTTCACAGCATACTTCAAATCACGATTCGTATAATCGTGGTAGCTTATGTGAGGATTACCACTAGAGTCCAAAGCAAGAAAAGCATGCGAACCTACATTGCCATCTGAATCCACAGTATCAATAGTCCATATACCACCCGACTTCACAGCATACTTCAAATCTCCATTCGTGTTATCATAGTAGCTTATGTGAGGATTACCGGAAGAATCCAAAGCAAGAGAAGCAAAACTACCTACATCCCCAGTTGAATCCACAGTATCAATAGTCCATATACCACCCGACTTCACAGCATACTTCAAATCACGGCCTGTACGATCAAAGTAGCTTATGTGAGGATTACCGGAAGAATCCAAAGCAAGAGAGGAATAGTGACCTACATTCCCAGTCGAGGCAACTGTCTCAAAAGTCCATGTGTCACCCGACTTCACAGAATATTTCAAAGCCTGATTTTCGCTATCATAGTGACTTATGTGAGGATTACCATCGGAGTCCAAAACAAGAGAAGAGAAACTGTTTGCATTCCCAGTTGAATCTACAAGATCAACACTCCACATGAGCCCAAATGATAACTGAGCAATCGTTATAATTGATATAGTAAAGATCGAAAAGATCAAAGAAGCTTTTACAATATACAATCTTTTATTCAATGTTAATCTCCTTTTCAAATATACACAGCAGTATCAAAGGTCACTTATTTAGTTTTGTTAAATATAGCTTTTCATCTTCAAAGACGAATCTGAATAGCCATTTAATAGCTTACAAGTAAATATAAATAATGAAGAGATCATAGAAAGGACATCAATTAATTCAATGCCTTGTTTTACACGGTTAATCTCTGTATATGATTTGTCATAGAGCATAGCGTTAGACAATTATTCAGGCATTAATTCGGGGTCATCATCCGATCTATTTCTTAATACCCGTCTTATCATAAAAGCTAGAAGCAATAATACAATGATTAGAATTAACCATGAATAAATTGGTTGAATATCAACTATTGGAGGAGGCCCGGAAACAGTATACGTCAAATCCCCGTTTGAACCCCAGCCGCCTCCGGAGATAGTAAAGTAGCTTATGTGAGTATTATCATTGGAATCCAAAACAAGAGAAGTACGGAGGCCTATATTGCCAGCAGAATTTATTGTCTCAACAGTCCAAGTGTCACCAGACTTTACAGAATATGCCAAATCAATTGTTTGATTGAATCCAAATTGTGCTTGAAAAAAGTGACTTACGTGGGGATTACCACTAGAGTCCAAAGCAAGAGAAGTATACGGGCCTACAGCATCATCTGAATTTACTATTTCAAAACTCCATTCATTATCAGACTTCACAGCATACTTCAAATCCTCGTTTGGAGAAAAGAAGATTATGTGCGGATTACCTGAAGAGCCCAAAGCAAGAGAAGTAAAACTACCTACTTCTGCAGCTGACTCTACTATCTCAATAGTCCATATACCACCCGACTTCACAGCATACTTCAAATCACGATTCGTATAATCGTGATAGCTTATGTGAGGATTGCCACTAGAGTCCAAAGCAAGAGAAGCATGCGAACCTATATTGCCATCTGAATCCACAGTATCAATAGTCCATATACCACCTGACTTCACAGCATACTTCAAATCACGGCCTGTACGATCATGGTAGCTTATGTGAGGATTGCCACTAGAGTCCAAAGCAAGAGAAGCAAAACTACCTACATCCCCAGTTGAATCCACAGTATCAATAGTCCATATACCACCCGACTTCACAGCATACTTCAAATCACGGCCTGTACGATCATGGTAGCTTATGTGAGGATTGCCACTAGAGTCCAAAGCAAGAGAAGCATGCGAACCTACATCCCCAGGTGAATCCACAGTATCAATAGTCCATATACCACCCGACTTCACAGCATACTTCAAATCATGATTTATGCTATGATAGTAGCCTATGTGAGGAGTACCTGAAGAGTCCAAAGCAAGAGAAATGAAACTGTTAACATTCCCCTTCTCACCCTCCACAGCAGTGATACTCCATGGCCTATATGAGATTTGGGTAATTGCTAAAATCAAGATAACGAAGAGCAAAATGATCAAAGAACCTGTTGTAATAGACCCTCTTTTACTCAACAGTCAATCCCCTTTTTCAGATGCATAATATAGCATCTATCCCACTCATTCAGTATTGTTAAATGTAGCTTTTTTATCACATATATGTATAAAGTGGTAAGTGCATTTTCTAGAACTATAAAAAATATTCATAAAATAAGTTGTTCAAGATTTAATACTGATAATGCAGATTAAAATAAATCATGATCAGAATATTAAAAGTTAAGAGAAAGAAGTATCCATATACTAGACGTCCCTAAACTTGTCAAGAATCATTCTTCACGTAGATATGGACTCTTTCTATGCATCAATAGAAAAAAGAGAAGACCCCAAGCTTGAATTCCAACCAGTCATAGTAGTACAAGGACCAAAGGAAGGTAGAAGCGTGGTCGCTGCATGTAGCTATGAGGGCAGAAAATACGGTGTAAGATCAGGAATGCCTCTACAAATAGCAAAGAAACTCTGCCCAGAGGCTACTTACAAGGATGCAAACCACGATCTCTACGAAGAAACATCGATAAGAATAATGGATATTCTTAGACAGTACACCGACAAGTTTGAACTTGTTAGCATAGATGAAGCATATCTCGATATAACAAGTAGAGCAAATGACTACAGAGAAGCAGAAAAGATAGCTAAAAGGATTAACCGAATTATAAAACGAAAAGAAAATTTAACCAGTAGTATCGGGATAGCTCCAAACAAAACCATTGCCAAGATAGCCTCAGCTAACCGAAAGCCAGATGGAATCACAATTATAACCCCAGAAAAGACGAAAAGATTTCTAAATCCATTACCTGTCGAAAAACTACCAGGAGTAGGGAAAAAAACTGCTCAAGAACTCAAAAAATTAGGAATAAAAACCATACAAGATATTGTAGAAAAACCAAAAGTTACTCTAGTTGAAAGATTCGGGAAGAATGGAGCCTGGATATGGGATATCGCAAACGGGATAGATGAAACACCAGTAGAAGAATCAGAAGAAATTAAGTCAATCAGTAAGGAAAAAACCCTAGAAGAAGATACAAACAACTGGACAACCATATACAAAATGATTGATCCTATAATAAGTGAAGTGCACAAAAGAACTCAAAATGAAAACTATATCTTCCGAACCATTGGAATTACACTTACTTTCGAAGATTTTAAAAAAATCACAAGATCTAGAACCCTACAGAAACACACATCTTCTAGCCAAATAATACAAAAAAACGTCAGACAATTACTCAAAGAATTCGAATGTAAACCATGTAAAATAAGACATGTCGGAGTAAGGATATCAAACCTGAAACCAGAACCAGGAACAGAATCTTCACTAGACAAATACATCTAGTAAAACAGTATTAAGTCAAACTTAACCATGATAATGTGTAACAAACATTTTATATTCCCATTAAGAATCTCGAATTATTATCTTGGACCAAAGAGTTGCTCAACTAACACAAACCAATATATGACTACTTGAGAGGATAAACCGTGGGTAGTAAAGGTAACTCTGTAAATATATACAAAATCAGGAAACTTCTTTCCCAATTATCAGAAAAAAAAGGGAGAGGGACCGAACTTGTCACCTTATATGTACCAAAAAGTAAAGCACTTCATGAAGTGATAAATAGCCTAAGGGAAGAATACGGAACTGCTTCCAATATAAAATCGGATATCACCAAAAACCACGTTCAAGATGCCCTCACCAAAACAATTCAGAGATTAAAACTCTACAAAAAAACACCTGAAAACGGTATAATAATATTTGCAGGAGCCATCCCAGGAGATGGTCCCCCAGGAAGCGAAGTCGTAGAAGTCTACGAAATCATTCCACATCAACCTGTCCAGAATTACCTATACCGGTGTGATGACCACTTCCACTTATCCCACCTCCGCAACATGATAAAAGAGAAGGAGACCATCGGCATACTTTCAATAGAAGCCAGTGAAGCAGGAATAGGCATAGTATCAGGTAACAAATTTGAAACTATACGAGTTATGACATCAGGTATAGCAGGGAAACATCGTTCCGGAGGACAATCAGCAAGAAGATTCGAACGACTCAGAAATATGGAGCTTAACAACTTCTATCATCGAGTAGCAGACAATGCAAATAAGATATTATTAGATGAACATGAAGCTAAAGGCATCATAGTAAGTGGCCCAGGTCCAACTAAGAACAACTTTCTAAAAGAAGAGTATCTTGATTACAGACTGCAAAACAATCTATTAGCGATATTTGACACATCATATGCAGGTGAAGAAGGTTTAAGGGAAACAGTTGAAAAAGCTAATGATGTCTTATCAGGATTAAGGTTAATAGAGGAAAAGAAACTTGTCCAAAAGTTTCTTAGAGAAGTAAACAAAGACGTAGGACTAGCAATATACGGATTTGATGATATTAAAAAAGGACTTCTGAATTCCAGTGTAGATACAATCATGATAACAGATGATATTGGATTGATATATTTTAAATCAATTTGTAATCATTGTGGAAAAGAAGAAGACAATCAAGTTGGAAGAGACAAATATATCGAAGAAAAACAAAAAATGACTGCAGTGTGCTCAAAATGCTCAAGTCCAGATAAAGAGCTGCAAGAAAAGGATATCATCGAATATCTAGCAGACTTAGCAATAGAATCCGGGGCTAATGTGGAAGTTATCTCTTCTAAAACAGAAGAAGGAAGAATGCTGAAGAGCTTTGGCGGAATAGCAGCCCTACTAAGATTCCATTTAAGAACATGACAACACGTAACGGAAATATAAGCCCAAAAAAACTGGAGGAGCGGAGAACCCTAACGTGGAGGTCACACCCAAGATTGATAAAAAGGCTTGGAGCCCATCAATAGAGGCCGATATATTCAAGAAATGGGAAGAAGAAAGAATCCCATTCAATCCAGATGCAGAAGGCAAAGTCTTCGTAATAGACACACCCCCTCCCTACCCATCAGGTAAACCATGGCACATTGGAGCCGCAGCACACTACTCCCAGATTGATATGATAGCTCGAACTGCAAATATGTCAGGTCACAACGTTCTCTTTCCTATAGGGATCGATAGAAATGGACTTCCTGTTGAACTCTATACAGAAAAGAAGCATAAAGTAAAAGCCCATGAAATCCCACGTGAAGACTTTCTGAATTTATGCAAACACGCATTAGATGATCTTGAAGAAGAAATGATATACATCATGAAGCAGATGGGAATAAGTGGAGATCTGAAGAAATACTACCGAACAGACTCTGAAGAATATAGAAAACTCACACAATCTACATTCATAGATCTCTGGGAGAAAGGGCTGATTTATCAGGCATCTCGACCAAATAATTACTGCGTCGGTTGCGGCACTACAATAGCTGATGCCGAAGTAAGTTATGAAGAACTACCAACAGAACTTGTCTATATACGTTTCAAAGTTAAGGAATCTGGTGATGATCTTATCATTGCAACCACAAGACCTGAACTTTTATGCTCCTGCCAAATTGTGCTTGTTAATCCAGATGATGAACGGTACCTGAAGCATCAAGGTAAACATGCCGTTAATCCAATATACGATAAGGAAGTTATTATCCAACCTCATTCAAGCGCAAAGCCTGAGTTCGGCTCTGGAGTTGTTATGGTCTGTAGCTTTGGAGATTACACTGACGTTCTTCTCTTCAGAGAGTTAGGCTTGAAAGAGATTATAGCTGTCGATAAAAATGGACGAATGACAGGTATATCCGGTAAATATGAGGGGCTTAGAATCAAGAAAGCAAGATCTGAAATTGTGGCAGACCTCGAAAAAAAAGGTTTAGTGAAAAAGAAAGAGAACATTATCCATCGAACCCCGATTTGTGAACGTAGTCGAACCCCAATCGAAATAATCTCTATGAACGAATATTATCTGAAACAAATAGAGTTCAAACCAGAAATTGAGAAACTGGCTAAAAAAATGATATTTCATCCTGAGAGTCACAGACAGATACTTCTAAACTGGATAGATGCAGTATCAATAGATTGGCCTATATCTAGAAGGCGTTACTACGCAACTGAAATTCCTATTTGGTATTGCAAGAAATGTGATGAACCACATCTACCAGAACCTGGTCAGTACTACCAACCTTGGAAAGATAAAGCACCATTCAATAAATGTAAGAAATGTAGTGGTAATGAGTTTGTAGGTGATGAAAGAACCTTTGACACTTGGATGGATTCAAGCATTTCACCTCTATTCATAACAAAATATATGCAAGACAAAGAATTTTTCAGTAAAACCTATCCTACAAGTCTAAGGCCTCAAGCTAAGGATATTATTCGAACTTGGCTCTACTATACAACGTTGAGATGTAACCAGCTTACTGGTAAAGAGCCATTTGAGCATGCCTGGATTATGGGATATGGTGTAGATGAAAAAGGTGAACGAATGAGTAAAAGTAAAGGGAATGTTATGGACCCAATACCCTTATTGGAGAGACTTGGTGGAGACACCTTCAGATATTGGGCAGCATCAGAGACAAGTTTAGGAGCTGACTTTCGTTGTTCAGAAAACCGAATAATTGGATCTAAAAAATTTCTTACAAAAATCTGGAATGTAGCTCGATTCATATCCATATTTCCTATTCAGAAAGAGGTTGAGTTGACTTTAAGCGATAAATGGATACTATCCGAAGTTTCAAAACTAATTGAAGAATGCTCAATAGGATATAATGACTTCAACTTCTTTATTCCCGCAAATAAGGTTAGGGAATTCACATGGAACACTTTTGCAGCACACTACTTAGAGATGGTAAAAGGCAGAGCCTATGGATCTGGATTCAATAATCAGAAACAAAAAATATTTAGTGAACAAGAACAGAAATCCGCTTGGTTCACATTACACACTGTTATGAAGACTATCCTACTTCTTCTTGCACCTATCGTCCCGTTTGTTACTGATGCATTGTGGAGAGAAATGTATGGAAAAGGAAGCATCCATAAAAAGATGTTTCCAAAGGCAATCTGGAATAAAGAATATTCAAAATATACAGAAAATCTCCTAGAGTTTAACTCAAAAGTGTGGTTTGAGAAGAAGAATAAAGGACTGTCATTAAAGGAGACAATTAATATTGATATACCCAAGGATCTGCAAGTATTCAGTAAAGATCTTAGGGCTATGCATAACATTAACGATTAGATTATGGAGAAATTCTATATACTCTTGTATTCAGATCTGAGAATATCAATTTAAAACCCTCTATATCCTCTTGATTCAGCATTTTATAGAGAATTGTATCTCTTCCTTGCCCAACTATTTCCCCATCAATCCAGTAGTTATCCATATCATCAAGTGATATACCACCAGCATAAAATATCCATTTTGCTTTTCCTTCATCTCCAATAGGCCCTGCAGCTACCAATAAGTACTTGGAATTGTACTTATTTAATATTGAAATTGTTTCTGCAGAATCCGCATTAGTTAGAGCTTTTCCAATATCATCTAATACATCATCTGGATCTGTTTCTACATCACTGCCTGGGTCAGTCACACCAATAAGAAGTTTCTCAGACGGATTAATAGCTAAAGCCTCTCGTTCACCATATCCGATAATCATATTGCCATAGTCCCACCAAGCAAGTACCGTTGAATCTTCAGGAGAATTTTCCTTTAGGTAATCAAGCGCAGATGTAAAACCAGAAAAGAAGTACCCCCTACGCTCAATCCCATCACGGGTGTAAATGATGTCACCACTCTCAAAATCTCCAAACTGTGCTAAAAGTGAAATGGTGGGTTCATATTTACCCTCTATTGCCATCACCACTGGCGCATCATACATTACCCAACCATTCCCAATTCTTTCGTTGCTGGGAGTCGATGGTGATGTTAGAAAAAATAGAGAAATAATAATTGTAATACCTACTACTGATGCTATTCCAATATATTTCCATTGCTTGTTCAAAGTTATTGTCAACCCTCCAATCAGACCACTATAAGCATATCGAGAATGTTTAGAAAAAGTATCTAAGTTTTACTATCAATAATAATTTGTTTTAAGAACTTCACCGGCATTCCACCGGAACTCAATAGAAGATTGTGGAATCTCCTATCACTAAAACGTTCACCCCAAAGTTTCTTAGCATCATTCTTCAATCCCTTAATTAGATGCTTGCCCAAATAGTAGCTTAACTGGTACCCTGGGGTGTATGTATATCGTTTAACTTCTGCTGTTGCAGCAGATTTCACCATACCTGTCTCCTTAACGAGGATATTCACAGCATTCTCGAAAGATATTTTATTGGTACTGATCTTTACATCTATTATTATACGGGCAGCTCGCCAAATCAGATCTACTGTCTGCATAAACTGCGCCTCCAAAGTATTTCGCCACCCCAACAACCGCATAGCCTCTTCACAATAGTGAGCCCATCCCTCAATAAACTCTGTCCCAGAGAATAAAGATCTTACCAGAGACGGATTTAACGCATTATATGTGAGCTGTAAATGGTGACCAGGATACCCCTCATGAACAGCTGTATTAGCCATTGAAGCATAATTCAACTCAACCAGAGAGTCAGTCTTCTCCTCTTGACGAGTTGTAATATATATCCCAACTTTGCTAGACTCAAATCTAGCTGGACCAAAGTAAGCAGCAAAAGGAATTATGTGTTTAAGATAACTTGGAGTTTCCATAACAAGAAGATCTTCTCCCTCAGGTATAGTCGCATACCCATTTTCCACTACGAATTGTTTAGCATCCTGAACAGTCTGTTTCACAGTATTTAGAGCATCTTCGAACGATGCTGGATGTTTAGATTTTATCTTTGCCTTAACCTGCTGAACCGATATGGAAGGATCTATCTTCTTGCTTATCTCATTAAGATGCTGTTTCTCTTTTATAATAGATGACTCTCCAAATGCAAGTATCTTATGGCTATCCATATCGAATCCTCTAAGCAGAAGAAGATTATCGAATTTTTCCTGTCCAATTGCAAACTCATCTTGAGCTTTCGGCATTAGTTCTGTTAATAACCAATCTTCATACTCTTTCAGATTGTTACAGAGATCATTGATAGCATTTTCTAGTCGGGGCGTATTGAGATGATTTGATTTTGCATTAGAGATTATAGTATCTAAAAAGTAAGGGAGATTCTTAGAAGACTCCGCAGCAATTTCTACCCAGAGTTTAACAGGTTTTTGGATTCTACTTTTAGTCTCCACAAGAAATTTAGGAGCCTTCTCGATTCTCTGTAGCATAGAATCAAGACGTGATTCAAAGGGTGCAAAATTCTTTGCAATTAAAGGGAATAAAGCATCACCTAAAGTGTTTACACCTTCAGGAATAGATTCCCAGAACCGGAGTGATTCCTGTTCAAAAAGCTCCAATTTTAGACCATGGATAGCTAGATCACAATCTAGAGACTTATCTCTTGAAAGTTCATTATTAGGAAAAGATTCAAACAAGGAAAGATAGTGTCGCATTGACTCTATATCTTTGAGATTTGATTCTCTTGATCCATCAGGCATATCTCCGTCAAATTGGTGTAAACCCATGTATGTAGCATAAATTGGCTGTTGTTTCATTACATAATTAAACATCTCTTCGACTAAATTATCAAATTCTCCTAGTAAAGACATCATGCGTCACTCCATTCCATTCCAGATTTATTCTTCTGATTATTTCGATTCATAACCATCATAATTGATGTTACAGCTATCGCTAAAACCATAAAACCACCAAATATCTCAAGGAACTTAATTGGGATACCTACGCTTCGGTTGAATGTCTTAGAAATATTTAGGACCGATCTTGCATAAATTTTACCTCCAGCAGTATCAGCCTCAGCTTCTATCGAATATTCACCACCATAAGGAATATCCACAGAAATCGAGTCCCCATAATTCAGGTTATATTCCCAAATGATGCCATTAGGAGATATTACATGAACAATTGCTTCATCAAACTTCCGCTCGGATTCCATAGAAACCAGAAATGCATCTTCTGTTCTTGTGAACTCTAACGAAGCTTCATTCACGAACACAATAACAGGGATAGTTAGATTAGGATATCCAGATGATCTAAAGGTTATACGACCTTCAAAAGAACTAGGAATTGAGTCAAGAAGAGAAGCCTTAATTTTTATTTCCGAAGGTGTATCGTTCTTAACAGCAATATTATAGAAATTAGATGATAACGATACATTGGAACCAAAGTTCCAAGAAACATCCATTAAAACAGAAACAGATTCATTAGCCACTGGGAAAATTTTCACATTTCTAGTAACAGTAGGCTGTCCTGTAGCCAAATGAAAAACCAAATAATATGGGTCTAAAGCCAATGGAGAAGTAACAGCAGAAAGAATATCAAGACGACCTGAACCTTGAATAGAGGAAGGCACTATAATCCTGTATTGATCAGTCAATATCTTAGAAGTCGGAGAGAGTATCCCAGCCACCAGTTCTGGTGTTAAATCTGGATGAAGCTGAAGAAGCAGAGATGCAGCTCCAGCAACATGTGGTGTTGCAAAGCTTGTCCCATCTACAACAGAATACTTACCATCTATTGAAGTGGTGTTTATACTTACTCCAGGAGCTACAATATCAGGTTTTATGTAGAAGGACGAGATAGGCCCAACTGAGCTGAAAAAAGCTACCCTATCTGCCACCAGTTGAGATGATCTATGAGTAAGAATGGTCAATTCTACATCATTCCCATTTGTCAACTTATCAACAAGATACTTACCATCTCTCCCAGAAATCGAAATTACAGGTATTCTTCCAACATAATCAGGTGGGTTATGTGGACCTATTAAATTACCAAGAAATAGGCCTCTATCGTTATTATTGTATATTATTAGTCCAATGGCACCTTTTGCAACAACGTTAGCCTCCTTTTCAGAAAAATAAACCAATTCTCCTGTTTCACCACCTCTCTCTGCAAGAGCAATTTTCCCTGTAAGATCAAGAGGTGCTACATCGCTGTTACGAGCAAAATTAACATAAACAGCCTTTCCAGTAACACCATTATGTGCAGATAATGAACCGTTCATAATCGCTGCTATAAGTTCAAAGCCATCCTGATTAATTATCACTTCAGCATCTATTGGTGTACTCACATTGTTCAAAGAAGCACCTACAGCGATAACCTCTTTTCTACCAGCGGGTTCACCAAATGAACGTTCACCAGAGTTGCCTGTAGCAGCAACTACAACTACTCCACTATCAACAATGTTCTGAACAGCATATGTTAACGCTTCAATTTCCTCCTTTGTTCCAAGGCTCAAATTGATGACATCGGCTCCATCTTGACTAGCTTTTTCAAGAGCTCGAAGTAAATCAGTGGATTTCACATTACCCATCCTATCCACCACCCGATATGCCAATATCGAAGCTTCAGGGGCTATTCCCTTTATTTGGCCATTTGCAGCAATTATCCCTGCTACTGCTGTTCCATGTCCATCCATATCTAATGGATCTCCATCATTATCTACAAAGTCAAAACCTCCTATAACTTTCTGATTCGGTCCAATAGTCCCCCCAAGATCCGGATGATTATAATCCACACCAGTATCCAATATAGCGACTACAACTCCTTTACCGGTTATGGGTTCACCAGAATCAGTCATGAGATTATGTGTCTCAGTAGCTCCCACAAGCTCTGAACTCTTTTCAAGATTTACCCTTAAAAATGAATCATGATAAACTTCCATATCAACGGCGATAGATCTTATCGTATCTATGTTATACGAAGTCTCTATTACAGCACCATGCAGAACATAAGTCAGAATATCAACCACTTCAAACTGAAGTCCTCTACTTCGTAAATTATCTAATTTTAGATCAATCTCCTTTTTCAACAGAGATTCAAACATCTCAGAAGTATCCGAGACGCTTAATCCAAGTGTTTTTGCCTTAACAAGTAAAGGCGAATCTGAGATTATCACTATGACTCTTTCGGTATCATTAGTAGTGGATGATATAATAGGGAATAGTAGAAATATAATAAATAATACTGAAATAAGTTGTATCCTTCCTTTCATGAGCCACTGTAAATATGATCCAAAATCGTATCTTTTAAACAGATAGTTAAGAAAAATTAACAATCAATTTATATCTAATCCTTAACATAATAATTATAATTAAATACATTTTAATGTAATACTTATTTTAATATTAACTGAGAAACTACTTCACAATATAAAATATAGGGAAATAAATTGGGTAAAAAGATAATTCCAAAGAGAGTAGGTCCTTGGCCTTACCCAAGGACGGATGGTAAGAATAGAATAGGGTCCTTCGATGAAATTCAGATCGGTTTTACCGAGTCGGAAGCTATTGAAGAGGCAAATCGATGTATACTCTGCCCAGTACCAGCTTGTGTAAAAGCTTGCCCAGTTAATTTAGATGTTCTTGGGATGATGGGGCATATTCAAGAAAAGAATTTTGGTGAAGCCTATAAGGTGATACGAGAAACTAATTGTATTCCGGGATCAACTGCACGTGTATGCCCTCAACTAGATGATCTCTGTGAAGATAATTGTGTTGTTTCGAGGCGGGGAGACCCTCTTTCTATAGGTATGCTTCAACGGTTTGTTACTGATTGGAGTTTTAAGCATGAAGAAATAAGAGATTTAGATATTGCAGAAAGTACAGGTAAACAAGTTGCTGTAGTTGGAGGAGGACCAACTGGACTTGGAGCAGCAGATCTTCTTCTCCGGTATGGTCATAAAGTAACTATCTTCGATATACACGATAAATTGGGTGGGACAGCAAGATATGGAATCCCGAATTACCACCTATCAAAGAAATCACTAGATTTAGAGATCGAACATCTAAAGAAAATGGGTATTGAAGTTATAACCAAAATGAAAATTGGAAGTCAAATGTCTCTTAAAGATGTGTTTAAAGAAGGATTCGACGCAATTATAATTGCAACAGGTGCAAAAAAAGTTACTCCTTTTGAAGTTGATGGAAGAAGTCTTCACGGCATACTCGATGCTTATGAGTTTCTCATCACTTTAGATGAAATGGAATTTTATAAAAATCAAGAAAAGAGAATACCTTTCAAGATTGGAGAGAAAGTTCTTGTGGTAGGTGGAGGAGACACTGCGATAGATGCTTCAAGAACATCTATCAGATTAGGTGCCAAAGAAGTTACTATGATGTACAGACGAACAGATAAAGAAATGACAGCCTATCGCCAAGGAAGAGAACTAGCAAAAGAAGAAGGCATCAAAATAGAGTATCTCCAAGTTCCAATTCAATTTATTGGGGATAAAGAAGGATGGATTAAGGCAGCAGAATGTATCAAAATGAAATTAGGCGAACCAGATGCATCAGGTAGAGCTCGACCTGTACCTATAGAAGGATCCAACTTCATCCTTGATTTAGATACGGTTCTAATTGCAATTGGACGAGGGCCTAGTACATTTCTGCAAGAAAAAGAAGATATCAAGAAAGAAAAATGGGGAGGGATTATTGTTGATAATAAAACATTTGAGACATCAATCCCAGGAGTTTTTGCTGCAGGAGACGTTGTCACAGGTGAATCGCTAGTAATAAAAGCAATGGGTCAAGGTCGAAATGCAGCTCAGAGGGTTCATGAGTACCTTATTGATTCAAAAGAATGTCTAGATCTTTCTCAAAAATACTTCACACAAAGATACGCACGTAAACCTATTCAAACTTAGATTATCTTATTCAAAGGTTTACCATAAATATCGAGCGCATGCTCTCTTTGATATTCAAAATATTTTTTTTGTCTTTCATTCCAACTTTTCTCCCATTCATCATCCACAATATCCTCGGGGGCTAAATTGTTTCTCCTCCCCAATTCATTATCGACATGTATCTGGATAGCTTTTGAGTAAGATCTATGTTCCCAAACAAGAATCCTATCGGAAAGAGATTCAACATTATCACCAATCTTTACAGTGACACGTTGCCTCAGAATAACAGGACCAAGATCCACTGTGTTATCGACATAATGCACAGTACATCCACTATGTTGTTCATCATTAGCTAGAACTGCCTTGTGTACTTTATCTCCAAACATACCAACACCACCATATTGAACAGTATCATACGCTGGATGGATATTCAAAACTCTCATGCTAAAACTATCAATTAGCACAGGACTAACTATCTGATTGAAGCCGGCAAGAGCTATAACGGTAATTTTATATCGACTAAGTTCTTCCATTACTTTCACATCAAACTCTCTCCGTGCTTTTCCGCGAGACTCTTTATCTGGAAACTTCTTACCAACTATACCTTCAATATATTCTGTC
>Ga0187827_10004671_pt1 | contig 16651 bp, 15 predicted proteins | sample ETNtaG_39_FD_167969 | JGI IMG/M metagenome (GOLD analysis project Ga0187827, IMG submission 167969) | Marine microbial and viral communities from oxygen minimum zone, Eastern Pacific Ocean - ETNP2014_SV_150_PacBio MetaG (Illumina Assembly) | ecosystem: Environmental > Aquatic > Marine > Hypoxic...
GGTCTCTATCCGTCATGGGCGTAGGAAATTTGAGGAGAGCTTTCCCTAGTACGAGAGGACCGGGAAGGACAGACCTCTGGTGTACCGGTTGTTCCGCCAGGAGCATCGCCGGGTAGCCATGTCTGGATGTGATAAGCGCTGAAGGCATCTAAGCGCGAAGCCAACTTCAAGATTAGATTTCCCATTGCGGCTTCGGCCGCAAGTAAGGCCCCCTGAAGACTACAGGATTGATAGGCCGCAGGTGTAAGGCAAGCAATTGCTTCAGCTGAGCGGTACTAATCGGCCGAGGACTTGACCCTCATTAAGGCATTGCTATTGCATAAACTCGTTACTATAGACAGAAATTCAGTATCGTTAGAAAAGCGTCGCGGGGTGGAGCAGCGGCAGCTCGTTGGGCTCATAACCCAAAGGTCGCAGGTTCGAGTCCTGCCCCCGCTACCATTTAAGAACCCTTCCAGGTATGGGGGGTACTGAAGATTACTTTCAGGCACCGTGACATTTTTTATACTTGGATCCACTCCCACACGGACACTTTTCGTTTCGACCAATCTTTCTCATGGAAGTATTTTTTATGCGAGCTCTCTCTTGGCAATAAGCACATGTACAAGCTGCAGGATGCTCTGAGTGCCAATTAGTTCTGCTAGTCATTAACTGCTCCAATCAAAATTGTCAACCAATCAGATATAAAGAATAAATTTGTCTTTTCAGACTTTTTTCTTCTGAAGAAACCGTAACCTCTCAACATAAGGATTTCACCGTATATACTCTCATGATTATTTTAACCGCAACAGATTTGACAAATTCTGGCAAATATAAAATGCAATTAAGCAACTTTACCTAATCAGCTCAATTTATTGAATCACGATTTCAGAACCTATACCTTTGTCGTCATAAACCGGTTAATGCAGGAGATAACATAAAATGCCTGGTCCATTGGATGGAATTAGAATCCTAGAATTCACTCAGATCATCGCTGCTCCTTTTGGCGGGATGCTTCTAAGTGATATGGGGGCGGAAGTGATCAAGATAGAGCCAATAGAAGGAGAACCATGGAGACTGCATAACCAGTTTCTTCCTAAAGAAAGTAGGGCATACATAAGCCTAAATCGCGGCAAGAAAAGCCTTCCTTTGAATCTAAAAAATCCTGAGGCCACTGCTATAGTGCACCGTTTAGTAAAAGAAATAGACGTTGTAATTATCAACGCAAGGCCCGACGTGCCTGAGAAACTAGGCACAGACTACGAGACACTTTCTAAAATAAACCCGAAATTAATCTATTGCGACAACACAGCATTTGGTAGAAATGGCCCTGATAGCTATCGTCCCGGGTATGACATAGTTGTTCAGGCCGTAAGCGGTTTGTTAGCCGCAGACAACAAGGTAGAGAACGGGGTCCCACAACAAGTAAGTGCAACCGCAGTCGCTGATTATTCCACCGGTATCGCAATCGCATGGTCCGTATGCGCAGCTCTCTTCGCCAGGGAAAGAAGCGGTATAGGCCAAAAAATTGACACGACCCTTCTAAGTACTGCTCTGTCAGTGCAAGGGAGTTTCATGGAATTAGATAGCTACACGAAAGAAACACGCCTTGAATTCTTAGACACCTTGAGTGCACTCAAACAGGCAGAAATGCCGTATGAAGCAATGTTAGAGCAACAAAGATCTCTTGCCGGTCCTACCACAGCTTTTAGGATCTACTACACTACTTACAAGACTTTGAATGGGATAATTGCCATCGGATGCTTGAGTGAACATCTTCGCAAGAAAGCCGCTGTCGTTATGGGGATTCAAGACCCAAGATTTGAGCCAGGATATGATCCCGAAGATCCCGCAACGATTGTGCAAATAGAAAACCTTCATGAATCATCAAAGTTGATTATGGCATCACTCCCCACAGAAAAGTGGTTACTGAAATTTGATGAGGCTGGCGTTCCTGCCGGTCCAGTTAGGTTCGTTCAAGAATTGCTTGATGACGAACAAGTGCTCGCAAATGAGATGGTCGTCGAGCTGGAACATAGTAAAGCTGGAATAATTCGAATGGCAGGTCCCATGGTAAGAATGAGTGAAACCCCATTACAACCACAATTTGCCTCACCGGCTCTGGGGGAACATTCAGAAGAAATACTTGCGTTCCTAGGATATACCGACGAAGCAATCTCAGGGTTCAAAGAAAGAGGAATAACAGTGTAATCCAATTTCACATAGCGAGATCAGTCAAAAACTCTGTTGATGCCCTATCGACCACCATATATAATCTATGAGGTTTGCCACAAGCAAATACCAAGCTGTCGAATATTAGTGGAGGAGGCTTTTAAAACCAAATGACCTATATCATTGCTGAACCTTGTGTGGATGTGCTCGACAGGGCATGTATAGATGTTTGTCCAGTTGATTGCATCTATGAAGCCGAAGAGCACAGTATTCTGCTGATTAATCCGGAAGAATGTATTGATTGCGCAGCCTGCGAACCGGTATGTCCAGTAGCGGCAATTTTTGCTGAAGATGATGTCCCCGCTGAATGGGATAAGTGGACAGATCTCAATTACGAGTACTTCGGCCAAGAGAGGTAGTCAGTACAATTCAAATTGGCATTAACTTAAGAATGCTAAGCAGGTAAAATTAATCTGTAGGAACAAGAAAACTGATTTCAAAGCCCGGATCTGGCCGGTAGCCTTCCGGGCTTTCTTTTGCATCCAAGGAACAGAGAGGCTCGCGCTATGAACACAATCGATTCGACTCCAGAATTTGTAAGCAAAACTTACGAAAAAATGTCAGCCAATTTGAGGGTTGTCAGAGATCGTTTTGGTAAGCCTTTAGCACTTGCTGATAAGGTTCTTTTGTCTCACCTTGACGACCCTTTTACCCAGGAGTTAATTGCGGGATCCAGCTACCTTAATGTGAGGCCTGATCGAGTAATCTTGCAGGATGTCTTGGGCCAAACTGGAATGCTCCAATTTATGCAAACCTTAAAACCTACGGTGGCAGTACCAACGACGATACATTGTGACCACCTTGTTCAAGCCAGAAATGAAGGAGTAAGGGATTTAGAAGAATCTCTTGTTGAGAATGACGAAGTTTACGATTTTTTGAAATCAGCTGCGGCCAAATATGGTGCCGGATTTTGGGGACCGGGAGCCGGGATAATTCACCAGGTTAATCTCGAAAATTATGCTTTCCCTGGAGCCATAATCATAGGAACAGACTCCCACACGCCAAACGGAGGAGGCCTTGGTTCTTACTCTGTAGGTGTTGGGGGAGCAGACGCAGTCGAGGTAATGGCTGGCTTGCCTTGGGAAGTTTTGTATCCGAAGAAAATCGGCGTATTACTCAAAGGTAAAATGAGCGGATGGACCGCACCAAAAGACGTCATACTTTACCTTGCCGGAGAACTGACAGTGTCTGGTGGAACAAACAGCACTATAGAATATTTTGGACCTGGAGCAGAATCAATTAGTTGCACAGGGAAGGCAACCATAACTAATATGGGTGCCGAACTAGGCGCAACAACATCCATTTTTCCATATGACGTACGAATGGCCCGCTATCTTGATGCAACTGGCAGAAAAGCATTGGCGAATATTGCGAACCAAAACAAGGATTTACTCACACCTGATCCCCATGTCACAACCAATCCGGAGGAATACTTTGATTTGGTTGTAGAAATAGATCTCTCAAAATTAGAACCCCACATTGTTGGTCCACACTCTCCAGACAGGGCCCGCCCCATTTCTGAACTCGCTAAAGAAATCGCCGATGATTCCAACGAATTTATCGATCAAGTGTCCGCGACACTTATTGGAAGCTGCACAAATTCTTCGTATGAAGATATGAGTAGATCCGCAGATGTAGCCGAACAGGCTTTGAAAAACGGTCTCAAAACTAAAGTGCCACTAATGGTTACCCCCGGCTCCGAACAGGTGAGAGCGACAATAGAAAGAGACGGTCAAATGAAATCTTTAAGATCTATTGGGGCCACTGTACTCGCCAATGCATGCGGACCGTGCATAGGTCAATGGCGGAGGTCACAGGAAGATTCTATAGAGCCGAACAGTATAGTTACGTCCTATAATAGAAATTTTCCGGCAAGAAATGATGGCCAGAGAACGACGATGAATTTCATCGCTAGCCCGGAAATTACAACAGCGTTCGCGTTAGCAGGGTCTCTCTCATTTAATCCATCCACTGATGAGTTGACAGCGCCTGATGGAAAAAGGTTCCGTTTAGAACCACCTGCACCGGCTCCAGAAGTACCTTCGGAGAAATTCATGGGTGGTAAAGAACAATTCTTCGCCCCCCCAGAAGACAGGAGTTCAATAGTAGTAGAGATTAAAGCAAATAGTGATAGGCTCCAGATTCTGGAACCGTGGGATCCGTGGGATGGAGAAGACATAAAAGATTCAGTAGTCCTCTTAAAGGCTCAGGGCAAATGCACGACCGACCATATTTCTCCTGCCGGTGTCTGGCTTAGCCTTAGGGGCCACTTGGATAAATTCTCAGACAATATGTTTATGGGGGCGTTAAACGCCTTTACAGGCGAATCCGGGAAAGCGACAAACATCATAACCGGTGAGAGCGGGAAAGCTATATCCCAAAATGCCCGGAAGTATAAGTCTGCAGGACAAAAATGGATTGTAATTGGGGATACCAACTACGGAGAAGGTAGTAGCAGGGAACATGCGGCACTATCACCTCGTCTGCTCGGTGGATCCGCAGTTATAGCCAAAAGCTTCGCCAGAATTCACGAAACAAACCTCAAGAAACAAGGATTGCTTGCACTGACATTTGGAGAGCACAAAGACTATGACAAGATACTGGAGAATGATCGAATAGACATAGTAGGTCTATCAGGTCTCGCTCCTGGCAAACAAGTCGACTGCAAAATAAGGCATTCCGACGACACAGAAGAGAGTATTAAGCTAAACCACACATACAGTGATACTCAACTTGAGTGGTTCAAGAAAGGATCATTCCTTAATCTTTTTCACAGCAGCTAAAAACCAGCTCGTTCTTGTGGAGTCAGGCTGACTAGAGATCTCCTTCTAAGGAAAATTACACTAATTTACTCTTAAATCTGAGCGCATTTGTTCGTATCGTTCCTTTAGGGGGAAATTAAGACCTAAATCGAAGTTAGCATCAGTTTCAAGTAGTTTCTTGGCCTCCAATGAGACAAGAGATACCAAGTCAGTGTCCGATATTTGGGCCACTTTGAATATTGGCTGTCCACTTTGTCGAGTACCTAGAAAGTCTCCATAACCTCTCATTTTGAGATCCTCTTCGGCCAATTTAAATCCGTCAGTTGTCATTCTAAGTATGTCCATTCTTTTCTTGGCATCTTCCCCCGCTTTATCTGAAATAAGTATGCAATGGCTCTGATGCTTTCCTCTACCTATTCTTCCTCGAAATTGATGTAACTGAGAAAGACCAAACCTATCTGCACCATCAATCAACATAACACTTGCGTTTGGCACATCAACACCTACTTCAACTACCGCAGTGGCCACAAGTATGTGAGTTTCACCTCTTCTAAATTTTTCCATTGCAACTTCTTTTTCGGAGAGGGTCATTCTTCCATGAATAAGTCCAACAGTCAGTTCCTGAAAAACTTCCTTAGAAAGCCTCAAATGCTCTTCCACTGCGGAACGAGCCTGCACTAACGCCGATTCATCAATCAGAGGGAATACGATAAAGGCCTGCCGTCCTTCTGCTACCTGATTTCGGATAAAACTGTACACATGGTTCCTGCGACTTGGCGATTCAACGATTGTTCGAATTGGCTTCCTCCCAATTGGAAGTTCATCGATAACAGACAAATCAAGGTCTCCTACCATCGTCAGGTGAAGGGAGCGGGGTATTGGGGTGGCAGACATTACCAGAAGGTGCGGGCGTGGCTCTTTCTCTTGAAGAACAGAACGCTGCAGGATTCCAAACCTGTGTTGCTCGTCAACAACAAGCAGAGCAAGTTCTCGTAGTTCCACCGAATCTTGAATTAAAGTATGGGTGCCAACGATAACATCGATCTCACCATCCGCTAATAAACGGCGTGTCCGTCTTTTTACTGCTTCAGGCAAACTACCTACTAACAGTGCAAGAGTGATTTTACGAGAACCTCTGCCTATATTTAATTCCACTACATTTTCGTCACAGGTAAGAATTTTTTCATGGGAATGAGGATCCAGTAACCGAATCAACGTGACGAAATGCTGTTCTGCAAGTATTTCGGTAGGCGCCATCAGGGCAGATAATTTACCGCTAGAAGCCGCAGTGACCATGGCACAGGCCGCAACAACAGTTTTTCCACTGCCAACATCACCCTGAAGAAGCCTTCTCATAGCAGCATTGCTATTCAGGTCCGCAAGTACTTCGTTAATTGCTCTGAGCTGAGCCTTAGTCAGCGTAAACGGAATTTCAGATATGAAAGATCTACATGAATCTTCGTCTATCAAAGGCACCGCAGATACCTCTTCTTTCCACTCTACCTTCTGCTTTTGTCTCACAAGTTGAATCATGAAAAGTTCATCGAACGCCAAGCGACGTCTAGACCTCATGAGTTCTTTGGAATCCCGAGGGTAATGAAAGTGTGCCACCGCTTCCTTCAAGCCCATCAATCCAGTTCTAAGAAGGATCTCCGAAGGCATGAATTCTTTAACATGCTCTATTGAGGAAGACAATGCTGCGTTAACTATACGCCTCATCACCTTCTGTGTAACACCGGCAGTAAGAGGGTAAATAGGGACTAGCCGACCAGTATGTATATTATGAGATCCCTGCTTTAGTACCTCATAAGTCGGGCTTTCAAATGTAATTTTTCCATTGAATACTGCGGCTCGTCCGCTGACCATAACCTTCATACCTTGCTTTAGTTGGTTAGCAGCCCAAATTTGATTAAAGAGCGTAATTTTCACGTTCCCCGTTTCATCGAATAGGGTCAAGTCAACTCGTTTGTTCCGCTTAAAACTAGTCTGAAGGGTGCAATCCCAAACAGTGGCAACAACACTTTGCATCAACCTTGGTTCCAATTCGTTAATTTTACGGATATCCGTAAAATCGTCGTGGCGACTGGGGTAATGTGATACCAGGTCCCAAACTGACTTTATTCCCATATTCTCCTCTAGGAGACGGGCAATTTTGTCTGTGAGGGGTCGTTTCAAATCTATTACTGGCGCTGCCAGAGGTATCCTCATACTTCTGGGCCGATCTCTTTCCCTTTCCAGAGTTTTTACAGTCTCTGAAAATTTAGGTGTGCTCAGATCCTTTAGACCAGTCAGTAATCTCTCTGCCCAAGCCCTTCTTTCGGCCAGTGTCGATGTTGAATAGCTAAAGGGATTTAGAGTAATTAACTCACGCAAATGTTCCCGGTTGGCTGCTAAGAATTCATCAAGCCCGCCGATGACAACAGAGTTATCAAACCCGACGTTCTTTTCTTGCAGCAAGATTCTCCCTAGGGTATTCGTGATTTTCTCTTCATAAGACATAGACAAAGTTCATGATCACTGTTCTAGGTTATACCCAATATATATTTCCTTCGCCGCAGCTGCTTTTCAGCTTGAGACAACAGAGACCATAAAATCATAATGTGGCTGCCCCCCCCAATGAAGTTCTATACCGGCGTGCTCCAAATCTCCAAAAGAACTTTCAAGAAAATCTCTTATGGAATCAAGATCCAATTCATCCAATTGGTTGCCCAAAAATACGGTGACCTGGTCGCTATCCTGTCCGCCCGTAGCCTCTATCGCCCGAACTAGCAATTCCAAATTCGTTGTTGCTGACAAAATTAATTTAGAGTCCAACATAGCCACCGGTTGCCCTTCAAGCGCTGAAACTCCGTTTATTTCTACGCTTCTCGCTGCAGGGAAAATTAGGATCGTTTTGACCGAACCCATTACATCCACAAGCATTTCACTGTTGATCTGAGCGCTCAAGTCTGGGTCAAATGCAAACGAGCATTCCATGCCCTGTAAAACTGATACCGTGGGCAGAACAACCACATTCGTGTCTGCCATTTTAGCTGCTTCGTGCGCCGTAGATTCTATATTCTTGTTATTAGGTAGCAGTAAAATAGAGCTTGCTGATATAGCTTCCAAGCAGTCGAGTATTTCCCCTACGCTTGGATTCGCAGTGTCCCCCGCCTCGATGACAAGATTCGCTCCAGAATCCAACAGGAACTCCTTTATCCCTTCGCCTGACGCCAATGCAACCAATGCCGTTTTATCTCCTATGTCGACCGAACCAAACTGGGTCTTGCTCTTGGGTTCATCGTGATCCATGAGCATGGTTTTGGATTGGTTTTCCATATTTTCGACTGAAACCTCAGAAACTACTCCTAAATCAACAGCGGCAGAAATCGGTTTCCCGGGATCTTTTGCGTGTATATGCACCCTGAATACACCATGATTACCAAGTATCGCCAAGGATTCGCCAATTTCATCTAACTTCTTCTCTAATAACTCCTCAGACACAGAGGACTCCAATACGAATTGAGTGCAATAACCGTACTCCTCATTGGTTCCCTGATGTTGAAGAATCAACCTTTCTATGCCTTCTCCTTTATCATCAGGGAACCGAAGATAGAGGGAAGTGGTTTCCGGGTCTTCCCTTGATAAGAATAATGCCATTCCCCTCAAAATAATCTCCACTCCATAACCGCCTGAATCTACTACACCGCTCTCTTTCAAAATCGACAAGAGACCTGGAGTACTGTCTACAGAGACCCTAGCGATTTCTATCATAGAGTTAAAAGAGTCGCATATTGACACTCCCGGCACACTCCGATTAACAGATTCTGTGGCGAGGTCTCTTAAGACGGTTAGCATTGTGCCCTCTACAGGATTCGGAAAAGTTGAATATGCCTCTTCTTTTGCCTTAAAAAGGATTGAGACATCAACTAACTCACTTGTAGTGAGTCCTTTAAAGATCCCTTTGAACACGTGAGCCAGTATGGAGCCGCTATTGCCCTTAGCAGCAAAAAATGATGCTACCCATAAGCGAAGGGAAAGGTCTTCCAGGTCAGATAGGCTCCTTTGTAGACGGTTCGCTGTTTCGTCCCTATTATCTTCGTAGATTTTCCGCTCTCTGTCCGTTTGCTCACGTTCTATGCCGATTTTCATATTCTTTAAAGTTTGATACATGTTTGTACCTGTATCCTTATCAGGTACTGGAAAAACATTGAGGGCGTTCACCGACTCTATATGACGTTGAAAATAGATAACGGCACTATCAAACATTCCTCTAAGGAGGTTTGCATTTCTCTTTTCTTCATTCATAGTTTACAAATATATAGAACCAGTTAAATTGCTGATCAAGGTATCAATATGATATTTTCTAAGTTGGCTCTTCGAGAGTCACAGTCCATTCCGCAATAACAAGATCCTTCAAAATCCTACAAAAAAGCAGCCTGGTATCGACATCAAAATGATTCTAGACATGAGTAGTAAAGGCGTCAAAGGAAAAAATGGCAATTTGTTCAATTTGTAATAAAAGTGGTCAATCTGGAAATAACGTTAGCCATTCAAAAAGGCGAACTAGAACTAGATGGAGTGCCAATATCCAGAAAGCTACCGTGGAAATTAACGGTGTTACTCAGAAAGCTAACGTATGCACCCGTTGTTTACGGACTCAATATAAGTCAGCTATGAAAGATTGATTTCGCTGCTTTATCCGTATCAATTGATCAGAGACGAAAAGGTCAGGTAATTCAATATTTGGCTGCTGGCAATTTTCGTTGACACTTTTAATTCCTCATTAATATCATTAACCTTGGTTCAATCGTCACCAAGAGAATATTTCTCAGATTCAACCCACGGCCAAAGCGAGAGGATATGAGTATGGCTGAATACACGAAATCAGAAGCACTAGACTGGGCACGGGAAAACATACGTGGCCAATGGTCAACCTTGATGACACCGTTCACTCCAAGCGATGAAATCGATGAGATTGGCCTTAGAAAGAACATTCAGCATGTGCGAGCACTCGGCTCTCGAGGAGCGGGTTGCACTTGGGGAATGGGCGAATTTTGGACCCTTACTCAAGAGGAACGTCTAAGGATATATGACATAGTAAGTGATGAAGCGGGTGGAGAATGGCCAATTGGGGCCCATGTTTCTCATACTTCAGAGAAAGCCATGTTAGAACTCGCAAGTCATGCCGAGAATTCCGGTTTTGATCTACTAATAGTAGCTGCCCCTTATTTTGTAACCAATCAAGAAGATCAAGTAATCGAATGGGTAAGAATTCTCGCCGAAAACACATCTCTTGCTATTATGTTTTACAACTCTCCTCAATTTGGCCTGGTGATGAGTGCAAACGGCCTTAGTAAAGTCTGTGACATTCCAAATGTAGTTGGGGTAAAAGAAGCCAGTTTTAATCGTGAACTCTCAATAGAGACCCATCTGAAGCTTGGCACTAAAGCAATCATCAGCACGCCTGACGAGTGGATCTTTGAGGCTGGGGAAAAAGAGGGATTTGAGCAACAAGTTATGTTCGCAAATACTTCTGACTGGCGTTTTGATACTCCAGAAGAAAACCATTATGTGACGTTTATTGATAAAGTTATGGAAGGGGACTTAGACACAGATTACTACAATCAACACATAGCCCCAATCAAACAAGTATCAGACAAATGGTGGCAGCATACGGTGAAAAAGATGGGCGGGGCTCTTCCGGCCTCTATGTGTAAATACTGGGGGGAACTAATGGGGATGGCAGGAGGCCACGTCAGGAGGCCACTTACGGAGTTATCAGAAGAAGAGAAAACCACCTTGGAAGAAGACATTAATCATGCGAGAAGTGACCACTAACAGCGCCAGGCCACTCATTGAAAAAAGGAGTTCCCAAATATGATCCTAATGGTGAGCGTACAGAATTTGTATGAAGCGAAGCAGGCTTTAAAAGGCGGCGCAGACATTGTGGACGTCAAGAATTTGCAAGAAGCCTTAGTTGGTTCAGCTCACCCAAACGTCGTTAAACAAATCAGAACCGAAGTTCCTTCGGCACATCACGCCAGTGTTACATTGGGTGTTGTACCGGACCAAATAGGAACGGTGGCAATGGCTGTGTATGCCGCGGGTTCCCTCGAGGCAACTTCCGTAAAAGTCGGCTTCATGGTGCGGGAATACGAGGTGGCCCTTGAAACCCTACTGGCTTCTAAGGAAGCATTGAAAGGCACAAGCACTAAGCTAATCGGTTCTCTTTTTGCTGATAACACCCTTTATGATGGGGGTCTTGACCCCAACTTGATGGTCAAACTTGCCAAAGAAGGCCAATGCGATGGTTTTTTAATCGACACGTTAGTCAAAGACGGCAGAAACCTTTTCGACTTCATACCTGAAGAACGTCTTAAGGAGATGGTGAACGAAGGTAAAGAAGTGGGTATGAGTACAGCCCTTTCCGGTCACCTAAAGATGGATGACATCAACGAATTAGCCCGGGTTAATCCTGATATTGTGGGAGTCAGAGGTGCCGTTTGCCAAAAAGGTGACCGAGATTCCAGAGTGCATTGGGAATCGGTAGCTGACTTCAAAAGAGAGTTGGATTTGAGACAAACTGGAGCTATAGATGCTTATGCTGAAAACGGGGGAAGCACGGCTCCGTCAAATGGTAATGCAACCGGCTGGGTGGTGGTAGATGGTACAGGGAAAAACTGCGCTGGAATCATCGCCGCACTTAACGAGCAAATTTCGATTGATGACAGTTCAATACTTGAGGTGATTGTCCCAGACGTTTTAAATACATACGATCTTATTGTTTGGGCAGAAAAGCACAGCCATAACATATTGACTCAACGCAAGGATCTTGAAGGATCCCTTCGAATGCTAATCCAGCCATAATAAATCACTATCTTCGCAAATATGTCTTAATGAAAGACCATCAAATATCGAAAACAGAGACTTTTGTTACGTTGAATCAAGTAAATTAGATTATGTGATGTGACGGTTGGCAATTATGGGAGCGGCGCTACCAGAAATAATAGGCATTATTAGGGATGTGGTTTTTATCGTCTCCCTGCTTTTTATATGCTTTGTGATTTACCGCACGGCGAGAAAGATAAACAATGTCGTTGATTCTGCTAAAAGGACAGGCAAAAAAATCGAGAACATCATCGAGTTTATAGCTAGCCCTTCTAAAGGCAATTTTGGGTTTCTTAGATCAATTTTTAAAACGTTCGATTTTGTAACCGGTAGCAAACGTAATGACTCTGACGAATAACTTCAATTAAAAGGAGGCGCGAAATGGGTAGCGGAAATGGAGGATTCACGACTGGATTACTGGTTGGCGGAATTATTGGAACCGCGATAGGAATCCTACTCGCGCCAAAACCAGGATCTGAGACAAGGTCCGAACTGTTTGAGCGGAGCGAATATATCCGTGATAAAGCTGAAGAATTATCTGCGGCAGTTAAAGACGCTCTGAGTCCAACTATAGATCAGCTATCTGAAAGAATCGCACCCACACTGGGCGTTGCAAAAGATAAAGTTAGCCCGGTGATGGAAGTGGTTCGCGAAAAAGTCACCCCATTGGTGGAACAAGTAAATGCAAGATTTGCAGACACTTCTGATTCGTTAACCGACAAATCCGAACAGCCACGGGATAGGAATACCGATAATTCTGCCTAGATATTTTTCTTTCAAGAAAATTACACCGTAGATTTATTATTTCATCTGGGCGCTTGGATAAGATCCCAAAATCTTCATCATGGAAACTTGATTATTGAGTGCATCAAGTGATTCAGCCACTAAATCCTCTGTACGGTGGCCTTCCACATCAACCAAAAAGACGTACCTTCCGAGGCTTTTCTTATTTGGCCTAGATTCAATTTTTGTGAGGTTTATATCCCTTGAAGCAAACTCTCTGAGAGAAACACTTAGTATCCCTGGTGCATTACCTCCATACTCAAAGCATAGAGAAGTTTTATCATTTCCGGTAGGTTCATGATCTCTATGTGAAAGAACCACAAATCGAGTTTCATTATTTGATCTATCTTCGACATTTTCTAGCAATATTGTGGCTCCGTAAAGAACCGCTGCCCTCCCACTAGAAATCGCAGCCGTCTCAAGTGAGGCCGCCATCATTTCCTGAACCGCACTTGAATTGCTTAGTGAAGCAGTCAGTTCTGCACCAGGCAGTTTACTCGTTAAAAAGTCTCTACATTGTCCAAGCGATTGCGGATGAGAGATAACGTTCTTTATATCAGCGAGATCGATTTTATTATGAGCCATTAGACATTGATGAATCGGAACGATAACCTCGCCACAAATAGACAATTCAGAGTCATGTATAAGCAAATCAAGGGTGAACGTAACACCTCCCTCTATGCTGTTTTCTATGGGAACAATACCTTCATCTGCTATCCCTGAAGACACGGCATTCGCCACAGCAGGAATAGACTCCACGGGTATAAGAATCGCCTTTTCGATCCATTCTCTCGCCGCCTGTTCGCTGTATGTTCCGGCAGGCCCGAGATAAGCGATTCTTTTTCGCATTCTCCCTAAACCTCTTCCGCAAATAAATCTGCCATGCCTGTTTCCAAGCACTCTATGGCCAAGTTTGTAATGTTTATGGTCATATCAACACCCAACATCTTAAAGAGATCTTCGTGTTCTGGGAGATAAACTATTGAAATTGTTTTTTCGACACCGTAATGGTGTTTTGCAACTTGACAGGTCAGCAAATTCACGTCATCGGCTCCGGTAGTCGCAACAAAAATATCCGCACGAGACAGGCCGGCCTCACCCAAAACTAAGGAAGAGCACCCGTCTCCTTGTATTGCAACCTCGCCCAGCGATTGTTTTACAATTTCTAACCGCCGCCTGTTCAACTCTATTAAAGTGACTTCAGAACCTGAATCCAGCATCCATCGAGCCAGGCGAACTCCTATCCTTCCGGCTCCAAGTATTACGACATACATTTAACGGCAATCCTTACTTGAAAGTTAAGTCGATTGTTTATCATGACATCGTTTCTTCAAATAAAGTGCTCACCGTAAGGTGAAGCCGGCTTATTACATGGATTCCAAGGGATCGATAGATTTCCATTATCGGTTCCTCTTCTATCAAACAAAGGACCTTCGGCACCCTAATAATATGAAGTCCAATTTGAGAAGCTAGGATATTAATCGGTGAAGTACCAGTCGTTGCGATCATCACATCAACTTCATGAGCTGAAGCCCGTCTAAGGTCCCCCTCTCTCGTACCGTCACCAACAACTGGAACTATCCTAGTCGTTTCTATCCGCCTAGGCGGAAGTAATTCAAATGACGCGGGGTCCAAATCAAGGACCTTGATTATATTTCCTGAATCAGACAATCTAGTTGCAAGAGCAGCACCAGTCTCCCCGCAACCGACAATAAGTACCCGCCGAGCTCTATAAATAGGTCCTCGACGAGAACTCTCGATTTCTCTCGTAGAGTTATTTGTCTCTTCTGAATCTAACATTCAATATTCCGTTGTACCATTGAAAGACCCACTTATAATAGCTTGATCACTATATCGAGGATCTACAAGTCACAACCTTACACGTAGCGTTGGAAAGTATGTATTCTAGTGATTCCCCTAGCGAAAACTCTCCAAATTTCGTTGAACTAGGCGATGCTACAACTATCATATCCGCCTCTTCGTCCTTGCAGTGTGCCACCACCGCCGATCCTCTCGACCTTGCTTGCAATAATTGGCCAGCCGTTTTGACTTTAAAATTTTTGGCCAACTTTTCCATATTTGAAAGTACTTCTTCACCTTCTACAGTTTTCTCAGAAATTTCTTGATCCACTGGCCGATCCCTTCCTATTTCAATAACGTATAACAAAACAACGCTTAACTTCGAATGTCTGCCTATTTGACTTGCAGTACGCGTAACATCTAAATCTGTGGAAGTACCGTCTAAAACAGCAAAAATCATGGTGTAATTTTAAGACCCCAATTATGGATTTGTGAACGTTGAGTCACTTTCTGTTTGGTCAGGTTCTATTACCGCATCTAACGATTCTAGATCGCTATCATGCGCGGCTACTATCACAAGATCGCCGAACTCGAGTTTCATATTCAATTCGGGGTTTAGGGTCACTTTACGCTTTCTGCAGATAGCCAAAGGGGTCAGCCCGTAACTATCCCTGTGACTGGAAAAACCAAGTTCGTCAAGGGTTGTTCCTGCAAATCTATTCGGCACGCGAAATCGGCTAATACCGTAATTAGAGGTTAATTCTAGGTATTCTTCTACGCTAGTATTGAAGAAACTGTGCGCTAATCTAGTTCCCATTTCCTCTTCTGGCTGAATCACCCGGTCAACACCGATACGCCTGAGTGTATTGGCATGAAGAGAATCTCTAGCTCTGGCCACCACGAGTTTGACTCCCATTGTCTTGAGAAGCACCGAAGCCATTACACTAGAAACAATATCTGTTCCAATAGCTACGATAGCAGCATCGTAATCAGGAACAGCAAGATCTCTCAGTGCATTTTCGTTAGTACAATCAGCTCCGATCGCGTAAGTAACCCTTCCTAACACCGCTTGAACGCGGTCTTCGTCACGATCTATGGCAAGCACATCGTGCCCGAGGTTGTAAAGGGTCCTTGTGGTACTAACACCAAATCTTCCAAGGCCAATTACGGCAACCTGTTTCTTTTCCATATACTTAGTTCTCCCTCCCTAGAAGAGAGACGAGTTTAACCAATTGTAACCGTTTCAGTGGCATGCCGATAAGAGGCGCTGTCCTGATTAGGAACCATTTTGAGACCTATGAGTAAAGGTCCGATCCTACCGGCCAGCATTGTTAAAGTCACAATTAATTGTCCTATCGTGTTTAATTTGGCGGTAGCACCAGTACTGAGGCCTACTGTTCCAAAAGCTGAAACTGACTCGAATGCAAGGTCACGAACCAATATGTGACTATTAGTAAATGCAAGGGCCAAGGTGCAAAAAAACGAAAATGCCAGGCACACTATTAGTACAGCATAAGACCTAGTTATTGTAGGCCTGTCAATCTCTCTACCAAAAGCAGTCACGTGTGACTTCTCCTTAACGATCGAATAAATGCTAAGAACGACTATAAAGAAAGTAGTTACCTTTATGCCTCCCGCAACTGATGCCGTAGCTCCTCCAATGAACATCATAAAGGAAATAAATACGTCAGTTGCAGGTCTTGCATAGGCATAATCAAATGTCGAGAAACCTGCCGTCCTACCACTTATACCTTCAAAAACCGAAACGGCAATTTTGTTTCCTATAGGAAGCTGTCCAAGAGTTTGTGGATTAGATCCTTCAGAAACGAAAACGAATGCTGCGGCTACAGTTATCAGGATTCCAGTCATAAGAAGAACAATCTTTGAAACCAAAGAATAAAGACTGAACCTTCGTTTGGTTGCTATGTCCGAAACAACCCAGAAACTCAAGGTTCCGAGAACTATCAGACCTCCCATGATTGCCAGTAAAAAGATATCGCTTTGATGTGCCGCCATTCCGGTTGGCTCTGGGAAAATTACAAATCCTGCATTATTAAATCCAGATACCGCATGAAATAAGGACTGCCATGCGGCCATCTCCGGTTCATATTCAGCCAACAATCGGCCAAATAGCGCAAAGAACCCAATTATTTGAATCGCCACGGCCGTCAGTACTATAGATACACTTAAACGCTGAAGACCCCCAATCCGATCGGTACTTAGGG
>Ga0187827_10004673_pt1 | contig 16649 bp, 13 predicted proteins | sample ETNtaG_39_FD_167969 | JGI IMG/M metagenome (GOLD analysis project Ga0187827, IMG submission 167969) | Marine microbial and viral communities from oxygen minimum zone, Eastern Pacific Ocean - ETNP2014_SV_150_PacBio MetaG (Illumina Assembly) | ecosystem: Environmental > Aquatic > Marine > Hypoxic...
GGAGAGGAACTGATGCAGTGGATAGTAAAAAGCATACAGGATGAAGTGGATCTTCCGCTAGCATTGGACACAAAGAATATTAGCGCTATTGAAAAAGGTCTTGAAGTGCATAAAGGTAAAGCCATGATTAACTCTGTCACCGGAGATCAGGATAAACTGGATATGCTTATGCCACTGGCAAAGAAATTCGATGCCAAGATAGTTGGAATTTCTCTTACTGACAAGGGAATTCCACCTGACATAGATAGTAGGTTAGAGATTGCCATGACAATAGTGAGTTCTGCTATGGAGCACGGAGTACCAATGGAGGATTTATATCTTGACCCAATCATTCTTCCGGTTGCTGTTCTCCAAGAACAGGTATATAACTGTATTCAGGCACTTAAAGTTTTTAAACAGCTCCAGGAACTGATGGGACTGGATTCACAGCCTATGACCACTGTTGGGCTCAGCAATGTCTCCCAGTCTTCACCGGATGAGCTGAAAAGCCTTCTGAACAGGACCATGCTGATGGTCCTTCTTTCAAATGGACTTGACAGCGCAATAATGAACCCACTAGATAAAGACCTGATGGCAGCAGTCAGGACATTTGATATAGTGAACAATAGGATACTCTATGCTCATTCCTATCTAGATTGATTCTGGATAGGTAAGGGTAAAATGATCAAAATATAATAGTAATCCTAATCATTATTATATACTTACTTTTTAAATCCATATATCTGATAAAGCTTAACTATAGGAATAATAAACTGTATAATTTTAAAAACAGAATAAAATGTTTAACAAATTAATCGATATGAATGAAGAAAATATTAAAAAAGAAATAGGTGTGCTACTGAAAAAAAATACTGAAGATTTTTCGCAGGCTGAAGCAGAGAAAGCGGTCCATTATCTTAGGGATGAGATAGACAGGCACAATTTTTATTATTACATAAAAGATGACCCCGTTATCCAAGACAGTGAGTTCGATATGCTTTTTAGGTGTCTTGAATCAATAGAAAAAAGATTCCCTGCCCTGATTACTAAAGACTCTCCAACTCAGAGGATAGGTCCTCCTCTGGAGGGTGGATTTAATACTGTAGAGCACGGAGAAAGGATGCTCTCACTCCAGGATATCTTTGATTTTAAGGAACTGGAAGATTTTCTTAAGAGGGTAGAAAAAGATTTAGGAAAGCCAGCAGAAGAGATAAAATTTTCCTGTGAACTGAAAATAGACGGCTCTGCAGTATCATTGGTCTATGAAAACGGTACCTTCGCAAAGGGAGCAACTAGGGGAGATGGATTTTCCGGAGAAGACATCACTTCTAATTTGAAGACTATAAATTCAATCCCTCTGAAGCTAAGGTCCGGTGGAAACGTTAGGATACCAGATAAGCTGGAAGTCAGGGGTGAAGTATATCTTTCTAGGGAAGCGTTTGTTAGGGTAAACATTGAAAGGGGAGAGGAAGGGCTGCCTGTATTTGCTAATCCTCGAAATGCTGCTGCCGGGTCCCTTCGACAGAGAGACCCCAATATGACAGCTAAAAGGAAGCTTAATATGTTTGTATATGCTGCTGCCGGGTCCTGCACTGCAATAGAAAGCCAATCAGAAATGCTTACCTATTTAAAGAAGATTGGGCTAAGAATAAATCCCAATATAATCACCGTATCAGGTATAGAAAATATAAAAGAATATATCGAAAGCTGGAGGGATAAAAGAAAAAAACTCTCCTATGAGACAGACGGGATTGTATTAAAGGTAGATGATTTTGAGTATCAGCAGAAGTTGGGACAAACATCCAGAAATCCTAGGTGGGCAGCAGCTTATAAATTTCCTCCAGAGCAGGGGATAACGAAAGTGCTGGATATAAAAGTGAACGTGGGGAGAACAGGCACTCTTACACCTGTAGCAAAGCTTAGGCCTGTAAAGGTTGCGGGTTCCACTATTTCCAAAGCCACTCTCCATAATGAAGACGAGATCAGGAGAAAAGATGTGAGGATAGGTGATACTGTCGTCATACATAAAGCAGGAGATGTCATCCCACAGATTGTCAGTGTAATAAAAGATAAAAGGGACAGGTCTAATAAGGGGTTCAAGATGCCTGATAAGTGTCCTGTCTGCGGGTCAAAAGTAATAAGGTTGGAAGAAGAAGTCACATTGAGGTGCACATCCATAGCCTGTCCGGCACAGCAATTTGAGAGAATCGTTCATTTTACTGCCAAGGGTGGCATGGACATAGAAGGCCTGGGGCCTTCTATAGTGGGAAAGCTTATTAAAAATAATCTCATAAAAAATGTCTCAGATATATTTTTCCTTAAATATGAAAACATTTTATCTCTTGAAAGCTTCAAGGATAAATCTACAAGAAACCTGCTGGAGGCTATTAAAGAAAGTAAGAAGAAACCCCTTTCTCGGATCTTGTTCGCTCTGGGCATAAGATTTGTGGGGGCACATACTGCGGATCTCCTTGCGGATAATTTTAGGGATATGGATACATTGGTAAAATCAGGTTTTGAAGAAATACAGGCTGTAAAGGAAATAGGACCCAGAATAGCCGAAAGTTTGGTTGATTTTTTCAGTGAGGAGCAAAACCTTAAAGTCATTGAAAGATTGAAGTCTGTCGGCCTTAATTTCGGAGCAGGTAAGGTAGAAATAGAGAAAAAGGAAACTTTCTACGGGAAGACTTTTGTGCTCACTGGTAGGCTGGAGAATTTATCCCGGGATCAGGTTGGTGAAATGATTAAAGGTTTCGGCGGAAGGGTTGCTTCAAGTGTCAGCAAAAATACTGATATGCTTCTTGCTGGTGTGGGTGCCGGAAGTAAGCTGGATAAAGCCATGGAACTGGGTATAAAGATTATAAGCGAAACAGAATTTCAAAAGTTGATAGAAAGCAGGTAATGGTAAAAAAAATAAAACATAGGTTTAAACAGGGGCAAAAGACTGAGAAGTTACCAGTATTATCTAAGGACCTTCTGGCAAGATATATTCCAAAACACAAAGAGAAACCTGATAAAGGTGCTGGACTGGATATAAAGTGGAATGCCCTGGACGGGATAATATCAGTAGTCTTTTTGGCAGCAACACTGACTGCTGTATACTTCGGTTCTGCCAGGATCTTTATCGCATTAAGCAACAGGGAGCTCCTTAGCGAGAATATCAGCAATATCAGCTTTATAATCCTTTATGGGGTTCAGGTCTTTTTGATGATGGGTACTGTATGGTTTTTCGCTTTGCGTAGGAGAAAGGCAAGGCTAAGAGACCTTGGGTTAAAATATTATAGCATCGGGAAAACGTTTTGGTATGCATTTATCGCCCTTATTGCTATTAATATTATCAGCTTTATATATGTCTTTATAATGGCCTCGGTACTTGGTATAGAAGCCCCTGCCAGCAAAATAGAGATCCTTATTAGGAACAAGGGCATATCAAATACAATGCTACTTATGATGGTAGCATTTATAGGCCCAATTACAGAGGAAGTCTTTTTCAGGGGGTTCTTGTATTCTGCGTTTAAGGAAAACTGGGGTGTACTTCCAGCACTTTTTCTTTCTTCAGTTTTGTTTTCTGTAGTGCATCTCCAAGTCTACAGTTTTTTCCCTCTTTTTCTTATCGGATGGCTTCTGGCGTACCTGTTTGAAAAAACAAAATCACTTTTTCCGGCCATCTTTTTACACGCCGTGTACAATCTTATTCTCATCCTGATCCTCTTGGGCCAGTTGGAGATGATAAATGTGTACTAATTGTAAAAAAATTCTGTAAAATGTTATATTCTTATTCCGGGACTTTCCATTGCTTTTTTTAAAGCTATAGAACCGGGGATTTAAGTTTTAATACCGGGCAGGTTTATTATGAGAATAAGTAGTGATGACGTAAAACATGTTGCTAAGCTGGCAGAGCTTCAATTCAGCGATAAAGAGGTCAAAAAAATAACACCTCAATTGGATAGAATCCTCAAACATATTGCTAAGATAAGAGCTGTTAATACTGATAATGTAGAACATGTTTCTCTTATAATTGATGTTAAGAATGTGTTCAGGGAAGATACTCCCGCTGATACTGTTTCCCAAGAGGATGCCCTTAAAAATGCGCCGCTTGAAGAAGATGACGGGTTCAAAGTACCTAGGATTGATTGACAGACTATAGAATGAGGAGAATCTTTTGAGACTAAATCACCTCACTGCACATGAACTAAAAAAGAAAATGATTGATAAAGAGGTTTCCTGCCGGGAGGTAGTTCAGAGTGTATTTTCTAGGATCGAGGAAGTAGACGGAAATGTAAATGCCTATATCAGGGTGGAGAAAGACAGCGCTATTAAAAACGCTGATGAGATCGATAAAAAGATCTCCGAAGGTGAAGGGCTGAGGGATTTTTCCGGAATCCCTATTGGCATAAAGGATAATATCTGCACAAAGGAAATTGCCACTACATGTGCATCAAAGATCCTTGAGAATTATACTCCAATATATAATGCAGAAGTAATAGAAAGACTTAATCAGCAGGGATATATACTTACTGGAAAGCTGAATATGGATGAATTTGCCATGGGTTCTTCAAGCGAAAACTCTTTCTTCGGACCAGTCTCAAACCCATGGGATATAACCAGAGTCCCAGGAGGGTCCAGTGGCGGGCCTGCAGCCAGTGTAGCTGCAGGAGAGGCCACATGCAGCCTTGGTTCTGATACTGGTGGTTCCATAAGGCAGCCTGCTTCTTTATGTGGGGTAGTTGGTTTCAAGCCTACATATGGTATGGTTTCAAGAAACGGACTTGTGGCATTTGCATCCTCCTTGGACCAGATAGGGCCCTTTACTAGGGATATGGAGGACTGTGCCGCACTTCTCAATGTTGTCTGTGGCCATGACAGGCACGACTCTACATCGCTTGATATAGAAAAACCAGACTACAAAAGTTTTCTGAAGGATGATATAAGAGGGACGAAGATTGGCGTTCCCAAAGAGTTGACAGTAAAAGGAATTGATCCCGAAGTAAAAAATGCTGTAGATTCCGCCCTTAAGATAGCTGAAGACATGGGGGCTGAAGTAGAAGAGATATCTTTACCAAACTTGGAGTATGCTCTTAATGTCTATTATATAATAGCTCCTTCCGAGGCAAGTTCTAATCTATCAAGATTTGACGGAGTGAGATACGGTTTCAGGAATAAAGATGCCGACACTTTGAGAAATATGTACCGCAAGACTAGGTCCGAAGGATTTGGTGATGAGGTAAAAAGAAGGATCATGATAGGTACATATTGTCTGTCTGCCGGTTATTATGATGCCTATTATGAAAAAGCCCTTAAAGTTAGGACTCTTTTGATAAAAGACTTTAATGAGACTTTTTCTAAATTTGATGTCCTCATCTCTCCCACTTCTCCCACAACAGCATTCAAAAAAGGTGAAAAAATAGATGATCCTATGACTATGTACATGTGTGATGTATGCACGGTTCCAGCAAACCTTGCCGGACTCCCGGCAGTCTCCATCCCTGCAGGATTATCTGCATCCAAGCTTCCCATCGGTCTTCATATAATGGGAAATGTCCTGAGGGAAGATAATGTTATAAGGACAGCTTATGCTCTGGAAAAGGCTATCGGTTTTAAGAATTTTCCCAAGATATGATGAATGGAATAAAAACTGAAGACAAATATGAATCAATTATAGGTCTTGAGACTCATCTTGAGCTAGAAACTGCTACCAAAATGTTTTGTGGATGCAGACTTTCATTTGGGGAGGGGAAAAACATAAATACATGTCCTGTATGTTTAGGACACCCTGGTTCACTACCAGTGATAAACAGGTTGGCTGTAGAGTTTGCTATAAAGATAGGGCTTGCCCTGAACTGCAGGATAAATAACAGGACCATATTTCACAGAAAAAACTACTTTTATCCCGATATGCCAAAGAATTACCAGATCTCCCAATATGGCATACCTCTTGGAGTTGAGGGATATCTAGAAGTAAATATGGGTGATTATGTCAAGCGCGTGGGAATCACCAGAGTCCATATGGAAGAGGATGCGGGAAAACTTATCCACATTGGTACTACTGGTAGGATAAGTGAGTCTGGAGGAAGCATTGTTGATTTTAACCGGGCAGGAACCCCTCTTATAGAAATTGTAACAAAACCTGATATAAGGACATCCAGAGAAGCAAAACATTATATGACCAGCTTGAGGAATCTGCTTTTGTATCTGGATGTCAGTAACTGCAGCATGGAAGAGGGAAGTCTGAGATGCGATGCAAATGTATCGATAAGGCCGACTGGTGTTGAAGGTCTTGGTACCAAGACAGAGATAAAAAACCTCAACTCATTCAAATTTATGCAAAAAGGACTTGAATATGAGATAAAGAGGCAGAAAAAGTTGCTTTATTCTGGGAAAGAAGTTGTCCAGCAAACTCGTCATTATGATAATGACAATCAGATAACAAAAGCTCTGCGATCCAAGGAAGAGGCTCATGATTATAGGTATTTTCCGGAACCCGATCTGGTCCCTTTAATGATAGATAATAAAATGGTGGAATCTATAAAAGAGACCATAGTGGAGCTTCCAGAAATAAAAGTTAAGAGGTACAGGGACGAGTTCGGACTTTCTTTATATGATGCATATTTTTTGGCAAGGGATAAAAAGACTGCAGATTATTTTGAGAACTGTCTGAAGTGCTTTAAAGATGCAAAGATTGTGGCAAACTGGATAATGGGTGATTTCAGTGCCCTTGCCAACAAGGAGAAGATCCATATATCTGAAAGTAAGGTTTCTCCAGAAGACCTTTGTAGGATGCTTGAGATAATAGCCGGCGGCAGTATAAGCATAAAGATAGCTAAAGCTGTTTTTGAAGAGATGTTCAAGACCGGGAAAAGTGCCGTGGATATTATTAAGGGGAAAAGCCTTGAACAGATTAGCGACAGCAGTGAAATAGAAGGTATTATCGAACAGGTTATAAAAGATAATTCGGGTACGGTTCAGCAGTATAAAGAAGGCAAAAAGAAAGCTATTGGCTTTCTGATAGGGCAGGTAATGAACAGGACAAGAGGTAAGGCTAATCCTAAAATAGTCAACAAGATAATGTCAAAAAGGCTGGAGTGACCAGTTTTCCATAGTTATCAATGTGGGACATTGATAAATGGAGTAAAGACAAGTAAAGGAAGGAGTTTATAAAATGGCAAAAAGGGAAGCTATTGGAATATTAACAAGCGGAGGTGATTGCGGAGGATTAAATGCAGTAATAAAGGGTGCTGCCACTATGGCTATAGCTTATGGGATCCGACCTTATGTGATACTTAATGGTTATGCTGGTCTTTATAATCTTTATGATAGTGAAAATATTTTTGAACTTAATAATGATAGACTTGAGGATATATCCTCTCTAAGAGCCGGTTCACAGGCAGGGAATACTAGGGTAAAGATATTCAAGATAGAGGATAAGGAGAAATATAAAAAAATATCAGAAGGGCTTAAAAAGTTCAATGTTGGAGCATTGGTCATCTCAGGCGGGGATGACACCGGAAGCGTAGTGATAGATCTGGATAAGAACGGTATTTCCTGTGTTCATGTTCCAAAAACCATGGACCTTGACCTTCACTCCTATTCGGTTGGAGGTGATTCTGCAGTAAATAGGATAGCCCAGTATGTTCAGGAACTAAAGACTACAGGAAACAGTCATAATAGGATAATGGCTGTAGAAGTATTTGGCAGATATGCAGGACACACAGCTTTCAGGGGAGGGATAGCTGCGGATGCAGACTGCATTTTGATACCTGAGATACCTATAGATTTTAACATTATCTACGAAGATCTTAAAAAGACTTTCATGAGACGTATCAGTTCAAATAGATATAAAGCAGGCACTTATATTATAGTTGCTGCTGAAGGGATAACAGACGAAGCAGGGGATTTTATAACTGATAGTAGTGTAAGGGCAGATGCATTCGGACATAAGAAGTTATCAGGTATCGGAAAGCATATAAGGGAACAGCTGTCAGAACGCATAAAAAACGATGAAAGTTTTAAACAGTTTATGCGAGAAGAGGGGCTTTTTATTGAAAAAATGAATGAAGTCCCCGCAGTCCGTGAAATTGTATTAAGCTATCTTGTTCGTTCAGGCAGTACCAGTGCATTGGATGCAAATTTTGGAAATGAAACTGGGGCAGGTGCAGTAGTGCTTTTAAATAATAATATTTCTGGAGTGACTGTAACTGGGGTTAAAAAGGGAAGAGTACAATATATTCCTACTTCAACAGCAATTAAACAAAGGAATGTAGACAGAGAAATGGTATCCTTTCATGAAAAAAAGGGTATATGTTTTGGTAGAAAACCTGTTGGATACAATCCAGATTTTGAAAAACTGGATAAGGCTGTCTGGTGTTATTTATAACAAAGTAACTATGCCTTTAAGGTTTGTTGTATAAGGTTGTAACCATTTTGCAAATAAATAGGAGTATAACTAGGAAAGAGATATGTCTAGTGGACAATCTTAAAATAATTCAGGGCATAATAAACAGTTGATCAAGGTTTGAAGGTTGTAGGAGAAAAAAGTTTAAATATTCTTTTACTTTTTATCTGTTCTGTTATAATAAGAATCCGTTCTATTGTGGGGGTGTAGCTCAGTTGGGAGAGCGCCTGCCTTGCAAGCAGGAGGTCAGCGGTTCGACTCCGCTCATCTCCACCAAATGAGACTAGAAGGGCTCATTCCTTGAACTTAGGGAGTCTATTTAGGATACTTCCTCCTTATTATACTTTTTAACCATATCAGACAAAAGAATTGAATCAAGTATATTATTGAATTGTTTGTTTGCATATTCTCAAATATCATTGGCCACTTATTTTTCAAATCTGTAGCAGATATAAGGGCTTTTCCACACCTAGTTAAGGCAAGCGTTCTAGTGTCTCATAAAGTTTCATATCTTCAAGTGCTCTGGACATAAAATATTCTCCACGGGAAATATTGGTGGACTTTATGAGTTCTGTGATCTTTAGCAGTATAATGAGTTGCCCGAGGTATTTTAGAGAGATGTCCTTTTTTTCACTTATACCTTTAAACAGTGCTGGCACTGCTCGTAACGGAGTCCCAGTTCCAGTATAAGTTTTGTACTATTTCTTCCCCTTATCGATAATTTAACTTTTGACTTTCAAGGTCTGAATTATAATTATTCATCACTAATATTTTAATTGAAACGAAAACTTTTATAAATCATGCAAGAAAACAAAATCAATATTATATTTTTTGTGCATTAAAGGTAGTGTACGGTAAAATTGATTTCTGTTAAAATGTAAAAAAATTATTGAATGTGAAGATAGTCCTAATAAGAAGGGGAGATAATCTATGTTTAATACATGGATAGAGGTATTCCTGGGAAAGATCGGCAAATACATAGTTGATTTTATTGGTGATTATTATCATTTTATAATCCCTTCCATAATTGCCTACGGAATCTTTCTTACTATGGCTTCCTACAATTTTAAAAGGATAGAGAAGAGTGTAAACAAGATAATAGTATCTCAGGCAAAAAAAATCATTGCAGAACAGAACAAGACTAACTATGTAGATCTGGCAGACAGAATAGACATCAGATGGACTAAAATAATAAGGCAAAGATCTTTTTTCCCCTATATTTCTCAGGAATCTGAACTATGGGTTTCTCGGGCCTCAATAGAGAATGTAAGAAAGGCTATAATGCAAGATGCTGGTAAGATAAGGCTAGTGCTGGAAAGAAGTGGAGTATTTTTAATGTCCCGCAGACCAGATGTTAGAAAGAACCTCTACAGGGAATCTTTCTACAGGGTCACCCGTAAAAAATGAAGATCAATGGTGCGTGACTATAAAAAAAGATTTATTATCGGTTTTATTAGCTGAAGAAACACCCAAAAAAATATATTGGAACTAGCACCTATGCTTGAGATTCCGGAAAACCCTTCCACCAGCCCGAGCTCATAGTTAGTAAAGAAATTGGTAAAAACCTGTCCCATATCTGTGGTTATCCACAGCACCAGCGGTATTATTATTGTGGATGAAATAAAACTCCTAAAAAGGTCTCCCTTGGAGATGGTGACTGCCCATATTAGTAAAAAGGGTATCATGACCAGGTCTGCACTGGGAAGCACCTGATTGCCCGGCAGTATTGTGGAAATATATACTGTAAGCGGTATGATTATTACAGAAAGCCCTATTACTGACGGATGTCCGACCAGCACTACAGAATCCATGCCAATATAAATGGATCTCCTGGTAAACCTGCGCCTTATCAATGTCCTTATATCATCTAATGCAGGAACTAGGCCCTTCATCAAAAGATTTACAGCACGGGGCAGAAGTATCATTATTATAGATAACTTTACTCCACTTGAAAGGACAAATAGCCAATCTGGGTCAAAGTTCAATGTGAGTGTCCTGAACTTGGTTATTATTCCGATTATAGATCCCAGTATGAAACCTAATATCATGGGTTCAGAAAATATGTCCAGTTTGTACTGAAGTTCTCCGTAAAAAAGGTGGACCCTTTTTATAAATGGAATCTTATTTAATATAGTATTTATGATATGGGAAAAAGGTGCCCAACAAATAACATGGGCCTGGGGGTTTGATATTCCTCTTAAGCCGAAATACATATCTAGATGATGGGCATATATATCAGCAAACACAAAGGTCACTGCAGCCATTAGCACTGAAGCAAGTATACCCATCCATTCAATCCCGGTTATGGTAAAAATAAGCGAACCTGCCAGCAAGAAGCTCCAATATCCCCACAGATCTATATCCACTGTCCTTGTAAGCTTTAGGATCAGCATTACGATATTCAGACCAAATATAGCAATGATTGCATACAGGACTATGGGTGAATTAAAAGTAACTATCTTTGAGACCATCCATCCTGTATCGATTACCTGATATTCTTTTAAAGAGTTTATGAGGATGGTATTCACAAGGGGCTCAAAGAAATTTACAAATGTGGTTATCAAAAGTGTAACCCCCAGAATACCCAGAAATATAAACAGGCAATTTTTAAGATTCTTTAATATATTTCTGGTTGAAAATAGACCGATAATAAATAATATTCCAGGCATTATGGTCACCGGTCCTATATTTATCAGATTTTCAATTACTCTGTATGCAGAAGACATATAGCCTACCTGTTATCCGTATTATATGTTTTAAGTAATATATCAGAATTTCTGATTTTATTTAATATACTTTTAAGGTGAAAAAGTTTTTTTAATGATATACTATATTTTTCAGCATATTCGCAGAAGTAAGATAATTTGAATGATAAATACAGAAAAATGGATGTGGGGCTACCAGGGTGGGGAAACCTTAAAGGCCTTGAACAGGTCTATGATTCATTTTTTGAGCTACTGGAAGGTAAAGACTTTTCGGGAGTGGCAATACAATGCGGTTCGGACATGGAAAACGGCCGAAAGCTTGTCTTAAAATATTTCGGGAAAGAGATAATTATTGATGTGGGCTCCAGCAAGGTCTATTACAGAGAAGATCATGAGGAAATAGATATCTTATCTGCGGCTATAATACTCCATTATATTACTACTGCTGACGGCACGGCCCTTACCGGTAATTGGATATCATACCGTGAGCTACCCGACGGAATGTTTTATTTCAGGACCATCCCGGGTGTACTGAGGCCCCTGCTAGACAAATATGGAGAATCATTTGAGTCGATGGCAGAAAAAGTAGAAAAGTACGGAGGAAGAAAAAGCAGTGATTTTAAAAACGGGACTATGATATATCCATTTGTATATTTTCCAATCCTACTAATACTTGAAGAAAAAGGTGAAGAATTTGAAGCTGATATCAGGGTGCTTTTTGATAGTAGTGCTTCCCATTATATGAAAACTGATATAGTAAAGGTACTGTTAGTAAATATAGTAAAAGCCTTACTCCGGTAATCCAAATAATATATTTGTAAATATGTAGCTTTGTAGTATAATCACACAAGAATATGTTCAAGTAGTGTACAAATGTGCAATATTACATAAATAATATGAATATTGAAGGAAAAAGATTCTTGGCCAAGATAGCCAGTCTCTATTACTTGGAAGGTCTTACCCAGCAGAGGATAGCGAATAAGCTTAATATTTCCAGAACTAAGGTTTCAAGGTACCTTACAAAGGCCAGAAAAGAAAAGATTGTAAATATCCAAGTAAGATATCCGGCAGAAGATTTTTCCGATATGGAACACTGTATCGAAAAGAAATTTAAGTTAAGCGAATGCGTGATAGTGGATACACTAGAAAGTGAGGAAGCTATTATAAAATCTATGGGCGACAGTTTTAACAATCTTCTTTCCAGGATTCTTAAAGATAGAAGTTTTTTAGGAATAGGATGGGGCTCATCTTTGAGAGAACTATCAAACCATATAAATATAATGGATTTACACGACATCAGAGTTATACCCATGATTGGTGGATTGGGAAAGACAGGGACAGGCGTTCATACAAATTCAGTGGCAAAAAAAATAGCTGACATGGTAGGAGGAATAAGCTATATGATCCATTCACCAGCAGTCATGGACAGCAGGGAAGTCAAAGAGATAATGGAAAAAGACAGTAATGTCAAAGAGATAATGGATATGTCTGAAAAGATCGATACAGCTCTTATAGGATTGAGCCACCTAGGTGAAGATTCCACCATGATAAAAACAGGAAGCTTTACCAAAAAGGACTTTAAGTACCTAGAGAGTCTTGGAGTGGTTGGTGACGTAAACCTTATATTTGTCGACAGTGAAGGTAGGCATGTCCAAAATAAGCTTGATGAGAGGATAGTAAGAGTTCCTACTAAGCGATTGAAGAAAATAAGAAATGTAATAGGAGTGGCATTTGGAAAAAGAAAGCTGGAGATCATTCTGGCAGCCCTAAGGGGTCAAATCATAAATATATTATTTACCGATAAAGATACGGCAAAAGATATTATTAAGGTAGAATATTAAGGTATAATAATGGCAAAAAAAAGTGAGATCTTAAAAATAGACAGCTATGACATTCCGGATAGTTTTATCGGACTCGAAAACAGAAAAAAAATAAAGCTGCTAAAAAATATGCATCAAATAAGAGCATTTGAACTCAAGACAGAACAATTCATAATCAGGGGGAAGATTCACGGGGCCTGCCACCTTTATATTGGAGAGGAAGCATGTGCTACTGGTGCCATATTCGCATTGGGCAAGGATGACTACCTTACCTCTACCCACAGGGGTCACGGTCATTGCATTGCAAAGGGAGCAGACTTGAACCTGATGATGGCAGAACTTCTGGGGAAAAGCACAGGGTACTGCAAGGGCAAAGGTGGGTCTATGCATATTGCAGACGTAGAGACAGGGAATCTGGGAGCTAATGGGATAGTAGGCGGCAGTATAGGTATTGCTACCGGGGCAGGGCTTACCTGTAAACTGAAGAAAAATGGGAAGATAGCACTGTGTTTTTTTGGTGATGGTGCTATCAATAGAGGTATCTTTCACGGTTCAGTAAATATGGCATCCGTATGGGATCTACCTGTCATTTATTTATGCGAAAATAATGTATACGGAATGTCTACCCCGGTAAAAGCATCTTTAAACATCGAAAAGATGTCTGACAGGAAGATAGCATATGGTATCGATGGACTGACTATTGATGGCAATGATGTGATAGAGATTTTTAATACCGTCTCCCACTTCCGTCTGGAATGTATTAAAGGCAGGGGCCCTATACTTATCGAGGCAAAGACTTACAGGTGGAAGGGACATTCAAAAAGCGATGCCCAAGTATACAGGACAAAAAAAGAGGTAAAGGAATGGATGACAAATGATCCTATAAAAAGATATGCAGGCACTCTTGTCGCGGATAAGATCATCACTAAAAAAGATGCAGATGATATTGAAAAAGAAGCGTTTGCAGATGTAGAGAAAGCAGCAGAGTTTGCAGTCAATAGTCCTTTTCCTGATACCTCCACAGTGGAAGAGGACGTATATGCATAAAAGAATTTTATAAGGATACAGGATGGATAATACAAGGGAAATAACTTATCTGGAAGCAATAAAAGAAGGTCTACAGCAGACAATGAGGGAAAATGAAGATGTCTTTATTATAGGGGAAGATATTGCCGAATATGGGGGAGCATTTGGAGTTACCGTCGGAATGGTAGAAGAATTCGGTAAGGAGAGAGTCAGGAATACCCCCATTTCTGAAGCGGCTATAATCGGGGTGGCTGCGGGAAGCGCTATGACAGGTATGAGGCCGGTAGCAGAAATAATGTTTTCTGATTTTATGACTATAGCCATGGACCAGATAGCAAATCAGGCAGCAAAGGCAAGATATATGTTTGGTGGAAAGGCTACAGTTCCTATGGTGATAAGGACTGCTGGAGGTGGCGGTACCGGAGCGGCCGGACAGCATTCACAGAGCTTGGAAGCTCTGGTAGCGCATATACCAGGGCTTAAGGTAGTCATGCCCTCAACTCCTTATGATGCAAAAGGGCTATTGATATCATCAATAAACGATGATAATCCTGTCATTTTTATCGAACATAAACTCCTTTATAAGAATAAGAAATATATACAATTTGTACCGGAAAAACTCTATGAGATAACTATGGGAAAAGCAGACATCAAAAGGAAAGGTAGCGACCTGACAATTACAGCTACTTCATTTATGGTACAAAAGAGTCTGGAAGCTGCGGAAGAGATTAAAAATGATAGGGATATAGAGTGTGAGGTAGTCGATCTCAGGACTCTCAGGCCGCTTGATATTAATACAGTGCTTTCTTCTGTGAAAAAGACCGGAAGGCTTCTCTGCGTAGAGGAAGCTCCCATATTTGGGGGGTTTATGGGCGAAGTAGCAGCTCAGGTATCCCAGAAGGGTTTTGATTTTCTTGATGCTCCGGTATCAAGGGTAGCAGGCAGGAATTGTCCCGTACCATACAGCCCTATGCTTGAGAATGAGATGATACCAAGTATTGAAAGAATAAAAACCGGTATTAATGACCTTTTTAAAAATTAATAGTACACTTATGGTAAAATATTCTGTACGGTCATGGTTGTTTATTACTAATTGATTAGCCCGTTAATATAAAGGTATAATGTCTTCTAAACAAATATTGATCAAAAATATCAGGAGGATATGAGATGCATGAAGTTATTATGCCAAAACTTGGTCTTACTATGGAATCAGGCAAGATAGAGAAATGGCATAAAAAAGAAGGAGACCAGGTAGCGGTTGGTGATGTCCTCTTTGAAGTGATGACTGATAAGGTGTCGCTAGAGGTCGAATCATATAATTCCGGGACCTTAAGGAAAATCATAAAAGCTGAGGGCGATGAAGTGCCTGTCACGGAAGTAGTGGCCTTCATTGGAACTGCTGATGAAGCAATACCGAAAACTATCGAAATCAGACAGGAAGCAAAAAAAGTAAAAGACCAGGCAACGGTTACAGAACTTGAAAGATCTGCAGCGGCAGAAGAAACTGTGCTGTCTGTCCGGGCAGAAAGTGGCACCAGGGTAAAGATGTCGTCTCTTGCCAGAAAAATAGCTACCGATAACAATGTTGATATCTCAAAAGTAATCGGAACAGGACCGAGAGGAAGAATAGTAGAAGAAGATATCGAAAAATTTATAGCTTCTAGTACCCCCGCAGTACAGGAAAGAATAAAGATTTCTCCTCTTGCTAGGAAGACTGCAAAAGAACTGGGTATAGACTGGAAATCTGTAAAGATCGATGGAAGCGGCCCGGGAGGAAGAATAGTAAAGGAAGATATATTAGTATTTAGTAAAAAGGCTCCTGCTGTACCGGAAGAGCTGTCAGTCAGGTCCAGGACAAAGCTTATCGGTATGAGGAAAGTCATCGCTGAGCGTATGAGCCTCTCCAAATCGACTATTCCGCATATTGTGCTAAATGCTAAAGCTGATGCCACAAATCTGATACAGTTAAGGGAACAATTAAAGAAAAGTATCCTCAAGAAGTACAATATAAAGATTACTTTTACTGATATGATACTGAAAGCTACCGCGCTTGCGTTGAGAGATAATATCGAAATCAACTCGTCGTTTCGGGGAGATGAATATATAGTATACGAAGATGTAAATGTAGGAATGGCTATAGCGTTAGAAGACGGCCTTATAGTGCCTACACTGTTTTCATGTGACATGCTTGATATTGTGGGTATTGCTAGGAAGAGAATAGAGCTAATAGGAAAGGCAAAGAACAATAAGTTAGGTCTCGACCAAATACAGAATGGTACATTCACGGTTACCAACCTGGGGATGTTAGGTATAAGGAGCTTCTCGGCCATAATAAACCCCCCGCAGGCCGCTATCTTGGCAGTCGGGGAAATATATTCCGAACCGGCATCTTTTCAGGGTAAAATTGATATAAGGTATTTTATGCATATATCAGTATCATGCGACCACCGTATTATAGACGGAGCAAAGGGTGCAATATTTCTGAAGAATATAGTAGAATTGATTGAGAATCCGGCATTGTTAGTTGTATAGTACTATTTGATTTTCAGATTCCTGTAGTTAGATGATGAAAGATGAAAAGACAAAAATTGTATTGTTTTGCGTAAACTGTGATAAAGAATCACGGCATATTGTACATTATATCGGAAGTTATCTCAAAAGTGTCAGCTGTGAAAGATGCGATAAGAAGATAGAGATCGACCGGAGACACTTGCGTACAGTTTTTGC
>Ga0187827_10004675_pt1 | contig 16646 bp, 7 predicted proteins | sample ETNtaG_39_FD_167969 | JGI IMG/M metagenome (GOLD analysis project Ga0187827, IMG submission 167969) | Marine microbial and viral communities from oxygen minimum zone, Eastern Pacific Ocean - ETNP2014_SV_150_PacBio MetaG (Illumina Assembly) | ecosystem: Environmental > Aquatic > Marine > Hypoxic...
ACGCGCACTCGGCCTCCGCGGTCTGCACGCCTTCGCGCTACGCTTTGCTCACCGGCGAATACCCGCATCGCAGAGGAATCTGGGGGCCGTGCAGTCACCGGGCCCCGCTTCTGATCGATACGAACAAACTCACCCTCGCCCGGCTGTTCAAAAACAAGGGCTATGCCACTTCGTGTTTTGGCAAATGGCACCTCGGCTTTGGCAAAGGCCCTACCGACTGGAACAAGCCCTTGCGGCCCGGCCCGCTGGAACTGGGATTCGACCACTACTTTGGCATCCCCAAGGTGAACAGCGGCTTCCCATACGTGTACGTGGAAGACGACCGAATCGTCGGTTGGGATCCGGCAGACCCGATCGCGTTTGGCAAGAAGCCTTACTCGCCTACGCCGACCTTCCCCGTCGAAGCGGGCCGGAAGTCACCCAATCGCTTTGGCGGCGCGAGAAAGGCCCACGGGATTTATCACGATGAAAAAATCGCCACCGTGCTGACCGAAAAGGCGGTCACGTGGATTGAGGCGAACAAACAAAAGCCGTTCTTTCTCTACCTGCCGACCACCAACATCCACCACCCGTGCACGCCGGCCCCGCGGTTCAAGGGCACGAGCCAGTGCGGATTGTATGGCGACTTCATCCACGAGCTCGACTGGATGGTCGGCGAGATTCTCGCCTGCCTCGAAAGGAACCGGCTCGCCGAAAACACCATCGTCATCTTCACCAGCGACAACGGCGGCATGTTCAACACGCCGGGACAAATCGCCTTCAGAAAAGGACACAAAATCAACGGCGACCTGCTCGGTTTTAAGTTCGGCGTATGGGAAGGCGGCCATCGCGTGCCGTTCATCGTCCGGTGGCCGGGCAAGGTGAAAGCCGGAACGACCTCGTCCCAGTTGATCTGCAACATCGACATGCTTGCGACGTTTGCCGCGGTGACCGGACAGCCGCTCGACAAGGCGCAGCAGGCGGACAGCGTCAACATACTTCCCGCGTTCGTCGGCGATCCGGAAAAACCGATCCGCAGCCATCTGATTCTCGCCCCGAACAAGCGCACTCACCTTTCCGTGCGCAGAGGCAAATGGATGTTCATCCCCAGCCAGGACAGCGGCGGATTTACCGGAAGGAAGCCGGGAGACCACACCTTCGCCGGGCCGCCGGCGGCCACCTTCGTGGGCTCTGTGAACAGCGACATCGAGAACGGAAAGATCAAACCGGACGCCCCGCCAGCGCAGCTCTACGATCTGGAAAACGACCGACTGCAGACCCGCAACCTTTATCGAGAGCACCCCGAGGTCGTTAAAGAGATGCGTGCCTTGCTCCAGAGCCAAGCGCCGAAGTCCGACAGTCGCAGCCGCCCTCCGGTGAAGAGTCAGGCGAAGACGAAATACGACCAGTTCAAACCTCTGGGCAATCTCCGTTTCGCGTTCGAGTCGGGCAAACTCGAAGGGTGGACGATCATCGAAGGCGCGGCAGGGCGGCCGGTTTCGGATCATGCGTCTTTGCCGCGCCATAAAAGCAGACCGTACAATCACGAAGGTAAATTCCATCTCTCCACGATCGCCACTGCGGACGGATTCTCCGACAAACAGAAGGTTGTGTTCCAGTCACCGAAGTTTGTCATCCAGGGCGACCGCGCCAGCTTCCTGGCATCGGGCGGCTTTGAACCAGGCACACTCTACGTCGGGCTGCTGGACGCGGACTCGAAAGAAGTCCTCCTGTCCGCCGGCGGCCCCCGAGGCCCCCAGATGATGCGGACGACCTGGGACGTCAGCAAGCTGAAGGGAAAGACCGTGTTTCTTCAGGTCGTCGATCGCAGTATCGCAGGCTGGGGCCACCTGACCTTCGACGATTTTTCCGTCGAAGGAAAACTGCGAACGGACGGCGCGACCAAGTCCGGGCAGGCGAAGCCGCAGTAAAAAGGAGCGGCGACCTCACTTCCGTGATGGAGGAAAAGGCAATCCGGTTCATGAAGGAGACGCCGATTGAGAAGCCGTTCATGGTCTATATGTGCCTGCCGGTACCGCACGGCCAAGGCGAGCGGTGGAATTACCGCGACCCACATTTCAAGCTCGATCCGCCGACCGCTCCGCCACCCAACCCAGAGACCATGACTCAGGGAGTGAGTCCACTATCATCCTTATATTCACCGCTGACCCGAGCAACACAAACGAGCCAAAGCATAATGACAGACAGTGCCATTCCATTTGAAACATTCGCAGGTTTCGAGCGAGTCCCCGGCGCAAACCCTCTCTTCTCCTGTGCGCCTCCTGACTGGGCAGCGGCTGCACACGCCATCGTTGTCGACGAGACTGTCCACTATATCTGGGCTCAGAAACGGGCAGATGACTCGTGGGTGCTTATGCACAGTTCAGCTCCGGCGAGCGATCCTTCGGCCATTGAGCACGATCCCCGTAATCCCATCGTCGTGCCGGCCGGGGAGGGTGCTTTCGACGACCACGCGGTGGAATACCCCTTTCCCTTCCTGAATCCCGCGCATGGCAGATACTACATGTACTACCTCGGAAAACGGCAGAGGGTGCCGAAACAGACGGGCTTGATGGTCATGGACGGCGATTTCGGCACGTGGCGACGCGTCAGCGATGGTCCTGTCATTCCGGCCGAATATGAGTATGAAGAAGATGGGTCATCGCATCCCTCGGTGGCTGTTGACGGGGATGTCATCCACATTGTCTATACCGGCGAAGCGAAGGGGCTCGGTGGCGAGCACCATCCCTACAACAATCCAACCCTCTGTCACGCAACGGCGCCGACGAGCGATCCCGCATGCGTCACCAAAGATGCCGCCAACCCGGTCTTCAAAGGATCTGGCGAAGCCTGGGACAGATACGGCGTCCGTGAAACAGAGATTCTCAGAGGCCCGAGCTACTTTCACATCTTCTACGGTGGCTACAACGGCAGCAAATGGCAGCTCGGGCACGTGAGAACCATCGATTTTCGCACGTTTGAGCCAAACCCCGCCAACCCGATTTTCGCTCCCAATGAGGACCCTGAAGCGTGGGATTCGGGAGAGCTCCTGACGCCTCAGGTGTTTGAGTTGAACGGAGATTACTACATGCTTTACGCCGGTTTGAAAGGCAGAGGATGGGGAGGAGATTCGGAATGTGGCAGCGGACTCGCGGTAGCAAGAAAATCTTGAGGCCCGCAGTCTGTTCACTCCGTAAGCAGTTTCAGGGCTCACGGAGTGAGTCCACCACGATGTCGTACATGCTCTTTCTGTTGATCGGATCGATGTCGTCGAAGACTTCGCGCGGCGTCCACCCAAAGTGATCATGGGGTCGAAACAGCAACAGAAATTCGACCAGTTGAAGAAAGCGGCGAAAGACGCCCAAAAGGAGCACGGCAAGAAATCGCCCGAGTACAAGGCAGCGCACGACAAGTTCGTCGACTACCGCACATACATCAACCAGCTTGATGTGAACAGGAAACTGAAGGAAGAATGGCGAGAGAAGAATCCTGATGTCGCCGACTGGAAACACAGCGCCAAATTCCCGGACAGCAAGCACACGCTCTTACGCTACAACTGGCAGCAGAAAGACCCGGAGATCATGGTACGCGGCATGGTGTTGGCCGGCGATACGCTGCTCGCCGCCGGCCCCCCGGATCTCGTCAACGAGCAAGGACTCTACGGCCTGTTCACCGCGAAAGACACGCAGCCGAGACTGCAGAAGCAGCAGGCCGCCTGGAACGGCGAGCTCGGCGGCTCACTCTGGCTGATCGACACCGCCACCGGCGACCGCAAAGCAACGGTCGAACTTGCCGCCCCGCCAGTCTTCGACGGCATGATCGTCGCCAACGGCCAGGTGCTCATCTCGCAAATGAACAAGACGCTGGTGTGTTTTGAGTGAAAGGCAGGGCGAGGAGGGGGTCGCAGGAATCTAGGATTTTACTCAGACTGAGCTGAAAAGATTGCCGGGTCCTGGCGCGGCGTTAGCAGAGAAGACCCGGCTAAACCTGCATTATTCTTGAACTGTTCAACATACGAGTTTGCACATCTTCAGATTCCGCCTTCACGAAGGCGGGCTTACGTTCGTGACCTTAGCTGCGGCGTCCCGCCGCAGAAATAATTGAACGGCGGCGAGACGACGACGCTACCCGAATATCGTCGGCTTGAAATCGTAGCTGCGGCGTCCCGACGCAGAAATAATTGAACGGCGGCGAGATGCCGCCGCTACCCGAATATCGTCGGCTTGAAATCGTAGCTGCGGCGTCCCGCCGCAGATTCTCGGCGGCGAGATGCCGCCGCTACATAGTCGCGGCTTGGAGCGGAGTTACGAAGCAGCAAATGAGTCGCAAGCTTCCAGCTTGCGATTGAAAATGGCAAGCTGGAGACTTACACCTTGGATCCTCGAGAATCACCTGCTATCCGACCGGCGTTCACAATCATGCTGAAAATGGATACGAAAATGCCTGGCAAACTCATCTGTGGGATGGTGGCTCTGGTGATTCTGGGGCTGTTTGTCTGCGTTGTGGACGCGGCGCCAGGTAGCGTGAAGAGATCAAAGATTGGCATCTTTCACGAGAAAGGGTTCCCGTCCAAGAGCCCAAGGCCAGTGGCGTGGTACAAGGAAGTTCTCGCAGCAGAAGGGCTGAACGTCACGATTATTGGGGTGAAAGAGGTGTGCGACACAAAGGCACTTTCCAGAGCGCGCTTTGACACCCTCATCCTGGCCACCGGCGGTTATCTCCCAATAGACAGCGAATATGCCATCGGCACATTCATGAATGGCGGCGGGAATGTCGTCATCGATGAGAACATGATGATCAGCCGGTGGAGACCACCCGCGAAGGTAGCCACCGAACACGACAGGTTGCGCAAAGACTTCCTCCAGGGGAAAAACATAGACGAGTACCGCGATTTTGTTCAGGCCCATGGGCTGCGCCAGAACCACGGCGGAAGTCTCTTCCAATACAGCGAGAAGCTCGATCGGTGGATTACGCCCATCGAGATATTCAGTTACCAGACACAGGGCACTCCGCAGTACTTCCAGGAGTTTGGGCTGGAGCCCTGGCCTAACCACGGGGAACCGGCGGCGAGCTATTATCTCCGGCCCTTTTCCGATGACCTCAAGCGCAATCAAGCCCTGGCGGACGCCGGCCTGCTGGAAGGGATGCCCCAGATACTGCCAACCAGGATCGCAACCGATATGGTAAAGGCGGTCGTTCCCCTGCCGGGCTTTCCGCCCACCATACCCGTGGTGAAAGCATCATCGGGGAGGGAAGATGGCATGATGCGTTTCAGGCTCGCCGGAGAGAGGGACTACTACCGCGCTGTGCCGTACGCATACCCCAATGACCTGCTCCTGCCGGTCTACGTCTTTGACAAGGTAAGTGGTGGCGCGTATCCGGGCTTCCCCAAAGCGGGAAAGCAGGCGAAGGACCGTGACTCGGATTTTTATATCTACCGGTCCCACTCGCCCCTGAAAGTGAAGGGCGGTTCCACCCTGGTGCATTTCGGTGTCGCCGGAGCGCACCTTCTTAAGTCTGACAGAGGTAAAGAGGTCCTCATCTGTGCCCTCCGCCTGGCGGAATCGATTCTTCCCGGTGAGCGCTCCCCGGAGTTCATCGAGACCTGTAACACCTTCGAGAATGAGCTGATGGCTTTCTATGGCAAGTCCATCGAGGCACGAGAAACGCTCATGAAGGTCGCCGCGCTCCACCATTACCGGGGAGAGCGACAGGAGCAGGACGAAGCCCTCAGACTTCTTCGGGAGCAGGAGCGAGTCTTTAAGGAAGTAAGCAATACTGGTGAGCGCCTGCGAGCGATGGCGTTGGAGACCAGGCCGATAGGGCATAAGAACCGGCTTGATCTGATCCGCACGTGCCTTCGCTCAGCGAAAGACCTGGAGCGGATGCGACTGAAATATGAAGCGGTCCTCCTGGAGCACTGCGAGCCGCCGAAGCCCGTGCCGGTTGAAAACCGCTTCAAGAGAATGAGCTGGGGCTTCGCGAACATTGTCCCACGGGGCATCACGCGCCTTGCAGGGCTCTATCCAGCAATGAAAAAAATCGGCATGTCCCTCGGGCCTTACTACCACCAGTCGGCGGGCGGATTCCATCGGGCCAAAGAGCTCTTTGAACAGACTGGAATCAGTACGGGGTACCGCATGTCCTACACAACCAGCGGCCACCCGGCCCAGAGAGCGTTTGATATGGGCATCCTCGACCCGAAAACCGGCACCGTGGAGACCCGTAAGCGGTCATGGTTCGAGACGCCGAAAGACTGGGAGTTCTATGAGAAAGACGCTGGCTGGTTCCTGAGAGAAGTGAGCAAGAGGCCGGGCATAAGCCATGTCATGTTCCTCGGCGAGAGGAACTTCAACTGGAATCTCTGGGGAGAGCGGATGGAGAAGCGATTCCGCAAATACCTCAAGAGGAAATACCTGACCATAGACGCGTTGAACGAGCGATGGGATACCCGGCACAAGGAATTTGACGACATCGTGCTGCCGGTGAAGAGACCCGAATCCCGGCCGGAGCACGCCCTCTGGGAAGATTGGACCAGGTATAGAGAAATCTACCGGATGGAAGAAGAGGTGCTGCCACAGGCGGAGTTGGTAAAGAAGTACGCGCCCAACTTGTTCCCTCTCACCTACGGCTCATATCACCGGCATGGGGACTACCCGGCCAATGGCATCAATTTCTACGAGCTCGGCAAGGCCTTCAATCCCACTGGCCTCGAGATGGGGCCCGGCCTCAAGAAGGAGGTTCTGACCGCCGACATCGCGGGATTCTTCCACAGAAATCTGACCAGCGAATGGTCGGCGTTTTACTTCCCGCCGTCGGCACGGCTGGAAAAGATCAACCTCTTGAAGGAGCAACTCTGGAACGGAGTCGCATGGGGCCAGATTGGCGTGCACACCTTCATGGGATCCATCGCTTGCCAACAGTATAGGAACCTGATCGATCCGTACAACAGGATCCTCCCCGTGGGCTGGCAGCTCAGGGAGGTCGACCGGGATTTTCAGAAATTCGATCACATCATTCTTGACGGCCAGAGGGTGGAGCCGCCGATAAGGATCCTCTATTCGCCCACGACGTTGCGGCACACCTCCTGGCCCGGCATAGAAGGGGACAAGAGCCTGGAATCGGTCGTGGGGTACTACGGGGCGTTTCTGGCCAATCACACGCCGGCACGCGCCATCGACGAAGGCGCCATTCTGGAAGGACACCTGCCGAGCGCCTGCCGCCTCCTCATTATTCCTCAAGTGACCTATCTGAACGACGCTCTGTTGCCTCGTATTGAGGAGTTTGTCAGGCGCGGCGGGACCATACTCATCACTCCCGACTCCGGCCGGTTCAATCAGTACGGAGAGGAACTGAACTCCCTGATGGCTCTGGCAGGTGTCGCCCCCGTGACAGTCAAGGACTCCACGGTTTCCCTTGATGAAGGGAAGTCATTGCCTTTTGTCACTTACAAGAAAGCAGCGCGATCCCTGTCGGTCCTCTTCCCGGAGGAGACTGATGTGGTCCTGCGATTCAAGGACGGACAGCCGGCTGTCACGCGGAGCAGGTGCGGAAAGGGATCCGTCATTGTGAGCGGCGTCCCTTTCGGTCGAAGCTACTACGGCGAATGGAAGGGCGCGGCGGGCGTCGCGCTTCCCTTTCTGAACGCCGTCCTTGATGCGGCCGGCATCGAGCGGGAATACTCCTGTTCGGACAGGGAGATTGTCGTGAGGCCGTGGCAGTATGAAGGCACGAGGTACCTCGTCCTCGCTAGCCGCACCAGAAAGGGGCTCGTCAGGAAGGTCTCCCCGGACGGCGGCTTTCCTTTCCGTCGCCAGCCGTTGATGGCGCCGTTCACTTTGCGAATCAGGGGGAAATGGCGGGTGAAAGATTATCTGCTTGGCGTGGAGCTGCCGGCGGAGTCGGACGGGCAGTTCACAGTCGTCTCCGGCCTCATCCCCGCGCCGGGAGGAGGCGTGTACGAACTTCAGGGAGCAGAAAAGCAGACGCTTGCGACGTCTCCTGCAAAGATGCCGTTACCAACCGGCCCGCCTCTGGTGACGGCCAGGAAGAAACACCTCACCCTCCCCTTCCGCGGCAGGCTGTTCGCTGAGTCCGGACAGATCATGTTGGGGGACTATCGCCTCAGCATGAACGTCGATGCCCGAGGCGGGGTCTGGGGAGGAGATTTCTACCTGCAGGTTTCACACCGCGGAGAAAAAATCCGGAAGCTCTGCAGGGCGGCCGAGACGATCGAATTTCCCTTCCTGAAGAAAAAATTGAACGTGGTCTGCCAGCATGTGAGTGCCGTCATGCCGGTGAGCATTGAGGCTGCCTTCACGGAGGAGGCCCGGGCCCCTATTCGGCACGATTGTGTTCTCAGGGAGGAAACCTGGCTGGGGCAGAAGAGCATCGTGCTCCAAAACGGCTATCTCACCGTCAGGATTCTCCCCGGGCTCGGTGGCAGGATCATCCAGTTCATTTCACGTGTTGACGAGGCCAACCACATGTTCAGTAACGAGAGGCTGATTGCCCAGGGATCGGGCGACACCTGGGTCGACTTCGGCGGCATGGAAGAGAACGCCGGGAGCTGGCCGGGCTACTTCTGGGATGCGCCGTTTGAATATAAGATCACCAAGAACTCTCCGGATGAATTGGAGGTGGTCCTGCTCCGAACGAAGTCTCAAAAGAACAAGCCCTATGCCCTGGAGAAAGTCTATACGCTGAAGAAGGGCCTGGTGAAGCTGATGGTACGAAACAGGATGTTCAACGGCAGAGAGGGCAAGGATTCGCTCAAGCTTCGGACGCACCCGGCAATGTCCGTGGGAGGTGACGTATCGCCGTCGGACACGTTCTTCTACCCCATTGGACAGGCTGCGAAGGCCGTCTCCTACTCCGCCAATCGGGACCAGGCCTTCTCGAATGAAGGCGCCTGGCTCGCCGTTTTCGACAGAGACAGGAAGAAGGGGGTGGTCCAGGAGTTCGCCAGGGAACGCGTCGGTGAGCTTTACATGTACATGGGAAAGGACTCCTACAACTTCGAGGCAACGACTGTTCCACACGAGGTGGCCCCCGGCGCGTATCTCGAATTCGATTATGGGCTCGGCATCCTTCAGGGAATGTCGGGAATATCCGGTTTCGGTAAAGACGTCGGAGTCAACATCGTGCTCGACGGCGGCGGTGTTTACGGGAGCAACAGCGATCTGGGGTTCACCATAGAAATCGGTTCTCTTTCTCCTGTGGCGGTAGCCGTAACGGTAAGCATCGAGAGCGAGAAGGGAAAGACGGCTGACGTCCCTGGCTTCATCCTGGAGTTGGCGCCGGAATCGCCCGGCATCAGATCACTGAAGTGGAACACGGGCGACCTTCCGGATGGAAAGTACTTCGTGTCGGTGAGGTGCCGTGACACAGCGAAAAGTGAAATCGTTACCGCCAGGAAACAATTCGCGCTTGCCGGCCAGAAGCAGGAGCTGTTGTCGAAACGGCTTGCCGGGTTCCGGAAGGAACTGGAAAAGGCGAAGGGACTCTATGCCCGAGACAGAAATGTGAAACTGAAGCAGCGGATCTCGAGAAGCGCCATCCTGTTGCATCGTTTGGAGGAGGCGATACAGAAGAACGAGACCGGCAAGGTAAAGGAATGGATGGGACTTCTTGAGGCCCTCCTTGAAGATAACCAATCAGATCGAGGAGGACGGAAATGACGAATGGAAGAATACTCGCGTCGACTCGAGCCAAAATAACTTTGTCCTTCAAAGTCCTTATCGTCCTTGCATGCCTGCTCGGGCCGGCCTGCGCGCAAGTGGTGATTACGGACAGCGGCGTGACGGAGAAGGAAGTACAGACAAAGGAGAAAACAAAAGAATTCTCCTATATCCAGAAGAGAAGAAAGATTTCCGTCAAGAGCACCGGCCCGGTCAATTACGGTTTTAACTACAACTACACCGATGATCCGGCCTTCAAGAAAAACATTCCCCATCTATCTTTTCCAAGCATCGGGGATTCCAGTGTGGGGAGCTTCGGGCTGGGACTGACCGGAGGCGGGTGGTACGGCGGAGGCTTCCTGGGAGTCAGGGTCAATAAGAGATCACTCCACACTGTAGTCGCCGACAGGATAGAGGTCGTAAAGCACGAAGAAAGAGGGATTTTGGATGTCGTATGGAAGGCGAAACCTGCCGAGATCAAGGCTCGTTTCGTTTTCCTTCCGGGAGACGACAAGATCTATACCGAGCTGACGTTCACTCCGAGGGAGCAAATCGATTCGCTTGAGCTGACGATGATATGCATCCCCGGGCACTGGGGCCGTGTGAAACCGAAGGAGAGATGGCTCGCCACGGACATAAGAAGCGTTTCCCGGACCGAGAAGACGGCCTCATTCGATCTCGAGAAGGAGAACTGGATACTGCACTTCGATGCCAAAGATAACAGGGTGGGTACTTGTGCGGCTATGTACCTTCCGGATCAGCTCACCAAGGCGGAAGCCCACATAGGAGACCTGATCACCAGAACCAACTTCACATTGTCGCCCGATACCAAAAAGGTGCGCATGCTCTTCTGGTCCTTCCCGGACAGCTACAAGAAACCGGTGGACGCCTATCATCATCTCAAGAAAAACCAAACAGAACTGCTCGAGAATCTGAGGAAGTTCGATTTTGAATAGCACTGCCGAAAAAGGGCCCCCATTGCTGTTGAGCGACCTTGGGATCTGCGAGCCATCGTCGTCCATCTCTCCCGCCGGGGTCAAAGATCATTGGCGCCTTATTGATTACGAAACGGAAACCGGGCTCTCCGGACGAATGCTGTACTCCGGAGAGGAGGGCGTGCCGGAGGATATTTCCATGCCCCTTGACCTGAAGGGCTGGCACCGGATCTATGTGGGACTTGGCGCGACCAATCTTCTGTGTACAGCTTCTCCGCCGGGTGTCAGGCTGAAGCTGGATCAGGACCCCTGCTATGTCAAAATCTGCTCACTGGGCTCCACCTATTGGATCGAGCTCAGGGAATATTTCTGGAAGGAAGCCTGTCTGGAGGGTGACAGGATACACTTCGCCAAGGTCAAGGGTTCTCAGAGCTGTGTCGCCTATGTCAGGTTCGAGCCGATGAGCGACGAGGAAATAGAGCATGTCAAGGCGAGACGAATGGACTCAGAGGGGCGTTGTCTGACAGCCACGAACGATAGTGATTGGGAATACAATAGTGTCGACGAAATATTTGAGGTAATTCTTCCACTGAAAGACTCCCCCGTCGGGAAGCTGTTCTTTTGTATTGCCTGCGGCGACGTGTGCTACTACCTGGACACCAAGGTCGGAAACCGCCTCAAGTTGCGGCCAGGAATGGAATGTCCCAGAAGTATCGACCGCAAGATTGTCGAAGGGCTGGACCACCTGAACAGCGTGGAGCCCGACGTGCTTGGCAAAGTCTGTGATTTCACCCACGAGATCGGCCTCGAGTTTCACGCATCTTTCCGGGTCGGGGCCTTTGCCGGTCAACCGCCATATGATGCGCATTTCAGCTCAGAGTTCTTCATGCACCATCCGCAATTTCGCTGCAGGGACATCGACGGGCGCGAGATCGCGCGGATGAGCTATGCCTTCGAAGAGGTCCAGAACCACATGCTGGATCTTTACGAGGAAACCCTCGGGTATGACATCGACGGGCTGAACCTGATCTTCGTGCGCGCCCTGCCGATGATGCTCTACGAGGAACCTCTTCTGAACGGCTTCAGGAACGCCTACGGAAAGAATCCGCTGGAGCTGGATGAACATGACCCGGATTTCCTGGCGTATCGTGCCGGCGTCCTTACGGAATTCATGCGCAGGGTCCGGAGCCGGGTGGATACCGTTCGACAGAAGCAGGGCAGGGGGAGAATTCCGATATCCGCGATCTGCGCGGCGAACGAGCGGGTCAACACGTTCTTCGGTCTGGACCTGAAGACATGGGCTGAAGAAGGGATCGTGGACATCATCGCCCCCGATTTTTCTCTGCAGGGGAGAGACCATGACGACTGGGATCCGGACACTATCGATATCGATTATTTCCTATCGGTAGTTGCGGGAACGGATTGCCAGCTCTTGCCGCGTCTGCCTCATTATGCTCAGCAGGACGAGTATGCTGAATATTTTCGACGCATGCGGAATTGTGGCGTCCGGGGAATGTACCTGTGGGACGCGGAGGCCAATTACTTTCAAAAGCCGGAACAATGGGCATATATAAGAACTGTCGGGGATGCTGATTCCCCGGATGAGGTGCGGGCGCCGAAGAGGATCCTGTTGAAATCGCTGGGAGATTTCGTGACCGACAAGTATCCTGCCCACATGGCGTTCTAGCCCGGCACGGATGGGGAAGAGGTCACAACTTTGTGCCTGACGGGATAGCAAGGTGGGCATTGAACAAGTGGCAAGACTTGCGTTTGCGTATTGGAGTGCGGTGAATTGTCACCGCTTGGTTCTCTGGAACGTTCAAGTGCTACAATCCAAAGCGGCTAAAGCTTGAAGAGCTATGGATGGTCTCAATGAATTGCCTTGGGAATTGCGGGAAGAAGTTTCTTCATGGCGGTCTCGTCTTAACGCGGTCGAGACCGCAACCAAATCGTGGCGACGGGCAGCCTGCCTGCCGCCAGAGCAGCAGGCTGGCAGCCCGCTGCTACGATGTTCTCCGCGCCACACGAGCCAGGTGCCCCCTCAGGACGTAGAGAATTGCGGGAAGAAGTGTTTCTTCATAGAAAACGAATATGAGCCTCAACGGATCCATCGTCGAAGGGGCCGCCCTGACTTGGTTCGTGGAACCCGCCGGTGCGTCGCACGCAGACAGGCGAGCAACCATCCTGGATATCCGGATCGTTGAGAATAAGCCAGACGTGAGACCAAACCATGAGCAAAGATTCCCAGGCATCATCACCTTCCGGCGGGCAGTTCATCGTCTATCAGACCGAGGACGGGAAGCTGAAGATCGACGTGCGGTTTGAAGGCGAGACGGTCTGGCTCACGCAGCAGCAGTTGGCCGAGCTTTTCCAGACTACTCAACAAAATGTGAGCTTGCACCTACAGAACATCTACGGGGAGGGCGAGTTGCAGCGCGGGGCAACTCACAAGGAATTCTTGTCGGTTCGTCAGGAAGGCGGACGCTCCGTTCAGCGGCGGATGGAGAGCTACAACCTCGATGCAATCATTTCTGTCGGTTACCGGGTCAAGAGCGTCGTGGCCACCCGCTTCCGCATCTGGGCAACCCAACGGCTGCGAGAATACATCGTGAAGGGTTTCACGATGGACGATGAGCGTCTAAAGAATCCCGATCAGCCATTCGACTATTTCGAAGAGTTGATGCGCCGGATTCAGGACATCCGGACTTCCGAACGGCGGTTCTACCAGAAGATCACCGACATTTACGCCACGAGCGTCGATTACGACCCGACTCAGGAGGTGAGCATCGTCTTTTTCAAGACCGTCCAGAACAAAGTGCACTGGGCCATTACCGGCCAGACCGCCGCCGAGATTGTCCACGACCGGGTGGATGCGGCGAAACCAAACCTCGGCTTGACCAACTGGCGAGGCCCGGTGATCCGTAAGCAGGACGTCGCCATCGCCAAGAACTACCTCACCGAACCGGAACTGGCGGCACTCAACAATCTGGTGGAACAATACCTGATCTTTGCCGAGGGCCAGGCCATGCGGCGCGTGCCAATGCACATGGCGGACTGGATCGAAAAGCTGGATGCGTTTCTCGCGTTGAACGAACGCGACATCCTCTCCCATGCCGGCCGCATCTCGCACGAGATGGCCCAGTCCAAATCCGAGCTGGAATACGACAGGTTCAAGTCTCCCGCATCGAACGCTCCGCTGCCAGTAGATGCGGACTTCGATGAGGCCACGAAGGAACTGACAAAGCTCCCGAATCCCAAGAAACGCAAACCGCCGAAGTCATGAGCGCACTCAACAAATCCATCGTCGAAGAAGCCGCTCTTACGTGGTTAGGTGATCTGAACTATGCGGCAAGCATGCCAGAGACATACGCTGGGGATGAGCACGGAGTAGTCCGGATTGCATCGTGATCGGCAAGCACATCGCGATCAGGCGGACAACGCGTTCAATTTTGGAATCGTCCTGCTCTGGCCGTAGCCACGAGTTGCCAGCGCAGCCTGCCTGTGGCCGCAATCTTCGTTTGTAGTGCGGCAGTCATGCCGCTCTTCCCAGATGGCGATAACTCGCCGACTACAAACAGAATTTCTCCGCGCCACGCGGAGAAGTGATAACAAAGACTCTATGTTTCTTCGCAGACTACGCTGCGAAGAAATGGCCCTTCGGGCAACGGATCTGACCTCTCAGTCAACGAGGAATTCTTTGTAGTCGGCGAGTCATCGCCGTTCGGGGCGACGAAGTCGCTCCTATACGCCATTACTGGCGCACTACAAAGGAGTTTTCCCGGTTCAGAGGCTTTCTCTCGCTTGTTTTCAAATCGAGAAACTTTTTTAAGTTTGAGACCCCTTAGCGCCTATTGCTCGGAGAAAAACTGGGCGTATGCGATCTCTGCGTCCATGACGCGGTAGACGGTGTCAACGAAATTCATGAGCGCGTAGGTCCGGGTGATCTGCTCCCAGTCCGACTGCTCGCCGGCTGTCTGCGTCGCAAGCGTCTTGCTGAACTCCTCCGCACGTTTCAGACGGTCGGCGAACTGGAGTCCTAACTTGTGCGACTGCGCGGCCGCTTTCGCTCGTTTCCCAGTCCAGGTCTGGAGTTTTTCCGTACACCATTTCGGGAAACCCCTGGTCACGAGCGCACCAAAGTTGAACGGGGTGTGGAAATTGTTCCCGACTGCCGACCAGATCGAGTAGTTGCCGTCTTTGTTGTCGACCACATTCAACCGCCAGCCCTCTGCGGCCGGTATCTTATCCAGTTCCAGGTCGCCGGCGGGGACCATCATCTCCAGAAACCAGCGGTCGTCACCCACGCTGACAGCATGTTTCCATTTTCCATCCCAGGATTTCTCCATGCCGACGCCGTCGTAGCAGCAACCGTCAAGCGAGATCACATACTGGACGTACCGTACCTGGCCCGGCGGCTGGATGAAGACCTCGACGGAGTGCCGGTCGGTGTAGAAATCGCCTGACCGGTCCTGATTAGCCGAAGCGGTTCTCAGGTCAGAAAGAATGCGCTGCGGATCCGGCAGCATGAGCTCGATGCCCAGGTAGATCGCCGTCTCATCGTAGAGGGCCCGGAACGACGCCTGTTGGGGCGCCAGGAGCGTCTGCTCGTGCGAAAGGCGGAACCCGGAGAAAGGGACGGCCGCTTCCCAGCACTTCTCATCCAGCCGACCGTCGACAACTGGTGCCTGTGTCGCTTCCGAAGCGAACGCGACGCGCTCGTCGTATTGTCTCGGTACCTTCTTCGCCTGGGTCTGTTCAGCTTCCCGCAAGACGCGGCCGACAAACACATCGTCTATGAGCATTTCGTTCCCGAATGTATCCAGACGCGGATAGATGGTGCCAGGCGCATTGCCGCCGATCAGGATTCGCTGTTCGATCCGCGTCCATTTGTCGGGCACGGGTTTCCCCTTCTGCTCCAATCGGAACTGCCCCAGCCCTCCGTAGACCGCGAAGTGCATGGTCACCGCGCCGGCGCCCTTGACCATGTACCTGACGACGAAAACATCACCGGGCCTGGCGTTGTACGCTCCGTGGCCGGCGCCGTGCATATAGAAGAGAGTGGCTTTCAACCGCAGAGCACGCTTGCCGGAAAAGACATCCACGGTCTCCATCTTCGCCACACTGACTGAGCCCTGTTCATAGGCCGAGGGCATGAGCCTTGCCCCCTTGTCCGTATAAGACCCCTCGATACGCTTGAAACGGTTGAAGTCGACTGTTCCGGGACTCACCTCCCGCCATTGTTCCATGCCGCCGTCGCGGACGAGGTTGGGGGTGGTCTCGTTCGCGGAAGATGCAACCGCGCCGAAAAGCACACAGCCTGTTGTCAGGATTCTGATCAGCAGTGTTCTCATTGAATTACCTCACGGCCAACTCGATTTCCTGCCGCTGGCCAGAAATGATCTCCGTCACGCGCAGGATGTAGGCCCCCTTTGTTTGATTGAGCGCAAGAGGAATAGCGTGGCTCGATGCCCCTTTCACCGCCAGCTTCTTCATGTGGGCTTCGACCGCCTTGCCGTCTTTCACCAGTTCGATCCTGACCGCAAGAGTCACTTCTTTCAGCGCTTCGGGCAGGGCCTTGATTTCCAGCGTAACGACCTCGCCCGGCCGGTATGTTTTCTTCCTGCATTCCACCGCCAGTGCGTTCTCGACCCGCTCGGGCAGAAGCGCCAGCAGCTTGGCCTGGGCCGGCTGGATGCCGGCGGTCACGGAATCGGTATACCCCAGGTACGACTGCTGCCGCACGTTGTAGGCGTGCATCTTCCGGTCGGTCTTGAGTATGAACTCCTCGCCGGGCGGGTCCGCCACAGTCTTGTCCGGCAGCACGCCCACGAATCTGGCCGGGCCGCTCTCGAACACGTAGGTACGCAGGTCAATGCGGGTGTTACCCAGCCTGTCGAGCACTTCGATGTCGCCCTTGACTCCGCCTCTCTGGACCAGGGTGTTGCGGAGTGCGCGGAATTCGTCCACCGTCGGCGCGCCGGCCAGGAACAGTCCGTGACCCCGGCCGAATCGTCTCGCGCCTTTCCTGGTGAAATCGAACAGTTCGTCCAGC
>Ga0187827_10004678_pt1 | contig 16643 bp, 18 predicted proteins | sample ETNtaG_39_FD_167969 | JGI IMG/M metagenome (GOLD analysis project Ga0187827, IMG submission 167969) | Marine microbial and viral communities from oxygen minimum zone, Eastern Pacific Ocean - ETNP2014_SV_150_PacBio MetaG (Illumina Assembly) | ecosystem: Environmental > Aquatic > Marine > Hypoxic...
TGCAAGCTTCGCACAGACGTGTTAAGGTTTCTAATGAACTCGCTAAAAATTCCCATTGCAGAAGGTGATTGATTGAGAACAAAGACTTTTCCGTTTGTCCAGCTATAACTAAAAGTAGGGACTATAATTGTTCCTTGTTTTCCGATTACATTGCGTATAGTTTCATAGAGTTTTTTCGGATCTAATGCCAGTTCTATTTTCCCATCATTGTTTCTGTAGAAACCGAACATTTTAAGATCGCTGTAAATAATTACGGAGTTTCCATTGGTTAAACCAACTTTTTTTAAGGCTTTAGCAATTTCTTCCCGGCTAATTTTCATTTGTGAGTTTGTTTTCTAAAATTTTCTTTAATCTTTTTCTCTGAACCTTTCCATTGGTGGTTCTTGGTATTTCCAATAATTCCAATTTTTCACGTGGAACCTTGTAATCCTCAAACTCTTTTTTCAAGTCCGTCAATATTTTTGAAAAAAGAAGATTATTTACAGGAGTGTTTTGTGAGTAACAGAAAAGTGGTTTTTCTCCAAGATACCTTTCTTTGATTCCGGTGACGGCAAAATCGATATTTTTATAACGGCTGCTTATATAGTTTTCAATCTCCCCTGGATACATCTTTTTTCCGCCTATATTCATCATTTCATCTTTGCGTCCAATTAACTCAAGATAACCATCACTGTCAAATCTGCCAATATCTCCCGTTTTAAACCATTTATCAGAGAATTTTTCTTTAGTCAGTTCATGGTTCATAAGATAGCCGTCAGCAACGTTAAATCCTTTTACCCGGATTTCTCCGGTTTGTCCATTTTTAATTTCAAGGCCACAGCCATTTACCACCTTTATTAAGATACCAGGTGATGGTTTTCCAATGGTGTGAAGTTTCTTTTGATCTTCAGAAATGTTTAGGAAAACAGAAATGGCGGCTTCCGTCAGGCCGTAATACATATATAATCGCGATTTTGGAAAGATTTCACACAAATATTTTTTTTCATTAGCAGAAAGTGGAGCGGCAGAAGTTATAATGTATTCAAGTTTTGAACCGATATCTCTCAAATATCTGGATTGGGAGGAATCCATAATTTTAAAGACAGCAGGCACACCCGAAAACCCCTGGCAAGAAAAATCTCTTATAATTTGAAGGGCTCTTGCTGGATTGAAAACTCCATCTTCAAAAATAACAGTTCCTCCTGTAAGATGATTGGATATTACTCTCCGTAATCCGAATGCCTGGAAAAGCGGAGGCGCCACAAGCTCAACTTTTGGTTTATTTATGGCTAAGAATTCGTTGGCCATTTTACTCGTTTTAATTAGATTTTTATGGCTGATAGAAACGGCTTTTCTTTCCCCCGTTGTTCCAGAAGTGAATAACACTACTCCCTCAGAATCCGGAGCCATAGCACTTATTTCTTGATTTTTCCTCGATGGTTTCTTTGCAGAAATGAGCTGGATATCAAAAAATTTCTCCATGTTCGTGACAAATACCGACACATTGTAATTTTTCAATCCTTCTTTAAACCGAAGCATGGTAGTCGGGTCCACAATAATAGCTTTTGGGGAGTATTTCCTTATTATTTGAAATATTTGTGCAGGAGGAATTTCATGTGAAAGTATCATCGCGGAAAATCCACTTAATAAAATACCATAAAATGAAACGCAGAGATCCATTTTTCTTTCCATATAGATCGCAATTCTATTTACAGAGTCATGTTCCAAATTTTGAAGTAAAAATGAACTGCAATTTCTGCTTTCCAGTAACAGCCTGGAATAAGTGACAGTATTTTCTCCTGAACAGATGGCAATATTTTCTCCAAAACGTCTGGCGCCAGATATTATCATTTCCTTTATGTGGGTCGTTCTATTCATTAAGTATTATTCTGATTTTTTTCTTGAATCAATCAAATTACTTAACTGGCCGATTGTTCTGACTTTGGCAGCTTCATCCAGTGAAAATTCGATATGATAGGTTTTTTCTACACTGTTTATCAGCGAAATCCAACCTAATGAATCCCAACCGGGAATAGCTCCCGGCCCCATATTATCATGCAAAACATAATCTTGCGGCAGAGCAAATATTTCTCGTATTAATTTATCCAGATTCTTATTAACACTATTTATATTTTGCTTCATCTATGAAGTTTGACACTTCTCTATCCATCCATGACCTTGCAAGCTTCGCAAAAAGGAAAACCACAATATCAGAATCTGTATTTAATTATCCTGAAATATCAAAGTCAGAAAGAGCACTATAATGTGCGCTAAGCGCCCCATTTCTATCTGGATGATCATAAGCACCTGGAGATCTCAGGTCTGTTTTCAACAGAACAGTCCTACCCCTTTCTACTCCTAGTCCCTTATATGCCCTCTTGATATCTTTAAAATTAAAATCCATACTTTATAACTATTAACACTTTCATACCCACTCATCTCCTATGCGATTAGGTATTAAAACAATCTTTCTATTATCCCCTTTTTCTCTAACTTATTTGCCACACGATGCAACACATCAATTGGTATTTCTAATATCTGGGATATTTTATGCAAATCGGTCCTTCCATCACAATATAATAGTAATCTTAATATTAGATCGTACTCATTAGCATCACTACGAGGGTTTCCTGTACCCCCGAGTTGTGGATACAATCCATATTTATCTAATTTTAGCTCACAGTTGGGGTGTAAATTATTATAAACTATATTTTTATCTAATTTATAGAGGACTTGTAGATAGATATCCAGACTCTTATTAATATTTTCTGCTTTTACAAAATCAAGGTTGTCTAAAGAGGTATGATAAAAGTCGTATTCATAATATTTGTCTCTACAAATTGAAGCCACATTAATCCTGAAAGCTATGGATGAATACTGCCTTTCATCACTTCCTAAATTATGAAATTGATAAGTTATATAATCTATATTATTATCTTGGAAAACTTCCTCAATAATATTATTTATAAAGTGAGTTTGGGTAAAGCTCTGTTTGTAACTGAACTTTCCAGGACCACCAACACATGTTATTACAAATCCTGAATCAATATCTTTCATTATGCTTTCATGGTTGGCACAATACGTTATTGCACCGATAGTCTCCGGGACAAAAATTACTCTATAACTAAAATTATTCTTTTTACCTAAAAGTTCTTTTGCCAAAAATGCCGTTAAGATTACACCACTAAGGTTGTCATTTACCAGGGAGGGGTGGCATACATATGTAGATATCAAATACTCTTTTTTGCTCTTTCCTGCAATTAACAACTCTCCTATTGGCATACATCCTTCTTCCAGTGTGGAGTCTATTAATACTTCATATGTTTCGTCTTCTCTGAAGAGTTTAATAAAATCGTTAAAGCTGAGACAAAAGCCCCAGTTCTCTTTATAATAGGTTGTACGATAGGGAATGGCATCAGGCAGTTCTTCTATGTAATGCAGGTGATGTTTAAATTCATCAAATGTGAGTTTTTCATGAATTGGTGTGCTGTAGCTCACGACATGCAGATTGCTTTTTTGAAAATCAACTACTTTTTCACCTTTTGAATTTTTTATCCACGCATCTTGTATATTCCACTCTTTTGGTATTTTCCAGTCATATACATCTTCCCCAATCGGATATTCCTTAATCGTTAGAGGAATTATTTCCTGTAATATTTTTAACGTTTCCCTATTCCCATTTCCTGTAATGCTTCTGGTAATAGGAAACAGTCTTTTAAGAAATTTATTAATTTCTTCTATATAATCAACCATTTAGAAAAATTTAATATTTCGTATTTACTCCTAATTTACACGGTGTTTCTTAACGGGGAGCAGTATACACTGTCACCAAGCATAGTTTCAATTTTTTTAATATTTTTCATCATTTCAATCTTTCTTAAATAGACAAAATGCGTGATGGTTTTCAAATCTATTTGTCTCAATCATTTCAACAAGCGGCAAGGATACTAATTTAAAGATATCTTTGATATTGGAAACAATATCTTTTCCATATTTCTGTTTTCCAGGGGGATAAAATGTATGGCTGATTAGCAAGTATCCTTCATCTTTCAGGTAACGTTCTATTCCCTTGCATATATCTTTAGAAGTTGGCAGTACATACCACATTATTTCAGACATTATGATTAAATCAACCCCTGATGAAGGTAATAGCAGGTGTTCGAATTCTTTTTCTATATCACAAACTGTGAAATCTATTCCAAGGCCACCATATTTCTCTTTAGCTTTTTGAATTGCTGTGGGTGCTATATCTATCCCAATTATTTTAGTACCTTTATTCAAACCTTTTCTTAATTTAGCCGTAAATGCCCCTTTACCACAACCAATATCTAATACTATCCCCCCCCCCCGGGAACTACATACATCGTAACGATTTAACAAATATAACATCATATCATAGCGGATTTTTCTTGGACCATCTTGATGCCATGGATCTTCAACATTTTGATACATTTCCTCAAATTTACCAATGAGCTCTCCATCTTTAAAAACATAGTCGCGATAGTCGTCAGAACAATTCATAACAATTCTATAACGTTGTGATTATGGCCGCCTGGCCAATTAAATATTCATCACATAAAACACTAAGTACCAAACAATCCTGATTGAATTCATCTAGCACTCTTGCAAATCTTTCATCCAAATCGAGCTTTCTCTTTACAAGACCATATTGTGACAGGTTAGCAGGCTCAAAAATCTTAGCATTTTCACCTGATTGCGTATTATCAGCGAACCCAAAATCAAATTCTATAGTATCAAAATGTTTAGTTTCCTAAACCAGACTGCGAGCTATCCCTGAAAGCAGAGACAAGCCAATCGGTTTGAAACTGAAAGAATCTCTATTAGGCCATACAAAAAGAATCCTCACCTTAATCCCCCTACTTACTTCTTAACAATTAGCATTTTACTAAACTAACGAAACCGATCTCTTGCAAATCTCAATATCAGCTTCTCACCACTTGAAGGTTCTTTTACACCCTCGCCCAGTAAAACCTCCAATCTTTTTATTTTTTTTACCATCATTTTGAACTCTCCTGCTGTAGCAGAAATAATATGATCAGTACCTTCAGTACAATTTTTATCAAATGTAAAATGTTTTTCTATCACAGAAGCTCCTAGTGAAACGGAAGCCACACAAGCATCAATACCAATTGTATGGTCTGAATAACCTACGGGAAACTTAAACTCTTTTTGTAATGTCAATATAGCCCTTAGATTCGCTTCCTCATCCTTACATGGATACTGTGTCACACAATGAAGGACGTAAACTATTGGAATTCTCTTTAAATGTTTTAAGGCCTCTGCAATTTCAAATAAAGTTGCCAATCCTGTTGATAAAAATATTGTATTTATGTTAGATGAATTTAAATAATCCAACAATTCATAATTCATCATCATACCTGATGCAACCTTGATCTTCCTTAGACCTATTTCTTCACATAGAAATTTAGCTCTTTCCATACTAAATGGTGCACTGAGAAATTCTACTCCATTTTTCTCTGAAAATCTTTTTAATTCAAAATGTGCTTCGTTAGAAAGCTCAACCTTGGCAAACCAGTCTTTTTCCGGGTCGTCATCTTTAAAATCTTTTCCATGATATGATTGAAACTTTACCATATCTGCACCTGCTTCTGCCGCTTGCGCGATCATCCTCTTTGCAAGCTTTATCTCTCCAATATGGTTCTCTCCAATTTCAGCAATTATAAGTGTCCTTTGTGTTTTCATTTTAACCTGTCACTGTCACCGTATTGCCTTAACTTCTTAATACCACATTCATTAACCAACTCACGCCATCCTGCATCCACCTTTTCTCTGTTAGAAGTCATACTTCCCTCATAGATCGAATAGTAATAAAGGGTTTTAGGTATATGAGTGGGCATTTTACCACTAACCTCTAAATATCTGATATAAAGATCATACTCTTCCCAAAAGAAATTTCTATATCCACCAATTTCCAATAAAAGCTTTTTTCTTAAACATACTCCAGAAGCAGTTATTTTGAATATATTAAAATCCTTAAGGTCTCTAACAACTTCCTTCTTTAAGTCCAAATATATATCTCTCCGATTTGAATAGATAAAATCTGTTTTTTCGTAATCTATATATTGCGAAAGGGACGTAATCATTTCAGGAGAGAAGGCATCATCTGCATCTAAACGAATAATCCAATCACCTTTAGCTAATTGGATCCCTTTGTTACAACTCTCCGGAAGACCCAAATTGATATCATTTTTATAAATTCTTAATGACAGTTTTTTCTCAAAGTTTTTTGCAATTTCATAGCTGCAATCTGTTGATCCATCATCTATAAAAAGCACTTCAAAATCCCTTAATTTAACTTTCTGATTAGACAGACTTTCTAATGCTCTTTTTAAAAACCGTTTTCCATTAAAGCAACAGATTAAAACCGTTATATTTACTCCCATTTTTCCCTTAATATTACAAACGCTTCTGATGTTTAACAACCGATTTCAATCCCCCATTTCTTAGCCAATATCTTAACGCCCTCCAATGAGCAGGGGTGTGGAAACTGTTTTGATTATCTCTCATAGCATTATGGCACCTGAATTTTCCTAAAAAAGAAAATGCACTTGGGTATGGAGGTACTATTGCTCTAATGAAGTTGCAAATTTCATCATTTCTTTTATTCCAGTCAATTAATCCATCCTCAGGTTTACGCGGCTTTGTATAGGTAGCCATTCTTTCGTCCTGTCTTAACCTTAGTACTGTACCATTTTCAATTGAGTCAATATTTTCCTCTATAATTTCCTGAGCCAATATGCATAATGTATCAAGAAGCTCCCTTGGTATATCTATATCAGTGATTTCGAACTTCGTTTGGGCTATAATATCTCCCGTGTCTACACCCGCGTCATAATAATATAAAGTTATCCCACTTTTCTTTAACCCATCAATTATTGAAGACATGCCAATCCAACCCTCTCAACACCTATATCAATAATTCTTTTATTCATTGCTTTAACGCATTCCTAAAAAGTATATTAAATTTTGCATTTCAGGTTTATTAAAATCTGAATGTTTTAAAAACTTACTATTTATCGTATATACATGTTACGTAATGGTTTTCATACTTTAAGCATAAATCTCAGGCCTTTGATATCTATCGTTTCTAATCATGTGTGCGTTAAAAGACTTATACCATCTCTATAACTGCCTAACTTGCCTGAACAAATTGTTTATTTTTATTATCCGTGCGATAATTTTAGCGATACTTGATACATCTTCTCCGTATCTAGTAAAGAAACCCTTTCTCAATTTGTTTTGTTCATTGCTAAAATAGAATTCATATTCTATCTTTTCTTCAACTTGAAAGTCTTGTAATTTCCCCTTACTATCTCCAAGCCATTTAAGGACATCATAATGAAAACTTTCACGTATGGACGTTTTAGTATTTAAAGTAAAAATACCCGTTAGCTTCATTAAAGAATATTTCCTTATGTCTTCAACTTGTTTTTGTGGGACATCAATTCTATTATCCTGACAACAAACCTTTATCGTTGATGCAAGAGATTCAACGACCTCCTCAAGCAAAGTGCTTATTACAATTGCATAATTTGAGAACAATACGTTTCTGCCAATTAAACCCATCTTTAGTTTATGATAATTTTCCTCACGCGCAAAAAACACATCAAACTGCTCTTTTGTCTTAAACAACTCATTTTTAGTTTCATCAGCAAAATCCTCTATTGCCTTTTGTAATTTAATGTGAACATGATTGCCGGACCTAAGAAATATTTGTATGAAATCCAGACGCTTGATATTGTTTTCATCAAGCAATCTGAAATATTCAGCAAAAATCGTATTATTATAAAGCAGCTCTAATAATAAAGCGAATTTTCTACACTTTGCATACTCTGCGAAAGAAAAGGATTTTGTCGCAATTCCAACCAACTCTTTTTCTACAATTATCCTGTCTCCATATTTACCGGCACAATTTGCATACGCTCTATATGATGTTTTATAACCATGTTTCTTTTGATATTCCTTTTCTCTATAAATTGTCCCGTTATTTAACTGCAGAGTATAATTAAGAATTCTGTCAACTTTGGATGATATTAAAAAATCTACACCCTCCATGTAACTATTGAATGTTTCAAGAGGCAGTGGCTGTATAAGTTCAGCTTCTACCATTATTCCATTTTTTTTCAAATTATGAGATATTCCCGCATACTGTTTTCTGTTAATATTATTTCTTTTTATCTCCTTCAACACCTCTTCATTTGTACTTTGACAGGACAATTTAATACGAACACTTTCTTTAAGTAAACTTACAACTTGTTGGACTTTTTCGAGTCTGGTTTTTGACGTTTCAATAATAATTGATAATGGCCATCCATAATGTTGCTGGCACCTCTTTATTTCTAAAGCTATATCACGGTCTCGATCAAACATGCCAAAATTCATATCTGTAATTATGAGTGAGTTAATACCCTTTTTTGATGAATATTGGGCCATATAATTTAACTCTTCTTTAACTCGTTCAAAAGAGAACTTATTTACTTTTGCATAATAATCTTCACTGTGATTACAAAAATTACATGAAAAAGGACATCCTCTTGTCGTTTCAAGCAGAGGAATTAGAGCGCCATCGAAAAAAGAGTCTAAAGCGCCATTAAGATATGGAGAAGGGATGTTATTTACTTCTTGTATTCTGGGGAATATCTTTCCTGAAACTAAATCTCTTTTATCATCTAAAAACACACAACCATCAATAGTTTTATTCTTTATTTCTTTTCTGTTTCTACTTGATACATCTGTTAAAAAATTAACAAATGCTTCCTCACCTTCCAGGGGAATGTAGAAATCTGTGTAACAATGCTCTTTTAAGTACAAAGCCCTGTTCTCAGCACCTAAAGGAAAATTTGGCCCGCCTTTTACGGTAATAGTATCCTTATTTACCGATTTTACCAGTTTGCAAAAATACTCGTTTAAACTATCATTCCATACATAATTTGAGAATCCAATTATTGCCGGAATTTCTTTTTTTAATGCTTCCAGTAAGCCTGCAGGATATTTAAACAAATGAAATTCATATAGGTTTTCAAATCTAGTATTTGCATATGAAGATAACAAACCAATATTTAAAGGTATATTCTCGTTCGCTACTTTTATACCAGTATGCGTCAAATCGCACAGGAAGATTTTATCTTTCATTCATAATTAGAAAACATTTAAAAAAATGAATTATAACATGGCAAGATGCAATCTATTGCTACAGTACTTTAGTTTCAACAATGTTTCTTTCTGTCATAATATTTTCCAGTGTGTTCCGTGTATTCTTTGATTGCAACTTTAAACTCACCAATTGCAATTCCTTGTCTTACCAATATGTGTATAATGAACCGTATTCTTATTCATAGGAAAAACCGTATATGGTAAATACGGTTTTATTATTTCACATTTTAGAGTTATCATACCTGCACTCTCGGCATAAAATTTATAATCATGTGTATACGAGAAATCACCGCGCCATTTGCTGCATTTTAGTTCCTCAGGTCTACCATGGCTTTCGTTACCTGGTTCATCTATAATAATCTCTAAGTTAGAACAAGCTGATATTGAATTAAAGAATATACTCAAGTGCTCCGGTTAAACATACTGTAAAGACCCTGATGAGAAAACAACTCTTCCCTACTCACCCATTTATCCACTGGGAGAGAACAACTTAACAAATGCAATGGATGATCTCTAAAATCAATTAAGCGCCGTTTCCCATCGCTCACATAGGCTTCCCTTACAGACCATTTCTCCGGAACAATCCATGTCCAGCATTCTGTTCCTGTAGGGATTTTAATAATGCACATATCCTCAAGCTCTGCCTTGATCAGACCTAAAGCTTTATCGTTATCATCACCAACCAGTAGTCGGTTCAAGGGATATAAATCAGTCAATAACTCCTTCATTGATTTCCCTGAGTTCCTCAACACTTAATTACCTCATCTAATTAATGTTATATATTACGTTTCAAATAAAACAGAACTAATGCCGTGTCCCTCTATAAGAATAGTCTTTTTCAAAATAGACTTTGCGAAAACTCTCAATGCTTTCCTCTTTAATATATTTACAATAATAAGAAATTATCTCATTATTAATATTAAACAATAAATCAATATACTCATCATCTGGAATATCTGTAAAATTAACGGTGGGTAATTCAACATTCTTATGCCTTTCGTAAAAATCTTGCGGACCTTTAAGTAAGCCTTTTTCAACAGCATAATTATATAGTGGTGATCCAGGATAGGGAGTCACGGGCTTTATCGTTCTTAACTGTTTATAATCATTGTATTTATGCAAGAAGTCTACGGATCTTCTTAATGTCTCTCGTGTATCACCTATATTTCCAAAAATGATATTAAAAAGTGGTTGGATACCTTTAGATAGTGTCATTTTTATGCCTTCTTCAATATTCTCAGTTGTTAAACTTTTATTCATTTTTTCCAAAGCAACATCATCAAATTGCTCAATACCATAGTCAATGGCAACACATCCACTACGTTTCATAATATCAAGTATACGAGTGTTTACTTTATCAAGCCTACCTGTACAAAAGTACTTAATATTAAGATTTTCTTTTATAAACATTTCACACACTTCAAAAACTCTTTTTTCATTTATCATAAATAATTCATCAAATAACCATACATAATTAATATTATAATCACATTTATATTTTTTTATTTCATAAACAATACTCTCAGGAGATCGAAATCTTATCCCTTCTTCCAGCCTACAGCAAAAGTTGCAATGAAAAGGGCACCCCCGTTGTGCACAAATGTTTAGGCCTCTGTCAATTGGAGATGTAAGAAAAGTCGACTTTACGTAGTACTCAATAGGCAATGTTTCCAAATAAGGTAGGGGGAGTGAATCCAGATCCATGATAGGATTTCCTCTTGGATTGACAATAATTTTATCATTATCTAAATAAGCAATACCGTTTACAGTAGACAAATCATTACCGTTCTCCAGGGCCTTAATCAGGTTAAAAAAAGGCAATTCTCCCTCTCCTAAGATTACAGCATCCGCCCCAGTATGCTTTAAGAAATATTCTGGTATTGGTGAAGGCCCATGACCACCCAATACAATAAAGGGTCTTTTTTTCAGACTAGTAATAGCATCACAGAGTTTTTTAATTTTTACATGTTGGAAATATCCTGCAACAAAACCAAATGCGACTACATCGAAATGGTTCTTCTTAATATAATCATGCAGATGAGCTTCACTATAATGATATGCATCCTGACAGTAGTATGTAATATCTCTGTACCCATGCTCTCTTACATAAGCCGCAACATAAGTAATACCTAACGGCAATATATTATCTCTGCTTTCATTGTCATAAAATACAAATAAGATTTTCATTATGCCTCTCTCTATATTTCCCTATCGATGTTATCGTTTAACAGCCTCAATGACTTTTCTTATGGCAGTTAATATATCCTCTATCTCCTGCTTTCCATGGGGTATCCGAATATGTTCACTAATGATCATTTGTTCAAAGTACAGTATTTCAGCATTAGGGCACGCCCCTTTATAATAGTTCGTTTTGATCATTTTATTCTCTGACGCAATCCATGGATATCCATTCTTAAATGCGAGCTTTCTTTGATATAATGGCTGTAAATATAATGGTTTTACATATCCTTGAAAAAACATTATGCCTTCTCTGTTTATCATTTCCACCAATCTTTCCCTTTCTATACCAAGACTCTCTGGAATATACCTAAGAGGATATATATAATAAGTGCTATAACAGCCTGCTCTACCTTCAGGAACAATAAAACTATTATATGCTGTAAGCTGTTCATTCAAATACATAACCATTTCTAATCTTACATCATTAAAATGTTTAAGTTTTTTAAGCTGTTCTATTGCTATGGCTGCCTGAATTTCTGTCAACCTGTAATTAAAACCAATTATATTAACTATATTTTCATACCCCGCCTGCTCTACAACTGCTTCTCCGTGGTTCCTTATTAAGGCAAGCCGGTATCTTACATCTTGATCATTTGTCACACATACTGCCCCCTCACCACATTGGATTGTCTTATTGATATTCAGGCTAAATATGCCAATATCACCTAGTGTACCAACATACTTTTCCTTGTACTTTGCTCCATGGGACTGGGCACAATCCTCAATTACTTTTATATTATTTTTATTTGCTATGATTAAGATATGGTCCATATCAGCAGGAATACCAAACTGGTGAACAACAATGATTGCCTTCGTTCTTACGGTTATCTTTTCTTCAATGGATTTTGGGTCTAAACAACCTGTTTCCAGCTCAACATCCGCAAATATAGGTATGGCTCCATAAACCAATGTACAGGCTGCGCAGGCACTCATAGTATAGGGCGACACTATTATTTCATCACCGTAGCCTATCCCTAAAGCGCCAATGGCGGCATATAACCCTGATGTAGCACTATTCATAGAAACAGCGTACTTAATATCATAATATTCACACCAGTCCCTTTCCAGTTGTTGGACTTTGGGTCCTCCCCAAAAACTGAATGGTAGGTCAGGTTTGTGTGAACCCTCGAAAAGAGAAAGGTAGCCATTATCCATAACTACCATTACAGCTTGCTTCTCTTCCTCACCGGTAGTTATATTGCCAGCCCATGGCTTGGAACGTACCGGCTTCCCACCATTTATAGCAAGTTTTTTCATCATTTAATTTCCCCTTATCGAATCTACTGCTTTCCAGAGGATATCCATCGTTCCATATACCTCGTTTAAAAGGACACCTCTTCCTTCTAAAGATTTCCTTTGTTCTAAATACTCAGCAATAATCGAAACCGCATGGTAAAGGGGAGAATCTAATCCTTTCAAGGGGCTTTCCGTGTGAGAAACTAGCACACGTTCTCCAATGTCATTTGTTTTAACCTTTTCTATTATTATGTCTGAACCGAAATCCTTTACAAGTATTCTCCCTTCTTCAAAACGTAATTCCATCTCAAACATCTGATAATAGGATTCATCGAAGCTAACTATATCCACATATGAATTCCCTATCAAAAGCTGAATATTTATGCAATTATCTTTTATTCTACCATTCTGCCCCAGTTGCACAGATTCAATGACAGGCTCTTCATTAAAAAGCATTCTTAAAGTATCAACCATATGACTTCCATTATTAAACCAACCACCATAATATTCACATCTTCCTTGAAGAAATTTACCTAATTCATTCTGCTCAACAAACTGCTTCAGTCTGAGATGGCCTGGATCAAAACGGCGTGTATGATTTACAATTACGATACAGTTGCTATTTTTTTCTAGCATGACTAGATGATCAAACTCCTCACGTTTCATACATACTGGTTTTTCAGCAAGAACAACCGAAGGTTTGTTTTTTGATTCAAGGATTTCCTTAATCTGAGTTGCGTGAAACTCACTTGGAGTGCATAGGCTGATAACATCTAAGACTTCATGATCTAACAATTTCGTTAGTGAAGTATATCCTTTTGTAATCCCCCAGACCTTTTTGAAAGTTTCTATCTTTTCTTGGTGAGGATTTACAGCTACTACTAGTTTAAACTTCTTATTCCTATAATATGCCTGTGCGTGAGTACCTATATGCCCATTATCTTTGGGAGCATCTTTTATTCCGGCAATCCTGCCACAGCCAACTATAGCCGAATTGAAATGAGATCTCTTCAAAATTGATTAATCCTGACGGAATGACTTCCATCGACGTTTAACTCCTTGATTTATTTTTGCCACCTCAGGATGGAGTTTCATATAATCAATAACCTGTAACAAATTAAATCCATGGTTAGTAGGATAGAATACTTCGTATATCCTGGACATTAATTCAAAATCTTTTATTGTATCAACTTCCAAATGCAGATCAGGCATGTAATACCAAGGTGGAGCTTCAATATTGTATATTTTATAACGTTCAGGATGTTGATAAATGTGTATTCCAACATGTTCACGTAATTTTGTACTATTTACATATTTTTCAGCATTATATAAAATTTCTGCCGGATAGACATAAACTTCAGCTCCAGGCGGATATGTAGTTTTAAGTGCGTTGGTTACATAATCATATTTGCCTGCATTTTTTAAATAAAATCCAATTATAGAATCGACTAACTGAGTATCTGGTATAGGATTGTCACCCATAAATTCAACATGAATCTCTGCATTGTAAGCTTGTAACGTACCAACTATTCTTGACAAGACATCATCCTCACTACCTCTAAAGCAAGGAATTCCTATAGATTGTGCAAATGATTCAATAGAATTATCATTTGCTGAATTTGAAGTGGCAATAATTATTTCATCAATTAATATACTTTGCTGGATACGTTCAATTTGCAGAGCAAGCATTGGTTTGCCGCATATTGGTTTAAGCACCTTACCGGGAAGCCTGGTTGACCCCATACGTGCCTGAATTGTCGCCGTTATCTTCAACTACTACTAACCACTTCTTCAATTGCGAGTTTGGCTATTCTTTCCACTGCATCTGACGCTGCAAATGGATATCTTTTCACTGAAAGTTTCTCCTTTTCAACAATAGTTATATTCATTTTTTGCCTGAGCCAGTCTTCAAGTTTAGAGGACTGTGATAAACAGGAAATTATGCCTAAACGTACTGCCGTACACAGTTGTGGGCCAATAAGACCTGGCTGATAAGAAACTGTTGGTCGTCCTAAAATACAAGATTCAAGAAGCGCCATTGACCTCATGCCTAAAACTACGTCACTGTAGTATAGCAGTTTCCAAAGGTCAGTTTGTTTAATTCTTATCAATGTTATTTTGCCTTGCTTGGACACCTGAAAATCCAGTCCTTCAGCCCCCGGATGAAGTTTTTCGATAAAGACTATCTGGCGGTTAAGTCTTTTAAGCACAGTGATTACCTCATTCTTTACACTATGTTCTGTATATCCTATAAATGACCCTAAAGGGCCCTGTTTTCCAGAAGCGCTGCCGTAGTCAGATGTATGAGTTTCAGATAGAAATGTTACAATTTGTTCATTCACATACGATTTGATAAAATCAGGAATCTCGGGTTCATTAATGGCAAATTGTTGTGCTTTATCGGTGAGATTCGAAAGATAAGGGCTGCCGGTTACATTTAAAAGCTGAGAAGGTATTCCCTCAGCCTCTGCTTCTTTCTTAGCTTGTTGGTCCTGACAACATATGATATCTGGAAGGTAGAATAAATTACCATTTTCATCCTGAAATCTTAGATGGTAGTTAAACCATTCATCTAAAACTACTACTGACCTTATGGAGAATATTTTTGCCGCTAAAGTTAAAAACCTTTCAGCACCAATGTAACGTGTTGTTCCACAAATAACGGCAAAGGGCTTAATTTTCTCAAGAATATGAAAAGCCATTTTTTCAGAAGTTATAGAACCCGCCGATATACTTTCTGTGCCAAATACATTTACCTTAAATAAGGTATTCAAAGGCTTTGTTATAGCCAGAATTGATTGGAACCCTTTTCTGTCAAGGACATTTAAAAGAGGCACAATATTCCCAGCACCTCCTGCATCAGTAGCGCATAGTAATATTTTTCTTGTGACCATAACACAATCAACGAATTATAAATAATACAGAATTATTTTCCATTGCTATCCTATAAACCTTTTTCTAACAAATCCTAATATCTCCTTTTCAGATGAAGTGGGTTCCTTAATTCCACTACCGATCATTACTTCTATTCTTTTGATTCTTTTGATTCTTTTGATTCTTTTGATTCTTTTGATTCTTTCAATCATCTCTTTAAACTCACCTGGTGTGGCTGAAAGGACATGGTCCGTCCCCTCTCGCCACTTCTTATTCAACGTGAAGTGTTTTTCAATAATCCTAGCACCAAATCCGACAGCAACAGCACATGCATCAATTCCTATTGTATGATCAGAATATCCAATTTGATAATCCCTGAACTCTTTTTTTAATGCCCTTAATGCCAAAAGATTCGCATCTTCATCTTTACAAGGATATTGTGTTGTGCAATGCAAGATATTAATATTTTGTATATTTTTGAGATGAGATAATGATTCTCTAATTTCCGAAACCCTAGTCATACCTGTTGATATAAACAACTCTTCAATGTGTGCTGTGTTCAAATAATCAAGAATATCAAATTTCATCATAACGCCTGATGCAATTTTTATCTTTTTTAATCCCAACGTTTCTACTAAAAATCTGGCCCGCTCCAGTGTAAAGGGTGAGGACAAAAACTCTACCCCCTCTATCAAAACAGTCGACAAGTTCTACAACCGTGATCTCACCTTCTCCATATACAACAATGTCGACTTGAGGAATAAAACCCATAATTTGTTCCTGCATAGAACTCACCACCTTACCACCCATTATTAATGGTTTAGTGGGATGGTGTTTCTTTAATACCTTAGCCAGCCATTTGAGGTATGTATACGTTGTTATCAAGCTTCCAGTCCCTACCACATCGAAATCAGCTTCTTTGATCTTCATCCTCTACTTGAATTTGTCTCCAACGATGCGCATTAATATCAAGGACTTCAACCTCATGCCCCGCATTTTTTAAGGCTGCCGCTATATAACCCAACCCTTGCGGAAACATATTGGGTTGAGACCATTCTCTTATTGGTGGGTTTATTAAAAGAATTTTCATGTTATTATATTCTAAACATGCATTTTTT
>Ga0187827_10004679_pt1 | contig 16640 bp, 14 predicted proteins | sample ETNtaG_39_FD_167969 | JGI IMG/M metagenome (GOLD analysis project Ga0187827, IMG submission 167969) | Marine microbial and viral communities from oxygen minimum zone, Eastern Pacific Ocean - ETNP2014_SV_150_PacBio MetaG (Illumina Assembly) | ecosystem: Environmental > Aquatic > Marine > Hypoxic...
CTGTGTATAATGAACCTGAAAGTAACATGGAGAGGATGAGCAAAACCCCGATGGACCTTAGAATCCGGTCATAATGGGGGGTACCATTTAATGCATTACCTACAGTCATCCTTTAACACCGTTACTGCTACCGTTCCTTTCTGTTCGAGAGCCAACCCATATATCTTCCTATATGATAAATAATGGTTTTGTAGAACTTCTCCTGTTTTCAAAAGTCGTTTTCATACAATAAGGAATGAGGTGGAAATAATAAAGAAAGACCTATTTTCCTCTGATTATTTGAAGCATACGCAATAATTTCCATAAAAGATTTTATATTAGTTGCAATTATCTCTCTTGGAAATCCGATCAACTGACAGCTTGTTCCAAAATCGGTACTAACGAACTCACGAGCAACCAAATAAATTCGGGGTATCAGGGCAGCCAAAACCGGTGGACAAATATGAATTATTGTCTTATATGCGGGAAAAATGATGCAGGGGCCAATCAGCTTTGCATGAAGTGCGGAGCCAATCCCTTAGACAGAGTAAAGGAATCCGGGGTAGGATTTGCCAAGAGGCTGGGGAATACTTCCATTCCCGATATGATCACCAAGGGGGTGAAATATACTCTTAAACCCCCCGAGCTGATGGCTATACAGGATATTCTCCTGGAGCTTGGAAAGTTGGAAAAAGAGACCGGTGACATCATAGGCTCAGCCAGGATGTATCACCTGCTCGGGAACTTCTTTTCCGTTCTGAATAATTCCTCTGGTGCTCTTGATAATTACAACAAAGCACTCAGTATCGCTCCGGATAATTTTATAGTATTGCGGGAAAAAATAAGGGTTCTTGAATTGATGGGAAAAAAGGACGAGGCAAAAGCCACCAAGGCTGAGTTGATCCGTTACCAACAAAACCCGGCAGGTCCGCCACCGCCTCATTCCCCTGATCCGCCACCGTTCTCCAATCCAACTCCATTTCCACCTATAGCTCCTGATGAATCCCCAAGTATCATTCCACCAACTACACCCCCATTTGGAACACCTCCTCCATTTAAACCAGCCCCTCCGGCTGAACCACCGACGACCAAGCCTGCTCCTCCCATACCTCCATCCTCTCTAGCTCCTCTGGAAGCTCCACCTCCTGTAAGTTCATACGGTTCTCAGGGGATACCCGTACCTCCAAAATACTCGTACAAAGACCCTCCAAATTCCCCTCCACCGGTCAGTTCCTACGGTCCCCCGCCAATACCCGTAGCTCAGCCGTACTCGTATTCGGCCCCAGCACCCGAAAAGGATCAAACTCACCGTGCAGAACAATCCCGTTCCCCGGGAGCAGACCCTGCAAGTGTCAATCTGCGTGTGAAAGAGGCTTTTCAGTGGATCAACAAGATGAGCGGTGCGGGAATCGAGACCGCGCCGGCATTTCAGATGCTTCAAAATGCCCAGGAACTTCTTGCAATGAACCCCGATGGCGCCATGGACAAGGCAAACGAGGCCCTGGCATGGTGTGAAAAGACCTTCGAAAACGAGATGGAGCTCCACAAGTCCGATTTGTTGAAAACACAGGGTCTCCTTTCCTCGGCTCTGGAAGAAGGAATACGATACGATGAGGGGCAGAGTGAAATGGAAGCTGCCGTTTTGGCATTCAAATCGAATGATTTTACGGAATTTTCCCGGCTCATAGGTACTATCAAAAAGACCGTCGAAGACAGTACGAACATGAGAAAATACAATAGTCTTTTAAGGGAGTTCTCCACGAGGGTAAACACGGTAAAAGAGATTTTAGGACCATCGGCGGCAGGAGCTTTCGGATTGGATTCGGTGGTGAGCGAAGCGGCTGAGAATCTGGTGGCGGGAAATTATATCGAACTAGCGGAGATACTGGAGCGGAGTGATAGAATCCTCTCCGATATCGAAGAACTTGTGGATACTCTGAAGGAAATTCCCGTCCTCAAGGGAGAGATAGAAACACTCCGGGGATTCGGAGTGGATGCGGATGGGATCTTGGGGGAACTGTCGCTGGCAGAAGAGAGTATCGGCCATGATAAATTTCGATTTACAGCTCATTTTGAACATGCGAAGGCACAGATCGAGGATGCAAAGGAGAAACAAAAAGGGGAATACCTGGACCGGATTCTCATAGACTGCAAAGATGCCGCCGGAAAACTAAACGAGCTGGAGGTCAGCACGGATGAAATGGAGAAATCTATCGATGGTATCAATGATTGTGTCGATAGAGGAGACCTTGCCGAGGCTGAGGAGATATTAAACCGGCTCGTGACGGATATTCTGACCACTTACACGGGAGAATTGGGACAGCTAGGGGAGCGTATAGAGGAGGCACAATCAAAAAATATTGCCATTCCCGATGTGGAGGAAACGCTATCTTTGACCGTTCAGGCGCTGAATTCCAGAGATATCACATCGCTTTCCGAACATTTCGGCGCTCTCTCAAAAGTCGTCAATGACTCCTATGCCTCGGGAGATCTCAATGCAAAGTTGGCAGAACTTCAAGAAGACCTTGCAAAAAAAGAGTCGGTCATGGGAGAAAACGAAGCGATACGGACTATTAAAAGGCTGTTTGAAAGGGTTGCGGTCTTGAATGAGCGGGGTCAAAGCGATGGTGCGAAAGAGATAATGGAGGAAGCGGCGTCCCAGTTGGAGGGACTCCGGGATATGGAAGAACTTTTCGTAGATATCTCAAAATTACGGGGTGAGATGAAGGAAGGTAATTATCCCGATATTGCCCTGAAGAATCTCAAACGGGAACTTACCATAGCTGAAAGGATGATGGATACAAATATTGAGTATGCCAGGAAATATCTTGCAAATGCAAACGTTATGATGGCGGAGGTACGAGAGAAATTCGTGGAGGAGCGTATAGAGGGACACATTGAGAGATGTCGACTCGAAATAGAAGAACTGGAAAAGGATGATGCCGATCTTTCCTTTGCCGCAGCGCTTCTCGAGAAAATATCGGACATATCGAAGGAAAAACGATATGACGAGGCGGAGGTACTTTTTGCTAAACTTGACGAGGAGATCGCGGAGCTGCAGAAAAAGGTATTGAACGTAAAACTCCAAGAAAGGATGGTTCACGTCCAGACCCGTATGGAGACTCTTGGAGAGCAGGGAACTGACCTTTCCGCTCAAACGCCACAACTCAACGCAGCCATGGAGGCTATGCAGTGGGGGGAGTTGGAAAAGGCAATTGCATTATTCGAAAATATAGAGAGTTCATTGGACAACCAGAAGAACTATGAGGAGACGATACAGATATTGAAAAGTATCAGAAAAGAACTTAATCAGATGGAAGAACAGGGCTCGGACATCAAGAAAGCTGAGGAAATATTATTGCTGGCCCGTCCCGAATTGGAGAAAGGAAACTACGACATGGTGAAGAAGTACGCGGAGGAGTGCCGGAATACCATGAAGGAGTGCCGCCACCAGGGAGAGATGTTCGAATCACTTGAACGTCTCCATGAAGAAATCGAGGAAGCGAAAAGGGCTCAGATTTATGTGAAAAAGGCTCAGGAAATTGCACAAGTCGCCCAGAATGCCATTGCTGAATTCGATTTTTTACGGGCATCGAATTCCATTGAGAGTGCTCGCAAGAGCATTAGAGATTCGGTAAAGGAATTCCATGAACTTACAGAACTGGTGAAACTATCCAGACTTAAAATAGACGAGACGAAAGAACTGGGGGCAAATGTGGTGGAACTTGAAGGTCAGTTCAACGAGATCAATGTCTTTTTATCACAGGGAAGATACGAGGAGGCAAAGGGAATGGCCAAGAATATCGTAGAACATTCACTGTCGGTCCAACTGAAACATATATCTTCAAGGAGCAGGCCTGAACCTCTTGCTCCTCCACCTCCATCACTGGGCGAACAAAAGCCGGCACCCTTGCCAACCCAGGCAATCCCTCCGGTTTCATCCGGCAGCCCGGTCCCTAACTTTGCACGAACTGCGGGAATGCAGGTGGGGAACACCGACTCCACTCATTCCGTAAACAGGGATTGGACCGGGGCGGGAACCAGAAATCCCTCTCCTCCACCAGAAATGCATAAAGATCCATTATTCGAGGGGCTTGCTAATCCTCCCCTAAAAAATCCTGCTCAAGCAGTGGTTCCACCTGCTTCCGGTACAGCCAAGTCGGGTGCCACCACGGACCTCTTGGCTGAGATAAGAAACATTTACAGTAAACTGGATAGTTCTTCAATGAGCTGCCCATATTGTTCGGGCAATATCCCGCGAAACAGTACTTTCTGCTCCCAGTGCGGTAAAAGTCTAAAATAGGACGAATCGGACAAAGGACGAGCCGCAATGGTTTTATTTCGATCGCGTTTTTGGAACTTATGGAAAACTGATCAGATGTCTCATTGCTGAAAGGGAGGTCCGGGAGGGCCCCGGGGAGGCATTTGGCCCGTTGGGGGCATTTGCTGACCTGGCTGCATCTGCCGTTGCGCCTGCGGGGGTACTTGTTGCTGGCCAGGAGGAGCTTGATAATGTATGTCGGGTCTTGGGCTGCCCGCCCCTATCGCCATCTGTATCTCTCGTTCAAGCAATTCCATCTGTTTGTTCACGGCCTCTTTTTTTCTTGAACGTTCCTTAGTTTTTTTGATTTTCTTTTTTACCTCTATCGTGATGAGAAATACTCCTACGCCAACCACTCCTAGACCAACAATGCCAATTGCAATTCCCGGCAGACGATATGTGAAGACACCCGAAATGGAATCCGTACTTTCATCTTTCAATGCCGGACCCTCTGGTTGGTCCTGTCCCGTCCTTGCATTTTTATATTCTATTTCGATGACATACGATGAGCCGGCTTCGACATCTAATTTGTTCTCCGAATAAAAATAATAATCCCCGTTTCCTTCTACAAAAGTATAATTATAGCGTTTGTATCGAGATCCGTATATTGGATCTGGCCACCCATTAAAATCATAATCCTCGGGAGCAATAAAAATGGTCCCGTAAACCTTTCGTGTTTCTCCCTCTTGCGACATTGTCCCAATGTCTTCAGGCGAATCGCAGACGATATCTATAAAGAAGATTATACCAGCGATTCCCGCGATGAAAACCACGACTCCCACAGCGATCAGAATGATGGGCAGTATCTTCATAGTATCCATACCTCTAATTCTCTACTCGATAACGGTGATTTCCCGTATCGAGCGTGGTAGTTATTATGACAATCCATTAATAAAGATTTCGGGGACATATTAAAAATTTTTAATCGATAACTTGCTTATCGTAGAGACAACATCTGGTCAATATATTTATATCATATGGTTAATTGTCCGATGCACAAGAACCAGCTTTACTCGGTTTTTCATGTTTGCCGCCATGTTTGAATTGCGAAAAATCCAAGCGGCCCGAAGCAATTGCTCAGAGAGATACTCAAAATCTAGGGAGGAATGGACCATGGACACGATGTATCCAAAATGCGGATTATGCGAGAGTGGGATCCTGCTGCCAGTGAACATGGGGAACGAAGGTGAAAGAAGCATATTGTACCGATGTACCAATGCGGAGTGCAATTCCTGTTTCAACGAGCACGGTTACCAACTCTATGACGAGGAGACCCACGAATGGATCCCTGTGAAAGGGAAGTGAACTATTGCTGTTCGACCCAATTCTCGACCGAATGATGAACGATCATCTGGACCTCTATGGCAGCGATAAGGGTGATTCGGGCTTCGTTTGCTCGCATTGCTACAAGCGGATTTACGGGAAGGTTCACCGCATCGAGACCAACTATTTCGATGCATTTTGTTACTCCATGCGTTTCAGCCTCGGATATGAGAAGATAAAGAGGAACGTGATTGAAGGATCCTAGATACGCGAGGGAAGATTCGGGAAAACATTTATCTACAACCTTTATTTATCCAATAATAATATGAGCCATTATGGTGCTGGAGCGGTGGTCCCATGACAAAGATGGATAAACTGAACAAAATGATACAGAAAAGCGAGGATAAGATCGGAGTACACCAGGAGAAGATTTTCAAAGCCAAGGAACTCTCCTCCCTGGGAAAGATTACCAAGGCCGAGTTCCACAAGGTCAAGAGCAAACACTCTAATAATATTCGTGAATTGAGGGATGAGATACGAAGGAAAAAGATGGCGCGCCAGAATATTATGAAGAAGGATAAAGAGAAAGAAAAGGAGAAAGAAGAGAAAAAGAAAAAGAAATCCTTTTTTTTCTGATTTTATTATTATGGATAATGGCAGAGAAAGGTGTTAAAAATGCAAAAGCAACTTCTTTACGAGATCGAGATAGTCCGTGATGCCAATAAACTGGTAGCAACCATGAATTCACAGAGAAAACCTATAAGGATATACGAGAGCAGGTCCTTCGAGGAGCTTCTGGAACAGGTTGCAAAAGACATTCAGGAAGAGAATGAGGACCGCTAAGGATTATCTACATTTTTTTCCTTACGTGGTGCTTAACACTGTTATCACATAGAAAAATCATCTTCATTCAGCATCAGGTGCAGACCCGAAAATTCATCTCCTGGTGCGTCATCTTCGAAACCCATCCCGCCATCCAGAACCATGGCATACAATGCCCTCACAATTGCCTTCAGCTCGCGCACCTCGCCTCGAAGCTCATCGAGGGACTTAGTAATCTCATCCTTTTTTTCAGGCATTTTATATCAACTCAAAGTTATGCATCTGCTACTGTTATCCAAAGTGCATATGACATTCATGTATATAAAGTCATTTCCATGCAGTTTTCGTTTCGAAAACCTATTCTCCTGCTTAGCTTTTCGTCCTCGAAACTATTGTCCCGGTCGGACCTACCATTCAGTATAAACGGTCACGGTTGTTTTATTTTTTACCGTTTTTACCGGGAGATCACCTGGCGATTTTCATCTATGATCGCGAATTGCCCTCCAGACGTTCTCGGGCGACGCGGGTGTTTTCCTCACTGCTAGTCCTATGGCATGCCCCACGGCATTCAACACGGCGGCGGGTGTGGGTATAAGGGACGGCTCGCCGATCCCCTTTGCACCATACGGGCCAAAGGAGTCGTGCTCTTCTATTATCAGGGGAGTTATTTGCGGTGCATCCAGGGAAGTGGGGATGTGATAATCCACAAGGGAAGGGTTTAGAATTCTACCATTCAGGGTAACGAGTTCTTCCATGAGCCCATAGCCCATGCCCTGTACGGCCCCTCCCTCGATCTGTCCTTCCACTGTCTGGGGATTTATTGCCTTACCCACGTCATTGGCGCATGTCAATTTCTTGACCATTACACGGCCTGTATCCATATCCACCTCAACCTCCGCAATGTGGCATGCAAAAGAGTAGGTATAATAATCCCGGTATTCACCGTTCTCAAGGAGTGTGGGAGTAGAACAGAATCCGACACCCAGTAGTAGTTTTGCCTCACCGTAACAGCTTCTTACCAGTTCGTGATAGTCCACTTTGTCTGGAAATTTATCGATATCGGCCTTTTTGACCATGGCATCTGCGGGTACACTGAATGGAGTTCCATCGGGAGCAATGACCGACCTGACTCTGTTGACGCCAAGTAGCTTGCAAGCCAAGTTACTTATCTCGCTTACGGCCTCCTTTGCACCCCTCCTCGTCGCTTCGCCGATTACCGGTGTAATCCTCGAAGCAACGGATGGACCGCTGTTCTGTACAATGGAGGTATCCGCATCAAGTATCGTGACGTAGTGTAGCGGTACTCCCACCGCCTCGGCAGCGATCTGGGATAGTACCGTTTTCGCTCCCTGACCCATCTCGGTCCCCCCGGTGGTGATGATGACCGAACCGTCCTCGGTTATCTGGCAGGTACTGGTGGCCGAATCGGGTGTGGGTCCTCCGAGAGCCACTCCATACATAATGGAAGACATCCCGATCCCTTTACGAATATTTAGGGTCCCGGTGGATGAGTGTTTCATTTTTTCATTGAACTTTTCGTATGCGTCCCTTTTCTCATCCCATTGGCTTACATTTGCGGCTTTTTCGATACATTCTCTGAGACCTTTCCCGCAGTTATCTAGATTCTGACCCTTTGCCGTAATTCCGCCCTTCTCGACAATATTTTTCAGACGGAGCTTTAATGGGTCCATGCCGAGACGTCGAGCCAGTTCGTCCATCTGCAGTTCGCTGGCCACTGCCACCTGGGGTCCTCCGAATCCTCTGAAAGCCCCGGTGAGAATGTTATTTGTATATACGAAGCTGGTATCCACCTTGGAGTTCGGGATGTCATATGCGCCGCAAGCGTGTACCATGGCCCGTTTTTGAACGTATTTTCCAACGGAACAGTATGCTCCCTGGTCGGATATGATCTCGACCCGGGCAGCTACCAGTTCTCCCTCCCGGGTCGCGCCCAGGCGGTGTCGTATTATCATAGGATGTCTTTTTGTATGCATCACAATTGAATCTTCCCTGCTCCTAATCTTTCTTACGGGTCTTCTAAGAATATATGCCGCAAGTGCGGCTCGCGCGCATAGTTCCGAGGGCACGTCCTCCTTCCCCCCGAAGGCACCGCCAATTGCCGTTTGAATTATTCGTATCCTTGCCCGGGGAATTCCCAGGGCACCAGCAACAGCATCCCTCACATAGAATGGACACTGCAGGGAGCCGTATACGGTTACATTTCGCCCGTCGCTTGTGGCAATACACCGTTCAGTTTCGATAAATGCATGTTCCTGATAACCGGGGCGGTATTCTTCTTCTACTATGATATCCGCATCCCGAAAACCCTTTTCCACGTCACCCTTTTCATATCCCATTTTCGATAGCACGTTTCCCTCATTACCGTATTTACCGTCCGGGTGAACAAGAGGACTATTCGGTAACATTGCCTCTTCGGGGTCGAATACACCCGGCATTACATCGTAGTCCACTTTTATTAGGTCAACAGCCTTTCTGACGAGATCCTCCGATTCCGCCACCACCATTGCCACGGCGTCTCCGTAATGCCTTACGGTATCCTCGGCGAATACCGGTTGATCGGGTACTATTACACCGACGTTATTCTCGCCGGGGACATCCTTGGATGTGAATATTCGGATCACACCCGGTAGTGACTCCGCTTCAGAGGTTTCTATCCGTAGTATTCGCGCATGGGCGTGTTCGCTGCGTTTTACCTTGGCATGCAGCATATCGGGGAATTTTAGATCACCGGTATAGATACCCTGGCCCGTCACTTTATCGAGAGCGTCGACCCGCCGGAGCGGTTTGCCTACCACAAGTAATTCTTCCCCAGTCATGTCAATTCCCCTCCTTTGACAGTGCTTTGGCTGCCGCCTGTACGGCTCTGATAATCTTTGAATAACCGGTGCATCGACAGAGATTGCCCGACAAGGCCAGCCGGATCTCGTCTTCGCTTGGTTCAGGATTGTCCGAAAGGAGCTGAACGGCGCTCATAATCATCCCCGGAGTGCAGTATCCGCACTGCACCGCTCCCTCCTCGATAAATTTTTCCTGTACGGGATGGAGTATTTCTCCGGTTGTGATCCCTTCCAGGGTCGTTATCTCCTTTCCATTTATCTGTGGTACCAGCAATATGCAGGAACACATACCCTTTCCATCAACCAGAGTCGTACACGCCCCGCATTCCCCCGTACCACATCCTTCCTTTACCGATCCCAGCCCGTGAGTGTCCCTCAATTGATCAATAAGCCTCCTCCCGGTATCCACCATGGTACTTATCAAAACACCATTGAGGACGTATTGGACCTTCAACCTGTTCTTCTTGACATCGGCGCCCATTCAATCCACCTCCCGGTGATTTAGCGCGACATCTCTTTTCAGTGAATTGAAAGCCTCGCCTAGTGATCTCAAAGCGCAAACCCTTACCATCTCCTTTCGGTATTCCTCCGAACCCCTCACATCGCTAATAGGTCTAGACAGGTCTCTTGCAAGTTCAGCCACTTCGTTAAAACAAGCTTCAGCTTCATCGATTTTTTTCCCCCGTAAAATCTTCTTTATTTCGTCTATTAAAAGAGGAGTTACAGCCACCGCACCGATTGAAAGCGAGGCGTCGGTGATCCTCTTCCCATCGCTTCGAAGTACAGCTCCGGAGTTGACCACCGCAAGGGCCAGGGCTTCCCGCCGTTTCAATTTATAAAAGCCCGTTCCTACGTATGGAGAGGGAGGCCGCAGCAGGAAATAAGCAAGTAATTCATTACTCTCGATACAGGTCTTGCAAACGCCAGTAAATAGATCATTAAGCGGCAATATTCTCGCAGGTCCTAGGCTTAAAAGGACTGCTCTGGTATCCTGGGCTAGGAGCATGGTTGCCATGTCGGCTGCTGGTGAGGCATTCATCACGTTGCCGCCTATGGTGGCCGCATTCCTGATGAGGGGAGAGCCGATCTCGCCGGCGGCCTTTACCACGGACGGTAAGTATGATCTCAGAAGTACCGAGCGGCTAATTCCATCCATGGTGGCAGTGGCACCTATGACGATGAACGAACGGTCTTCTGGAAAAGAGTCATTAAGTTCGAGCATCCCCGGTAATATAATTATAGAAATCCATTCCTTGTGAGAGATCGTATCGAGTCCTTCTATCCTTGTGATATCGAGAATAGAACGTGGCACTACTTGACCGTCCCTTATCCTTATAGTGAGGTCCGTACCTCCAGCTAGGATTACCGGGGTGTCGGTTTTATCTTTATCAAGTATATTGAGAGCATCTTCTACGGTGGTAGGTGCATGCCACTTTGGATTGAAATCATAATGCAAATCTATTCCTCCGCCTTTCCTCGGTGGGAATTAAATTCGTTTTCAAATACCCCTTCCCATGGATTGTCAAATATTTAATATTCCTGTTAAACTTTTTTCTCCGAGAATAATTATAAATGAAAAAGCGAAGTCATTTAGACGGTAGATCGTTTTTAAGATAGTAATCGAGGTATTCGCAATTTAGAACTTACTGACGTTCCCCGGCTACTCTTCGAACAGCCACAGAGAAATGGTCAATTACCTCACCCATGGGACTGTTTTCGATGGCAGGAAAGGCGTTCTTGATCTCGGGATGGCGCCGGTGGAAAGCCGGTGATAACGCATGGAACGCCTCGACGATACGCCGGTGATCCCGGCAAACCGCTTCCCATGCGCTATCTCCGCCATTGAAGTTGTCGTAGCAATCCAGATTCTGACCCCATGACCGTACAGCGTTGCTTAGTATCTCCAGCTGGATATCGTCGTCATTGTTAAGCACGATTCGAGATGTCATTGAAAGAGATATTGTATTGGATCGTATAAATAGGTGCTCACAAGAGAATAACATGAAATTCCTGATACTCTCGAGCTTACATCCTTCAAACCACTTGCGGGCAGGTCAGGTATGCCGCAAGGTGACATAGAAACAGTTTCTATTAACCCTAATCGAATCTCTAATTCGATGTCGGGTATGCCCAAATGAAACGGGAGCAGGCCTTCTATGGAAAGAAAAGAAGAGATCATAGGTCCAAAGGTTTGAAAGTAAGCTAGAATCGCACATTCACTCGGATGTTCAAGATATTATTTCCTCATCACCTTTTCCAGCCATACAAATGCCAGTATACCCGCCAGGCCATTAGCGATTGCCATCCCGACGAAAGCGCCCTTGGCACCCATAAAAATACCTCCAACCAGAACAAAGGGCAATATCAATACAAATACTCTGATTACGGTAATGACGGTAGCGGGAAGCGGTTTTCCAAGGGCGTTGAACGAGTTGGTCACGATGTAACAGATGCTGAGCCCCATCCATCCCAGGCCCCCCAGCCATATGTAATAGCAATAATTTCTTATCACTTCCGGGTCCGAGCTGAACATTCGGGCGGACAGGGGGGCAGTAACGGCGAATATGGTAAATACAATTAATCCGTAGGCGAGTACCGCTCTGTGACCCAGGCTAATGCTGTCACGGACCCTTTGTTGTTTGCCGGAACCGTAATTCTGCCCTACGAATGGTACAAGAGCCGTACAGAATGCGATAATAGGCATTATCACGAAGGCTTCCAGCCTTGTGGCGGACCCGTACCCGGCAACAGCGGTTACCCCCACCGTATACGAAATTATACCGGTCACCAAACCGAGAGATGCAGGAGTCAATGCGCTGACGAAGGCATTGGGAGCCCCCACATGAAGAACGTCCTTCCAGGATTCTTTCAATTCCTTGAACGTCGGAAGTTTCCATTTGATCAACTTTTTTACCCGCACCAGAACGTAAATCGAAAGGAACATGGTGATCACCCTGGCGCTTACCGTGGCCACAGCGGCCCCCCGTATCCCCATTCGTGGAAATGGGCCGATACCAAAAATCAGAAGAGGATCGAGTATGATGTTCACAAACACTGCGAACAACATTATCTTCATTGGTATTTTGGTATCTCCCGTTGCCCTGATGATGGCGTTTCCAACCATGGGAATGGCCACGGCCGGTATGCCGAAATACCATATTTCCATGTAACTTTTCACCATGGGGAAAAGTTTTGCATTGACGTTCAAAGCCCTGAAAAGAGGGTCTATAGTGGCCAGGCCCACCGACATACTGATGATGGCCACCGTGATGGCCAACAATAGTGAATCTGTGGTAAGCCGGGCGGCCCGCTCCTTGTCACCGGCACCTAAGGTCCGGGAGATTATGGAGGTGGCGCCCATGCCCAGGCCTCCCATGATGGACGCAAAGAAGAAAACCACCGGAAATGTAAAACTGATGGCTGCCAGTTCATCGGTCCCAAGCTGGCCTACATATATGGTATCCACGATATTGAAAAGGACCATGGCCATCATGGCGAATACCATGGGAATCGTCATCTTCCACATGGTGGTGGAGACCTTACCGTTCAACAGGTCGGGACGTCCTTTCCACGGCTTTGAACGCCAACTTTTGCTATTTCTATTCATCGTCTCCACCAGTGTCAAACCTGCTATTAGTTAAATTATCGTGAACCCTGGTAAGATAAGAAATGAATATTTTTCGGTCATCTGGCGCAAATCCCTTAACCATGCGTTCGGTGCTCTCCCCAAGTATATTTTCTATTACCGGAACCATCTCTCGCCCCTTAGTAGTCAGATGGATCAAGTAGGAACGGTTGTCAGCGGGGTCGGTTTCCCTCTGTACGATATCGAGGGTCAGAAGTTTGGCCACTGCCCGCGCCGTGGTGGTCTTGTCTAGCTCCAGAAGTTGGCTGAGCTGTTCCTGGTTGATTCCTTCGTTTCGGTGAAGCAGTAAAATATACCTGAACTGACCCGCTCCGATGCCATGTGGAGCCAGACGTTTTTCGATGTAGCTTATGTTGTGGCGGTCGATCATCCAGATCCATTTACCTATGGATTTATTATGGTCGTGTTGTTTTGGGACACTACTCATATTTAGTTGTATGTGCAACTAAATTATAAATAGTTGTATGTACAACTGTTTGGAGTGAATAATTTGTTGGATTTGTGTACGGAAAAAATTCGTCGCCCGACCCACTAACCGTTTTACCCGCCGATCATCCCGTTGAGCACCATCATTGTGGGCGCAATAACCATTCCGAACATTGCAGGCAGGATTCCTATAAAACCCAATATCAATTTCTTGGCAAAGATCCGCTGCTCAGTTATCTCACCTTCCACTTGCGGTTTCGTCCAGGGAAGCATCGACAGGCTCATCAAACACGAGGAGGAATCAGGGAAGAAGTATGTGATGGAAGCGACATGATATATAGGGGATCATAGTCGGTCCCACAGTTCTGTCAGTCTATCCGTCATCTCATCGAAAAAACTGGTTTTGTAAGCAGTCAGTATCTTTAGCACAAGCGTGGGATTTTCGATAGTATAATATGTATTTCTCCCTCGGACCTCATCAATCAAAATATCGACTCGAACCAATTTTCTTAGGTAATAGGATAAAGTTGACGGGGGAATCTCGATCTCGTTCAATATTTCCTTGTTGCAGGAATATTTATTGAAGTACAGGAATAAAACGATATGTCTCGGGATCTTCAACCTGAGTAACGATATAATATTCTTTTCTTGAGGGCTTATTTTATCTCTAATAAAGTATCTGGTGTAATATCCATCCTTTTTCTTGACTATCAGTTCCTGTTTATCGAGAATGTCCAGTTGATATTCCAGAACCCCTGTCTTGATGTCGAGCTTTCTCGCCATCTCCCTGAAGTCTAGTCCCGGTGAACTGAATATCAATTCATAGATCATCCTGCGCGTGTCCAGCTGCAGAATGTCGCTTTTTTTTATGTTTTCGGATTTATCGCTAAGCCTGGCTCGTCTTGTTCTCCGGGCCGTCCTTTCACTATATGAGCGATAATTCATAAAATTCCCTTTTATCCACATTTATATTTGTGTTCTCTATTCTATTATTTTCTGGTTATGGCGGTATATATACAGATAAGGATCAGGAAATCGATGCCCAGCCAGTATGTGTTCGCCGGGATGTCCTCGAATGACGAATAGAAGTTTCCCAGTAATAAACAAAGTCCTCTTATGAAGAACAGAATGAAGGCAGCGCTCAATATCAACAGTTTCGAGCTCTTGGCAAGTCGATAGGATATTAGGCTCATTATGAGGATCACCAGAGCTGCACCCATAACGAATATTTCCAGGAAAAGTTCTATGTCATTCATGTCCATCTCTCCACGGGGCCACAAATTTTCATCGATGTATAAGGCTTATGGTACAAACGCTGTTCAGTCCAGCTTTTGTACCAAATCTGATTTATATACTTATAATCATTGGATTGCTCAGGTGAAGTCTTATGAAAAGAACATTAATCACGATATTTATGGTAGCAATGTTGGCCTTGACCTTCGGACAGTTTATGATTCCCGCCAGCTCGGAGCGGCAGGAAAACCACGCACCCGCGGCGGAGATCACTGATCCCATTCACGGTGACAATGTGGCCGGAATAATAGAGATAAAAATCCGTGTATCAGATCATGATGGGATCGAGGAAATCAAAACCGTTAACATCAGAATAGATGACGGAGAATGGGCTGAGGCCGTCCTGCAGGGACACGGTGAAGACCCCTCATTGTGGGTATACGAGTGGGATACTACCGCGATCGAGAACGGAGCTCACCATATTCGCGCATTAGCCTGTGACGGTGAGGGTCCGGGTGAGGAGGTCGTAGTGGGGGTCATGGTACAAAATGAAGAGGTAAACCGCGCACCAGCAGTAGAAATAATCGAACCGACGCAAGGCGAAACTGTGAGTGGTGTAGTTAATGTGAGGGTCCGTGTTACAGACCTTGATGGGAAAGAGGACATCGAAAAGGTGCATGTCAAAATAGATGACGGAGAATGGAATGATGCCATCCTGCAGGGACGCCGCGGTGAGGAACACTCATTGTGGGTATACGAGTGGGATACTACGGCCGTCGAGAACGGAGAATACCATGTTTTCGCCGTTGCCTGGGATGGTAAGGATTTCGGGGAGGAGGATGGAGTTGGAGTTTTGGTACAAAACGTAGAAGAGAATCATGCACCAGTAGTAGAAATAATCGAACCGGCGCACGGCAAAACCGTGAATGGTGTGGTTAATGTGAAGGTACGGGCTTCTGACCTTGATGGGAAAGAGGACATCAAAAAGGTGCACGTCAAAATAGATGACGGAGAATGGAATGATGCCATCCTGCAGGGACACGGTGAGGACCACTCATTATGGGTATACAATTGGAATACTACTACTGTTGAGAACGGTGAACATCATATCAGCGCGAAAGCATATGATCACGAGGATGACGGGGAGGCAGACGTAATCGGCGTTATAGTCAATAACACTGAGGAGAATCACAAGCCTGTCGCAGAAATAGTTGAAATACATCAGGGAGCTACCGTTAGCGGTGTTGTGGAAGTGTGGATCAAAGCGTCTGACGTGGATGGTATCGATGATATCGAGCAGGTATTTGTATGGATCGACGATAATGAGTGGCAGAACGCAACCTTCCTTAGAAATGGAGAAGGTCATTCGTTATGGGTATATGAGTGGGATACCACGTTGGAACCCAACGGCGAGCATCACATATGGACAATTGCCTATGACGCAGTGGATGAAGGTGAGGAAAATTGGGTGGGGGTCTTTGTTGAAAATATAGTGGAAAACCAGATTCCCAGGGCTGAGTTCATCGAACCGGGTGCTGGCGCCAGGGTACATGGCATCGTCAGGGTGACGGTGGCGGCCTCTGATCCCGATGGCAATGATAATCTGGAAATGGTGTTCGTTAGGATCGATGATGGCGAATGGCAAAATGCCACCTTCCATAATAATGAAAACGGAAATTCGTTGTGGATAATCGAATGGAATACTAGCGCCGTTGAGAATGGAGAACACCATATACAGACAAGCGCATTCGACGGAGAGGATGATTCGCATGTTCATACAATAGGTGTATTCATCCACAACGAGATCAATGAGAACCACCCTCCAACTGCTCGGATCATCGACGTCGAACCTATAATTAACGGTCATCTCAGCGGAGTTGTGGACGTTTGGATCCGAGTTTCCGATCCAGACGGCCTTGACGAAATAGTGCTTGTGGAAACCAGGGTTGATGAGGGTCCGTGGCAGCCCGCCCGCCAGGTGGGCCATGAAAGGGAATTTACTTAAAAATAGCCACAAGAACGCCAGTGCCTTTAGGCTCTGGATGAATTGTGGCGCCGAAGATTTAAACCGGTTGAGGACATTCCCGTTTTG
>Ga0187827_10004680_pt1 | contig 16639 bp, 18 predicted proteins | sample ETNtaG_39_FD_167969 | JGI IMG/M metagenome (GOLD analysis project Ga0187827, IMG submission 167969) | Marine microbial and viral communities from oxygen minimum zone, Eastern Pacific Ocean - ETNP2014_SV_150_PacBio MetaG (Illumina Assembly) | ecosystem: Environmental > Aquatic > Marine > Hypoxic...
CAAGGAATTTCAACAAAAATTAAGTCATGCAAAGGTTTAGAAAATTTAGTTATTAAATTAGATAAAAAAAAAAATTCTTCTCAACAAATTATAAGAAAATTAGCCTATACAGGTAATCAGATTTTATTACATAATGAAAAAGAAATTAATAAATATTTTTGATTTATGAATTTCAAAAAACCAAAATTTTGGGATCATTCAGGATTATCTTTTTGGTCAATAATATTGTACCCATTTTCTCTTTTATTTTTATTTGCTTCTTTAGTAATTAAGATTTTAAAAATTCAAAAGAAATTCCCTATACCAATTATTTGCGTGGGAAATATTTATGTGGGGGGAACGGGAAAAACTCCACTGGCAAAAGAAATTTTTCAAATTACTAAATCTTTGGGTAAAAATCCCGCATTTATTAAAAAATATTACAGTTATCTTGATGATGAAATAAATATGCTACAGAAAACTGGAAAAACATTTTTTTTAAATAGAAGAAAAGATTCAATAGAAGCTCTTATAAAAAATGGTTATAATTTAGCAATTCTTGATGATGGATTTCAAGATTTATCAATTTATAAAAATTTTAATATTGTTTGTTTTAATCAAAAACAATGGACAGGAAATCATTTTGTAATACCAGCTGGACCTTTAAGAGAAAAACTCTCAGCCTTGAAGAGAGCGGACTGTATCTTAATTAATGGAAATAAAGATACTAAAATTGAAAATCAAATATATAAAGTAAATAAAAGTGCAAAAATTTTCTACTCAAAATATAAAGCTTTAGATATTGATAGATTTAAAGAAAAAAAAATATGTGCATTTGCAGGAATTGGAAATCCATCAAATTTTTTTGAATTATTAAAAGAGAATAATTTAAATTTGGTTAATAAATTTTCTTTTTCAGATCATCATGATTATTCTTATACTGAAATTGAAAACATGGTTAAAAAATTCAATGACTGTATTTTGCTTACTACTGAAAAAGATTATTGTAGAATTCCGCTAGACTCAATTCTAAAAGGTTTTAAAATTGAATATTTAAAAATTAGATTAGAAATAGAAAATAAAGATAATTTTATTAAATTAATAAAAGACAAAATATGAAAATTATAAAATATTTTTTTGAATTTATTTTTATTTATGCTTTATTAATTATTTTTAAAATAATCGGATATAAAAATGCTTCAAACTTAGGAGCAATTATTGGAAAAAAAATTGGTCCTTTATTTCGATCAAATACTAAAATTCAAAATAATTTAGAAAATTCTAACATTGGCAGTTCTCGGGAAGATAGAAAATCTATAATTAACAATATGTGGGGCAATTATGGAAGAATATTAGCTGAATATGTTTATTTAAAACAATTTAGAAAAAATAATTTAAATCAATTTATTGAAATTGAAGGTTTAAATTATTTAAATGAAATTAAGAATAATAATGAACAGGCAGTATTTATATCAGGACATTTTAATAACTTCGAGCTAATGGCAATGGAAATAGAAAAAGCAGGGATAAATTTATGTGCAATTTATAGACCTCTTAATAATCCATTTTTAAATATTATTATGGAAAACATTAGAAAAAACTATATATGCAAAAATCAAATAAAAAAGGGGAAGAGTGGGACTAGAGATTTACTAAATTTTTTTAAAAAAGATTTTTCTGTAGCTTTAATGATAGATCAAAGAGTAAGCGAAGGTGAGGATATAGATCTATTTAATCGTTCCGCAAAAACTACAACCATACCCGCACAATTAGTAAAAAAATATGGCTGCAGTATTATTTCAGTTTATATCGAAAGAGTTAAAAACTATCATTTTAAATTATATTTTAATAAACCAGTAAAATTTGATGATAATTTATCTCATCAACAAATAACATTAGAGCTTAATAAAATATTAGAAAAAATGATTCTAAAAAATCCCGATCAATGGATTTGGTCACATGACCGGTGGAAATAAATCAATTTTTTTTAGTTAATTCTTCTCTTTTTTGCGAAGCCTCAACATGAGAAAAATAAGGCTCTTGAAGTTCAACATTCCAATAATTTAATTTATCTAGAAATATTTTCTTTCCAGAAATTGCACAAATAACATGATCGCCTTCTTCAAGAATCTCAAAATTATTAGGTAAATATTTTATTCTAGCTAATTTATTTTTCATTATATAGAAATGTATTTATATATGATTATTTGCATCATAGGAAGTGGGGGTAGAGAACATGCCATATGTAAAACAATTTCTCTATCTTCAAAAATAAGCAAAATATATTGCATGCCGGGTAACGCTGGAACTCAGCAATTGGCTGAAAATATAGATTTGGATATTAATAATTTCAAAGAAGTTTTAAAATTTTTAAAGGACTCAAAAATTGATTTGGTTATAGTTGGTCCAGAAAAGCCATTAGTAAATGGCATTGTAGATTACTTGGAAAGCAATAACATTAAAGTTTTTGGTCCTAGAAAAATCCCTTCACAATTAGAAGGTTCAAAAACTTTTACAAAAAATATTTGCAAAAAATACAATATACCAACAGCAAAGTTTGGAATTTTTGAAAAAAAAGAAAATACTATAAATTTTTTAAAAAATTCAAAATTTCCAATCGTTATTAAGGCAGATGGATTAGCCGCTGGAAAAGGAGTTTATATATCAAAAAATTTATCTGAAGCAAAAGAAGCAGTTAATGAGATTTTTGATGGAAAATTTGGACTAGCAAAAAAAATACTAGTTGAAGAATTTTTAAATGGCGAAGAAATGAGTTTTTTTATTGTTTGCGATGGAAAAAATTTTAAAATCTTTAAAACTGCACAAGACCATAAAAGAGTTAACGAGGGAGATGAAGGAAAAAATACGGGAGGAATGGGTGCATACAGTCCATCGGGATTAATAAACGAAATCTTAGAAAGTAAAATTATTAATAAAATAATTTCTCCAACTTTAAAAGCAATAGAGGAAATGGGCGAAAAGTATAAAGGATTTCTTTATGCTGGCTTAATGATATTAGATAACGAGCCTTTCTTGATTGAATACAATGTTAGAATGGGAGACCCTGAGTGCCAAACAATATTGCCTCTTTTAAAAACTGACTTAATTGATGTTTGCAATGCATGCTGTGATGAAAATTTAGAAAATTTAAATATAGAATGGAGAGAAGAAAAAAGTTTATGTATCGTATTATGTTCCAGAGGATATCCTGAAAAATTCGCAAATAATGTTAAGATAGATAATTTAAATAATTTAAAATTAAATAATAATGATTTTATTTTTCATGCAGGAACAAAAGAAAAAGGAAATGAAATATTTTCAAATGGAGGAAGAGTTTTAAACTTTGTTTCTCTCTCAAACTCTTTTAAAGATTCAAGAGAAAGAGCTATAAATCTTATAAATCAATTAAATTGGAAAAATGGTTTTTTTAGAAAAGATATTGGTTTTAAAATAATAGATAAATGAGAATAATAGGTGGAACTTTTAAAGGTGTTAAAATTTTTGAAGCTTTTGATAAAAATACTAGACCGCTAAAAGATTTAGTTAAAGAATCTATTTTAAATATTCTTGAATATTCTAAAGATTCAAGAATAAATTTAAATAATTCATTAGTTCTTGATTTATTTTCAGGAACTGGGTCCTTTGGCTTAGAATGTATTTCAAGGGGTGCTACAAAAGTTTATTTTATTGAAAACTACGATCAATCATTAGAAATTTTACATAAAAATATAAATAAATTAAAATGTGAAAAAAAAACAAGAGTATTTAATGAGGATGCTTTTAATTTTTTTGAGAATAACGAAGAATTAAAAAATGTAAAATTTGATTTAATATTTTTAGACCCGCCCTATAAAGAAGAAAATATAAAAATAATTTTAGAAAATATAGCTAAACTAAAATTATTAAAAGAATCTGGATTAATTGTATTGCATCGTCACAAAAAAACAAAAGATGATATTGCCAGTAAATTTACCATTAAAAGATCCGTTAAGTATGGAATTTCAAAAATAATATTTATAAAAATTAATTAAATAATATTTTCTTAGTTTCTTTTTTGATGAGTTCAACAGATGGTTGATCAAATGGATTAACTTTTAGTGCTCTTCCTAGTAAAATTGTTTCCAATATAAAAAAACAAAATAGTTCTCCTAGCACCTCTTCATTTCTTCTTTTTACTTCAAAAGATCTGAAGGGTAGTTTTTTTTTATAGAAAACTTTTTCAGTTGCGCTTTTTTGTGCATAAATAATTTGAGAAAAAGATTTGTTCCTAAGATAATTACGAGTCTTTTGTAGAAATTTATTATTTATCTTATCTGATTTTGTATCTTTGCTAGAAAAAAAAGTAAAAAAATTATTTTTTGGTCCATCTAAATATAATTGTAATAAGCTATGATTGTCTCTTGGCATAGCAGATATAACAGGAAGAATACCTTTAGATTTTTTTCCCAAGCTTTCAGCAACTAATTGCTGGTACCACTTAAACAAGTTTTCTGACTTATTATCATAATTCAAAATTATTGAATTAAATTTTTTTTCTTTAACAAATTTTAAAATTGCACCAACATTTTTTATTAATTCATTTAAAAAATTTTTATTATTAATTAAGTAATTTAATCTCTTAAATTTTTTTTCATTAAGACCCATAATTTCTGCAGGAAGCATACCAACTTCTGATAAAACAGAATATCGACCTCCAATATAATTTTTATGTTCAATAATTTCCGCTTTTAGATCATTAGCAAGATTTCTTAAATAGTTTTTTTTATTTTCAGTAATAAAAATATTCTTACTATTATTTATAAATACATTCGAATTTGCAATTGTCTCAAGAGTATTTCCAGATTTAGATATAATAATATTGGTTGCTTTTATTTTTTTTTCATAATTGTTTAACTTTGAATTTAAATTGTTAATAAATATAAATTTTTTTTTTATTTTATGATTTAAAAATTGGTATATTGCTTCAACGCCTAGAGTTGATCCTCCCATACCAATTAATCTGAAATTTTTATTTTTATTAATTTTTCTAATTTGCTCTTTAGTATAACTATATTTATAATTTGGCTTCAAAGATTCAAAAAGTTTAATTTTTTTAAACCATTTTTCATTTTTAAAATTTTTTAAATTTTTAATTTTTGAAATATTAAAATTTTTAAATTTAATATTAGAAGTTAACATATTTAATCATTTATTTTTTCTAATATTGACTTTTCTATGCAGTTTTCATTTTCAGTGTCGCATTCAAAATTTGTGTCTTGGCTTTCATCAATTTTTAAAACTTTTTTAATATCAATATCTTCTTCATCGTCTGTTTGATCTTCTTGATCTAGTGGTACTGGTAGCTCGTCAATATCTGGAGGGACAGTTAAAGGATTCTTTTTTTCTACTAAAAATTCATCGCTATTTTCAGATCTTTTTTTTCCTTGCAGAACATCTTTTGCACCTGAGCAGGAAAATAAAAAAAGCATCGAAAATAAAAATATAATTATTTTTTTAAATTTCATTTTTCTTTTTATAATTCAATAATTCAGCAAAAATAAGACAAATAATTCCTAAAGATATAAATATATCAGCAACATTAAAAACGAACCAATGATAGCCTTTATAGCTAATGTCTATAAAATCTGGTACCGCAGAATAATAAATACGGTCAAATAGATTACCCAAAGATCCTCCTAATATAATTAAAAAAAAGTATGCACTTTTATCTTTTGATTTAATAATTAAGTATACAATTAACAAATTAATAAAAATAATTAAGATAGTCATTACATTATACATTTGTGATTGATCAAAAGAGAATAATCCAAAACCTATACCACTATTCCAAACTAAAATTAAATTGATGTAAGAATTTATATTTATATCTACATTGCCTAAATCTTCGAGGATAGACAGTATATATAATTTTGAAATTCTATCTGCTAAAAAAATAAATAAAATAATTCCAAAATATATAATAGTTTTTTTTAAAAATAATTTATTCATTAATTATTTTTATTATAAATCTCCGTGCCTTTCACATTTATCTTTGTTTATTTTCCAGCAAACGCTACATTTTTTTCCTTCTGCTTTTTTCGTTTCAACAAAAATTTCTTCTGAATCGCCTTTGTTAATTTTATCAATCTTTGCGCCTGATGTAATGCATAACTCAGAAAAATCTGTTCCTTTAGAGAGGTTAAGCAATTTGTCATTTAAAAGTATTTTTAAATTCGTCTCCAAACTTGAACCAATTTCTTTAGATGCTCTTTTTAACTCTATGCTGCTGTTACATTTGTCTCTTATTTTTATAAGCTCAATCCATTTATTGTTTAAATCTTGGTTATTCCAATTTGATGGAATAACTGGAAATTTTTCTAGGTGAATGCTTCCCTTTTCTTCAATTCTTAATAGTGAGTAAATTTCTTCAGTTGTAAAAGATAGTACGGGCGCAAACCATTTTAATAATATTTCAAGAACAATATTCAAAAATTTTATTGTTGTGATTCTTTTTTTGCTTTCTAAAGAATCACAGTACAAAGCATCTTTTCTAATATCAAAATAAAATGCTGATAAATCAGATGTGCAAAAATTTAATATTTCCTTATATATAGTGTGAAAGTTATATTTTTCAAAATTCTTTTCAAATAAGAGGTTAAGATTATAAATTTTGTGTAGCATATATTTCTCTAACTCTGGAAAATCTTTAATATTGATTTTTTCAAAATCAACTTTTTCAAAGTTGTCGTTCAAATTTCCAAGAATGTATCTAAAAGTGTTTCTAATTTTTCTATAAGATTCTGCATGCTGCTCTAAAATTGAATAATCTACTCTTAAATCTTCAGCATAATCAGATGCTGCAACCCAAGTTCTTAGGATATCAGCTCCATATTTTTTTAAAATATCTTCTGGTGAAATAATGTTGCCAAGAGATTTTGACATCTTTAAACCTTTTCCATCAACAACAAATCCGTGTGATAAAATAGAGTCAAATGGAGCTCTACCTCTTGTTCCGCAAGATTCTAATAATGATGAGTGAAACCATCCTCTATGTTGATCTGAACCTTCAAGATACATTGAAGCAGGCCATTTTAAATCTTCTCTTTTTTCAAGAACATAGGCATGAGTTGAACCACTATCAAACCAAACTTCAACAATGTCAGTCATTTTTTGATAATCTTCACTTTTATATTTTTTGCCTAAAAATCTTTGAGTATCTCCTTCAAACCAACAATCAGCTCCTTCTTTCTCAAATATACTTGCAATGTTTTCGGTAACCTGCTCATCAACTAAAACCTCATTTGTTTCTTTTGACAGAAAAACAGGAATAGGCACGCCCCATACCCTTTGCCTTGAAACACACCAGTCAGGTCTTAATTCAATCATCGATCTTAATCTTTCTTTTCCTTTATTTGGATAAAACTTAGTTTCATCTATTGACTTTAAAGCTTTTTTTCTCAAACCATGACTCTCCATTGAAATAAACCACTGTGGTGTTGCTCTATGAACCAAAGGTGCTTTTGAACGCCAAGAATGAGGATATGAATGAACTAATTCACCACTAAACAATAATTTTTTTTGTTCTTTTAATTTTTCTATAACTATTTTATTTGCCTTAAAAATATGTATGCCTTCAAACGTTGGTACGTGCTTTGTATATTTTCCATCATCATCAACTGTTTCTTCTGCTTTAATGTTGTTTTTTAAACATAAATTAAAATCATCAGGTCCATGGCTAGGCGCACAATGAACTATACCTGAGCCTTGTTCTAATGTGACAAAATTTGCATCTAACATTGGTATATCATAATCAAATCCAATTTTTGAAAATGGGTGACTGCATATGGCTCCTTTAAAATCTTTTCCTGAAAAAGTTAAAACTTTACTAAACTTTTTAATATTACAATCCTCTATTAAGGATTTTAACAAATCTTCGGCTACTATTATTTGTTTATCTTTAAAATCTGTTTGATCTTCTATTTTAATAATTACATATTTTAAATTTTCATTATAAGCCAAGGCTCTATTGGCTGGTATTGTCCATGGAGTTGTTGTCCAAATTATAACTTCGCTATTTAAAAGTTTTTCATTTGTTGTTTTTTTAATATTAAAAGTTGCATAAATTGTATCAGATTTATGGTCCATATATTCAACCTCTGCATCTGCTAATGCTGTTTTTTCTACTGTTGACCAAAGCACAGGCTTATAGCCTCTGTAAAGACTGCCTTCTTTTAAAAATTTTCCAAGCTCTCTAACTATTTGAGCCTCTGCATCAAAGCTCATTGTAGAGTAATAATTTTCCCAGTCTCCGACTACCCCAAGCCTTTTAAACTGCTTTTTATGTACCTCGATCCATTTGGTTGCAAATTCTCTACATTCTTTTCTAAATTCATTTATTGGAACTTCGTTTTTATTTTTTTTATTTTTTTTATATTGCTCCTCAATTTTCCATTCAATTGGCAGACCATGACAATCCCAACCCGGAACATAAACAGAATCTTCTCCTTTCATTTGATGAAATTTTACTATTAAATCTTTAAGAATTTTATTAAGAGCTGTTCCCATATGTATATCTCCATTGGCGTATGGAGGCCCGTCATGAAGAATAAACTTTTCTTTTCCCTTTCTCGATGATCTTAGCTTTTTATATAAGTCAATTTTCTCCCAATAATCAATTATTCCAGGTTCTTTATTCTGCAAGTTTGCTTTCATTGAAAAAGCAGTTTTGGGAAGATTAATATTATTTTTACTCATTATTTTAATTTATTTTTTTTTTTGCTATTTTGAGGTCTAAATTAATTTGTTTTTTTAATTGGTTTATATTTTTAAATTTCTTTTCTTTTCTTATAAAGTTTATGAACTCAATAGTTAAGTGCTTATTGTAAAGATTTCTTGAAAAATTAAATATATGAACCTCTAAAAGTATTTTTTTTTGGTTAAAAGTTGGCCTATATCCTAAATTTGCAATTGCTTTAAATAATTTTTTATTGTTTCTTAATAAAATATTAACTGCATACACTCCTGGTTTAGCAATAACATAATCATTTAATTCAATATTGCATGTTGGAAATCCAATTTTTCTTCCCATTTTTCTTCCAACTTTTACTTTTCCTTCTATAGACCAATTTCGACCTAAATATCTATTAACAATATTAATTTTACCATTAGATATTAATTTTCTAATTAATGTTGAGGAAATTATTTTATTTTTTTTCTTTATTGGTTTTGGATTAATTATTTTAAAATTATATTTTTTTTCGAAAAATTTTAGTTTACTCACATTGCCTTCTCTTTTGTTGCCAAACCTAAAATTATTACTTACAAAAATATATTTTGGTTTTAATTTTTTAAACAAAACATAACTAATGAAATTTGAGTAATTAATTTTTGAAAATTTTTTATCAAATTTTTTAATTATAACAAAATCTATTTCAAATTTTTTTAAATAATTTATTTTTTGATTTAGATTTGAAATTTTAAAGTTTTTTAATTTTTTGTTAAAAAACATTTTAGGTATAGGATCAAAAGTTAATACACCAATTTTTATTTTAAATTTTCTTTTATATTTTTTTGCTAATTTAAATAATTTTTGATGTCCAATATGTAGTCCGTCAAAGTTACCAATTAATAAAATCGAATTTTTATGCCTATTTAATAGAGAAAAATTTTTATATAATTTTAATTTTTTTACCATTTTAATTTTGATTGAGTATAGTCAACTCTCGTATTATATTTTTTTATAATTTTTTCAAAACTCTCATTTTTTATTTCTTGTTTATGAATTCCATTCGTAATTAATAAGCTAGCAAAATTTTGATTATTTGCTCCTTTAATATCTGTATTTAGGTTATCTCCTATACAAAAAACTTTTTTGTTTTTTATTTTAGCTGCCTGATTATAAACTTTTGGATAAGGTTTTCCAAAATATTCTACTTTTCCTCCTAATTCCTCAAATACTTTTGCTACAGATCCTGCGCAAAATTCTCTTTTTTCTGCTCTATCAACAATTAAATCTGGATTTGTGCAAATCATAATTTTTCCTATCTCTTTTTTTAACAATGTTTTATAGTATGACAATTCTTTATCATGTTCATCAAATAGACCGGTGCAAAGTAAATACTCAGCATCACTAATTTTTTGTATTTTATTTTTATTAAAATTATTAAATAATCCAAAATCTCTAGGTGGCCCAAGATGAAAGAAAGTTTTGTTTTTAAAATCTGAGGTTAAATAGCTTAATGCAGCCTCACCTGATGTATATACCTTTGAATAAAATTTTTGCTCTAATCCCATTCTTTTTAAAAAATCTACAATATTATAATTGGGTCTAGGAGCATTTGTAAGCAATACTAATTCCTTCTTTATATCTAATAGCTTTTCTAAAACATCGATCGATTCTTGATAAAGCTCAACTCCATTGTGTACAACTCCCCATAAATCTATAAAGAACAAATCATATTGATCTGCAACAGATTTAAGCCCTGTGCTGTCTAAGTTTTTGGTCATTTGGCAGATATAACTTAAAAATAAGTATATTTCTTGGTTTTTTTAGCATTATAATTTTGCAAAGCGCCTTGAAATAAAATGAACTCATAGCTATATGAAGTCTCATATTTATAGGAGTTTTATATGAAATTTAAACCGTTACATGACAGAGTTTTAATTGAAGTCCTTGATGGCAATGAAAAAACTGCAGGAGGCATAATAATCCCAGATACAGCTCAAGAGAAACCACAGGAAGGCAAAGTAGTTGCTGTTGGTGGTGGAGCAAAAACTGAGGATGGAAAAATAATTCCAATGGATGTTAAAATTGGAGACAAAGTTCTATTTGGCAAATGGTCAGGAACTGAAGTCAAAATTGATGGCAAGGAGTACAGCATAATGAAAGAGTCTGATATTATGGGTATTTCAACAAGTAAATAATTTAAATAAGGAGATTTTATAATGGCAAAAATAGTAAAATTTGACTCTGAAGCAAGATCAGCGATGTTAAAGGGAGTTGATATTCTTGCAAACACAGTAAGGGTAACTCTTGGACCTAAAGGAAGAAATGTTGTTATAGACAAATCTTATGGTGCTCCAAGATCAACTAAGGATGGTGTTACAGTTGCTAAAGAAATAGAGCTTGAAGATAAGTTTGAAAATATGGGTGCTCAAATGGTTAAAGAAGTTGCTAGCAAAACAAATGATGAAGCTGGTGATGGAACAACAACAGCAACAATTTTAGCTCAATCAATTGTTAAAGAAGGTTGTAAATACGTAACTGCCGGAATGAATCCAATGGATGTTAGAAGAGGAATTGAAGCAGCTGTAGAAAATATAAAAGAAAAACTAATATCTTCTGCAAAAAAAGTTAAAGATAGTGATGAGATTTCTCAAGTTGGAACAATTTCTGCTAATGGAGATAAAGAAATCGGTAATATGATTTCTAAAGCTATGCAGAAAGTTGGTAACGAAGGTGTAATCACTGTAGAGGAAGCAAAAGGAATTGAAACTGAACTAGATGTAGTTGAAGGTATGCAATTTGATAGAGGATACTTATCACCTTATTTTATTACTAATGCAGATAAAATGACTACTGAATTAGAAAACCCTCTAATTCTTTTACATGAAAAAAAATTAACTAACTTACAACCAATGGTTCCTCTCTTAGAAGCTGTGGTACAAGCTGGAAGACCTTTAATGATTATCTCTGAAGATGTTGAGGGTGAAGCTCTTGCTACACTAGTTGTAAATAAACTAAGAGGTGGTTTAAAAGTAGTTGCTGTAAAAGCTCCAGGTTTTGGAGATAGAAGAAAAGCAATGCTTGAAGATATTGCAATTCTAACTGGTGGACAAGTTATATCTGAAGATCTTGGTATTAAGTTAGAAAATGTAAAAATAAATGACCTTGGTTCAGCCAAAAAAGTAAAAGTTGACAAAGAAAATAGTACTATCGTTGATGGATCTGGTAAAAAATCTGATATTGAAGCAAGATGTGATCAAATAAAACAACAGGTAGAAGAAACTACTTCAGACTATGATAAAGAAAAACTTCAAGAAAGATTGGCTAAACTAGCGGGTGGAGTTGCAGTTATTAAAGTTGGTGGCGCAACAGAAGTTGAAGTAAAAGAAAGAAAAGATAGAGTAGAAGATGCTCTTAATGCCACTAGAGCCGCTGTTGAAGAAGGAATAGTAGCTGGTGGTGGTTGTGCTCTTCTTTATGCTGCACAAGATCTTGACAAAGTAAAAGTTAAAGGTGATGACCAAAAAGCTGGAGTAGAAATTGTTAAAAAAGCTTTAGAAGCTCCGATTAGACAAATCACTAAGAACGCAGGAGTTGATGGATCAGTTATAGTTGGTAAACTTTTAGAAATGAACAAAACATCACAAGGATATGATGCACAAACTGAACAGTATGTAGACATGTTCAAAGAAGGAATTATAGACCCAGTTAAAGTTGTAAGAACAGCTTTACAAGACGCTGCCTCTATAGCTGGATTATTAGTTACAACTGAAGCTATGGTTGCTGATAAACCTGAAGAAAAAGATGCTGCTCCAGGAATGCCTGCTGGCGGAATGGGTGGCATGGGTGGCATGGGTGGCATGGGAATGTAATCGTTCTTACTCAAAACAAAATTCAAAAAGGGCAGTTTTTACTGCCCTTTTTTTTTATATGATGAAAAATTTAACTATTAAATGTCTTATCAACTAAAAACAACCCTAGAGCTACCGCCGGTCCAATTCCAAAAGCAAATAATAAAGTTCCAATTCCCACTGTTCCTCCTAAATACCACCCAACAGCAACGACTGATATTTCAAGAAATGCTCTAACAGCAGCAATTGGTAAATTTGTTTTTTCCTGAAGTCCAATCATTAGACCATCCCTGGGTCCTGGTCCTAAATTTGCAACAAGATAAATTCCACCACCTAGTCCAACTGTAAGAACAGCTACAACTGCTAATAATATTTGAGAAATATAATTTTCAGGCGCTGGAACAAAATTAATACAAATATCAATCATTAAAGCTACAATTAAAGCATTAAGAATTGTTCCAATTCCAGGTTTTTGCTTAAGAGGTATCCATAGCAATAAAACACCAATACTTACAAATAAAGTAATTGTTCCAATAGAAAAATCTACATTTAAAGAAATACCTTGTGCCAAAACACTCCATGGAGAAGCTCCTGTTAAAGAAACAATCAACAAACCTTCTCCTAAACCAAATAATGTTAAACCAAAACATAAAAAAAATAATGTTGAAAATCTTGGTTTAAAGTTAAATGGTTTGCCTGAGCTCCAATGTGTATTTGGTACTTTTTTTATTGATAAAAACATTAAATTCTAATTTTTTTATAGATAACCTTATAAAGTTAAAATAAACTTTCACAATATAATTAATTTTAGTAGCTCTTTGTTTTATGAAAAAATATATTTATATATTTTATATTCTTTTTTCTTTTTTTAACGTATTTGCCGATGAATCTCATTATAAGAATCTATCTAAAATTGAAATGGATGTTTTACGAAATGACAAAGTAATTGGTTATAGCAATTATTTTTTTAAACACGCTAAAGACACTATGATGGTAGAAAATTATACAAAATTTATTGTAGAAATGTTTGGTGTAAAAGTTTTTTCAATTGACAGTAAATCTAAAGAAATATACCAAAAAGATAAGCTTATATCTTTTGAGTCAACAACCTTACAAAACGATAAAAAAAAATATGTAAAATTGAATTATGATGAAAAAAAAAATAAATTTATTATAAATGGCTCTTCTTATGTTGGTGAAGCAAATTTAGATAATGTAATTGGAAACTGGTGGAATTCAAAAATTTTAGAAGCAAAAACACAAATAAGTCCTTTGTCTGGAAGTATAAAAAAACAGACAATTAAATTAACTAATAAAGATGAAACAGAATTCAATGGTAAAAAAATTAAACTTTTTCAATTTAAACTTAAATCAACCGAGGATTTACCGGATGATAAAAAATTAGATTTTGATATTTGGTTAGACCCTAAAGAAAGTATAATTTTTAAAGTTAAATATAATAGACTTGGTAGCTGGGAATATAGGTTAAAGAGTTATGAATAAATTAAAACTATAGTTCTTGTTAACATGTTAAATTTAAATTATATTTAAAATTAATCATATGTCTATCTGGGGAAGTTTAATTGGAGGAATGATAGGTTTCTCTCTTGGAGGTCCATTTGGAATGCTATTAGGATCTCTTTTAGGAGGAAAAATTTCTAGAGCAAGATCTACTGGTAATTTTGGTGCTTTCGCTCAACCTCAACAAATATTTGCCCTTTCACTAATTGTTTTGTCAGCAAAACTTAGTAAAGCTGATGGCAAAGTTAGCCATGAAGAATTAGTCGCTGTAAAAGATAAGCTTAAGATACCTGAAAATGAAATAGATCAAGTTGGTAAAATTTTTAATAAAGCTAAAGAAGAAAGTACTGGATATGAACCTTATGCCCAACAAATTGCTCAGATTTATAGAGGTAGCACAAATGTACTAGAAGAAGTAATTAACATTCTATTTTATATTGCAGAAGCAGATGGAGAAGTAAGCTCATCAGAGTTAGTAATGATAGAAAATATATCAAAAATATTTGGTCTAAACAAAGTTCAATTTAATAGTATTAGGGAGAGCAGAAAAGGATCTGATAAACTTAATCCTTATGTTGTTTTAGAAAGTAGCCCAGATGATGGCCTTCAATCAATAAGAAAAAAATATCTTAAATTAAGTAAAGAAAATCACCCTGATTTATTAATAAGTAAAGGTGTGCCACAAGAAGTAATTGATGAGAGCAAAAATAAGATGAGAGCTATAAATTCAGCTTGGGACCAAATTCAAAAACTGAAATCCAATTAAAATTGTTCAGACTCTGTTGAGCCATCCATAGCAGTTGTGGAGCTTTTTCCTGAACTAATAGTATTTGATACTGCATCAAAATAAGAAGTACCAACCTCTCTTTGATGTTTAACACTAGTGTAACCATCTTTCTCACGAGCAAATTCTTGTTGCTGAATTTTTGAATATGCAGTCATACCTTCTTTTTTATATTTTTCTGCAAGTTCAAAAATTGCAATATTTTGTGTATGAAATCCAGCAAGAGTAATAAATTGAAATTTATAACCCATCTTACTTATTTCTTGTTGGAATGAAGCTATTTCTGCATCAGACAAATGTTTTTTCCAATTAAAAGAAGGTGAACAATTATATGCAAGAAGTTTTCCAGGAAATTTTTTGTGGATAGCATCAGCAAATTTTTTAGCTTCTTCAAGATTTGGAGTTGCTGTTTCACACCAAATTAAATCACAATATGGAGCATAAGCTAAGCCTCTTGAGATTGCCTGTTCAATTCCTGCTTTGACATAATAAAAACCTTCTGGAGATCTTTCGCCTGTTAAAAATGGTTTATCATTTTCGTCATGATCGTTTGTAATAAGTTTTGCTGCGTTTGCATCAGTTCTAGCTAAAATAATTAAAGGAACATCGGCAATATCTGCCGCAAGTCTCGCCGCTTTTAAATTTTTTATCATTGTGCCTGTTGGAACTAAAACTTTTCCACCCATGTGGCCACATTTTTTTTCACTTGCTAATTGATCTTCAAAATGAACGCCTGCTGCTCCAGCTTTAATAAATTTTTTTGTAAGTTCAAAAACGTTTAGTGGTCCCCCAAATCCAGCTTCACCATCTGCAATTATTGGCAACATATAATCAACTTTATTTTCTTTTTTCATATCGCCATCTAGGATTTCCATATGTTGAATTTGATCTGCTCTTATTAGAGCATTATTCATAGAATCAACTAATTTTGGTGCACTATCGTATGGATATAAAGATTGATCAGGATACATTTCGCCAGCACTATTTGCATCTGCAGCAACTTGCCATCCGCTTAAATAAATTGCTTTTAATCCTGCTTTTGCATGTTGAACAGCATGATTTCCCGATAGAGAACCCAAGGTGTTTACATAAGGCTCAGAGTTTAACAAGTTCCATAGCTTCATTGATTGCTGTTTACATAAAGAGTATTCAATTTTAATTGAACCTTTAAGTCTCTCTATTTCTTCAGGTTTATAATCACGTTTAATTCCTGCAAATCTTTTTAAATCGTATGAAACATTTTCAGCTGACATTTTTGGCCTTTTTTTTGATTTTATTAGCTTGAGGATTGGAATTAACTGTTATCACTATCTTGCTCTGTGAATTCATTCATACCGCTTGATCCCCAGTCGCAATGGTCGTCTCTTAGATAAATCGGTTTGCTTTTGTATTCAGAACAATCTTGATGATTAGTAATCTGTAAGTTTTTTTCGTTAATATTTGTTATTTTTTTATCCATATAAGTTTATTAATTTACAATGTTTACAAATTCAACAATAAATGCTATTCTCTTTGTAAATAAAGGAAATTTTTTGTAAATTATAATTTACAATATTTACAAATAGTCAAAATGAGTCAATTAGATCTAAAAATTGGTCCAAAAATTAAGGTATTTAGACGTCAATTAGGCATGCAAGCTAACAAACTAGCTGAAAAACTCAATATTTCTCCTAGTTACTTAACGTTAATTGAGGGTGGAAAAAGAAAAATTGATGCTGATTTGCTTTTAAGAATTTGCCAAGAACTAACAATTGATGTCTCTGATCTAACCAACAAATCTGATGTAAACTTAGCAAATAA